>ERZ837487.2148-NODE-2148-length-21184-cov-9.503289_pt1 | contig 21184 bp, 17 predicted proteins | sample MGYA00519911_ERZ837487 | MGnify/ENA primary metagenome ERZ837487 (study PRJEB31850, sample SAMEA3708818) | human gut metagenome | biome: human gut; feature: human-associated habitat; material: faeces | place: China | collected 2014 ...
GCATGTCGCGAGTTGCTAAATGTATCGACAATGGACCAATGGAAGGCTTTTGGGGAATTCTGAAGAGAGAGCGATACTATGGAAAACGATTCACTGATAGAGGTCCTCTCGTAAAAATGATCGAAGATTATATAGATTACTACAACAATAAACGCTTGCAAAGGAATCTCGGAATTTTAACACCAATGGAAAAGCACGAAATTTACTTGCAAGCTGCATAAAACTGCCAGCAGATAAATTTCTACTGGCAGGAAAAATTTATATTTTTTCAATTGTCTACTTGACGGGGAGCAGTTCATTTTCCCAACAACCCCCTTTTCTTTGTTTAGGTCATGCTCCAGCTTTTTGTTCATTCAAAATGAACGGTAATATATTTTTGATTACGACTTTTAGGTTTATCGGGAATCGTCATTTCTAATTTCCCTGCTTCTAAAAGCGGATCGATATACTTCAAGGTGAAATTTCTTAGATCTTTGAAACCACAAAATGCTGCAACTTCTTTCTTTGATTTTGGTTTTGTACAGAAAGCCAAAATCTGCTCAGAGACCATTGTTAGTTTGTTGACTTGGTGGGTAACTTGGTGGGTAACTTGGTGGGAGTTACCCTCTAAGTTGTAATTCACATTTTTCAAAATAACTCTGAAATCTGTCGCTGTTGAGGAAAATTCGGGCTTATATGCCTCTGTGTATCCAGGCAGCTTTTCGGTTTCACTGACGATTTTGCGTAGGCCACTTCCACGGCGTTCCATGTACTTCATGCGGTGGAACAGGTCAGCAATCACAGGGTTTCGTCGCATCGAACGGATACTGTAAATATCGTATTCCTGAATTGAGCCGCCGCCAAACATACCGCCCGGAGATGTGATTTCCACCCGATCATCAAACATATCAATGTGGACTTCACTGCCAAGCACAATGTAATCACGATGGATGAGCGCATCGACAAGAGCCTCTGTCACAGCTCGTTCAGCATAATCCGGTTTGTCTACCCGATACTGAGCTTCTTTAATAAATCGCACTTTAGAATTATTGCGAATAAATTCACTGCCGCTTTTCAGCAGATAAATCAGATTCCCCTCGTATTCCTTATCATCCAGAGCATCATCAAAGATAGAACCTTTTTCTAAGCCGTTCCACCTGGTACAAAACATACGGGAGTTATAAACCGTGTGCTGATCGGTCATGAGCTTCCCGGCATTGGTCAAGAATCCATTTTTGTCAGCCAAACCAAAGGAAACATAATCGGATGGCTCAAAGCGGAGACCGGTTCGTTCCAGATAGGTTGCCTCCAGAAGTGTAAAGCTAGCTTCCTGATGTTCCGTTTGACGCACCAGATATTTCCCCGATAAAATATGATCCGATGAATCCTTTATTTCTGATAGCAAAGTTGCTATTTATGCCTGCTGGAAAAAATATTAGACTAAGAAAACGAATTGCAACTGAATTTATCTCAATTATTAGAGATGATTTTAGAATTATGGTGTCAGATAATATTCAAAGTTATGATGTTCTTTCTGCGGTTAATTGTTGTCGTCATATAGATGCGGATGAAATAATCTGTTTAAGTATTGCAATACAAAAAGTTTTTGCGTTATTAAACATATGCGTAAGTAAAGAATCATCATTGTCAGAGTTAAAAGCTTCTTTTTTGATGAAATCTGCTCAAGAGTGAAGAGATATTCGCTTGCCACAGATTTTGAATCAATCAGTAAGTAATTTGGAGATAAAAATGCTGTTGTAATTTCGACTCTTCATGGAGTTAAGGGTGAAGAATATACCACGGTTATTGCTGCTGGGTTGTTTATTGTGACGGGCCAAAGTCCGAGTTTGCTCGGGATGGATAAAATGCTGCAAGAATGGAAAGGCGCAGACCAGTTTATTATTGTCAAGGGTACCTGGTTTGAAAAATTGATGGCGGAATAATAAGATGCTGTGATAGAATGAAGAAAATGATTGGATGTGCAAACTGGAAGTGTTGTTTGATGTTAAGCACGCTACAGTAAGCGAACATATTTCAAATATTCTTGCTTCAGGAGAACTGGATGAGACTTCTGTCGGTTTTTCCGACAGAAGTACAGGGGGACGAAAACCCCAAATTTATAATTTGAATATGATTTTGTCTGTCGGATATCGAGTTAATTCTAAAAGAGGTATAGCTTTCAGAAAATGGGCAAATAATGTCCTTAAACAGTTTATTTTGCAAGGCTATGCAATCAATGAAAAGCGTCTTCAGGCGCTTAAGAAAACAGTTGATATTCAGTCAAGGATGCTTGCAGATGCACTTGATATAGAGGAGAAAGTGCAGCCTGCTTCATATTTTTATTAGTGCATTACATAAAAATACGCACATACGCATAAACAAGGAATGAATATTGAAACGTATTTTGTTTTATGACAGAATATCATTACTAAAAAAAGTGCAGATGCGGAAAATCCTTTTTGCTGTTTACAATATTTACTGGAGAATGGAGTTGGCTCTGATCATATTGTTGAAATTGCATTGGACGGTATAGAGAACGAGGAATTAAGAGATCCCAAGATGCGTTTTTGATTTCCAAGGCAAGCCGTTACGACATTAAGGGAGGGATTTGCATGAAAAGAAATTACTGGGCGTTATTAGTTTTTGTGTTAATAATAGTATTGCAGTGGATTGGATTAGGATTTCATGGTCAAATAAGGTTTATTTTTTTGATAATTATATTAGTTCTAATTGTTTTATTGGCAATATTATTGCGGAAATAGTAAAAGTGAATAGCGAGGTGATTGTATGAAAAAGTTAATTGCATCAGTTTTGACATTAGTTTGTATTCTTACTTTGGCAAGGTGTGGAAAATCAGATAGTGGTGACTACCCTGCAACTATAATGGTAAATGGTACTAACTACTATTCCACTGATCATGCTGTTCCTGTTGAAGTGGACGAGAGTGTTATTCAATATACTACTTCTTATGCAGAAAACGGCATACCTCAAAAAGATGGCGAAGCCAATTTCAACAGAGATTTAGGAACACCTTATGCAGTTATTGAGGATGACAGTGTAGTTGTCCTTATAGATAATGAGTGGATAGAGTTCAAAGCAAAGTAAGATAACTTCAAGTCTGATGAAGAGCGCGAAGCGTGAAAGAAAATACAGAAAGAGGCTAGATACTATCCTGAATTTCTATAAAAAATTGATTCAGTTAAGAAAAGAACTGCCGGTTATTGCAAATGGAACCATTTACTCTGATGGAAAAGTAGATGGAACGTTGAGACCATACGAGTGCAAGGTGATGCGTTCCATCTAGAGAGTATAAATTATGTAGAGAAAGAATCAATTGAGGTTAGGATAAGAAATTCAACTTCAACTGAAATTAAACTATATGAAGCGATTCCTGCGTCTTCTTCCCCTTGCAAAGAATGAATAACATGATCAAGAGAACAAGTGGAAAGATAAGACCTATCCCCATTCCAACACGGATATTATTATCAGAATTCTGGGTAACATAACCTACAATACCAGGTCCAATGCTGCCTCCCAAATCGCCGGCCATGGCGAGCAATGCAAACATTGCGGTTCCACCGGCCGGCATTTTTTTAGATGTAATACTGATCGTTCCAGGCCACATGATTCCAACCGAAAAACCACATACAATACAACCGGTTAACCCGATTACCGGATTCGATGATAAGGTGGTTAAAAGATAACAGATCACACAGAGGATTCCGGAACCTGTCATAAACTTCATCAAATCCATTTTTTCACCATATTTTCCAAAAATCAGGCGACTTATTCCCATTGTAATTGCAAACATGCAAGGTCCAATCAAATCCCCAAAAGTTTTAGAAAGTCCCAGTGCAGCTTCGGCATAGGCTGATGCCCATTGTGCCATAGCCAATTCAGATGCTCCTGAACAAATCATCAGGCAGATTGCCAGCCAGACAACAGGAGTTCGGAATAACTGTCTGACACCCATTCCATTTCCGTCATTTACTAAATGTTCTATCGGACAGGTTGCGAAATTATATATATTAATCGCCGGAATAAGTGCCCACATGACTGCCAGCCATTTCCAACTATTCATCCCGAACAGGAAGAAAAATAAGCTCGAAATCAGTATGGTGGCTGCCGCACCCCAACAGTAAAAGGAGTGAAGCAGGCTCATAGTTGCTTCTTTATTTTTAAACGGGCATGCTTCGATGATAGGACTGCAGAGAACTTCGATCAATCCACTCCCCACAGCATAGATAATTACACTTATAATAATTCCGGTAAAAGGATTCGGTAACAGATCAGGAAGAAATGCAAGTCCAACTAATCCGGCAGCAGCGCATATTTCAGAAGTTACGATACATACACGATAACCGATTCGATCTACAAACTTCGCACAAAATAAGTCGACTAAAAGCTGTGTGAAGAAAAAGAATGTAGATATTAAAGCAATGTTACCCAATGAAATATCATAATCATTGTGAAATTTTAAAAATAATAGTGGTGCGAAATTTGCGGATATCGCCTGAGTGACGAATCCCAGATAACATGCCACTTTTGTTTTTTGATAATCTGGCATAACAGAAAACTCCTTTGTTCTTTTTATACCGTATTATATATTAGATAACAAGAAAAAACATTGACTTATATTGCATAAATATTGTATTATATCGTAAATCTAATAAAAGGTTGTTGTGAGGAAAGATATGGCACAAAATAAAATTATAACAGATGAGAATTTAATGGAATCAGCAAAACATGGGACGGACAGTTATCCGTTTAAATGCTATTTTGAAAAATTATCACAATTTGATTTTCATTGCATTGACTGGCATTGGCATACAGAATGGGAATTTGTATATGTTGAATCCGGAAACATGACGGCATGTGTTGGTGAATCGATGTTTTCACTATCAGAGGGGAATGGTATTTTTATAAATTCAAAGATTTTGCACAAATTTTATTCCAGTGATGAAACTGTCATCCCCAATTTCCTTTGTATGCCGTCCTTTCTTGCGCCGGAAAATAGTTTGATCTATCAAAAATATATTCAACCGATTGTTTCATCATCGTTGTCATACTTGATCTTAAACGGGGAGAATTTATGGCAAGGAGAGGCATTAGAAATTATGAAGCAAATATTTTCCGCACAGGATAGAGAAGTTGATGGTGAGCTGCTTACATCAGTTCTTATGCAGAAATTATGGCTGATTATTTATGAAAATATTGACAAAACGTGTATGGAAGAGCAAGTGGGCAATTCCGGTTCAGTTCAGGCACGCTTGCAGCTTATGATGCAGTTTTTGCACCAGAATTATGCAGAAGATATTTCTTTGGAGGAAATTGCCTGTTATGCTAATATTAGTAAAAGTACGGTGTTGAATCTTTTTAATAGATTTTTACATATCACTCCGATTAATTATTTGATTGGTTACCGGCTGAAGAAGGCAGCATTGTTGATTAAAAATACAGAGAAAAAAATCAATACGATTTCTTACGAAACAGGGTTTCATAATGTAGATTATTTTTGTAGAGCATTTAAAAAGAGTTATAAAATGACTCCAACAGAATATCGGAAAAGTAAAAATTCAACAGTACAATAAAGTTAGACTAGAAGAGGAGAATGACATTATGATAATTAGAAAATATACAGAAAAAGATATTTCCGAGATGGTTCACATCTGGAATGAAGTTGTAGAAGATGGTGAAGCATTTCCACAGGAAGAGTTCCTGGATGATAAGACAGGGGCAGAATTCTTTGCATCACAGACCTATTGCGGTGTTGCAGATAAAGATGGGCAAATTGTAGGGCTTTACATCCTGCATCCCAATAATATCGGCCGCTGCGGCCACCTTGCAAATGCAAGTTATGCAGTGGATTCAACTTGCCGTGGAAAGCATATCGGTGAGAAACTCGTAAGTGACTGCCTTGTACAGGCAAAGCTGCATGACTTTAAGGTTTTACAGTTCAATGCAGTGGTAGAAAATAATGTTCACGCACGTCATTTGTACGAGAGATTAGGATTTGTGCAGATTGGAACTGTACCGAATGGATTTCGTATGAAAGATGGGACATATCAGAATATTTGTTTGTATTATAAGGAAGTGTAATAATAAACAAATGTTAACTTAAAATAAAAATAAGTTGACAATTAAATAGACACAAAGACAAAAAATTATCGACAGTAAGTATGGTGTTGTATTTTTTGATTTAAGCATTGTTTTTCTCCTAAGATTTTGCAGGCTTGAGAAATAATACTGCGAGGTTATTTAATTTGCCGGGGGATTTTCTGCAATTATTCATATTTTACTTTTTTACTTTTATTATATAATTTAAATTATTTAGACTTATATGTAAAAAGCAGGAGGGATAATATGAAGGATATAATGTCGATAAAAAAACGTCTGGAACAGAAATCAGCAATTAATGGGAAGGCTGGCGTTGCAATTATGTCAGGCATGCTAAATGAGGAGAAGATTAGGAATCTTGTAATAAAGCACTATAATAGTATTACATGTGAAAACGAGATGAAACCAGAAATAATTTTGGGAGACGTTCCTGTATTCCGTGTTGATACTGAAGGAAATATATGTTTAGATGAAAATGGCGATTCGGTTTTAACACTTGATTTCAGCAAGGCAGATAAAATTATGGATTTTATAAAAAAACATAATGAGAAAAATCCAGATGATACAATACGGGTAAGGGGTCATGTACTCGTATGGCATTCACAGACTCCGGATTGGTTTTTTCGTGAAAAATATGACTCTCAGGGGGCATATGTGGGTAAAGAAAAGATGCTGAAGCGCCTTGAAAATTATATTCAGAAAGTGCTAGAGCATTATGACGGAGTAAATAGCCCGTATCGTGGTATTATATATGCCTGGGATGTAGTAAATGAACAGATTGAGCCGGACGATTTTCATCCAGAGAAAAACCCAGGATCAGTGCGCTATACATGTAATAACAAGAATACGGGTTGGTATAATATTTTTCAGGGGGATATTAGCTACATTACTCAGTCATTTGTTTTTGCAAACCGCTATGCGCCTAATGATATCAAGTTATTTTATAATGATTACAATGATGCAGATCCGGTGAAACGGGATGCTATTTGTGTTTTGCTCAGGCAGATTAAGGATACAAAGGGAGCACGTATTGATGGGATGGGAATGCAGGCACACTATCATATGGAGTTTCCGTCTATTGAACAGATTAGAGAAGCTGTGTATATGTATTCATCTATTGTAAATGAAATTCAGTTTACGGAATTTGATATGCAGTCAAGCAAAAGTTATGACGGATCAGACCGCGAGTTGGAGTTAGAGAGAGAGGGAGCAAGGTATAAAGAGTTGTTTCGAACAATTTATAGTCTTGATAAGGAAGATAAAATTAATATTACAGGTGTTACATTCTGGGGCACCCATGACGCAGTTTCGTGGCTACAGGTAGCTGCTTTGGTAGGAGGTGGATCTGATGGCAACAGACCTCAGATGCCGTTGCCATTTGATGATACCTGTAACGAAAAACCAGCTTTTTGGGGAATTATAGACGCATGATAAAATATCGCTAGAGGAGAAAAGGATTGAAGTTATCATATTTGTTCAGTGATGGAATGGTATTGCAACGGGGAAAAAAGAATTATATTTGGGGAGAGACAAGCCCTGAAATTATAGTAGCGGGAATACTCGACGGCAAGAAGTTTAATACTAAGGCAGATACACATGGAATGTTTGTGGCAGAACTTCCGGATCTTCCGGTTGGTGGTCCGTATTGTATGGAAATAAACGGTGACGAGAAGCGTGTAATTAGAAACATTATGAGTGGGGATGTATTTCTTCTGGGCGGTCAGTCCAATATGGAATTGCGAATAAAATTTGTAACAGAGCGGTTTGCAGATGAAATAGAGAAAATAAATGATTCGTTTATCAGAAAGTTTGATGTTCCGAAAGAATATGATTTCGGAGAGAAAAGACAATGGCTTTCACAAGGACGCTGGGAAAGCGCACAGGGGGAATCGGTCCTTGAATTCAGCGCTTTAGGACTGTTTATGGCATTGTCTCTTCGAGAAAAAAATGATGTCCCGGTCGGGCTGATCCAGACTGCTGTGGAGGGAACACCGGTGAAAGCATGGTGTAGTGAAGAGACAATAAGGCATATGGGTTTTTATACAGATGAGTTGGAAAAATGTAAAAATGAAGACTATGTTTTATGTACGCAGAAAATAGAAATTGAAAGAGAAAAATACTGGATGAAAAAAGCGGATCAGTCTTTTGATCAAAGGACTGATAGTTTTTATAAAATAAGTATTCCAGGTATATGGAAAGGAAACATGAGAGATTTCTGTGGAACAGTTTTACTGGAAAAGAAGTTCTTTATTACAGAAGAACAGGTGGTTACGCCTGCAGAAATTCTTATGGGAGCGTTTACAGACGCTGATAAAATATATATAAATGGAATCTGCTGCGGTAGTTCTTATGACAGATATGCATCAAGGATTTATCCTGTAGCCCCAGGAATTCTAAGGGCAGGAGAAAATGTGGTCTGCATACATCTGTATGTATTCCGTGGCAGAGGAGGAGCAATGCCAGGAAAACAATATGGAATACGATTCAAAAAGGGGAAAGAAAGATGGCTTGATTTGTCTGGAACATGGGATGCACAGATTAGAAAACAAATGGAATATTTGCCGGAAAAGACATTTTTCAATTATATGGCATCAGCTATGTTTAATGGTATGATATCACCGGTAAGTCCTTATAAGATATGTGCTGTTATTTATTATCAAGGAGAATCTGATGTTGGACATCCGAATAGATATGCGTTAGAATTTCGTGCGCTGGTCAATGACTGGAGAAAATCTTGGAAGGAAAAGCAATTGCCGATTATATACGTACAGCTTGCTGGTTTTTCCGATGGAAATATTAAGAAACAGGGGACGCAATGGGCGGAATTCAGGAAAGTACAGCGGCAGGCAATGGAGATTGAAAATACGGCGATGGTACAGGCATATGATGTGGGCGAGTATAATGATCTCCATCCCATGGATAAGAAGGCTTTGGGAATGCGAGCTGCGCTTGCTGTACATAAATTGGTTTATGGAGAAAAGGAAGAATGTACAGGACCGCAGGTGAGGAAAATCAGACTGGACAGAGATAAAAGAGTATATGCTGTTTTTGATCAGCCGTTGCAAACTGGAAGTAAAAAAGACGGATGTGAATTAGTAAGTGAAGTTGAACTCAGAAAAGCGAACGGAGATTATAAAAGAGCATATGTCACAGTTGATGGAAATGAAATTTGTGCATGGTTGTCTGATGGCGAGGAACCAACGGGAATTCGTTATGCATGGAAGGATTGTCCTATGAATATATGTCTGTATGGAAAAAGGGGACTTCCGGTCATACCATTTATAAAGGAGTGGGGCAGGGATGCAATTTATACTGGAAAAATTTGTGAGACAGATAGATAATTTTTCAATCCGCAAAAAAATGATTTTTATCTACATATTCTGTATGCTTTTACCAATCACGCTGACAGACGGGGTGATCATATATACGGTTCTGCATACAGAAGCACAGCTGCGCAGATCTGAAATGGAAGATATTGCAGATGCTGTTAACTATCAGATTTTTTATGATGTGGACACTGTTTCAAAAGTAGCAAAAAGTATATATGCGAATAAGTATATCAATGATTTCCTAGAAATGGAATATAGAGATCCTTTTGATTATGTAGTAAGTTATCAGGAATTTTTTAAAGATACACTTTTCCAAAGTTCAGATATGACAGGAAGTTCACTGACAACCTTGTATACAGATAACAGTACAATTGTAAGCGGAGGTACGGTCAGAAATCTGGATCTGATCAAAGAAAGCGGTTGGTATCGGGATCTGAATGAAAAAGGAACAGAACAGATGCTTTATTTTGCATATGAACCAAAGGTACCAGGAGCAGTAATGCATCCGGAAAGGCATGTCTACTTTGTTCGTAAGATGAACTACTATGGAGGCGGACAGTCGGAAAAGTTGCTTAAAATTGAAATGGATTACAGTACGATAAATAAAAATCTGCAAAATCTGAATTATGATACGCCCGTATATATATGCCATGAGGGAAAAATTATATTTTCAAATCGTGATGGCGAAAATATCGGAGATGAGTATGAAAAATTTTCAGATTACAAAGAAGTTGAATATAAGAAAACAAGTAATATTTACGGTGCTCAACTGGAAATATACGTGCTACGTCCAGAGACAGATCTTATAGGAAAGCTGGTGGAAAGGCTGCCTATGCTGTTGCTCCTTTTTTTAATCAACATCTTTTTCCCGCTGATTATGGTACTGCTTTTAAACCATTCATTAACTGCCAGAATCAGCAGATTGAGCAGTATTTTCAGAAACACAGAAGATGAAAATCTGGTTGAGATTGAAAATGTGAGTGCAAAAGATGAAATAGGTGATCTGATGAGGAATTACAATCGGATGGCATCACGTATAACAACGTTAGTAAATATTGTTTATAAAAATCGGATACTGGAACAGGAAATGACAGTGGCAAGACAAAAGGCTGAGCTTCTTGCACTGAGAAGTCAGATCAATCCTCATTTCCTTTTTAATGCACTTGAAAGTATACGGATGCACAGTGTAATAAGAAAAGAAAAAATCACGGCGGAAATGGTTGAAAAACTTGCTGTTATGCAGAGACAGTATGTGGATTGGGGAGAGGATCTTATTGAGGTAGGTAAGGAGATGGAGATTGTCAAGAATTACATGGATCTTCAGCAGTACCGATTTGGTAAAAGACTGTCATATAGGCTGGATGTGGAAACAGAATGCCAGCATCAGAAGATACCGAAACTGACAATTGTTACATTTGCTGAAAATGCATGTGTGCATGGAATAGAGAAAAAGACTGCACCAGGCTGGATATTTATTACTGTGTACAGAGAAAATGAGGAAATGTGTATTGAAGTAGAAGATACCGGGGAAGGAATGACGGAAAAAGAGTTTGACAGTATGCGGCGAAAGATGAAAAATGCGAGCATAGAACTACTGGAAAATGAAAAAGGCGTAGGTATTATTAATGCCTGCCTGAGACTGAAAATGATGTCACATGATAAAGTGCAATTTGAATTAAACGGGGAAGAGGGAACGGGGGTGTCGGTTCTGATACGCCTGCCATTTATAGAAAGTGAAAAAGGGTGATAAGATGCTGAGAGTACTATTAGTAGATGATGAACCATTTATACTTCGGGGAATGAAAGAGCTTATAGATTGGGAAGATGAAGGATTTGAGATTGTAGGCTCAGCAGCTGACGGAGAAGAGGCACTTCTTTTTCTGCAGAATCACGATGCAGATCTTATTCTTTCTGATATTAAAATGCCAATTATGGATGGTCTTGAGTTGCTTCGTAAGCTGCGAATCTCTGAAAAATATAGAGATATTTATTTTATTATTCTGAGCGGATATGCTGATTTTCAGTATGCTCAGGAGGCAATCAAATATGCATGCAATGACTATATATTGAAACCCGTGGAGGAAGAAAAACTTGTACAGGCACTTCGCAAAGTCAGAGGATTAAAAAATATAGAATTGGAGAAAGAAAGAGAAACAAAAAAACTGGAAAATGCGTATCTTTCCGGGAAACTTATCTCTATTATTCAGGGAAGATCGGATCCTCTGACGATTGAGTATGTTCAACAGCATATTCGTTTATCAGAACAGGTGAGGTATGTTGAAATCCTGATCGATGAAAAAAATTACGAGGACGACTATGAGGATTCCGTAAAGTTAGCAAATCAAAAACAGCTGTATAATATCTGTAAGGATTATCTTCAGGATGACAGTCAGCATTGTGTGATGGATGTCTCCATACAGGAAAAGGTCTATGATGTTGGTTTCATTTTATGCAGATATATGTATGAATCTTCAGATATTAAAGAATATTTGGGAGATTTTATAAAGTATCTGAGAGAAATACTCGGACTGCCAGTGATTATGATTGTGGGAAAAGAGGAAAAAAATCTGGAAAAAATTGCAAAATCATACAGTACAGCGAGGAGGGTAAGATCCTTTCAGGGATTCAGGGAAAAAAAGGAAATTTATTATTATGAGGAGGAAATGCAAATTCATACAAACGGGATCATGCTTTGTAAGAAAAATCTTGATATTCTCCTGAATGCCATTGAACAGAACAATCATGCAGAAATTATGAAAGCAGTTGACGGATTTTATGAGGAAATGAGAGAGCGAGGGATAGCCGGCGAGGTAATGCGTCTTAATATTAATTATCTTCTTTTTCAGCTGCTGCATCTTGCATCGGAGCTGGATGACAGTGTAAATCAGGAAGAGATATTGAGGATGATCAGTGAAGGGACTTTTGAGGCTGGGATTCTGCGGGGAAGTAAAGCTCATCTGTGTAGGGTCGCATGTGAATACGGGGATTATTTGGCTCAAATGCGTAAGGATTCCTCACGAGGTATATTGGGGAAAGTAGAAAAAGAGATTCGGGAGAGATATGCGGAGAATCTGACACTTAAAGAATTCGGTGAGAAATATTACCTGAATGGAGCGTATTTGGGACAGCTATTTAGGAAAAAATTCGGACAGTCGTTTAAAGACTATCTAAATAATTGCCGGATAGAACAGGCTTGCCATCTGTTGCTGAGGACAGATAAGAAAATATACCAGATAGCGGAGACGGTGGGATACCGGGATTTGGACTATTTTGTGAATCGATTTATCTCAGTGAAAGGTTGTACACCGGCAAAATTCCGAAAACAGGCGAAGACAAAGGATGAAAAGAAAGGGGCAGAAGATTTATCAGAGTGAAGTTCTATAGTTTATCCTGCTTTTTGATATACTTTATCTGATTTTTTTCAGGTACTGATCCGTTAAAATAAAGTTATCAAATTTAAGGAGGACAATTATGAAAGCAAAAAGAGTGACGGGAATGCTGCTGGCATCTGCACTTGCGGTATCATTGTTTACCGGATGTGGTAGCGGAAGCAGCGAGAATGAGGGAGGAACAAAAGAATTTACAGCTTTCTATGCGGTTCCAGGAGCTGAAATCAATGACGACAATGAGATTCAGCAGATTATCGCAGAAAAAACTGGTGTAAAGGTGGACGAGACATGGCTTACCGGTCAGACAGCTTCTGAGGCAGTAGGAACGCTGATTGCCGGAGGTGATTATCCAGATTTTATTGATGGCGGAGATGCAATGGGACAGCTCTATGAGGCAGGAGCACTTGTTCCTTTGGATGATTATCTGGATGATTATCCGAATATCAAGGCGTATTATACGGATGAAGAGTGGAATAAGCTGAGACGGGATGATGGTCATATTTACTGGATTCAGCAGTTTCAGAATGTTAAGGGAGAAGAGAAGGCTACGACGCATAATGATGAAGCCTTTTGGATTCAGACAAGAGTACTGGAGTGGGCAGGATATCCTGAAGTAAATACTTTGGATGAATATTTTGATCTTTTGGAAAGCTATATGGAAGCCAATCCTACAATGGAAGACGGAACAGAGAATATTGCTTACACAATTCTATGTGAAGACTGGAGATATTATTGCCTGGAAAATGCACCGCAGTTTCTGGATGGTTATCCAAATGACGGATCTGTGATTGTTGATCCAGATGAACTGAAGGTTATTGATTATAATACTACAGATACTGCAAAACGGTACTTTCAGAAATTGAATGAAGAATACAAGAAAGGTTATGTGGATCCTGAATCATTTACACAGACTTATGATGAATATATTGCTAAACTTTCTACAGGACGTGTGCTGGGAATGGTCGATCAGTGGTGGGACTTTGCATATAATGTAAATGATTCCTTGAAACAACAGGGACTTGATGAGAAAGGATGCAGTTATGTGCCGCTTCCGATCACTATCGATGAAGGAATTAAAAATCAGTGGCACTGTTCAGGAGGAGTTATGAATTCAGGATCAGGACTTGCAATTACAACAAGCTGCAAAGATGTGGAAGGAGCACTGCAGTTTATAGACGATTTGCTTAGTCAGGATATTCATAATCTGAGATTCTGGGGAGTAGAGGGTGTCGATTATGAAGTTAATGATGATGGATTGTTTTATCGGACAGAAGAACAGAGAAAGCAGGCAGCAGATACGGCATACAAAGCATCACACCTTTGTTCATATTCTTATTTCCCAAACTATAAAGGAACGAGTGATGATGGTATCAATGCAAATTGGCCTGATGATCAACCGGATGAATTTTTTGACAGTCTGAACTCGGCCGTACAGAGATGTTTTAAGGCATATGGCGCTGAGACATATGTGGATATGCTGGGAACGAATGAGACTCCTGGTCCATGGTATCCGATGTATTCATTTTCCGGTACGATGACTACAAGTACACCGGGTGGTGTGGCATGGACAAAAATGGGAGAGATAAAACATGAATATCTTCCGAGAACTGTCATGGCAAATGATTTTGAGAGTGAATGGAATACATATATGAAAGCCTATGAGGGATGCAATCCACAGGATTTCCTTGATGAGATGCAGGCGGAATTGGATCGTAGAATGAAAGAAGCAGCTAAATTCGAATAGGATATAACATACAAAACGGGCAGATATGTGTCATGCTTATCTGCCTGTTTGAAAAATGAGGTGAATTTATGTCTTTAGGAATAAAGAGAAAAAAAACAGTAGTGGATGAACCCAAAATTCATTTTAGTTGGAAGGAGGCAAAACGACAGAAATCCCTTCTAATCTGGTCTGGAATTATTGTAATTTATGGTATCATTTTCTACTATCTCCCATTGGGCGGCTGGGTGATGGCTTTTCAGAACTACAGACCGATTGACGGACTTTTGCACTCTGAGTTTGTCGGATTGCAAAAGTTTCAGCAGTTGTTTTCAGATGCAACTTTTTTACGGGTAATACGAAATACACTTGCAATGGGTGTGATCAATTTGGTGGTTACTTTCGTTGCTGCAATTGCATTTGCAATCCTTCTCAATGAGGTACGAAATACAATTGGGAAAAAAACAGTACAGACAATATCGTACCTGCCGCATTTCCTGTCATGGATTATTGTAACCGGCATCATTCATGATGCTTTGTCAGGAACTGGCATTATTAATGAATTGCTTGTTAATTTGAATGTTATTAATCAGCCGATTAATTTTTTTGCTCATAAAGAGTATTTCTGGCCTATTGTCGCTTTTGCCAACGTATGGAAAGAAACCGGATGGAATGCAATTATATATCTGGCGGCAATAACATCTATTGATCCGTCACTTTACGAAGCGGCATCAATTGACGGAGCAGGAAGGTGGGCGAAGATTAAACATGTAACACTTCCGGGAATAAGACCTACTATTATGATTCTGCTTCTTATGAATGTTGGAAATGTGTTGAATGCAGGGTTCGAAATTCAGTATCTGTTAGGAAACGGGCTTGTTCAGAGTGTATCCCAGACAATTGACATTTACGTGCTGAATTGGGGTATCAGTCAGGGAGATTTTTCCATTGGTACAGCAGCAGGTATATTTAAGAGTGTGGTAAGTATTATTCTAATTGTTATTGCAAATCAGCTTGCAAAACGCAATGGAGACGAAAGATTATTCTAAGGAGGGCTCAAGATGGAAACAAGAAAAAAAATAAAATCATCGCCCGCAGATAAAGTGTTTACAGTATGCAATACAATTTTTATGATTCTGTTTATTATTATCACATTGTATCCGATTCTGAATACGCTTGCTCTTGCATTTAATGAAGGAACGGATGCATTGCGAGGCGGTATATATCTGATACCGAGAAAATGGACATTGAAAAACTTTATTACTGTTTTACAGAAAGACAATCTGATCACAGGTGCCTATATTACTGTGGCACGAACACTGATCGGAACGTTTACAGCCCTTATTACTAATGCGATACTGGCATTTATTGTAAGCAGAAAAAGATTTTTATTTAAAAAACAGCTGTCTCTTTTCTGGGTTATTACGATGTATGTAAATGGTGGTATGATTCCAACATTTTTGCTGTACAAAGGACTTGGGTTAACAAACAGTTTCTGGGTATATGTGATTCCGGGAATGATTAGTGCATTTAATATGCTTGTTATACGTACATATATGAATGGACTTCCAGACAGTCTGGAGGAGTCAGCGCAGCTTGATGGAGCAGGATACTTCACTATTTTTACGAAAATCATTTCTCCTCTGTGCAAACCTGTTTATGCGACAGTTGCTCTTTTTGTAGCAGTGGGACAGTGGAATTCATGGTTTGATGCAATGTTGTACAACAGAATGAATGCAAAATTAACAACATTGCAGTATGAGCTGATGAAATTACTGTCGTCTGTGACGAATCAAGGGGCTTCGGCAGAGGCAATGAAAAATGCAACGGGTTCGGTTACTCCTGAGACAGTTCGAGCAGCGGCGTCAATACTGACTATGCTTCCAATCATTTGTATTTACCCGTTCTTACAGCGATATTTTGTTACCGGACTTACTTTAGGTGGCGTAAAAGAATAATATATAGGCGGAGGTTAAAGGATGGACAGAAAAGAAGCCAGGAGAAAAGCACAGGAACTGGTTATGAAAATGACTATAGAGGAGAAGGCTTCTCAGCTCAGATATGATTCACCAGGTATTTCAAGGCTTGGGATTCCAGAATACAATTGGTGGAATGAAGGGTTACATGGAGTTGCGAGAGCGGGAATTGCAACAGTTTTTCCGCAGGCAATTGGAATGGCTGCCTCATTTGATGAAGATATGGTTCGAAAAATAGGAGATATTATTGCAGAAGAAGGCAGGGCAAAATATAATGCGGCTTCTAAACAAGATGATAGAGATATCTATAAAGGACTTACTTTTTGGGCTCCAAATGTAAATATCTTTCGCGACCCCCGCTGGGGCAGAGGACACGAGACATATGGAGAGGATCCTTGCCTTACGGCTACTTTAGGCAAAGCCTATGTGGAAGGGCTTCAGGGAAATGGTGAGACGATGAAAGCGGCTGCCTGCGCGAAACATTTTGCAGTTCATTCCGGTCCAGAGGCATTACGTCATGAGTTTAATGCCGAAGTATCTCAAAAGGATATGGAAGAGACATATCTTCCAGCTTTCAAAGCTCTTGTAGAGGATGCGCATGTGGAAGCTGTTATGGGAGCCTATAATTGTGTCAATGGTGAACCTTGTTGTGGCAGTAAGACACTTATAAAAAATAAACTTCGGGGTGAGTGGAATTTTGAAGGGCATTTTGTTTCTGATTGCTGGGCAATAAGGGATTTTCATGAAAACCATATGGTTACGGGTACGCCAATGCAGTCTGCAGCAATGGCATTGAATGCAGGGTGTGATTTGAACTGTGGAAATACATATCTTCATATCCTTAATGCTTATCATCATGGCATGGTTACAGAGGAAGCTATTACGGAGGCTGCAGTTCGTCTTTTTACAACCCGTTTTATGCTGGGACTTTTTGATGGAAGTGAGTATGACAAAATACCATATTCTAAAGTGGAATGTAGCGAACATCTTTTGATAGCACACAAGGCAGCGTTAGAAAGCATTGTGCTTTTGAAAAACGAGAATGGAATTCTTCCGTTGAAAGAGAATGAGATAAAAACATTAGGCATTATTGGACCTAACGCAGACAGCAGGGCAGCTCTGATCGGAAATTATCACGGAACATCATCAGAATATGTAACTGTATTGGAAGGAGTCAGAAGATATGTGGGTGATGAGATAAGGATTATTTACTCACAGGGATGCGATCTTTTCAAAAATAAAACAGAACCTCTTGCCCAGGATATGGATCGCTTATCAGAAGCTGTAACTGTAGCACAAAATAGTGACGTGATTATCCTGTGTCTTGGTCTGGATGAGACTCTGGAAGGTGAAGAAGGAGATACAGGAAATAGCTATGCGTCTGGTGATAAGGAAGATCTTCAACTCCCGTTGTGCCAGCGTAGATTGATGGAAGTGGTGGCGCAGACTGGAAAACCGGTGATTTTATGTATGATGGCAGGGAGTGACATAGACTTGAGTTTTGCACAGAAACATTTTGAGGGAATTCTTCAACTCTGGTATCCAGGTGCCCGTGGAGGAAATGCTGTTGCGGAAATCCTGTTCGGAAAAGAATCTCCTTCAGGAAAACTGCCTGTTACTTTTTATGAAACTTTGAGCGAACTGCCTTCGTTTGAAGATTATTCCATGAGTGGAAGAACATACCGGTATATGAAAGGAAAGGCTCAGTATCCTTTCGGGTACGGACTAACTTATGGAAAGGCGGAAGTCCGCTCAGTAGAAGTGGTGGAAACAGAAACAGGAGCAAATGTTTTTGTGAAGGTGGAAAATACGGGCGAAAGAGATATTTGTGAGGTATTGCAGATCTATATCAAGTGTGAAAATTCGATTTATGCGGTTCCAAACCCGCAGTTATGCGGGTTCTGCAGAGTAAAACTTTACAAGGAAGAAAGAAAAACCCTTCAGGTACATATTCCTGGGGAAGCATTTACTGTTGTGGATGAAGAAGGACGTCATATTGCAGGGGGAAAGCATTATACAATCTATGCCGGTTTCTCTCAGCCTGATGCGAAAAGCGAGGAACTTACGGGTATGAGTCCTGTTAAGGTGGAGTTTAGAAAAAGGTAGACTGAACTTAAGAATGGAGAAAGCTATGAAGATTAATCTGGACAGTCCTGTTATTGTTTTTTTAACTACAGTTGCAGATTTTATGATGTTAAATATTCTGTTCATTTTATGCTGTGCGCCGGTCATTACGATCGGCCCGGCAGTCAGTGCTCTTTACACGATTACTATGCGCGAGGCAAGACATGAGGGTGGATATATATTCAAACCTTTTTTCAAAGCATTTAAAAATAATTTCAAGCAGGCGTTTCTCTTATCCATCTTGTATTTAATAATCGGAGCAAGTTTTGTTTTTGGAGTGAAATTTTGGATAGAAAAGCCGGAATTTTCAACAGTCAATCAGGTGATTCTCGTGATTACGGGAGTATTTGCAGTTATTTTTATTTTTTCACTTCTTTATGTATTTGCCTTAATAGCCAGATTCGATAATACTATTTTTAAAAGCGTGAAAAATGCAGTGATGCTGGCTGTTTTTAATCTGAGAGAGACATTTTTGCTGACTCTGATCCATGTAATTGTAATTGTGCTTATGATTTTTACAAAAGGTATTTGGATTTTTATGATGGTTGGCGGATTTTCAGTCTGTGCATATATAAATTCACTGCTTTTTATAAGAGTATTCCGGCAATATGAAAAGATAGAAGGAGGAAATCATGATGACTAAAATGGTAATCAATCCGAACAGGAAACTGAGCAGGATTAACAGACAAATATACGGCCATTTTTCTGAACATCTAGGAAGATGTATTTATGAAGGAATTTATGTGGGGGAAAATTCACCTATTGAAAATGTGAATGGAATGAGAACTGACGTAGTTGAAGCGTTGAAAGAGATTCGAGTTCCAGTGCTTCGTTGGCCTGGAGGATGTTTTGCAGATGAGTATCACTGGATGGACGGAATAGGTCCTGCGGGTTCACGTAAAAAGATGATTAATACAAATTGGGGAGGCGTGTTGGAAGACAACAGTTTCGGAACACACGAATATTTTGAGCTCTGCCGTCAGCTCGGATGCCAAACGTATATTAATGGAAATTTGGGAAGTGGAACAGTTCGTGAAATGTCTGAGTGGATAGAATATATGACATTTGATGGAATATCCCCTATGTCCGAACTGAGAGGAAAGAATGGTCAACAAGCTCCATGGAAAGTTGATTATTTTGGAATCGGAAATGAAAACTGGGGATGCGGGGGAAACATGAACCCAGATTATTATGCAAATGAGTATCGCAGATATCAGAGTTTTGTTCGTGACTATAATAATGAACATCATATTCAAAAGATTTGCTGCGGAGCACCACACGAAGATTATGAGTGGACGAAAGAGGTATTGGCAACCTGTTTCCGTAGAACTTCCGAAGAACAGCATGGATTTATGGATGGACTTTCTCTCCACTATTATGTATATCCAGAGGGGATTGAAATCAAAGGAAGCTCAACGGAGTTTGATGAAAATGTCTGGTATAAGACATTGAATAAGGCGGTGTATATAGATGAACTTATTCGCAGACATGGTAAGATTATGGATGAATATGATCCTCTGAAAAAAATAGGCATGATTGTAGATGAATGGGGAACGTGGTATACATGTGAGCCGGGTACAAATCCGGGATTTCTTTATCAGCAGAATACGATGCGTGATGCACTTGTAGCGGGAATCACATTGAATATATTTAATAAACACAGCGATCGAGTGAAGATGGCAAATCTTGCACAGATTGTTAACGTACTCCAGGCTGTTCTGCTTACTGAGGGGGATAAAATGATTAAGACGCCTACATATCATGTCTTTGACATCTATAAAGAACATCAGGATTCGAATCTTGTGGAGAGCAGTATTGAGATAGAGATGATTGGGGTGGAAGAAGAGTGGAAGGTACCGAATCTGACAGAATCTGTCTCAGAAACAGCGGATGGAACACTCCATCTTACTATAACAAATCTTTCTGTCGATCAAAGTTTTGATATAGATACTACGATTATTGATAGAAGTGTAAAAACAGTAAAAGGAGAAATTGTTACGGGGGAAATACACGCAAAAAATACTTTTGAAGAACCGGAGTGTGTTACAGTAAAAAAATATGATGGAACACAGATTACGGAAAAAGGAATTCGATTTACGATTCCGGCGTGCAGTGTCCTGCATCTAGAAGTGAGGTAGAATGGTTGTGGGGAGTGAGCAGCATCGATTATGCAGAAAATGTCTATTAAAAGATATGTCTGAAAAAGAATTTTTTCACAATATGTATCGCTATATTTCCAATCTTCCAGAAGATGATAAAGTTTCAAATTCGGAATATGAGCGCAGATTGAAAAAATGCGGAGAATGTACGAATTTGTTGAATGGTATATGTAGGATCTGCGGATGCTTTGTTGAGATGCGTGCAGCGATAGCTGTTAAACATTGTCCTAACAGTGTTCCTAAATGGTAGAATTTTCTACAAGCATAAAATAGGGTAAAATCCTCTAGTCTTACATGGCTTGAAAATAGTAAAAACAAAATAGGAGTGGATGTAAAGAGTGTGTGAAACTTTTTCTGTAAATAGCTAATAACAGCAAGGTCTTCTATGGTA
>ERZ837487.2162-NODE-2162-length-21108-cov-24.952121_pt1 | contig 21108 bp, 19 predicted proteins | sample MGYA00519911_ERZ837487 | MGnify/ENA primary metagenome ERZ837487 (study PRJEB31850, sample SAMEA3708818) | human gut metagenome | biome: human gut; feature: human-associated habitat; material: faeces | place: China | collected 2014 ...
CAGAGGCTTTGCGTGTTTCCCCGTTGGCACTTTCCGATGGCGGAAACGGTCCGGCGAATGATATTCTGGAACAGCTTTTCTGGCTGGACGAGGAGCAGCCCGGCGTTATCAAGCTGGTCCCCACCGAGCGCGGCACAGCACGGTATAATGCCAACCCAAACCTTGCGCTGCACTATGATGACAACGATAACTGGCCGCCGCGCTCCCCGGTGGCCATGTGGTTCGATGATACGATTTTGGATGATTTTCTAAAGGATTGGGCCGCAGTTCAGAAGAAGTTGTATGCAGGAGAGATCACGCAGGCAGAGTATTTTGAGTGGAAGATTATGTGGCCGGACGAGGTGTAAGTGAAACATTGCAATTAATAGCGGCTATCTTTGAACTGCGTTCTATCAACGTACAAGTCAAAGGCTAATATCGTCAGTTGAATGTCCATATCCATGTCCTGTCGATAGTATTTGCACTTCCACACATTTGGCTTCGGCTGAATATATGATTTGGCGTTTGCATCAGCCCATTCAGTAATCTTTTTCAGAATTGGTGGAAAGGATTGATTCTTTTTATTGAAGATAATCACGGACACCTTTGCGTCATGCCATGTGGAATAATTGATAACTTGCTGAATTGCGTCCTCGAATAGCTGTTCACCGCCCCAGATTTTGCATTCGCCAATGAAGGCGGCCTTGTTCTCAAATTCGATTTGAATGTCAGTCTTTCCAATTTTGCGGAAGGTCTCACCCGTAGCGGATTCATAATGTGTGTTTAATGCGGCTAATAGGATGTCACGGAGTTCTTCTTCTTGGTTGTTGTAATACGTTCTGGCAGTTTTCTCCATACTTGTTCCGCACATAAAAATTATATTATTTATGTTTTCGTAGTCACTATCTTTAATGTACGGTTCAGAAGGTTGCGCCTTCGTTTCGGGTTTTGTTAAAGGCTTGCGAGCGATTCTTTTTAATTGAATCGGTGTAGTATTAGGTGCGCTGTCGCTAACCTTTAATGGGATTTGTAGAGCATTGCTAATAGCGGAAAAGGAATCGGCCTTTTTCTTCCTATTGTTTAATAGCTGTGTCGCACAATCGGCAAGCTGGTTATTATATGTTGCCACATCATTATTGACACTGTCAATCATTGACTTATAACTTTCAAATTCGTGTTCAAATTTCCTTTGCACATAATCTTTCATCGAGGCTCCTTCGTTTTGGAGCTCTTGATTAGTATATTTGAAGTCCAGTGTAAAACTACCACAATTTTCACCGTATGGCTCGATGAAGTATTGTGTGGGAAAGCGCATCAAAATAACACTGTTGGGCTGCAAATCAAACAGATTTGGGTCTCCATCAAACGGGATTGTAAATGTAACACATACACCGTCAAGCTCGTAATATTCCTGCTCCCAAGGGGCATTATGAAATGGGTTTCTTTTTCTAACTTTTGTTTCTACAATCTTTTTCTCAATATTCGTTTCAAAAATTGAGATGGGAAGGATATAGTATTTATTGGAAAGATATTCAACCCATTCATGGAAGTCACAAGAGGATATTGTGGCATTACTCATGTTTTCTACTTCTTCTTCCATTTTACGGTGCAAAGCAGAAAAATAGTTTTGTGTGCTTGTCTTTTCAAAAAACACCTTGCTATACCCTTTTCTGTACACTTACTCACACCCTTTCATAAATTTTTGTAGCCTGTGTCTGCTTACTTCTTCAACTGCGCTTGCAGTTCTTGGAAACTCTCCAAGGCGCTTTGCAGGTTTTCGATGATGTCTACGGCAAGCTCGTCCGGCTCCGGCAGGTTGTCCAGATCGGCAAGGGATTTGTCCTTGATCCAGAACAGGTCAAGGCTGGTCTTGTCGCGCTCCAAGATGTCTTTCACGTCAAACTTGCGGAAGCGTCCGTCCGGGTTGGTTTCCGACCATGTTTCGGTGCGCTCGTGACGGTTCAGCGGATTATAGCACTTTACAAAATCCGCAAGGTCAGCATCAGTCATGGGGTGCTGCTTCAACGTGAAGTGGATATTGGTACGGAAATCATACACCCAAATTTCTTTGGTCTGCATTTCCGGGCTGGCGGGGCGTTTGTCAAAGAAAATGACGTTTGCTTTGACACCCGGCCTGTAAAAAATACCAGTCGGCAGACGGAGAATGGTGTGCAAATCGGTTGTTTCCAGCAGCTTTTTTCGCACAATCTCGCCAGCTCCGCCCTCAAACAGCACATTGTCCGGTACAACTACCGCCGCTTTGCCGGTAGCTTTCAGAATCGTGTTGATGTGCTGCACAAAGTTCAACTGTTTGTTGGAACTGGTTGTCCAGAAATCTTGGCGGTTATAAACGAGGTCTTCTTCCTCCTGCTCGCCCTCCTCGTTGGTAAAGGTGAGGGTGGACTTTTTACCAAAGGGCGGATTGGTCAGAACATAATCCACACGGTAGCCGGGGTCGGTCAAAAGGGCATCGCCAAGCGTGACGGGCACAGTGCCGTAAATATCACCGATATTGTGCAGATACAGGTTCATTAAGGCCGTCTTATAGGTGGCAGGAACAATCTCATTCCCGAAGAAGGTTTCGCTTTTCAAAAACTCTTTCTGTTCGCGGTCAAGCGTATAGTTTTCGCTGTCGGCAATAAACTCCTGTGCAGCGAGGAAGAAGCCGCCAGAACCACAGCAGGGGTCTGCAATAGTTTTCATGGGTTCGGGGCGCAGGCATTTCACCATTGCGCGGATCAGCGGGCGCGGGGTGAAATACTGTCCTGCACCGCTTTTGATGTCCTCGGCATTCTTTTGCAGCAAACCCTCATAGATTTCACCCTTGACGTCAGAGGACATTGCCACCCATGTTTCTTTGCCAATCATCTGCACCACACGGTACAAAATGGCGGCATTGTTGATTTTGTTGGTAGCACCTTTGAAAATTTTGCCAAGGATACCGCCTTGTTCGCCCAGTTTTTCCAAAGTAGCTTTGTACTGTTCTTCCAGCTCCGCACCTTTAAGGTCGCTCATATCTGCCCATGTGAAACCTTCGGGAATACCGCTATCTCTTTTGTAAGGCGGCTTGGAATATTCGTCCGCCATTTTCAGAAAAATCAGATAGGTAATCTGTTCCAGATAATCACCGTAGGAAACGCCATCATCGCGCAGCGGACCGCACATTCCCCAAACCTTTGAAACAATATTTGACATCTGTTCACTCATTTACATAATTCTCCTTCAAAGGCTTTTTTCAAAATACTCTGGCGCATGACTTCTGCCTGCGCAAGCGCAATGTCTACGGTTTGTTCGATGCTGTCGCATACGGAAAGACGTGATTCGATTTCTTCAACAACTCTATCAGCATCTTCATCGGTTACAATTGGAACTGGTGTATTACGAATATCATCGAGTCCGAGTCCAAGTTTTCCACCACCGCGCTTGTTCTTTAGCAAGTCCTTTTGCCCATAATCACTTTTTAAGTACCATGCCATAAATTCACCTTGATGGACATTTGAAAAGCGAACAACTGCTATGTGCTGATTGATATAGGCTTCTTCGATGTTTTGTGGAATTAGGGCGATGCTTCCCAAATCTGCGGTTATCGAGATTAAAACATCATTACCTTGTAGACGACTTCTTTTCCCCTCGGCGGTTTCCGGCAGAAGAACTCGCTGAATTGAGTTACTCTTTAATTTGATACTATCTCGCGTCAAGTCTGTAATGCGAATAAAACGAGCACCATTTTCATTATAATATTTTGCCCAACCACGCGAACCACTGGTTACCATTGAAGATATATCTCTAATAGGCTTTTTATTATAGTGTGATGAGAAAGCCGCTTTCAGTACAGCCTGTCGGTATACCGTCAGTTGCTCTTTAATGGTTTGCAGCGTTTCCACACCCTTGTCCAGTTCGGAGAATAGTTCTTCGATGCAGGAAACAATGCGTTGTTGTTCATCTTTAGAGATGTCTGGAATTTCAATTCTTTTTAGTTGGGCTTGAGTCAACTTTAGACGTGTTGTTCCAGATACATAGCTGTTATAGTCAAAATAGTTCAAGTAATAACATAAAAACTTATTGTTTGACTTTGATTGGAGTATATGGGCGTGATTGTTTACCCATGCTTTTCCTGAAATAATATACGCTTTAGATGCAAACGGATTTAGAAAAGGTGCGCCGTCTTCACCAAGAAGTACATATTCGCCATCTGTTAAATAGTCATCTATATACCCTACTTGACCCGTTGCACCATAGTAAGGAAAAAGGGACTCGTTTAACTTTCCCTCAATCCTTTTTGCACGTTCCTTGCTATTTACAGGCTTTCTCAATCCATCACATATATTGGCTACCTTTTCAAGTGGAACGTAACTCCACATTTTTTCCTCCTTATGCCACCAATGCGGCATTCATTTCCTGCAATATCTGCTCATAGTCATCGCCAAAAGCATCGTAGAAACCCAGTAAACCACCCTTGCGGTCAAACGGTGTTAAGTCCAAATCCTCCGGCAAGATGCTAAGCGAAGCGGCAATATGGTCTTTGATCAGACGCAGCCATTCCATCTGTTCCTCGGTAAACTGGATATGTCCGGCGTTCTTCTTGAATGTCCACTGCATGAAGTTATAGTTCACCTTGTCCGCAAACGGGGTGAGGGTATCGGTGTAGCCCATCTCAAAGCGGATAATCGAAATCAGATCGGTAAGCTGTGCCATTGTGCCGCGCTTGACCTTACTCGGCTGCTTGATGGCATAGCAATCCCACAGGCGCTCCACCGTAATGCCGTGCGTCTTTAGCTTTTCGTATAGCTCTTTTAATTTTTCTACCACCATCGGGCGGTCTTTGTAGGCCGCGTCATAAATAATGCGCAGCGCAACAATCTCGTTTTTATTTTCCTCAATAAATGTGCGGAAGCTGGAAAGCACCTTGTTTACGTTTTCTTCCTGCTGCGCATCAAATCCGGCAAAAATAACCGAATCCAGATTGACGTTATCAATAATCTGCTCGTGGCTGCGGCGCACGTTTTCGATGTAATCCCGAATGTCCGGGTCGTGGAACGGCACAACGGCGGCTTGTACCAGTTCTTTCTGCGCGGATTTTATCTGTTCCTCGGTTGGGGTCGGCTCACCTGTGTTTTTCTGCGCCTGTGCGAAAATCACATCTTCATCAAAAGCGTTCAGCAGCTTTTCCGCCACGCTGCCCGCCGATGCACCTACTTTTGTTTCAAACTGCTTTCTCTCCGCAGTAGACATCTGACTGTTCAAGCGAATGACACGGTTTGCAAGGGAAGTCAGCGTGTTTTCGTCCTTTGCCCCCAACGCTACATTCAGCATCAATTCTTTCATGCTGACAGTCGGCTTGCGCTCCAAGGGTCTTGTGTCGGATTTCTTGGATTTCGTTACCCCTACGGCATCTACAATAACAAAATGGTCTTTATTCTCGGTTGCAGACGGCGTAACTTTTTGAAGATCTTCCTTGCTGAGGACGCGAGTGCCACGTCCTTTCATCTGCTCAAAGTAGTTCTTGCTCCGCACATCGCGCATGAAAATCAGACATTCAATGGGCTTCACGTCAGTTCCCGTTGCAATCATATCCACGGTGACGGCAATGCGGGGATTGTAGTCATTGCGGAACGAACTGAGGACAGACTCCGGGTTATCCGCAGAATAGGTGATTTTACGACAGAAGTCGTTGCCCTCACCAAATTCCTCGCGCACAATCTGCACAATATCGTCTGCATGGCTGTCGGTTTTGGCAAAAATCAGCGTCTTGGGAACTTCTTTTCTGCGCGGGAACAGCGTAGTAAAGAGGTTCTCTTTGAACGTGCGGATAACTGTGCGAATCTGGCTGGGATTGACAATATCCCGGTCAAGCTGCGAAGGTGCATAGTTTACATCTTCGTCCATCTGCCGCCAGCGCTTGGCTCTGGATAGGCGGTCACGGTATTCGATAAACTGCTTCATCAAGAAGCCGCCGTTCTTGCCGACCTGTGTTTCGATCAAGAAAATATCCTCGCCCACGTTGACGCCGTCCACGATTGCCTGCTCGCGGGGATACTCGCTGACGATATTTTCATTGAAAAATGCAAAGGTACGGTTGTCCGGCGTTGCTGTCAGACCAACAATAAAGGCATCAAAATAGGTAAGCACTTGGCTCCAGACATTGTAAATGGAGCGATGGCATTCATCGACAATGATGCAGTCGAAAAATTCCGGCGGATATTTCGCGTTATAAACGACTTCCTTGGGTGCTTTGCTCTCTGCGGTCACATACTCGGCAAAGGGTGTTTCCTCGGCTTTTTCGTCCAAGTTTTCACCCTTTAGGATAGAGTACATTCGCTGAATCGTGCAGATGCAAATTTGAATATCGTTCGGAATGTAAGAGGATTTCAGCCTTCGCACACCGTAAATCTGCGAAAACGAGCGCGGATCGTCATTGGGCATATAGGCAAGGAATTCACGCTCGGCCTGTTCGCCCAAGCCTTTGGTATCGACAAGAAAGAGGATTCTCTTCATCTTGCCATACTTCAGCAGACGGTAAGCAGCCGTTATCGCGGTAAAGGTCTTGCCCGCACCTGTTGCCATCTGTACCAGTGCCTTGGGGCGGTTATCCGCAAAGGACTGATCCAAGTTGTTGATGGCGTTAATCTGGCACTTACGGAAGCCGTTGGTGTCCAGCGGCGGGAAGTGCTTCATATTGTTCCGAATGGTATCGGGCTGCCTTAGCAAATCCCGCAGCGTTTCCGGGCGATGGAACGAGAACACGGTTCTGGAACGATACTTGATGTCCTTGTAATCGGTAAAACGAATGATTTTGTCCGTTGCTTCATAGGCAAACCGAATGGCATACTCGTTCTTTATCCATTTGAAGGTGCTGTTGGCATAGCGACCCGACTGCACTTCCACGTCCGTGATATGCTCTCCGGCTTCTTCGCGTTTGGCTTCGACCACACCTGCGGGCTTACCATCAACAAAAAGGGCATAATCGACCTCACCTGTGCTGGTGGGGAACTCACGAACAGCCACACCAAGAGAAGCGGAGAGATTCAGCCGTTTCATGTCTTGAATCACCCAGCCGGATTGATTCAGCTTTTCATCAATCGCAAGACGCGCCTTTTCTTCCGGGGTCATGTTCTTCGTCATCCCTTTCGTCTATATACTCCATAATGTCACCGTAATCGACATTAAGTGTGCTACATATTTTTCCAAGGACTGTAAGCGTGACTTCTTCATCTCTGCGGAGTTTAGTCATTGTGTTCGGTGCAACGCCGGAGGCTTTCCGCAAATCGGCTTTGCTCATTTTTCTATCGACTAATAGTTTCCATAAACGGTTATACGAAACAGCCATGACGCCCTCCTGCGTATACTTTATTATGATTATACGATTATACCATTCCTTGCCGTACCTCGCAAGAGTGTGCGAAAGTTTAGCAAAGCAAGCCGAGGACAAGGCTGTTCAGCTTATGTAGAGCTTAGTTAAAATCGACCTTGAAAATAGTACAAGAATGAATTAAAATTAACAATAAAATAAGTAGATAGGACGTGCTTAAATGGGTCTATTTGAGATTCTAAAGGGTGAACAGCCCGGTTTAATAAAATCTCTTTTGCACTATGAGGACATAGGACAGTATGGCGAGTATCTTACAGAGTATGCCCTGCTTAGCCGCAGTATGGAAGGGTACTACGTTGTCTTGAAAAATTTGTACCTGCCTATGAAGGGCAAAACCACCGAAATCGATTTGCTGATGATTCACGAAAAAGGCATTTTCGTTTTTGAGAGCAAAAACTACAGCGGTTGGATTTTTGGCAGCGAAGATCAGCTAAAGTGGACACAATGTTTCAAAAGCGGTCAGCGCGAACATTTTTACAATCCTATAAAGCAAAATCGTACACATATTAGGGCTTTGGCGACTTTCCTCAATATGCCAGAAGATGCCTTTTCTTCCTATATTGTGTTTTCGGAACGATGTGAACTGAAAAAGATTCCTCTATTTGTTGATGGAGATGTAACCATTCTCCAAAGACAGAATATGCTATACTTTTTGAAGCGGCGTTTGAAGGACTCGCCGATTATTTATTCTCACGAGGATATTGAACAAATGGTTGGGCTACTAGAGCCGTTCACCGAGGTTTCCCAGAAAGAGAAGCAGCAACACATTGAGGATTTGCAGACCAAGTGTCCTTACTGTGGCAAGCCATTGGTTCTGCGCAATGGAAAATACGGGCAGTTTTGGGGATGCAGTGCCTATCCAAAATGCCGCTTTACACGCAAGGCTGAATAGCCTATCTATCTGTTGCACAAGAGGATTCAGCTTTTATAATCTGCACCCACTGGTTGTCCCCAGCCATACGCCCGTTTGTCTTTTCGATAATCAGCAGTGGATCAAAGAAAGGCACATCCATCTCTCGGAGAATGCCTTTCAGACCGGCTCGGCTGGCAGGCAGGCATCTTTCTTTTAAGAACTCCTCGAAATCTGCCCAGGACGGATTTTCTACAACACCAAACGCCCGCAAAGGGATTCGGTCGGTGTAGTTCTTCATGCGGACAACTTCGTGCTTGAAATCAATGTCGATGACCGTACATAGCTGCTTACCGTTCATGAAATTCATCCGCATGGTAAAATCCGGGTCATTGCTGAAATGCTCGGCGTTATAGATATACTTATATATGGTCTGGCGCGACACGCCGAACTGTTTCGCAATCTCGGTGTTGCCGATGCCTTTTCTATGCAGCTCCAAAACCGCTACGGTCTGGTCGGGGGTAAGCTGCGCCTTGCGACCCGCATTGCGCGGATTTGGATTATTGATTTTCAGCATCTTTGCAAGTTCTCGCAATTCATCCAAATCAGATGTGCCAAAAATTTCTTTTATTTGCTGTTGGTAATCGCTCGGCATACAGTATCCCTCCCAAGTCGTTTTCTACTATTACTATATCGTGATTTTGGGAAAACGTCAACAAATTAAAATATTTACACACAAGATGCGGCAGTTTTATCTCAGCTATCCAATTTTCCAGACAGTGTCTGGAAAATTGAATTGGTCGCATTACTGCGAGTTGCTGTCCATCTCCGATAAGGAAAAGCGCAGCTTCTATGAAAAGGAAGCAGTCAACGCCGGATGGTCTGTCCGTGAGATGAAGCGGCAAATCGATAGTTCTCTGTTTGAGCGTCTGCTCCTGTCCCGCGGTGATGCCAACAAGGAGCAGGTTTTGGCGCTGGCTGAAAAGGGCGTAGACTACGCCAAGCCGGAGGACATCATCAAAGACCCGTATGTGTTTGAATTTTTAGGTCTGCCGGAGGAGAAGCCGTTCCTTGAAAGCGACTTGGAAGCGGCACTGGTGCGGCAAATCGAAGATTTCCTGCTGGAACTTGGTCGGGGCTTTATGTTTGTCGGCACGCAGCAGCGGGTCACTGTGAATAACACCCACTACTATGTGGACATGGTGTTCTACAACAAGATTTTGCACGCCTATGTGCTGATCGAGTTGAAAACCACCCAACTCACGCCCGAAGCTGCCGGGCAGATCAATATGTATCTGAACTACTATGCTGCAGAGGTCAACGACCCGGAAGACAATCCGCCCATCGGCATCATCCTCTGCACCGATAAGGACAGTGTAGCGGCTGAGTATGCGCTGGGCGGCTTGTCTAATCAAATTTTTGCTTCTCGGTATGTCCTGTATATGCCGAATAAGGAGCAGCTTATCAAGCAGGTGGAAGAAGTCTTAAAGCGCTGGCACTCCCATGAGGGTGACTAAGCGCGTCATCTGGCTTTGCGCGAGTTGCTAATTTCTCTGATTGCGGTGTAGTGTTTTCCACATTTTCGGCTGATTTCGTTGAAAAAATCGGATGTCACAAATTCCAGCAGCCATACTTTGGGAATCATGTACTTGGGTGTCTGCAAGATGGTTTTCAGCAAGCCCTTGCTGCACCATTTCAGAATTGTGTGGCGTTGGTAGCCTGTCACCTCGCAGACTTGCGCAACGGTCAGTACATCCGGGTAATTTGCCAGCTGCTGCTCGTACCATTCCTTGGCCAGCAGCCGTTCTTCGCTCGTATAGTTCAGCTTGCGCTCCAACGATGCGGCAGGTTTCTTGTGTTTGGGGTAGTTGTAATACCACCCGCTGGGCGGGGTGTAGCGCATCGGGTCGGACTCTCGGCGGTAGAGATACTCGGCAACATCTTTCTTGGCGATTTTATAGCATCGCGTTTTCTTTCCGTTGTTTTTGCAGGGAACAAGTCCGCTTTGCAGGAGATAAAGCGAGGTTCGTGTTCCGATATGGCATACGATGCGGAAATCGTTGCGGCTCATCGGGTCCGGATAGGGCGTTAGAATTTCTTCAATTTTTTCTTTCAAAGAGTCGTTGCTTACAGTTTCTTTCTTCATTTCGGGTTCTCCTTGTTTCTAAAGTGGAACCCTAAAAATCACTTACTCATTTCTTTTGTAGCTTGCATTTTTCTCATTCGTGTCCGCAAACCTGCACCATTATCCGGCTTTTGGGGCAGGGGTTATCTTGCATCTTATCTTGCATTTCTCCCAAAAAGTTGCCATTTTTGCCCCAAAACGGGCGCTTTTGCTTCTTTTCGTACCTACATTGTTTTTTGCTGGTTTATCAGTGCTTTCTCCACAAACATCGCCCAAAATCAGCGGACAAACCAGCCTGTATCAGCCTTGGTTATCACCATATTGCTTTTTCAAAGATTAACTCGAAATGCTTTAGGTCTCGAGAGAGGCGCGTGGGTTCGACTCCCACCATCTCCGCCATAGTAAAAGCTGTATTTTGGAAATTCCGAAATACAGTTTTTGCTTTTTATAAAACAAGCATACGACAGGCATGGGAGACATAATGGACAATAAGATAATTTCTGCATATGATACGGGATTAATGTTCTCTAACGCTTTTAAGATTTTGATCAATCAACACATGCTATCGAGGAGTTCTTTGAATTATGAGGACTTTACATTTGTTGTTCCCGCAATGGTAAATGGGGCATTTGCATGTGAAGCGTTTCTTAAATCTCTATCTAGGGATGCTATTCGAGGGCATAAGTTATATAGTGATTTGTTTTGCAAATTAGACCCCATAACACAGCAGATGGTGACGAAAGTTTTTACTGAAGTTTACAAAAGGGAAACGGGCAACGTAATTACTGCAGAACAATTTTATTTAGAATTTAAAGCCATGGAAGAAACTTTCGTAGAGCTCCGTTATTTTCATGAGGTTCGAGAAAATTCAAAATCAAAGGTTTACAACATTGGATTTATGAATGTATTGGTATCCTCACTCAGAGGGATCTGCGAAGAAAAATTTGGGAAAAGGCCGATTCAAGGGTAAAGGACAACAGCTGGCAATATCTGAGAGAGATGGCGACAAGTCAATATTTTGGCTTGCCGCCATTTCTCTTACCACCGGCTTTCGGGCAGTTCTTCCGGCAGCGGCAGGGCTTACTCCATCGTGGCGGCACTCAACTGCCTGGACTGGGAATCCAGGTGGGCGTAGATGTTGGCCGTGGTGGAGATGTCGCTGTGGCCCAGCCATTCCTGGATCTGCTTCATCGGCACCCCCCTGTTTCAGCAGCAGGCTGGCACAGGAGTGGCGCAGATCGTGGAAGCGGATCTTCCGCAGGCCGTGGTCGACCAGCAGCTTGGAGAAGCCGTCGGTCACTGCGTTGGGTAAGATGAGATTGCCCATCTCGTCCACGAACAGGTAGCCTTTGTACTTCTGGTTGTAGCAGTTGCCGCACAGCTTCTCGTTGTAGGCCTGCTGCTCCTTCAGCGCCCGAAGCCGCTGGGCAAAGCTGGCTACCAGCGGCAGGGTGCGCAGGCTGGACTTGGTCTTGGCCCGGTCAGCCTCCACCAGGACGTGTTTGCCCTCCAGGTTGGTGCTGGTCACGATGTGGCGGATGGTCAGGGTGCCGGCCTCGAAGTCCACGGCGTCCCACCGCAGGCCCAGCACCTCGTCCCGGCGCAGCCCGTAGAAGGCCGCGAACTGGATGATCAGTTCCAGCCGGTGGCCCCGGGCGGCTTCGAACAGCTGCTCCATCTCCTCGGCGGTGTAGTAGGCGGCCATGTACTTCTCGGGCTTGGGCCGTTCCACCTTGTCCACCGGGTTGCCGGGGATCAGGTCCAGCTTCACGGCGTATTTCAGCGCCTTGTGCAGGTTGGCGTGCTGCCGCAGTACGCTGGTGGCTTTCAGCGTTTCCAGCTCGTGGAGGTAGAAACTCTGGATGTGCCGCGCCTGCAGCCCGCCCAGCGTGATGCCGGTGGGCTCGAAGTAGGGGACGATGTGATTCTTCACATTGAAGTTGTAGGAGGACCAGGTGGTCTCTTGCACGGCGGGGCGGATGATCTTCAGCCAGTAGAGCATATAGTCGCTGAACAGCATATCGGGGCTCAGTTCCTCTTTGCGGTTGGGTTTGGGCGGTGTGAAGCTGCGGCGCAGTTCCCGCAGCATCTCCTCCGCCCGCTTTTTGTTGCCCTTCACAGGCAGGCCGGTGGCGTGCCAGGGCTGTTTGCGCTTGCCGTCGGCACCGGTATAGCTGAGTACCATGTAGTAATATCCGTTTTTCTCTTGCAGTCGGCCTGCTACCATAGGCATTTCTCCTTTCACAATCGTTTGTACGGTTTTCCGGGTCCAACACAACAATACCCGGAATCCACGGCAAAAGCTATTCACAAATCTACACAAGGATACGCCCTTGTTTTGGGTACGAATCTACCAAAGCGCCCGCGTCGGGAACATCCCGGCGCGGGCTTTTGGTATGGTTGGAGTTCAGCCTTCCAGACCGCGGCGGCGGGCTTTTTCCTCGGCTCGCTGACGGGCCTGTTCCTCCAGGGCCTTGCGGCAGGCGGTGGTGGCTCGTACCCTCCGGAGAATCCTGTCACAGACTTTATCCTCGTGCCGCAGCGCCTTGATCTGGCGGGTCAGTCCGGCTCGGCGTTCGGCGGTGCCGGGCGGCGGAACCTTGTGGCGCAGCAGCCGGGCGCAGTCGGCGCGCTCCTTGCAGAGGGCGTCGATCTGCGCCGCCAGTTCCCGGCGGTGGGCCTCCACCTCATCGGTGGTGTGGAAATCCCGGTCAAAACAGAGGTGCATCTCCTCCAGCGTGCGCTCCACGTTGCGCCAGATCGCTTCGATCTCAGGCCAGTTGATGGACGCCCGGGAATTCGGCTTGGCCTGTACCTTGTACCGGAAGTAGAGATACTGCCGGCCCAGGTGGGGCTTTCCGAAGAGTTCGCCCAGCAGCCCCTTGTACCGCACCTTGGCCCAGGAACGGCAAACCGGGCGCCTGGGACGGTCATACCCGCCGAACAGGCTGTAATAGTGGGGACCGAACTGGTAATAGTGGGCGTCCAGTACCCGGGCCAGCGCGGGCCAGTCGAACTCTGGGCCCAGGCGATGCACCCGCACCGGGCGGCCACCGTCTACCGAGCGCAGCGTGGCATATTTGCGACCCTTCTCCCGCCGCCACAGGTAGCCCATCCGCCGCAGAGCCAGGGCAAAGTCCTCCTTGGTGCTGGTCTGCCGGAGGGCGGTTTGCAATGCCTCCCGCATCCGGTTGTACCGGGTGGGCTCACCCCGGCGCTCCGCTTCGTAGAGGAGACGCGGTGTGCTCTTGCCTTGGGGCTGTACCACCGACAACCTCTGGGCCCGGCACAGGGCGTCAGAAGCGCGGCGCAGTTCCCGGTACTGGCTGCGGCGCTGCTCGTACTTTTTGCCATCCACATAGGACACCGCGTTGATGACAAAGTGGTTGTGCAGGCAGTCGGTGTTCATGTGGGTGGCCACCAGCACCTGGAAACGTCCGCCCCACACCTGCCGGGCCAGCTCCACCCCGATGGCGTTGCACTGTTCCGGGGTTACCTCGCCGGGCTGGAAACTCTGGTAGGCGTGCATCGCCACCACGCCCTCGGTCTTGCCGAACTTCCGCTGCACCGCCTGCATATCCGCCCAGGCGGTTTCGGGGCGGCAGTGGATGCCGCTCACTAGTTTTGCGCTTTCTGGTAAGGTGGTCTTGGCGTCGTTCCCGGCGTAGTGCAGCGCCTGGGACAGGGCACCGTATTCGGTTTTCTCCGGGTTGGCGGCATAGTCCACCACCCGGCGCAGGTTGTCCCGCACCGGCCAGATCTTGGTGACGGCCAGGGATTACTCCTTCGGCAGCAGGGCATCCCGGATCTGGTCTGTTGCCGTCCGGCAGGGGAGCGCGTCCCCGGGCGGCAGACGGTCCGCCAGTGCGTCCAGTTCTTCAAAAGCGGAAAACAAAGACGCGGGCGGATGAAACTGCGGTGTGTACCCCAGTGCCTGCTGCCGGAGATATTCCGACAGCGTCAGACCGCAGCGCCGGGCGGCGGATTCCATCCGGCGCTTTTCAGCCGGTGTCACCCGCACGTTGATACCCACGGTGCGGTTTCTCACGAGGCAGCCTCCCGTGAGATTACGGGGTTCGGGGTCGTCCCCGTAGGAGCGGCGGTGTCCGCCGCGGCGAAGGGTTGCCCGTCGGCAACACAAAGCCCATGCTCGCTACCGTGATGCGGCCCCGGTGACGGTGATGACGATGATGACGGTACGGGGGCCGCACCCTCTTCACCAGCCGGTGCCGTACCAGACGGTAAAGGGGATCTGGCGGTATCATCGTCACTACCGTCATGACCGTCATCCCCGTCACAGATGAAGCACAACAGCCGGGTGTTGGAGGTGCGCCGGGACTGGTAGCGGATGCCCTGCGGGGCAAACACCGTGTAGAAGTGCTCCACCAGTTTGCGTGTGAACTGGTTGGGCTGCACCTCAGTGATGCTCGCGGCGGTCAGCAGTTCGGTGGCGGTGCCTGTCCAGCTGTCGGCGCGCCGGACAAAGTCCGCCGCCCGCCACAGGTAGTCCGGAACGGCCTTCCGGACCTGCTCCTCGGCGGTTTCCTCCTCCAACAGCTGCCAGATGCAGTCCCGGGTTTGCAGGTGGAGGGTGCAGCTGTCCATGTCACGGCCTGTCACCAGCAGCCGGGCCGTGTCGCTCATCCGCTGGCGCTGCAGCAGCCAGATGGTGTCGGCGGCACCCATCAGGCCGTTGGACCCGGAAATCTGCTGGAACGGGTCGGATGCGCCCTGTTTGCGCAGATGATGCACCAGCAGCAACCCGATGCCGCGGCGGTCCGCCAGGAATTTCAGCGCGCTCATATCCTGGTAATCGCTGGCGTAAGCGCCGTTGTTCGGGTCAGCGGTGCGGACCTTCTGCAAGGTGTCGATAACCACCAGCCCGGTTTCGGGGCGTTGGGACAGTAATTTCTCGATCTGGAGTTCCAGCCCGTCCCCGATGGCGCAGCTTCCGGTCTAGAAGTACAACCGGCTGGGAACGGGTTCCTCGGTGAGGCGGAACAAACGCCCCTGGATGCGGGCGTAGGTGTCCTCCAGACAGAGGTACAGTACAGTCTGCAGCTGGGTGGTGCGGCCCCAGATCTCGCCGCCCCGGGCCAGCTGCAGGCAAAGCCACAGGCACAGCCAACTTTTGCCTGCCTTGCTGGCACCGGCCAACAAGGAAAGCCCGGCGGGCAGCAGGCCGGGAATCAGCCACCGTACCGGCGGCAGCGGGGTGGAAAGTAGAGTTTCAGCATCAATAGGTTTGTTTCTCTGCATGGCATACGCCTCCTTCTTGCTGGGCCACAGGCCGCCCAACGGGGCCCTGTGGCGCGACCTTTGCGACAATGCGGGTAACGTGCCCGCCGCCCGGCGGCGCGCGACACGGCGCGCGACACGGCGCAGATTTGGGCGGCGGTACAGAGTGAATCTTAATAAGATTCGCTTTGTCGGGAAAATCGCTTGCGTGAATCTTGTTAAGATACCTTTGACCGCAATACAGCAGAAAGTGAATCATGCTATGATTCACTTTGCAGGTCTTGCCCGGCAAAACCCGCCCCTTGTGCATTGGTCAGCAGATAACGGATGACGTTGATTTTGGGAATCTTGTAGGCGTTGCCCAGTTTGAGGGCTCCGATTTCCCCTTCTCCCAGCAGATCATACGCCGCATGACGGCTGATGCCCAACATAGTTTGCAGTTGCCGGACTGTCACCACGTCGGGATAGTCGGCAAACAGCAGGCCATAGCAGGCTTTCAACTCTTTTTCCGGGATGAGGCGTTTCGCAGACATGCGACCCTCATAGAATGAAAGTGTACGAATTGGATAATCATAGAAAAACCTCCTTCCTGTAATCATTTGCGGACGCTCTATTGAACTTTCGCAAATTTGTTACAATTTTCTTGTAAAACGGGGACAGGTAGGGTACAATGAATACCAAAAGATGCGCCCACGGGAAATCCGTGGACGCGATAACGGCTTGGGGAGGAGCAAAACCGTGACGACCGGCGAGAAAATTAAACGGATACGCCGCCATCGGCAGATGACGCAGAAGGAACTGGGAGAAAAGATCGGGCTGGGCGCAGGCGGCGCCAACCGTATCGCCCAGTATGAGATGGGGTACCGGATTCCCAAAAAGCCGCTGCTGGAGAAGATGGCTGAAGTACTGAACGTATCCGCGATGGCCTTGTCAGAAGGCGGAAACGGTGCAGCTGCCGATATGATGGAGCAACTGTTCTGGCTGGATGAGGAAGTGCCCGGTATTATCAACCTGGTCCGGACACAGCGGTCAGAGACCCGGTACAACGCTAACCAGAATTTTTCGTTGCGTTATGATGACAACGATGACTGGCCGCCGGACAGCCCCGTGGCCATGTGGTTCAATTCGACGATCCTGAGTGATTTCCTCAAGTATTGGGCGGAAGTGCAGCGGAAGCTTCGCTTGGGGGAGATTACCGAAGTAGAATATTTTGAGTGGAAGATCTGCTGGCCGGAGAGTGCGGATAAATAATCTGAAAACAGCGAACATTGTGGTTTGATAAGCCAGAAGACCTTTTCCCCCAAAGGATAGTAAAAGTCTGTGATAATATAAAAGGGTAGAATATAGAATCGTACAGATACAACATCCTAGATTAAAGAGTAATAAACAATAGGTGTCCTAAAGCAAGTTATATAACCGTTTTCGTAAAAATATTTTCTTTAAAAGCGTATAAAGCGTTGAAATCTGAGTTTATAATCTTTATAATATTACTTAAAGGAGGTGTGCAAATGCTTTGCCAGTTTTCGTTTCACAATTTTAGATCCTATAAGAGCGAAACTACCTTCGATTTTCAGGCGGCGACATTGCCGGAGTTTAAGGATACTTTGATTACGCAGGATAAGGCATCCGACTTGTTACCAGTAGCGGTTGTGTACGGACCAAACGGTGGAGGTAAGTCTAACTTGCTGGAAGCACTTGCCTGCTTAATTTCGACTGTTGCAAGACCGGTCCATGAGTTGGGAAAAAATCGCCAGCAGTATATCTTCCAGCAGAAAACGGAAGCGGTTCCATTTTTATATGATCACGAATCAGCGTCTAGTCCTACTGAATTCAGAATTTATTTTAGAATAGAAAACAACGAATATTGCTATTATATTTCCTTAAAAGATGAAGAAGTTATATCGGAAAGCCTATACCGAAAGATAATTGGTGCGAAAAGGAGCGCAACGATTTTTGAACGTGAAGGAAGCACCATAGAACTTGGGTACACCTTATCGAAGGAAAGAGGAATTAATACTGCCGTAAATCCCAAGATGCCGTATGTATCTTTTCTGGCTATCAACTATGATATTCCTGAAATCAATGAAGTTCTGTATTGGTTTGAAAGTTGCATCGTACAGAATTACGCACACCCCATGGTGGAGCATCGGATCATGTTGAGCGATGATGATAAGTTTAAGCACAATTTGTTAAAGGCTTTGCATGATATGGACATTGATATCGTGGATTATCGGTACGATGAAGAAACAAAGCAGCTATTTACACAGAGGCAGATTGGTGAACAAAAGGTTGAACTTCCATTTCAGGAAGAATCCGAAGGAACCCGCAAAATTATTGCAGCTTTACCCATCTTGCTTATGGCTCTTGCACAGGGGCGCTTAGTTATTATTGATGAATTGGACGCAAAACTGCACCCAAAGCTGTTGCGATATGTGATCTTTTTGTTTAAGGATAAGAAAATCAACCAGCATGGTGCGCAGCTGCTGTTCACATCTCACGATATGTACACTTTAAAAAATACCGTTTTTCGTCGAGATGAAATTTGGTTCGCTGCAGAAAATGCGAAGCATGAGAGCGAAATTTATTCCCTGTATGAAATCCGCAATGAGGATAATGAGAGAGTAAAGAACACCGCTGCATATGACAAGCAGTATATGGAAGGCCGATATGGAGCAGATCCGTATCTTTCCAATATGCTTGGGGGTGAATTCGAGTGAGCTTGAAGCCACCCAAAAAGAGCGATATGGGCAAAAGCTGGATGAAAGGCCGACAGGATCGAGTGAAAAGGATTCAGCCGGAATATCATCTGATTGTCACAGAAGGCACAAAAACTGAACCAGCCTATTTCGAAGCAATAAAAAACGGAATCAACCGACGCCATCCTCAAAAAATCCAATTGCAAATTGAAGGGGCGGGTCTTAATACCGTTTCACTGTTTGAGAAAGCGAAGGCCCTTGTTGCAATATCGCCAAACGTGTATAAGCATGTATGGATTGTATATGACACGGATGATTTCCCTGCGGAACACATCAATGAAGTGCAGAATTTGTGCGAAATCAATTCCAACGAGGAAACAGAATATCATGCGCTTTGGTCCAATCAGTGTATTGAGTTATGGTTTCTTTTGCATTTTTGCTACTTTCAATCTGATGTTTCGAGAAATGAATATTTCCCGAAGTTAAGCCAGTTGATGTGTGCACAGGGATTGGATGCGTACCGGAAAAATCGAGAGGATATGTATCAGGTGTTATTTCCCTATATGGAGACTGCTATTGCCAATGCCAAAAGGTTGGCGGCGAAAAACGAAGGGAAAACGCCGGCAGAATCAGCTCCGGGAACAGAGGTATATAGGTTGGTTGAAAAATTAAAACCGTATCTTCTGGAAGAATAAGCTTTTGCCGAAAAAATTTAAAAACCAAAAAATGAGCCGTATGAACGAAATCTCCGGGAAGGTCCGAAGATGGGTTCATACGGCTCTTATGGTTTATAGTGCAAGGGTGTTACCCTTGGAAAAGGGGCGGCTCATTGCTTGTTCAGAGGGCTATTTGCTTTGCAGTGCGTTCAGCAGCTCGCTAAACTCATTCATGGCGGACTGCAGGTTTTCCATGATATCCTGTGCCAGTTCTTCCGGGGCGGGCAGGTTGTCCAGGTCGGCCAGAGATTTATCCTTGATCCAGAAAATGTCCAGACTGGTTTTGTCCCGGGCAAGAACGTCCTCTACCGTAAAGCGGCGCCAACGACCCTCGGGATTTTCCTCGCTCCAGGTTTCCTGGCGCTCAAAGCGATTTTCCGGATTGTAGCGCCGGATGAAATCCTGCAGATCGGCAAAGGTCATGGGATGCTGTTTGAGGGTAAAGTGCATATTGGTCCGCAGATCGTAGAACCAGATTTCCTTGGTCTGGCGTTCGGGGCTGGCAGGACGCTTATCAAAGAAGATCACGTTTGCCTTTACGCCGGGTTTGTAAAAGATGCCGGTGGGAAGGCGAAGGATGGTGTGGAGATCACAGGTTTCCAGCAGCTTCTTCCGAATGGTTTCACCGGCGCCGCCCTCGAAAAGCACGTTGTCCGGCACGACCACCGCCGCTTTGCCGGTGGGTTTCAGCAGGGTATTGATGTGCTGAATAAAATTGAGCTGCTTGTTGGAGCTGGTGGTCCAGAAGTCCTGGCGGTTATAGACCAGATCTTCTTCCTCCTGCTCGCCTTCCTCATTGGTGAAGGTGAGTGCCGATTTCTTGCCGAAGGGAGGGTTGGTCAGGACATAATCGAACCGTTCGCCGGGGTCGGTGAGCAAGGCGTCTCCCAATGTGATGGGAACCTTGCCGTACAGATCGCCGATGTTGTGGAGATAGAGGTTCATCAGGCTCATCTTGAAGGTGGTGGGAACGATCTCCCAGCCGCGGAAGGCATCCTTTTTCAGAAACTCTTTAGCTTCCCGGTCCAGGTTGTAATGACGCGGGTCTGCCAGATAGCTCTGGGCGGCCAGCAAAAAGCCGCCGCTTCCGCAGCAGGGGTCTGCGATGGTTTTCATGGGTTCAGGGCGAACACACTCCACCATCGCCTGGATCAGCGGGCGGGGCGTGAAGTATTGCCCGGCGCCGCTTTTGATGTCCTCTGCATTTTTCTGCAGCAGGCCTTCGTAGATCTCACCCTTGACATCGGTGGACATGGAGACCCAATTTTCCCGGTCAATCATCTGGACGATGCGGTACAGGATGGCGGCATTGTTGATCTTATTGGTGGCACCTTTGAAAATTTTGCCCAGGGTACCGCCTTGCTCGCCCAAGGTTTCCAGGATGGTTTTATACTTTTCTTCCAGCTCGGTGCCCTTTAAATCGCTCATGTCGGCCCAGCTGCAGCCTGCGGGAATGCCGGTTTGCCGCTTATAGGGCGGTTTGGCGTATTCATCGGACATCTTTAGAAAAATCAAATAGGTGAGCTGTTCCAGATAGTCACCATAGGACACGCCGTCGTCCCGCAGAGGACCGCACATGCCCCAGACTTTGGAAATTATGCTTGTGGTTTGTTCGGACATAAGAATACTCCTTACGGACAATGCTTTTTATAGGGTATTTATTATGTTTACAATAAAAGATGCGATGACACTGGCAAGTATAGCTATAATAAAGCCCCAAAAAAGGTTTGTACGAAGCTTTTGACTTTTTTCAAATTGTGTTTTGCCTTCTCCCCAAACAAACGCTATTGGTGGGAAGCATCTCTGTAGGAAACGGCGGTCGATAGCTTTTATAACGGCAATCAGACCAAAACTAATAACGACGCCAATAATGCCGAATGTAAGCATCAACAATATATTAGTATTAGAAGGTTGTGTACTTCTATATGCTAAAAAATAAGTTGCTGCTATAAAGCAGAGAATCATCAATAATCCGTAAAATCTGAATTTCGCTATTAGCCAATATCCTGCTGTGATTTTTCGGAGAAAGGTGTTTATTTCAGCCCTTATCGTTGTTTCAGCGTCTACCGTATCAACATCATATGATTACTTCCTATTAGGAACACTGTAAATACAAGGCTTTTCGGAGCCTACAA
>ERZ837487.2165-NODE-2165-length-21092-cov-4.693778_pt1 | contig 21092 bp, 16 predicted proteins | sample MGYA00519911_ERZ837487 | MGnify/ENA primary metagenome ERZ837487 (study PRJEB31850, sample SAMEA3708818) | human gut metagenome | biome: human gut; feature: human-associated habitat; material: faeces | place: China | collected 2014 ...
GGTGGACAGCCGCTTTTTACTTCAAGTCGGGTATCAGCCCTCCCGCACATAGTCATAGGCCGTGCGCAGGGTGCCGCTGGAGGCGTAGATATTCCCGCATTTCCGGAAGCCGTAGCCCTCAATGGCGGCCTGCATGGCGCGGTTATCCGCGTGGGTGTCCACCCGCACATAGTCGGAAAGGCCGGTGCAGAAGTTGAAACAGGCCCGGGACACCCCGCGGACCGTGCCGCTTGAGGCCAGGCGGTGGATGGTGCCGTAGGGCCGGTCCGCGTGCCACCGTCCGTTCAGCAGCACCTGATAGGTGGGCTCGTCGCCGATGATGAAGGAAAAGGTCCCCACAACGGTTCCGTTCTCCGTGAGCACATAGCTGTCGCCCCGGGCAATGTCCGGCAGCAGCTCGGGAAGGCCCGGATAGTCGCCGCCCCACTGGGTGGGGTTGCCGTGGGCGGCCATGTACGCCTTGGCGGCCCGGAAGATCTCCAGAATGGCGGGGACGTCATCGGTCGTACTCTTTCGGATCTCCATGGCGTTATTTCTCCGTGCTCTTGTTGGCGAAAATTACGCCCAGGGTGATCAGCACCGCCCCCAGGATGCTCATCCAGCTGATTTTCTCGTCCAGCAGCAGCCAGCCCACCACCACGGTGACAAAGGGGGAGGCGTACAGGTAGTTGTTGGTGACTACCACGCCCAGGCGCTTGAAGGCGATGTTCCAGATGGCGAAGCACACGGCGTTGCCGAATACGCCCAGAAACAGCCAGGAGATCAGAATATTGGGCTGGGTGAACAGGGGCGTCAGACTGGGCAGACCGTCCGTCAGCAGCACCAGAGGCAGGGAGGTCAGGAAGGCCCACAGGAACACCCGGCGGGTCACCAGGAAGTTGTCATACCGCTCGGTATATTTCTTCACCAGGATGGAGTATACCGCCCACATCAGGGCGGCGGCCAGGGCCAGCAGGTCCCCCAGAGGGCTCAGATGGAAGGACAGGGTGCCGTTGAGTACCACCAGCACCACGCCGGCAATGGCCACCACCGCGCCGATGTATACCAGCTTTCCCAGCTTTTCGCCCTTCCGGGAGAACAGCTGGGCCAGAATCACCGTCAGAATCGGGGACATGGACACCAGAATGCTGACGTTGGCGGCGGATGTGTGGGCTGCGGCGGTGTTCTGCAGGAAGAAGTAGAAGCTGCCGCCGGTGATGCCGATGAGGATGAACATCAGCTCGTCCTTCCAGGGGAGCTTCATGGTTTTGGGCCGCAGGGCCCACAGGGTCAGGTATGCAAGCCCCATCCGCAGGGGGATGATCTGGGTGGGGGTGTAGGTCGTCAGCATGACCTTGGTCAGCACGAAGCAGCTGCCCCAGACCAGGATGGTGAACAGGGCATAAATATGCCCCAGGGTTTTCTCTTTCATGATTCTTCTCTCCTCTTTCTATCCTCGCGTTGGTTTGCGGACCCGCAAAATGCCCGGCACTGCCGGGCATTTTGCTTGGGTTTAGATTACCTGCGTCAATCCTGGGGCAGGGTGGGGGTCTCACCATTCAGGACCTGCTGGATCAGGCCCTTGGCGGTGTTGATCTGGGTGGCATTGGGCCACATGACCCACAGCTCCTCGCCTCCGGCGGAATAGCACGGCTCCATGCCGCCCTCGCCGCTGACGGAGTAGCTGGTGATGTTCCAGTGAACGTTGTCCCGCAGCTGCATCTGCACCAGGCTGCTGATGTCCTCATAGGTCAGGCTGGTGATGAAGGAGGTGGACACGGCATCCAGCACCTTTTGATAGCCCTTGAGGATGGCAGGGGAGGAGGCCTTGTCCACGATGGCACGGATCACGGCCATCTGGTTCTTGCCGCGCTGGTTGTCGCCGTCGTCAAAGGCGTGGCGCTCCCGGGCGAAGCACAGGGCCTGCTCGCCGTTGAGGTGGTTGATGCCCTTGGTGAAGGTGTAGCCCGCCATGTGGACGCCGTCGCCGTTTTCGTTTGGTACCTCCATGCCCACGGTGGTAAACTCATAGTCGGAGTTTACGTCCACGCCGTCCAGGGCGTTCACGATCTTCTTCAGTCCGGCGAAGTTCACCCGGGCGTAGTAATCCGCCTTGACCCCGTAGAGGTTCCCCAGTACGGCGGCGGACTCGTCGATGCCGTACATACCGGCATGGGTCAGCTTATCCCGCTGGCCGTTGCGGGCCAGGGGCACATAGTAGTCCCGGGGGGTATTGATCAGCAGGATCTGGTGGGTCCGGGGATGGATCACCGCCAGAATGTTCACGTCGCTGAGGCTCTGGATATTGATGTCCGAGCTGCGGGCGTCGATGCCGCTGCAATAGACGACGAAGGGCTGGGAGGTGATGGAAGCGTTGGGCTTGATGGGCTCCAGCTCCTTGGTGGTGCTGAACTCATAGATGATGCGGGTGTCCTGGGTGAAGGTGCTGTAATCGTCCAGCGAATCCAGGGCGGTGAGATAGCCGGAATTGAGGATGATGGCCCCTGCGTTTCCGTCGTACAGGGCATCCGCCAGGGAGGTCAGGTCTGCGTAGGTGCTGGTATCCACACGGCCGCCCAGGCCGTCCTTGATGTCCTCCAGCAGGGCGCTGGTGTTGTCGGCGCTGATGTCGGCGTCCTCGCTGAGGATGCCGAAGGTGTAGCCCACGGTATCGCCGATGCTGCGGGCGGGATCATCCGCCATGACCACCACATAGGAGGTAGTTTTTTGCAGGTTCTTGCCCGCAATGGCCAGCAGGGCACTTTTGCCGGAGGCAGCAGCCACGGAGCCGTACAGCATCAGGCCGGACAGCAGCACCGCCAGCAGGCCGCACAGCACCTTGCCGGTTTTGACCCGGCGGATGGGCAGCTGGATGATCACATGGCCCGCGTTGATCAGAAGCAGCACGATCTCGATGAGAATCAGATAGAGGTCCGTCAGCAGCTTGGTGGACATCAGCTGCACCAGCAGCACCAGGCTGCAGATCATCAGCAGGCCCATGGCCGCCAGACCGAACCAGTCGGCGCTGGTGCGGTAGAGCCGGCGCCGTCTGCGGCGGGGCTGTTCTTGTTCGTTCATAAGCGTTCCGTCCTTTCTGTGTTACGGGTTCACAACAGGCGTTTCACCCCGGAGAACCTGCTGGATCAGGTCCTGGGCAGTGGCGACCATCCGTTCATTGGGCAGGACCACGGCGTACCGGGCGTCATTTCCCAGACTGTAGCAATAGTCGGCGCTGTTTTCACCGGCAAGGCCGTATGTAGTGATGTTCCAGCCGGACATATCCTGCAGCTGCATCTTCACCAGGGAGATGATGTCCTCCTTGGGCATATTGGTGGCGATGGAGTCGGAGGCGGCGGCCAGGACGTCCTGATAGCTCTTGAGAATGGCCGGGGAGGCGGCCTTATTGACGATGCCCTGGATCACCAGCATCTGGTTGCGGCCCCGCTGCATATCGCCGTCGTCAAAGGCGTCCCGCTCCCGGGCGAAGGCCAGGGCCTGGCGGCCGTCCAGGTGGTTCAGCCCCTGCTGGAAGGAGTAGGCGGCGAAGTGGAAGTTGCCGCTGCCGTCCTCGTCGGGCACCTCCATGCCCACAGTGTTGAAGGCCACGTCCGAGTTCACGTCGATGCCGCCCAGGGCGTCGATAACGCCCACAAGCCCCGCAAAGTGGACCCGGGCGTAATAGCTCACGTCCACGTTATACAGCTGCTCCAGGCCCTTGATGGACTCCTCGATGCCGTACAGGCCGAAGTGGGTGAGCTTATCCTTCTGGCCCTTGGAGGGGAGGGTCAGGTAGTAGTCCCGGGGGGTGCTGACCAGCAGGATCTGGTGGGTGGAGGGGTTCACAACAGCCAGAATATTGGTATCGCTGCGGCTGTTCAGGGGAATATAATCCACCCGCTCATCGGTGCCGCTGCAATACACCACGAAGGGCTCCCGGGAAATGTTGGCGTTGGGGGCAATGGGCTCTGCATCCGGGTTGTCAATGGAGAACCGGTAAATGACCTTGGTGTCCTTGGAGAAATTCTGATACCCCTCCGTGCCCTTCAGGACGGAGAAATAGCTGTTGTTGAGGATGATGGCGTCCACCTGCTTATTCAGCAGAGCATCGGCCAGCTGGGGCAGGGTGCCGAAGGTTTCGGTCTGCACCTGGCCCATGCCGTCCTCGATGTGGGACAGCAGGGCGTCGGTGTTCTCCCGGTCCAGGGCCTCCAGGATGCCATAGGTATAGCCGAAGGTGTCGTTGACGGTTTCGGCCTTGTCATCCGCCCGGACCACCACGGAAACGGCGGTCTTGGCGGAGCCGCCGGAGGTGATGTTGGACAGGAACTTCATAAAGGAGCCGGCGGCGGTGGAGGTGAAGATCATGGCGGCGGAGAGCACCAGGGCCACCACGGAACAGATCAGCTTCCCGGCCACGCTGCGGCGCACCGGCAGCTGCACAAAGGCGTGCAGTCCGTTGAGAAGCACCAGCACCAGGATGAACACGACGGTCAGCACCGTGGTCAGCACACCGGCGTCCAGCACCCGCACCAGCAGGATCACGCTGCACACCAGCATACACACCAGGGCCAGCAGTCCCAGCCAATCTGCCGGGCCGCGGCTTCCGCCCCGGGAACCGTAATAGGATGAATAGGCATTTCTACGACGATAACTCATGGGTTTTCTCCTTGTTTTTTCTCTATATCTTTTTGCGTGTGCCGCTCAGGGGAGCTGAGGCGTTTCGCCGGACATGACCTGGCGGATGAGCTCTTTTGCGGTATTGACGGTGTCCATATTGGGCCGCATGACCCAGGCGGCATCGCCCAGAGCATAGCAATACGAGGTATCGCCGGAGCCGGAGACGGCGTAGCTGGTAACGTGCCAGCCGGACATATCCTGCAGCTGCATCTGCACCAGGGAGGCGATGTCGTCATAGCTCAGACTGGTGATGAACGCATCGGACAGGGAGGACAGCAGCGTCTGGTAATTTTTCAGCACGGCAGGGGAGGAGGCCTTGCTGATAATGGCCTGAATCACGGCCATCTGGTTTTTGCCCCGCTGGTTGTCGCCGTCGGCGAAGGCGTACCGCTCCCGGGAGAAGCACAGGGCCGCCTCACCGTTCAGATGATTGACACCCTCGGTGAAGTTATAGCCACCCATGGAGAAGGTCTTGGTGGAATATACGTCCACGCCGCCCAGAGCGTCCACGATCTTGGTGAGACCGGCGAAGTTCACCCGCATATAGAAGGACGTGTGGGTGCCGTAGAGATTGTCCAGGGTCTGCATGGACTCGCCGGTGCCGTAGATCCCGGCGTGGGTCAGCTTGTCCAGCTGGCCGTTGTGGGCCAGGGGCAGATAGTAGTCCCGGGGGGTGTTCACCAATAGGATCTGCCGGGTGGTGGGGTTCACCACCGCCAGAATGTTCACATCGCTGCGGCTGGTGATGTTGATGTTGCTGCTGCGGGCGTCGATGCCGCTGCAATAGACCACGAAGGGGTCCTTGGTCACGTCCACCTGGGCGTTGGTATCCGCCGGGGCGGGCTCCACGGTCTTGGTGGTGGTGTATTCATACAGAATCCGGGTGCGGTCGGAGAAGTCGGCATAGCCCTCCTGCTCCTCCAGCAGGGGGATATACCCCTTGTTCAGCAGGATGGCCCCCACATGGTCGTCGTACAGAGCGTCGGTCAGCAGGGCAGGGGAGGCGTAGGCCGTGTGCTCTGCCGCTCCCAGCTTCTCCTGCAGCTGCTGCAGGAGGGACTGGGTGTTCTCGGTATCCCGGTCCTCCAGAATGCCGAACCGGTAGCCCTTGACGTCGTCCAGACTCTGGGCCGGGTCATCGGCGTTGACGATGACGCAGGTGATGTCCGTCTCCACGGACTTGTCCGCCACATCGGTGATGGCGTGCTGCACGGAACCAAGAGCCACCGCGCCATAGAGCATGGCGGCGGCCAGCACCAGGGCCACGATGCCGCAGGCGATCTTTCCGCCGGTTTTCTCCCGGTGGGGCAGCTGGACCCAGCCGTGCAGACCGCTGAGCACCAGAAGCGCCCCAACTGCCAGCAGCAGCTGGCCGGTGGGCAGGAACTTGGTGGATATCAGCCGCACCACCAGCACCGCGCTGCAGATCACCAGCACGGCGAAGGCGATCAAGCCGAACCAATCCGCCCCGCTGCGGCGGGGGGAGGAGGTCTTTTCGGTTGTCATAGCGTGTCTCCTTTGCAATGGGATAAGTCGCCGGTGCGCCGCTTCGCAAAGCACACCTATTATAACAGTCTCCTATTATATATCCTGCGGCCGCAAATTTCCATCCCAAATTGTAACAATTTTATGAATTTCCCCATATTTACCAGCCTGCTCCCCGGTTTCATACGGTAAAACGGTTGAAGCGGCGGAAAAAATGTGGTATGATGAACTACACTGTCGGACCCGGCGCGGAACACCGGGTCCGGAATATGAGGAGGAAAACAGATATGAAGGCAGCTCTTGTTATCATGGCGGCCGGGCTTGGCTCCCGCTATGGCGGAAATAAACAGGTGGACGGCGTAGGCCCCGGCGGCGAAATTCTGATGGAATACTCCATTCATGACGCCATCCGGGCGGGCTTCACCAAGATCGTGTTCATTATCAAAAACGATATGCAGAACCTGATGCGCAGCCTCTGCGGCGACCGGATCGCCGGGCTGACGGCCCGGGACGGGGAGCCGGTGGAGGTGTGCTACGCCGTGCAGGACTATTCCAGCCTGCCGGCCTTCTATACCGTGCCCGCCGGGCGCAGCAAGCCCTTTGGCACTACCCACGCCGTGCTGTGCGCCCGGCCCTATGTGCAGGAGCCTTTCTGCGTCATCAACGCCGACGACTATTACGGCGTGGACGCCTACCGGGCCATCTATGAGGAGCTGGGCCGTCTGCCGCAGCAGGGGAAGGCCACCATGGTGGGCTATCTGCTGCGCAACACCGTCAGCGCCCACGGTACCGTGTCCCGGGGCGTGTGCCAGGTGGAAAACGGCCATCTGGCCGGGATTCACGAGGCCCTGAAAATCCAGCTGTTCCCCGACGGCAGCATTGCCGACGTGGCCGACGGCCAGCGCCGTGAGCTGGCGGCGGATACGCCGGTGTCTATGAACTTCTGGGGCTTTATGCCGTCGATTTTTGACCAGATGGAGACTTATCTGGAGGACTTCCTCCGCACCCTGCCGCCGGAGGAGCTGAAAGCCGAGTGCCTGCTGCCCAACATGGTAGGGGACCTGCTGAAGAAGGGGCAGCTGTCCGTGTCCGTGCTGCACTCGGCGGACCGCTGGTTCGGTATGACCTATCACGAGGACCGCCAGGCCGTGGCCCAGGAGCTGGCCCGGCTCCACGAAAACGGTACATATCCCGCTACGCTGCGGAACTGAAAAGGAGAATCACTTCATATGCAAAGCAGCAGAAAACAGCCGTCCCGGCGACTGGAAAAGCGAGAAAATAGCCGCCGTTGGCTACTGATCCCGGCCCTGTGCGCCGCCGTCATTCTGGCGGTGGTGCTGATCGTGGAGCTGAACAAACAGCCCCAGGTGCTGCCGGACAACTCCAACACCACTCCCGTTTCCCATGACCAGCCCACGACTCCGGATCCCGAACCGGAGCCGGACCCCGAGCCTATACCGGAGCTTCTGACTCTGGTGAACCCCTGGAATCAGGTGCCGGAGGACTGGACGGTGGACTTGGTGACCCTGCCCAACGGACTGGAGATCGACAAGCGCTGCTATGACGCGCTGATGGACATGATCGACGGATGCTACGATGCCGGCCTGACGCCGGTGATCTGCTCTGCCTACCGGACGCAGGACTTCCAGCAGACCCTGTATGACAACAAGGTGTCCAAGTGGATGGAGCAGGGCTATAGCCGGGAGGAGGCCCGGGAGAAGGCCGGGCATCAGGTGGCGGTCCCCGGCACCAGCGAGCACCAGCTGGGGCTGGCGGTGGACATTGTGGACGTCAATTATCAGCTGCTGGACACCAACCAGGAGAACACCGCCGTGCAGAAGTGGCTACTGGAAAACAGCTGGCGCTATGGCTTCATCCTGCGCTATCCCACGGACCAGACGGATGTCACTGGAATCGTGTATGAGCCGTGGCATTATCGGTATGTCGGTAAGGAGTACGCCCAGGACATCTACAAGAAGGGTCTCTGCCTGGAGCAGTATCTGGAGCAATGGGGAAAGTAAGACACTGGCTCATGCGGCAAGAGTGGAAAAAACAATGGACAAACACCTATGATCGCTTCAGGTACCGGATGCAATAATAACGGCGGCCCGGGTGGCTTGTGCGCTGACTGCAAACGCAGCCGGTACACGCTACCCGGGCCGGAATTGTTTTCAAATAGGTGCAGTACTGACTCATACTGAGCGCGCACGCACAGCGTGCGTAAACACACTGTGACTAAAACCTACAAACTCTGCACCGAGGCCGCACAGGGGACCCCGGAAGCGCAATCTTTGATCCGGATGCCCATTCAGCCCAAATGCGCTCTACGCCTACTCTCAATTGAACAAAATTTACATTTTGTTCAATCTTGATTGCGCCAAAAAAATGCCCCCCCTTCCTGGCTGGTTCCGTGAATGACAAAAGCACCGGGAGTATCTTCTCTCCGGTGCTCCTGCCCCTTGCTATTTTTTCGCGCCTGTGGTATCGTATCAGACGCCGGGCCGTTGTCCGGCTATGCCATTCAATAAGGAGACTCCCATGAAAATCGCTTCCTGGTGCCGGGCCAACGCCATGCCCCTGATTGCCGTGCTGGCGGCGGCGGTCACGGCCTGTTTTGTGCCGCCGGACGCGGCCTATGCCGGATATTTCGACTGGAAGACCCTGTCCTGCCTGTTCTGTGTGCTGGCGGTGGTGTGCGCCCTGCGCAGCGTGGGCCTGTTCCCGGTGATCGCCCGGCGGCTGCTGCGGATGTTCGGAACCGCCCGCAGCGTGGGCACGGCCCTGGTGCTCATCACGCTGGTGGGCTCCATGCTGCTGACCAACGACACGGCCCTGCTGACCTTTCTGCCTCTGAGCTGGATGGTCCTGCAGGAGGCTGGACAGGAAAAGCTGACCGCCTATGTCTTTATCCTGCAAAACTGCGCCGCCAACTTAGGCGGTATGCTGACCCCCTTCGGGAATCCCCAGAATCTGTATCTGTTCGACCACTATCACATTCCCGTGGGCCAGTTCCTGTCCATTATGCTGCTGCCGTTTGCCCTGTCCACGGGGCTGATCCTGCTGTGCTGCCTGCTGATCCCCCGGCAGGTACTGGCGGTGCCCCAGCGGGAGCTGACGCTGGACAAGCCCCGGGCCATCGCATACGGACTGCTGTTCTGTCTGGCCGTGGGGATGGTCCTGCGGGCGGTCCCCTACCCGGTGGGCCTGGCGGTCATCGCAGCGGCGCTGGCCGTTATGGACCCTCTGGCGCTGAAAAGTGTGGACTGGGGGCTGCTGGTGACTTTCGCCGCGTTTTTCGTGTTCTCCGGCAACATGGCCCGGATTGAGCCGGTGCGGGAGCTGTTCGGCCGACTGCTGGCCCATGGCGTCCTGCCGGTATCGGCGCTGACGTGCCAGGTAATCAGCAACGTACCCGCCGCCATTCTGCTGAGCCAGTTCACGGACCGCTTTCGGGAGCTGCTGATCGGCGTCAACATCGGCGGCGCCGGAACGCTGATTGCGTCCCTGGCCAGCCTCATCACCTTCCGGGAATACACCCGCCGCTGCCCGGAGCAGACCGGCCGGTTCCTAGGCCTGTTTACCCTGATCAGCTTCGGCTTCCTGGCGATTCTGCTGGCGGCGCTGAGCCTGTAGGGGTTTACAGCCGGGCCGGAATGCGGTATGATTAAGCCATAGAAAGCGAGGTGCGAAGCCATGGACTACCGGGAGGATTCCCCGGAAATTCTGCTGGATTTCCTGTCATATCACGAGACCATCAAGGCCCACTCCCAGCGGACGGTGGACGAATACTATCTGGACCTGCGGAATTTTTTCCGCTATCTGAAGTGGACCCGGGATCCGGCGCTGCAGGAGCAGCCCATGGAGTCCGTGGACGTCCGGGACGTGGACCTGACCTTCGTGGGCTCCGTGACCCTGACGGAAATCTACGCCTACATGTCCTACCTCAGTCGGGACCGGGTGCTTCACCCCAACAGCGACCGGTCCGCCAAGGGACTGAACCCCACCTCCCGGGCCAGGAAGCTGGCCACCATCCGCTCCTTTTACGGGTATCTGTGCAACAAAGTCCACAGGCTGGACCGCAACCCGGTGAAGGACATCGACGCGCCCAAGCTGAAAAAGACCCTGCCCCGCTATCTGACGCTGGATGAGAGCATTTCCCTGCTGGAATCCGTGGACGGGCCCAACCGGGAGCGGGATCTGTGCATCCTGACGCTGTTTCTCAACTGCGGACTGCGTATTTCGGAGCTCATCGGGCTGAACCTGTCGGACGTTCACGAGGACGCCCTGCGGGTCCTGGGCAAGGGCAACAAGGTGCGCATGGTGTACCTGAACCAGGCGTGTCTGGACACGCTGCGGGACTATCTGGCGGTGCGGCGGCCCATAACCGGGCCGGACCGGGACGCGCTGTTTCTGTCGGCCCGCAGCCAACGGATCAGCCGCTCCATGGTCAACGCCCTGGTGAAAAAGCACCTGTCCCAGGCGGGGCTGGACAGCACCCAGTATTCCTCCCACAAGCTGCGCCACACCGCCGCCACCCTGATGCTGCAAAACGGCGTGGACGTGCGGGCGGTGCAGGAGGTCTTGGGCCACGAGCATCTGAATACCACGGAAATATACACCCATATCGACAACGAGGCCCTGCGGGTGGCTGCAAAGGCAAATCCCTTGTCACAGGTGAAGACCAAAGGGAAAATCAAGGATGACGACAACTGAGAGGGTCCGTGTGGACCCTCTCCCCTTTTTGCGGCAATTTCCGGGGAGAACCGGGAATTTTTCCGGCCAGGCCATTGACATTCTGCCCGGAATGCTATACCCTAACGAGAGGTAATTATTTTATATGGAGGTTTCTCATGAATACGGCAGAGCTTTCCAGCATGAGCAAGCAGGTCCGGCGGGATATCATCAACATGACCGCCAACGCCGGCAGCGGCCACCCCGGTGGTTCCCTGTCTGCGGCAGACCTGATGACTTGCCTGTTTTTCAACCACATGCATGTGGATCCTAAGCACCCGGACGACCCCGATCGGGACCGTTTCGTGCTGAGCAAGGGCCACGCGGCCCCCTGCTACTATGCGGTCCTGGCGGAGATGGGCTTCATCAGCCGGGATGAGTTCAAGAATTTCCGCCAGCTCCACAGCATTCTCCAGGGTCACCCCGACAGCAAGAAGGTCCCCGGCGTGGACGCCGCCACCGGCTCCCTGGGCCAGGGCTGTTCCATCGCCGTGGGCATGGCCCTGGGTGCCAAGGTGCAGCATAAGGACTGCAAGGTCTATACCCTGCTGGGCGACGGCGAGTGCCAGGAGGGCCAGATTTGGGAGTCCTTCATGGCAGCGGCCCACTATCATCTGGATAACCTGACCATCATCATCGACAACAACGGCCTGCAGATCGACGGCACCAACGATGAGGTCATGTCCCTGGGCGACCTGCCCGCCAAGCTCCGGGCCTTCGGCCTGGACCTGCATGAGATCGACGGCCACGACATGGACACCATTGAGGCGGCCCTCAGCGCCCCCGCCGTCCCCGGCAAGCCCAAGTGCATCCTGGCCCACACCGTCAAGGGCAAGGGTGTCTCCTTCATGGAGAACCAGGTGGGCTGGCACGGCAAGGCCCCCAACGAGGAGCAGCGCCGGCAGGCTTTGAAGGAATTGGAGGACTGAGACCATGAGTGAAAAAATCGCAACCCGTGAAGCCTACGGCAAGGCTCTGGTAGAGCTGGGCGCCGCCAATGAGCAGGTGGTGGTGCTGGACGCCGACCTGGCCGGCGCCACCATGACCAAGCATTTCAAGGCCGCCTATCCCCAGCGCTTCTTCGACTGCGGCATTGCCGAGGCGGACATGATGAACATCGCCGCAGGCCTGTCTACCATGGGGCTGGTTCCCTTCTGCTCTACGTTTGCTATGTTCGGCGCAGGACGGGCCTATGAACAGATCCGCAACTCCATCGCCTATCCCAAGTTCAACGTGAAGATCTGCTGCTCCCACGCCGGCGTGTCCGTGGGCGAGGACGGCGGCAGCCACCAGGCCATCGAGGACATCGGTCTTATGCGCCTGATCCCCGGCATGACCGTCATCGTTCCCGCCGATGCCAAGGAGGCCCGGAAGGCCACCCTGGCCCTGGCGGAGTTCCGGGGTCCGGCCTATATGCGTCTGGCCCGTCTGGCCACCCCCGTGTTCGAGGAGGATTATCCCTTTGAGATCGGCAAGGCCAACGTCCTGCGGGAGGGTACCGACGCCGCCGTGTTTGCCTGCGGCCTGATGGTCAGCGAGACGTTGGCGGCCGCCAGGCTGCTGGAGGCCCAGGGCATCCGCATCGCGGTCATCAACGTCCACACCATCAAGCCCATTGACGCCGCCTGCGTCACCCAGTGGGCCGAAAAGTGCGGCAATGTGGTCACCGTGGAGGAGCACAGCGTCATCGGCGGCCTGGGCGACGCCGTGGCCGACGTGCTCATGGGCAAGGTCAGCTGCAAGTTCCGCAAGATCGGCGTCAACGATCAGTTCGGCCAGTCCGGCAAGGCTGCCGACGTTCTGCGGGAGTATGGACTCACCGCCGACCAGATCGCCGACCGCATCCGGGAGACTCTGTAACCTCATTCGATGCAAAAATCGGGAGAAATCGTCTGATTTCTCCCGATTTTTCTGTCCTGATATGATTATTGGGGAATGACCTGCACGATTCCCCGGGCGCAGTCCACGGACACGAAGGTGCCGTCCTTCAGGCGGCGGGTGGCGTCCGAGGCCGCCACGATGACGGGCTTATTCAGCAGCAGTCCCACGGTGGCCGTGTGACAGTCGGCGCTGGCCTCCTCACTGACGATGGCCGCAGCCTGCCGCAGCCAGGGCAGTACCTCGTTGTTGGTATAGGGCACCACCAGCACGTCGCCGGGGTGGAACTTCTCCGGAATATCCTCCAGTGTCCGGCAGATACACAGCGGACCGGAGGCGATCTGGCTGCCCACGCCGATGGCGTTGACCAGGGAGCCGCCCACCTGGGCGATGCGGATCATATTGGTGGTGCCGGAAATTCCCACCGGCACGCCTGCGGTGACCACCACCAAGTCCCCATGCTTCACCAGCCCCGCCTCCTGGGCGGACTGAATGGCCAGGTCCACCAGCTGATCGGTGCTGCTGGCCCGGGGCATGGTAATGGGCACCAGGCCCCAGTACAGGGCCATCTGGCGCTGGACCTGGGGGTCCAGCAGCAGGGCCACCACCGTGGCGGCAGGCCGGAACCGGCTGACCATCTGGGCGGTAATGCCCCGCTGGCTGACGGTCAGGATGGCGTCCGCGCCGATGTCCTCCGCCGTGGTGCAGGCGGCGTGGGCCGTGGCGGCGGTAATGGACAGCCGGGTGCGCTTGGGCGTCTTGGCGGGACAGATGCGGTCGATGTTGCTTTCGGTTTTCCGGGCGATGGCGTCCATGGTCTGAACGGCCTCCACCGGGTACTTCCCTGCCGCCGTCTCGCCGGAGAGCATAATGGCGCTGGTGCCGTCATAGATGGCGTTGGCCACGTCGGTGATCTCCGCCCGGGTGGGCCGGGGATTCTCAATCATGGAGTCCAGCATCTGGGTGGCGGTGATCACGGGCTTCCCGGCGGCCACGCACTGGGCAATGATGTTCTTCTGGATAGCGGGAATCTCCGTGAAGTCGATCTCCACGCCCATGTCCCCCCGGGCCACCATGATGCCGTCAGCCACGGACAGGATGTCCGCCAGATTGCTGACGCCCTCCTGGTTCTCGATTTTGGCGATGATCCGGATCCTGGAGTGATTCTTATCCAGAATGTGCCGGATCTCCCGGATATCGGCGGCAGACCGGACAAAGCTGGCGGCGATGAAATCGAACCCCTGCCGGATACCGAACAGGATATCCTCCCGGTCCCGCTGGTTCATATACGGCATGGACAGGGACACGCCGGGAACGTTGACGCCCTTCTTGTCCTTCATCACGCCGTCGTTCTCCACCCGGCACCGGATCTCCCGTTCGGTGGTCTCCAGCACCGTCAGCCGCACCAGTCCGTCGTCCAGCAGGATGGTGTTCCCGGGCTTCACGTCCTGGGGCAGCTGGGCATAGGTGATGGAGCACCGGCTCTCATCGCCGGGAACGTCATCGGTGGTCAGGGTAAAGCTCTGGCCGGTTTTCAGCTGCACCGGCCCGTTCTGAAAGCTCCTCAGCCGCACCTCCGGCCCCTTGGTGTCCAGCATGGCGGCCACCGGCAGATGAAGCTCCTCCCGCAGGGCCACCAGCTGGTCCAGGCGGCGCTGATGCTCGTCATAGCTGCCGTGGGAGAAATTGAACCGGGCCACGTTCATGCCCGCCTGCAGCATCTGCCGCAGCACCCCCTCCCTGTCGGTGGCCGGACCCAGGGTGCATACGATTTTTGTCTTTCTCATGGTCTTTCCTCTCTGCTCTGTTGGGGTGGCAATCCTGAAAATGCGCCCCCCTGGGCACCGGTGGGGTCACAGGGGGGACGCAAATGGGGTCCTTATCTCTCAGAATGCCTTGCCGTCGCAGCCCAAAACGTCCACGATCTTGTGGGCCACCAGCTCCTTGATGGCCTGGCGTGCGGGCTTCAGATACTGCCGGGGGTCAAAGTCCGCCGGATGCAGAGCGAAGTGCTCCCGGATGGAGGCGGTCATGGCCAGACGCAGATCGGAGTCGATGTTGATCTTGCACACGGCCAGGGAAGCGGCCTTGCGCAGCTGATCCTCGGGCACGCCGATGGCGCCGGGCATATTGCCGCCATACTGGTTCACCTTGGCCACCAGGTCCTGGGGCACGGAGGAAGATCCGTGCAGCACGATGGGGAAGCCGGGCAGACAGCGGGAAACCTCCTCCAGCACGTCGAAGCGCAGCTGGGGCTTGGTGCCGGGCTTAAACTTATAAGCGCCGTGGCTGGTGCCGATGGCGATGGCCAGAGAGTCGCACCCGGTCTTGGACACGAACTCCTCCACCTCCTCAGGGTGGGTATAGGAGGAATCCTCGGCGGACACGTTGACCTCATCCTCGATGCCGGCCAGGGTGCCCAGCTCGGCCTCCACCACCACGCCGTGGTCATGGGCATACTCCACCACCTGACGGGTCAGGGCAATGTTCTCGGCAAAGGGCTTGGAGGAGGCGTCGATCATCACGGAAGTGAAGCCGTCCTCAATGCAGGACTTGCACAGCTCGAAGCTGTCGCCGTGGTCCAGATGCAGGGCGATGGGCAGGCCGGTCTCGATGACGGCGGCCTCCACCAGCTTCTTCAGATAGGTGCGGTTGGCATAGGCCCGGGCGCCCTTGGACACCTGCAGGATCAGGGGGGCCTTCAGCTCGGCAGCGGCCTCGGTGATGCCCTGAATGATCTCCATGTTGTTCACGTTGAAGGCGCCGATGGCGTAACCGCCGTTATAGGCCTTCTCGAACATTTCCTTTGTTGTAACCAGTGGCATAATAAATCGCTCCTTTTGAAAATTTGGTCTTGACTTGTATGGAATGATTGGGATAAGATGTACATATGCATTGTACCACATTTTTTCTTTTTTGCAAGCCCCGATGGTTTACTTTATCAATCTTTTATGATAAAATATTCCGCACGGCAAGAAAATTCTACTGGGAGGTAGTCAATCATGAAAGAATTAAAAGGTGCCTGTATCATCGGTCAGTCCGGCGGGCCCACGTCTGTGATCAACGCCAGTGCCTACGGCGTCATCGACACGGCCCTGAAATCCGGCGTCATCACCCAAGTGCTGGGCGCGGAGCACGGCATCAAGGGCGTTCTCAGCGACCGTCTGTTCGACATGGGTCTGGAGGATCCCGAGGAGCTGCGTCTTCTGAAATACACCCCCTCCTCCGCCCTGGGCTCCTGCCGCTATAAGATCGCCGATCCTGAGGTGGACGATACCGATTATCGCCGCATCCTGGAGGTGTTCAAGAAGCACAATGTCCGCTACTTCTTCTATAACGGCGGCAACGACTCCATGGACACCTGCAACAAGATCAATCAGTATATGCAGTCCGTGGGCTACGAATGCCGGGTCATGGGCGTTCCCAAGACCATCGACAACGACCTGTTCGGCACGGATCACTGCCCCGGCTATGCCTCCGCCGCCAAGTACATCGCCACCTCCCTGATGGAGGTGAACCTGGACGCCCATGTGTACGACACCGGCATGATCGTGGTTATGGAGATCATGGGCCGCCACGCCGGCTGGCTGACGGCCGCCGCCGCCCTGGCCGGTGAATACGGCGCAGGCCCCGACCTGATCTACCTGCCCGAGGTGGACTTCAGCATGACCCAGTTTATTGAGGATGTCAAGCGTGTATACGCCGAAAAGGGCTCCTGCATCGTGGCCGTGTCCGAGGGCATCCACTATGAGGACGGCGGCTTCGTCTCCGAGGCCAAGGTGGCCGCCAACGACGGCTTCGGCCATGCCCAGCTGGGCGGTCTGGCCGCCATGCTGGCCCAGGTGCTGAAGGAGGAAACCGGCGCCAAGGTCCGGGGCATCGAGCTGAACCTGCTGCAGCGCTGCGGCGCACATCTGGCCTCCGAAACCGATATCGAGGAGTCGTACATGGCCGGTAAGGCCGCCGTGGAAAATGCCATCAACGGTATCAACGGCCGCATGATCGGCTTCGAGCGCGGCATCCGGGACGGTAAGTATGCCTGCAAGACCAAGCTCATCCCCCTGATGGAGGTGGCCAACACCGAAAAGAAGGTCCCCCGGGAGTGGATCAACGAGGCCGGCAACGGCGTGAACCACCAGTTTGTGGAGTACGCGCTGCCCCTGATCCAGGGTGAGCCGGACCTGCCCAAGGTGGACTCCCTGCCCCGCTTTGCCCATCTGAAGAAGATCCTGGCCAAGTAAATCCCCGTTTCAACGATCCCCTGGCGCTTGTGCGCCAGGGGATTTTTAGCTTTTCCTGTAATGCTAAATAGCTTTACAGCTTTACCAAGTGCGCACCTGCGGCCTTCAGCATGAGCCGCTTGGTGCCCACCCGGTCGAAGGCCACCTCTACCAGGGCATCGCCGCCCATGGGCCGCACGCTCAGGACCATCCCCTGGCCGAAGGCGCTGTGCCGCACCCCGTCGCCGGGCTGCAGCTGCAGCAGCGCTGCGGAGACCGCCGCCGGACGCACCGGGCGCTCCGGGTGTGCCGGACGCTCCGTCCCGGGCCGCGCTTCCCGCTGCGGCGCATAGGCAGGCCCATCGCCGAAATCGTCCCAGGAGGACGCCGGACGGGGCTCGGGCTTCCCCAGCCACTCCATGTTCTCCTCCGGGATCTCCTTCAGAAACCGGGAGGGCATGCAGGGAGTGGTGCGGCCGAACAGCATCCGCTGCCGGGCGTTGGTCAGGGTCAGCTTCTCCTTGGCCCGGGTCATGGCCACATAGCACAGCCGCCGCTCCTCCTCCATTTCCTCCGGCTCTCCCATGGCGCGATTCCCCGGGAAAAGCCCATCCTCCATGCCCACCACGAACACGCTGGGAAACTCCAGTCCCTTGGCGCTGTGCATGGTCATCAGCGTCACGCAGTTGTCCCCGGCCTCCTGGCTGTCCAGGTCCGTATACAGGGCCACCTCGTCCAGGAAGCCCGACAATGTGGGATTCTCCGGATCGTTTTCCAGGAAGGCCTGGATGCTGGAGCTGAGCTCCTCCACGTTTTCCAGGCGCCCCCGGCTCTCCATATCGTTCTTCTCCTGGAGCATCCCCACATAGCCGCTGCGGCGGCACACATATTCATAGAACTCCACCAGGCCCATATCGTCCGCCTGACGGCGCATTTCGTCGATCATCTCTGTAAAGGTCGTCAGCTTGCCAGTGCTTGCCTTCAGCTGGGGATAGTCTCCTGCCCGCCGCAGAACCTCCATCAGCGGCAGGCCCTCCTCCGTGGCGATGACCTGGGCCTTGTCCATGGTGGCCGCGCCGATCTTCCGGGCGGGCACGTTGACGATCCGCCGCAGCCGCAGGTCGTCGGCGGGGTTGTTGATGACGCACAGATACGCCAGCATGTCCTTCACCTCGGCCCGGTCGAAGAACTTGGTGCCGCCGATGATCTTATAGGGCACGCCGTTGCGCTTGAAGGCATACTCCAGGGCGTTGGACTGGGCGTTCATGCGGTACAGCACGGCGTTGTCCTTCCAGTTCCTCCCCCGGCGATAGTTCATCATGATCTGACCCACCACATAGTTGGCCTCGTCTCCCTCGTTGAAGCAGGTCTTTACGGTGACCACCTCCCCCGCTCCGTTCTCGGTCCACAGGGTCTTGCCCTTGCGGCCCACGTTGTGGCGGATCACGGCGTTGGCGGCGTCCAGAATATTCTGGGTGGAGCGGTAGTTCTGCTCCAGCCGGATGGTCCTGGCACCGGCGTACTGCTTTTCAAAGCTGAGGATGTTCTCGATGTTGGCCCCCCGGAAGCGATAGATGCTCTGGTCGTCGTCGCCTACCACGCAGATGTTCTTCCGTCCCCCGGCCAGCAGGCTGGCCAGCATATACTGCATGTGGTTGGTGTCCTGATACTCGTCGATGAGGACATAGCGGAACTTGTTCCGGTAATATTCCAAGGTCTGGCGGTCCGACTGCAAAAGCTCCACCGTGTGCAGGATGATGTCGTCAAAGTCCAGGGCATTGGCGTCCCGCAGGCGGCGGTTATAGGCGGCATAGACCCGGCCCATCCGCACCCGTCTCCAGTCGCCCCGCTGTTCCCACAGCTGGCTGAACTCCTCGGGCATCATCATGGCGTCCTTGGCGTTGGAGATCACCGACAGCACCTCCCGCACCGGGAAGGTCTTTTCCTCCAGCCCCATCTCCTTGAGGATGTCCTTGATGACCCGCTTGCTGTCGTCGGTGTCGTAAATGGTAAAGCTGCGGTCGAAGCCGATTTTGTCGATGTCCCGGCGCAGGATGCGGACACAGGCCGAGTGGAAGGTGGCGGCCCACACGTCCCGGGCCTCCTCCCCCAGCATCTTCTCCAGCCGGTCCTTCAGCTCGTTGGCGGCCTTGTTGGTGAAGGTGATGGCCAGCACCTCCCAGGGGCGGGCAGGCTCCACGGCGCAGAGATACTGCATCAGCGGCCGCTGCTCCGGGTCCGGCCGGGCGGCATACTGCTCCAGAAATTCCACCTCGTCCCGGGAAATGGGCAGCGGTATCTCATCTGTGTCGCTGCCCCGGCCATAGCGCAGGAGGTTCGCCACCCGGTTGATCAGCACCGTGGTCTTGCCGGACCCGGCCCCCGCCAGCAGCAGCAGCGGCCCCTCGGTGGTCAGAACCCCCTCCAGCTGCCGGGGATTCAGGTGCGCATAATCCGTGGCAATGGCCCTTGTCCGGGCCTCAATAAATCGTTTCTCCAGGTCGTTCATAGTGTTCCTTCCCCTGTCTGTATTCTTGTCTCTCATTTTAATACAATTTTCGCCTCCGGTCAACCGCTCTGCAAAGTTTGTCGAATTTTTGTTCGATTATCTCTTGACAAGAACGTCTGTTCGATTTATAATACCGATAGAACAAATGTTTTTGGAGGCGTTCCCTATGACGACTTTTGGATTTATTGTGATGCTGCTGGGTGCCGGTGCTTTCTCCGCCGGGGTTATCCGTCTGGCGGACTGGATTGACCAGCCCCGTCCTCGCCGCCGCACCGCCTGAGGCCGCCGGTCATGGAACTGCTGGATAAGCTGGCCATCCTGGCCGATGCGGCCAAATATGACGCGGCCTGCACCTCCAGCGGCGTTCGCCGGGGCTCCCGGCCGGGCATGATCGGCAACACCAGCTCCTCCCTGGCAGGCTGCTGCCACAGCTTCTCTGCCGACGGGCGCTGCATCACCCTGCTGAAGGTGCTGATGACCAACCGTTGCGTCTACGACTGCAAATACTGCGTCAACCGCCGGTCCCACGATACCCGCCGGGCGGCCTTCACCCCCCGGGAGCTGGCGGAGCTGACCATCGGGTTCTACCGGCGCAATTATATCGAGGGCCTGTTCCTGTCCTCCGGCGTCCTGCGCAGCCCCGACTACACCACCGAACAGATGATCGAGTGTCTGCGCCTGCTGCGGCAGGAATACCGGTTCAACGGATATATCCACGCCAAAGCCATCCCCGGCACGTCCCCGGAGCTGGTGCAGCAGCTGGGCCTGCTGGCGGACCGGCTCAGCGTCAATATCGAGCTTCCCTCCCAGGAGGGGCTGCAGACCCTGGCCCCGGATAAAAACAAGCAGGCCATCCTGCGGCCTATGGGCCTCATCCGGGACCGGGCCGCCCAGAGCAAGGCGGAGCTGGTGCAGTATAAGCACGCCCCGGTCTTTGCCCCGGCGGGCCAGAGCACCCAGCTCATCGTCGGCGCTACCCGGGACACGGACCGGCACATTCTGCACCTGACAGAATCCCTGTACCGGAAATATCGGTTAAAACGCGTGTTCTACTCCGCCTATGTTCCGGTGGTGGAAAACGCCCTTCTGCCCTCTCTGGACACCAAGCCGCCCCTGCTGCGGGAGCACCGGCTCTATCAGGCGGACTGGCTGCTGCGGTTTTACGGGTTCCGTGCGGAGGAGCTACTGGATGAGCAGACCCCTTCCTTTGACCCCCGTCTGGACCCCAAATGCTGCTGGGCCTTGCGGCATCCGGATTTTTTCCCCGTAGAGGTGAACCGGGCGGATTACGAAGCGCTGCTGCGCGTCCCCGGTCTGGGGGTAGTATCCGCCCGCCGCATCCTGACCGCCCGGCGGACTGGCCCCCTGCGGCTGGAAAATCTGCCGAAATTAGGTGTGGTCATGAAGCGGGCGCAGTATTTTCTCACCGCCAATGGCCGCATGGCCGACGGTCTGCGCTTCACGCAGGACAGCCTTCTGCGAAACCTCATCGCCGTGGAGCAGTCCCTGCTGCCCCAGCCGGAGATGCGACAGCTTTCTCTGTTCGACGATGCCGTTTAAGTCCGGAGGTGCCCTATGAACGAAATGATCTACACCTATGACGGCAGCTTCGA
>ERZ837487.2181-NODE-2181-length-20972-cov-4.454463_pt1 | contig 20972 bp, 17 predicted proteins | sample MGYA00519911_ERZ837487 | MGnify/ENA primary metagenome ERZ837487 (study PRJEB31850, sample SAMEA3708818) | human gut metagenome | biome: human gut; feature: human-associated habitat; material: faeces | place: China | collected 2014 ...
GCGCAGGTGTAGTAAATAAGAAGGTACTCGAAAACTGCGGCATTGACTCTGAGAAATACAGCGGTTTTGCTTTTGGACTTGGTCTGGAGCGTATCGCAATGTTAAAATACGGCATCAACAACATTAAGATGCTGTTTGAGTCTGATCTGCGTGTGTTAGATCAGATCGATGACTAATAGGTTCGATCAGGACAGGAGGATTAGAAATGCTTGTACCGTTAAGCTGGTTAAAAGATTATGTAGATATTAATATTTCCGCAGATGAGCTGGAGAAGAAGCTTTTTGACTGTGGATTTGAGGTAGAAGAAAAATGGCAGGTTGGCAAGGATATCAGTGGCATCGTCGTTGGTTATGTTGACTCCTGTGAGCCGATTCCGGAAACACATCTTCATGTGTGCCAGGTCAATGTAGGTGGTCCGGAACTCTTACAGATCTGCTGTGGCGCTGACAATGTAAAAGCTGGCGGAAAATTCCCAGTTGCCATGATTGGCGCGAAAGTATATGCAACTGCAAAAGATCATGTGACGATCGAGGGCGTGGCTACCATTAAAAAGGGTAAATTGAGAGGTTATGAGTCCCAGGGTATGCTGTGTTCCGGTACCGAGCTTGGCTTAAACGAGGATCTGTATCCGGGTGCTGGTTACAACGGATTGCTGGTTCTGCCGGAGGATGCGGAAATTGGTTCGGATGTCAAAGAGCTGACTGGCTTAAATGACTGGATCTTCGATGTTTCTATCACGGCAAACCGTCCGGACTGCCAGAGTATTTTCGGTCTGGCAAGAGAGGTTGCCGCCGCACTGGGCGAGCCGCTCAAGACACCGGCACTGGATTACACTGAGACAGAAGTTGAGAAAGAAGGCTTCAACGTAACGGTAGAGGCACAGGATCTTTGCCCGCGTTACATTGCACACTATGTATATGACGTAAAACTGGGTCAGTCCCCGGCATGGATGAGACGACGTCTGGCTTTGGTAGGGAATAATTCCATTTCCAATATTGTTGATATTACAAACTATATCATGCGTGAGTTAGGTCAGCCGCTTCATGCGTTTGACTGCGATTATCTGGAGGGCAATGCGATCAACGTAAGACGCGCGGCCGAGGGCGAGAAGATCGTGACGCTGGATGAGAAAGAATTTACCTTAAATCCGAACAATCTGGTTATCTGCGACGGCAAAAAGCCGGTAGCACTTGCCGGAATCATGGGTGGTTTAAATTCTGAGATCCGTGATACCACGACGGAAGTGATGTTTGAGGCAGCTAAATTTGCCCGTGACAACATCCGCAGAAGCTCCCGTGCATTAGGACAGGGCTCCGACGCGAGCCAGCGATATTCTAAGGGTGTTGATGAGTACACAACCGAGATGGCGATGAAACGTGCCCTGCACCTGGTTGAGGAGCTGGGAGTTGGTAAGATTTCCAAGACCCATAAAAATGTAAATACCGGAAACTCCTTAGAGCCGACTACCTTCAAGACAAGTGTTAAGAAGGTAAACGCTGTTCTGGGTATTACCGTTCCGGACGAGGATATTTTACGCATCCTGACTGGCTTAAACTTCCAGCCGGAGATCAACGGCGACGAACTGACCATGCATTTCCCGGCATACCGCGAGGATATGGAAGATTATCCGGATGTTGCCGAGGAAGTGATCCGTATGTACGGCTACGATCACATCACATCGACCTTCATGCCGAGTGCTAAGGTGACGATCGGTGGAAGCAACCTGCGTCAGAGAACAATTCTGAAAGTAAAGAGAACGCTGTGCAGTGTTGGCGCATTTGAGGGAATCCACTATTCCTTCTTCTCCCCGTCGGATCTGGATGAAATGGGATTTGCAGAGGACGCGCCAGAGCGCAGGGCGATCCGCATCATGAATCCGATCAACGAGGATCTGTCCCTGATGAGAACAACACTGGCACCGCAGATGATTCATGCGATGGGACGCAACCAGAAGAGAGGCATCTTCGAGGGACGTATCTTCGAGATTGGAAATGCATTTATTCCGAAGTCCCTGCCTCTGACGGAATATCCGGAAGAGCGAGAGACGCTGTGCATCGGTGCATTTGGTAAGGAAGAGTCTTTCTTTACCTTAAAGGGAATGGCAGAGGCAGTTGCCGATGTTTTAAATATTACTTTTAACTATGAAAAAGCAGAGAAACCGTTCCTGCATCCGTATCAGACCGCAGCGATCTTCTGCGAGGGCGAGGAGATTGGTTACCTCGGTAAGGTAAAATATGAGATCATGAAGGAAGAGGCAATGCGCGAAGATGCGTATGTGTTGGAGATCAGCATGAAAGCGCTGGAGAAATGGTATGGAAAAGCCAAAGTATTTGAGCCGCTTCCAAAATTCCCGGAGGAAAAACGTGATCTGGCGCTGGTTATGGACAAAGACATCACCTGCGGACAGGTTGAGGGCTGTATCCGCGAGGCTTGTGCTTACGTCAAGGATGTTAGCCTGTTCGACGTATACGAGGGCAGACAGATCGCAGCCGATAAGAAATCGATGGCATTTACCGTTCTCTTCACTCCGAAGGAAGAGGCGTTCAAGGCAGATACCGTTGACGGATATGTCAAGAAAGTGCTGAAACAGCTGAATAAGACGTATGGAATTGAGCTGAGAAGCTGATTTTGAAGGAAAGAAAAGGCTGCTGTCCAGAGAGAGAAACTTTGGACGGCAGTCTTTTTGTGTTCACAAAAAATGTTTGATGATAAGTTTGATTACGCTTCATTTTCTATTCGTATAATCACAATATCATTTAATTTCAAAACCATATTTTTCTGCGGAAGCACCGACAGATCATCGCGCAGCACCAGAAATATCTTGATATTCTGCTCTTCTTCCATCTCTTCAATGGTTTTTCCGGCATACCGTTTATCGACGAAAACCTCGGCAATTTCCTGAATATCCGCGTCCTTCATGCTGGACAGGCTGCTCTTGCGCTGGTACTGTTCGACGAAACCGGCGCTGATGATACCGGTTGGGATTGCGACGGCACCGACTCCGAGGTAGGCGATGCAGATCGCCATCACGCGCCCAAGCGTTGTGACCGGGTAAATATCGCCGTAACCGACGGTCAGCAGCGTGGACATACTCCACCAGATGCCGCTGAATGCATTGCGGAAAATGTCCGGCTGAGCGTTGTGCTCGACACTATACATGCACATGCTGCTCGCCAGCATCAGCACCATGACGATGAATACAGAGGAAATGATCTGGTTCCGTTTTTCATAGAGTACGGTGGTAATGATGTTGAACGAGTCGTATTTCGCATTGAGCCGGAACAGATGGAAAATCCGCGCCACGCGCAGCATACGGAAAATGATGAAGCCCGACAGAAAAAAGACAGGGATGATCGTCAGCAGATCCACCACTCCATCAAAGGAAATGAGAAAGCAGAACCGGGCGCGTCCCGGTGTTTTTTCTGGATAGAGATAGTCGGCAGTCCAGATGCGCAGCGCGTATTCAATACAGAAAATCAGGACACTGGCATGTTCCAGCATGGTAAACAGACCACCGAAGGATGTTAATTGATCGAATGTTTCCAGAAACGTGACAATGATATTGCAGATGATCGTGAAGGTGATGAAAATATCGAATGCACGGCTGATACGGTTGCTCTTGTCGCCGATCTGGATGATGTTAAATATTTTTTCTTTCATAGTGGATATTTTTATAATAATTTTTGGGTGAATGTGTTTCCCTGTTGGTATAAAAGAGGGGGAGTTATCTCAGTCGAGAAGACTCCCACCTCTTCAGGTGGTGAGTAATAGCAAATTTGTCTCAGTGGAAGCCTTGTCTCCGACTGAGATAAACGCTCCGCGAGGATGCGCAGTGATTCTGATAGGAATATGTCAGCTTCGCTGACCAGAATCACGCGCCAAGTCTCACGGACGTTCGACTTGAATATAGTTGCAGATACTATTATTGTATCATTTTCAGGCATCCCTTGCAATCTTTCTGGTGTCTGGGTATAATTTCTGTAGGTAATTTAAAAAGGTAAAATGCTTTGTTTAGAACGGTCGCATTTAAAATAGAAGGTGCCGTATAATAGCAAGCATACTCACAAAGGAGGAATAAGATGCTGTTTATTTATTATCCAAAATGCAGTACCTGCCAGAAAGCGAAAAAATGGCTGGATGCACAGGAAATTTCATATACAGAGCGCCATATCGTGGAGGAAAATCCGACGTATGAGGAATTGAAGAAGTGGCAAGCGAGAAGCGGGCTGCCGATCAAGAAATTTTTCAATACGAGCGGGATGTTATATAAGGAAATGCAGTTAAAGGATAAGCTGCCGCAGATGAGCGAGGACGAACAGTTGAAGCTGCTTGCCATCAATGGGATGTTGGTAAAACGCCCTGTCATTGTGGATGGAGATACTGTTTTAACGGGATTTCGGGAGAAGGAATGGGAAGAGAAGCTGCGGTGATGGACTGGGAGCAGAAGTTTCCTTTCTTACGTGAAAAAGGACACGTGGTCTCGCTGATTGGCGGAGGCGGAAAGACGACGCTTCTGTATGCGCTGTCGGCGTACTGCACGGCGAAGGGATGGCGGGTGCTGACGGCGACGACGACGCATATTCGGAAGCCGGTAAATGTGCCGTGGATTGCGGTAAATGAGGAAGAAAATACCGCGTGGGAGAATGCCGGAAAAGAGCGCGATCGTCTCTGGCAGCAGGGAACCTACGTCGTAGCCGGAACCCCAGCCCCACACGAAAAATTGACAATTCTGCCAGAAGCGATTCGAAGCGAGTGGATTTCGGATGCAGATATCACATTTCTGGAGGCGGATGGCGCGAAATGTCTTCCGTGTAAATTCCCGGCGGCGCATGAGCCGGTGATACTGCCGCAGAGCGATATCGTGCTGGCGGTCGCGGGGCTGAGTGCCCTGTATCGTCCGCTGGGGGAGGTGTGCTTCCGGGCGGAACTGGCGATTGAGGCGTGGAACAGGGATGTGTGCGAGTATGGGGACGCAGCTTATCCCAAAGAAGGAAAAAGACTGATCAAAGAAGTGCCCATTTCGAAAGATACGCCTTTGACCCCAGAACTTCTGGCGTGGCTTCTTGGTAGCGAAAACGGTGCCAGAAAAGATATATCGGGGCGTTTGTTTTTTGTGGTTCTGAACCAGGCGGACACGTCAGAGCGCCGGGAGGATGGCAGAAAGGTACTGGATATCCTGAAACATAGCTACGGAATTCAGGGAATTTTAACTTCCTTTTCAGGAACAGAATGAAATCAGGAGTGAGAGAGATGAGTGAGAAAAAGGATATCGTATTTTGTACGGGCGGCGGCTGTACGGCAAAGCTGGGAGCCGGTGTTTTAAGCCGCATTTTGGAAAAACTACCGCGCGGCGAGAAGGATCCGAATCTTTTAGTCGGATATGACAGCCGGGACGATGCGGCAGTGTATCAGGTCACAGAGGATCTGGCGCTGGTGCAGACGGTTGATTTCTTCCCGCCGATGGTGGACGATCCGTATATTTTTGGACAGGTTGCAGCGGCAAATGCGCTGAGCGACGTGTACGCGATGGGCGGTGAGGTCAAGACGGCGCTGAATCTGGTGTGTTTTCCGGAATCAATGGATTTGAATGTTCTGGGACAGATTTTACAGGGCGGCGCGGAGAAGGTGGCAGAAGCAGGCGGCATTCTCGCGGGCGGTCACTCGATCGCGGACACGGGCGTGAAATACGGTTTGTCCGTGACGGGACTGGTAAATCCGAAAAAGCTGTACGCCAATGATGCCGGACAGCCGGGCGACCGCCTGATTTTGACAAAGGCATTGGGGGTTGGGCTGATTTGTTCGGCAAACCGCGTCGGAGAAGTGACAAAAGAGCAGATGGACGGGGCGGTACAGTCGATGACGACGCTCAATAAAACAGCGGCGGAAATCAGCCGGAAGTACACGGTTCACGCGTGCACAGATGTGACTGGGTTTGGTTTTCTGGGGCATCTGCATGAAATGATGGGGCGCGGGCTGTCGTGCGAGATTGATGTGAACCATATTCCGGTGCTTCCGGGCGCACGTGAGTCGGCAGATGCGTTTTTATACACGGCGGCAGGACAGAGAAACCGCAACCATGTCGGGGCGGCGGTGCAGTTTGAAAATGTACCGTTTTCAATGGAAGAGGTTTTGTTTGACCCGCAGACCTCCGGCGGACTTCTGATGGCAGCTGCCCCGGATGAGGCGGAGAAACTGGAACAGGAGCTGCAGAACGCCGGGCTTCCGGCGCGGATCGTGGGAACGATCACGGAACCGGGAGAGGTTGAAATTTTTGTACGAGGATAGGAGGAAACAGAAATGAAGAAAGTAGATGCAAGAGGAGACGCATGCCCGATTCCGGTCGTAAAGGCAAAACACGCGATAGAGGAACTTTCGGGTGCCGGACAGGTGGAAGTGCTGGTGGATAATGAGATTGCAGTTCAGAATCTGACGAAAATGGCGGAGCAGAAGGGCTATCAGAGCAGTGCAAAGAAGCTGGCGGATCAGGAATATCAGGTTATCTTTACGGTGGGTGAACAGACAGAAGAGGAAAAAGCACAGGCAGGAGCCGGATGCGAAGCCTGTATTCCGGACAGCCGTACCGATACCGTGGTTGTGATTGCCAATGATAAGATGGGCGAGGGCAGTGAGGAACTTGGAAAGACGCTTTTGAAAGCATTTACATTTGCCCTGACCCAGCAGGACAACTTGCCGAAAACCATTCTTTTCTATAACGGCGGAGCCAGTCTGACCTGTGAAGGATCTCCGATGCTGGAGGATCTGAAGACACTGGAGGCAGAAGGTGTGGAGATTCTGACCTGCGGCACCTGCCTGAATTTCTATGGTCTGACCGAGAAGCTGGCAGTCGGCGGTGTAACCAACATGTATGTCATCGCTGAAAAAATGCTGGGCGCTGGAAATGTGGTAAAACCATGATTTATATGGACAATGCGGCGACTTCGCTTCAAAAGCCGCTGCAGGTGGAACAGGCAGTCCTTGAGGCGCTTCGCACCGCAGGAAATCCGGGGCGCGGCGCGCATGAGGCAACCTTACATGCTTCAAGACTGGTGTACGGGGCACGTGCGGCAGCAGCAGAATTGTTCGATGCGGAAGATGCATCGCGGATTGCCTTTACGGCAAACGCAACAGAGGCGCTGAACATAGCCATTTCCGGGCTGATTCGTCCGGGCGATCACGTGATCACGACGGTCTGTGAGCATAATTCGGTGCTGCGTCCTCTTTATCGTCTGCGTGATCGGGGTTCGATGCTTAGTTTTGTGGGTGTGGATGCGCGTGGAAATCTAAAATATGAAGAGTTGGAAGCATTTCTGCGCCCAGAGACGCGTGCGGTGGTAATTACCGGCGCGTCCAACGTGACAGGAAATGTGACGGATCTTTCCTATATTTCTTCGTTTGTTAAACGGAATGGACTGCTTCTGATTGTGGATGCGTCGCAGACTGCAGGGGAAGAACTGTTTTCCGTGCAGAAGCTCGGAATCGACGTGCTCTGTTTTACCGGGCATAAGGCGCTTCTGGGACCACAGGGAACCGGCGGGCTGTATGTGAAGCCGGGACTTTCGGTGGAACCGCTTCTGGTTGGCGGCAGCGGTATTCACAGTTATGATGAACACCATCCGAAGGAAATGCCAACGGCACTCGAAGCCGGGACGCTCAATGTCCATGGTCTGGCGGGGCTGGCAGCAGGCATCCGTTACCGGATGGATCAGGGGATCGAGAAATTGCAGAAACGGGAGAGGGATTTAACACGCCGTTTTTACGAACAGGTGAAGGAAATTCCGAGCATCATTGTGTATGGAGATCCGGCGGCAAAATGTCATGCGCCGATCGTCTCCCTCAACCTTTCCGGGGAAGATTCGGCACGTGTGGCGGATGCACTCTGGGAAGAATACGGCATCTGCGTCCGCGCGGGGGCACACTGTGCGCCGCTCATGCACCGGGCGCTTGGAACGGTCGGTCAGGGAGTGGTGCGGTTCAGTTTTTCGCATTTTAATACGGAAGAGGAGATTGAGAGGGCAGCAGAAGCAGTTCGGGCACTGGCAGAGGAAGCGTAAAAACTGGGGAAAAAATCGGGTTTTCAATGGGTCTGCAAAAAAGTAGGGAATGAGGAGAAAGCGGCAGTATGAGAGAAAAACATCCATTTATTGTTCTATCTTTTCACACGACCGTGGCGGCGATGGAATGGGAAAAACGATGTATGGAAACCGGCATTCCGGGACGTCTGATTCCTCTTCCGAGAGAGATTTCTGCTGGCTGTGGTCTCGCGTGGCGGATGCGCCCGGAGGAGTGGGAGCAGTGGAGCGGACGGATAGACACTTCTGTTTATGATAAGGTGTCGTGTGTGTGGCAGTAAAAAGAATTACTCTAAAAGCAGAAAACACAATCAAAAGAATTATTTGAAGAAGAAGCTGCATAAACAGGTAATGGAAATAATAGTAACAAAAGTGAGATAGGAGAAGGCATCCTCATGAAACGAGATGATTTAATTATTGTGCGCGGCGGCGGTGACCTGGCAACTGGAACGATTCATCGGCTCTGGGCGGCAGGGCTTCGGGTGCTGGTGCTGGAGATTGAAAATCCGGCGGCGATCCGGCGACAGGTAGCTCTGTGTGAGGCGGTTTATACAAAAACAACTGAGGTCGAGGGGCTTCGTGCTGTCCGGATTGATCGATATGAGGAGGCAGAAGCGGTCTGGCAGGAAAATAGCGTGCCGATTTTGATTGATCCGAAAGGCGTGTCGATTGGAGCGCTGAAACCGGCTGTTGTGATCGATGCGATTCTAGCAAAGCGAAATCTTGGAACCCGCCGGGATATGGCACCGCTCACTATTGCACTTGGTCCGGGCTTTACGGCAGGTGAGGATGTGGATGTTGTGGTGGAGACAAAGCGCGGTCACCGGCTGGGGCGAATTATTCGCGAGGGTGCGGCAATCCCGAATACGGGGATTCCGGGCGTGATCGGTGGATACGGTGCAGAGCGGGTGATTCACGCGCAGGCAGCGGGTATTTTCAAAAATGTGCGTGTGATCGGTGATATCGTCGAAGCCGGGGACACGATCGCGGAGATTTGGCAGGAGGACGGAACGAAACTTCTGGTTCAGACACAGATCACGGGCATTCTGCGAGGTCTTTTGCGGGATGGTTATCGGGTGACGGAACATTTCAAGGTAGCAGATGTCGATCCGAGAAAAGAGGAACTTTCCAACTGTTTTCTGATCTCGGACAAGGCGAGATGTATCGCGGGAAGTGTACTGGAGTTGGTGTGTGCCCAGTTATGGAAGTAAAAGAGAGACTATAGCAATAGTTCCTTTGAGAAAAATTCTAAGAAATTTCATCCTAATCATTGACGTATAGCAAAAAAACAGCGTAAAACTTTCTGGATAAGCTCCTTTGGCAGGCAGCTTTGATAAACATCAGGATCTGGTTTTGGAAGATGATCTCTATGATTGTTAGAATCTTCATGTCATAGGAAACTTCGTCCTATGACACAAAAATGCTCCGCGGAAAAGCACAGCGAACTATAAAGACGCTGTGCCTTCCGGGGTTTCTTCCCCTTCATTGGCTTTCTCCATGGTGACAATCGGCTGGATGGCCTCATCAGTATAGCGGACGCGCAGGACAGCCTGGGGCCAGTTAAGCTTGATTAGGGCTGTTTTCTGCCGTTCTTTTCCGGCTTTTTCGATTAGATCGAGCAGTTCACGCAGAACTTCCTTTGTCAGATAGCCGCCGCGCCAGTGAAACGTCAGTGTTTTTCCTTTTTTGGCCGCCTGTAAGGAGCGCTTGTAAACATCCTCCTGTTTGGTAAAGGAAAGCTTCTTTTCTTTGTAGTAGAAATGATCGCTGTCCGTGCAGGCAGGCGCCGGGGCGATGAGCGGTTCGTGGTCGCGGAAGATCGCCTTGTCGTCGAGATTGAAGTAATCGTAGCGGATCTCCTCCCCTGTCTGGCTGCATTTGCCGAGACTGTTGTCGAAGGTAGCGTCCAGATGGTAGTACGTTTTCCCGATCTTGACGATGTTCCAGGTATGGCGGTATTTGATGCCCTTTTCAGGGTTATTGCCGCAGAGCGCGATCATGCACCAGATGCCGAGCGTATCACAAAGAATTTTGACCGATTTGGCAATGCCCTCGCAGACGCCGACGCCCTGTCCCAGAGGTCCGATGATCTCATGGGAGTAGGGCTTTTTTAATTTGTCATAGTGAACGTGTTCGCAGATAATATCGTGGATATAGCGTTCTTTTTCCAGTTCAGTCAGCTTCATTGCCGGGCGGGCAAGTTTTTCGACGCGGGCGCCCATCGCTTTCTGATGTTCGCGGATCTTGCCCTTGTCAAAGAGGTATTCCGGTATCAGGATCAGGTTCGGGGAATCTGGGTAATACTTATATTTAAAGCCGGAAGCCCAGAAAATCTCCGGGTGATCGAGCCGCAGTTCAAAAAATACATTGCTTAAATCCTTTCCCTCCAGGCGCGGAATCTGAAATTCGTCGGAGAGATTGGTAAGCCCCTGCTGCATGGCGCGGTAGGCGGCTTGCTGGTTCTTGTTCATGTGATTATAGTAAAATGGTTCCATTTTGATATTCCTTTGTAATTCTTTATATTTTAGTGTGATTCAGCCGCTTTCTCAATCTGCCCGGATTCCGGGTCAAACCAGACGCGATCGCCCTCATCGATTCCGGCATCATAGAGTGCCTGATCCGCGGTGCGTATCGTATATTCTGGATGCTCTGAGAGGTTTGCATTTTCAGTTGTGTCCAGCAGACGGACACAGACCATCGTTTCCTGTCCGTCCGGGCGTTCTTCACAGCCAAAATCGGCTTCGTATATTTCTAAAACCCGGCAAAGACGCGGGAATGTTTGATTGTTGTTCATTGTGTATATGCCTCATTCCATGAGAAAATTTCTGTTTTTATCTTTTTAATTTTAGCAGAAGATGATAAGGCAGGCAAGTAGAGATGAAAGGGAGGAAATAAATTAAATGCGAAGCCACGGCAAATTCCGTTACTGGGCATGATGCGTGAACAGTAACGTTGGGGCGGCTGGGAAGAAAAGCGGGAGGGGGGGATTTGAGGAGAAAATTGCTGGCAGATACTTGTAATTCTAATAAAAACAGGTAGAATAGAAGCTGTCTATGTCCGCGGGAGACGGACATAAAAGTTACAATCACGGGGGTTATAAGTAAATGGCAAAAAAGAAAAACAGCTTCAGCGGTTCGCTGGGGTTTGTGCTGGCAGCAGCCGGAAGTGCCGTCGGTGTAGGAAATATCTGGCGTTTTCCGTATTTATGTGCGAAAGACGGAGGCGGACTGTTCCTGCTGGTGTATCTGGTGCTGGTGGCGACATTTGGATTTGTACTTCTGACGACGGATGTGGCGATCGGCAGAAGAACGAAGGAGAATGCGCTGCGGGCGTTTGGAACGCTGCATCCGAAGTGGAAGTTTGTTGGATACCTGACGTTTCTGGTTCCGATGTTAATTATGACGTATTATTCGGTCATCGGCGGATGGATCACGAAATATTTCTTTGAGTATTTGACGACATCCGGCAGGGATGTGGCGGAGGACGGATATTTTACATCGTTTATCACGGAAAAGAATGCGCCGCTGATTTTCACGGGAATCTTTCTGGCGCTCACAATCTGGGTTGTATACAGAGGTGTGGAGAAGGGAATTGAGAAATTTTCCTGTTTTATCATGCCGGGACTGATCCTGTTAGTCATCGGAATCGCGATTTTTTCACTGACGCTTTCCTACACGGACGCGGATGGGACGGTCCGGACGGGAATACAGGGATTCCTCGTCTACGTGCGCCCGGATTTTACGGGACTGACGGTAAAAGGATTTCTGGAAGTACTGCTGGATGCGATGAGCCAGCTCTTTTTCTCACTGAGTGTGTCGATGGGAATTATGGTAACATATGGTTCTTATGTCAAAGATGAGATCGATTTGAACAAGGCGACCAACCAGATTGAATTTTTTGATACAGGTGTGGCGCTTCTGTCCGGTATGATGATTATTCCGGCGGTCTTTGTATTTTTAGGACGCGACGGCATGGCGTCCGGTCCGAGTCTGACCTTTATTTCGCTTCCAAAGGTATTTCAGGCGATGGGCGGCGCCGGTCATATCGTGGGACTTGCATTTTTCCTGATGCTTGGCTTTGCGGCGCTGACATCCTGCGTTTCTGTCATGGAAACGCTGGTTGCCAATTGCATGGAAGTGTTTGGAAAGACGAGAAAACAGATGTGTGTGATGGTCGGAATCTATTCCCTGATCACGGCAGTTCTCATTTGTCTGGGCTACAATGTTCTGTATTTTGAGTTGAAGCTGCCGAACGGTTCCACCGGACAGCTGCTTGATGTGATGGATTATATCAGCAACAGCTTCCTTATGCCGATCATTTCCTTCTTAACCAGCATCCTGATTGGATGGGTGGTCGGACCGAAGTGGATCGTGGAAGAAGTCGAGAAAAATGGGGAACATTTTTCAAGAGCAGGTATGTACAGCTTCTTAATCCGGTATATTGTGCCGGCTGTCATGCTGGTTCTTTTCCTGGTATCGACCGGGTTTATTAATATGCTGTAATGAAAAATGGTTTTAGCTGGTTTTCACGATAAATATGTGAACTGGTTAAAACCTTTTTTCATAGAAAGAGCGTCCCATGAAAAGACGCTCTGTTTGAATGGGTCTCATTATTCCTCACGGTCATCCGACTCGATCTCATAGGTATATCCGGCATTTTCGATCGCCTGAATTGTATCTTTGATGCCCTGTCCGCCTGCCGTCAGGTAACCGGATGCGAAGATGGAGTCTACGACGCGTAAAAGATCCCCCTCGCGTCCTTTGAAATAGACCTCGCGTCCCGCTGCACAGCGCAGATCGGTCTGTGGAACCATCAGTCGGGCAAGACAGAGGACTTTCAGGCAGTATTCGGTCGTAAGACCGGAGGTGTCTGTGTGCTCTAACGGGGTGCCCGGAATCGGAAGCAGGAAATTGATCGGAAGCGCCTGCGGTGCGATCTCACGCAGCTCTAATAACATATCGACCACATCCGCGTGGCTTTCGCCCATGCCGATGATACCGCCGCTGCAGATCTCGAAACCGAGCCGCTGCAGCATTTTGATATTGTTGACACGCTGATCAAAGGTGTGGGTGGTGCAAATGTTGTGATAATAGGAACGACTGCTGTTTAAGTTATGGTTGATTCGGTCAAGCCCGGCTTCCTTGAGCATCAGCGCCTGTTTTTCGGTCAGGAATCCGATGGAACAGCAAAGATGTGTTCCCTGTTTTTTCATGACCCGGATGCGGTCTGCCAGCTCGCGGATCTCATCGTCCGAAAATCCCATACCGCTCAGACCAATGCAATGGCGGGCAAGGTGATGGTCGTGGACAAATTCATTGTCATCGTAGAGTTTCTTGTCATCGACCCATTTGTAAGTCTCGATATCCGCCTTGGAACGGCAGGACTGGGCGCAGTAGGCGCAGTTCTGGGAACAGTTGCCGCTGCGGGCATTCGTTAAGAGGTGAATGCTGACGCGGTTCCCCTTATATTTGCGGCGCAGCGCACCGGCGCGTTTTAAAAGTTCCGGCAGTTCGCTGTCCGGACCCGCTAGGATCGCGATCGCCTCTTCGCGGGTCAGAACTGGATCAGCGGCGGTAGTGCTGGATTCGGTAGAAGGACATTCGGTGGAAGAGGTCTGGGTAGAAGTAGCTGTACTCATAGAAAAATCTCCTTTGTGAATTATGTAATCAATGTATATAAATTTTTGAAGTTATGTAGCAGATGGTATGCCAGCAGTAAACAGAAGTAACTAAATTCCATCATTTTCCAATCAAAAAACGCTCCGAGAGGATGTGCCAAGGCATATTTTTTTATAGGATTCAATAAAAACAGGAATCCGTTCGGAACAAAACCTATTAAAGATGTATGAAAATAGGAATCATTAAAACCGATTTTATCATTTTTACCGGCTAGTGTCAACTTATAAAATTGTAAAAGTTTACAATCAAAACTGGACAATATATCGATTTTTTGCTATGATAAGCTAGTTAGAAAAAACTAACTTGCAGGGAACGTGAAAACGAAGTAAACTAGGTGCATAGGTGTGAAAGCTAGGCAGCCTGATTGGATAGAGTGGAGAAACAATGCAGTATTTGTGGATAAATCCGGTTTCTGCCGGGATGTGTGAGGAAGATTCGCTGAAGCGTTTTTTAGAACGGCATGGTCTGACGCGGGTCGAGTGCCGGGGCGATTGGGGACGGATCGTCCGGGAAAGATATGAAGCTAGTTTGCGGGCGGGCGTGACGCTTGCGGATGCGCGCTGTCCGGAGGCAGTTCGGCTGCTTGAAGAGATACAGAAGGAGCCGGAAAACGAATCTGGAATTGAAAACCTGAAAGTTGCCCCGATCGAGCCGATTTTACTTCACTGTGCGCGGGAATTAAGCACGCGTCCGGATCTGGCGGATGGGGAGAAGATCATCACGACGCCATGCCAGAGTCTTGCGGTGCTTGGAAATTCGCTGGGACTTGAGAATACGCGGTTTATCGCATGGAATCGTCTGGCGGGCGGTGAGGTGCGCGTCCGGGCGATCGAAGACAGCCCGATTCCGCCGGGGTATTTTGCGGGAATCTGCCGGAAAGATGGACAAGCGGCGAAGGTAGAGAGTGTCAGCAGTCCGGAGAAAATCCGGGCATATGTGGAGAGCGGAAGCTGGAAGCAGGCGGATCTGCTGGAACTTTTGTATTGTAAGGATGGATGCCATCACGGGGATGGCGTGCAGACAGAGTGAGAGAAAGCTGCGGTTCATGGAAAACGCTTGAAGAAGCGGAAAATGCACGAATTGCGGCAAAAGAATGGGAAGAATGAAAGAAACGAAGAAATTCAAGGATAATTGGCAGAAATACTTCGGTCCGGCGCTGGGAATCGGAGCGGTATTTCTGATCTGGTATTTGGTCTGCCGCATGGAGATGGTCAGTGCGTATGTGCTGCCGTCCCCGGCGCGGGTGTGGACGAGCTTTTTAAAAATGGTGAAAACCGGGGAACTGTGGGGGGATATTTCAATCAGTTTCCTGCGTGTCATGAAGGGATTTGCGATTGCGTTCCTGTTTGCCTTTGTGCTGGGAACGTTCCGGGCGCTGTTTCCGGGCAGCAGCGTTTACTATGAGTATATTGTGCAGTTTTTCCGCAATGTCCCGCCGCTCAGCATGATTCCGCTGCTGATTCTCTGGTGCGGAATCGGAGAGACGACGAAGACGGTGATTATTGTGCTGGCGTCCTTTTTCCCGATGTACTTAAATATCGTGAAGGGATTTACCGGGTGCGATTCGAAACTTCTGGAAGTGGGCGATATGTTTGGCTACTCGAAGCGCCGTAAATTTTTCCGCATCATTCTGCCCTATGCGAGGGCAGATATTCTGGTCGGAATGCGGATCGGGCTTGGCTATAGCTGGCGCGCCATTATCGGTGCGGAGATGGTGGCGGCGTCCACCGGGCTTGGACATATGATTTTATTTGCACAGCAGATGTCGCGGACCGACAAGGTGATCGTGGGGATTCTGGCGATCGGGGCAGTCGGATATGTGACGGACCGCCTGTTTGGATGGATGATAGGATTTGTGCTGAAAGGATCCGGGGAAAATGGCTGGAATTGAACTGATTGATATTCATAAAACATACCGGGTGGATAACCGGGAGATTCCCGTTTTAAACGGGATCAACCTGTCGCTTCCGGCGGGGAGAATCACCGTGATTCTGGGGCAGAGCGGATGCGGGAAAACGACGCTTCTGCGGCTGACCGGAGGACTGGAGACGGCGGACAGCGGAGAGATCCGCTGGGAGAGCGCCCACAAGACGGCATTTGTCTTTCAGGAACCGCGCCTCATGCCGTGGCTGACCGTCTGGGAAAATGTGGTGTTCGGGCTTTCAAAAAAGGAGACAGATCCGGGGAAAATAGAGGCGGTTATCCGCACGGTCGGATTATCTGGATTTGAAAAAGCATATCCGGCACAGCTCTCCGGCGGAATGCAGCAGCGGGCGGCGATCGCGCGGGCGCTGGCGTATGAGCCGACCTTTATCATGATGGATGAGCCGTTTGCTGCGCTTGATGCGAAAGTGCGTACCGAACTTCGCTCGTGGTTGAAAGAGATGGTCGTAAAACTTGGTATTACAAGTATTTTTGTCACCCATGACCAGGAGGAAGCGGTCGAGGTTGCAGACGAAATCATTATTACCAATCACGGAACGATTGAGCAGATGGGAACGCCGGTTGAAATTTATAAAAGTCCGGCAACACCGTTTGTAGCAAGATTTATCGGCAGGTCTTCGGTTGTTGAGGATTACGATAAATTAAAAGGTTTCGAGCGGATTGAACATGCCAATCAGGCGGTCATTCGTCCGGAATTTGTGAAAATCTCAAAGAGTGGAAAACTGGACCAATATATCAGTGCCGCTGAAACCGGTGTGGTAACGGATGTCGTGTTCCGAGGAAACCGAATGGATGTTACAGTGGACATCAATGGTATTTTGGTTGTTGGAGAACGTTCTTTGGAAAAAGATTTTGTTTCGGTTGGCGAGACGGTTCATGTATTGATTTACCGATTGTATATCTTTGATTCGAAGCAGACTTATTTGATGGAAAATAAAGAGATGCAGGAAAGAGAAGATGTATTTTACATTTAACGGGGAGGATACACCATGCAGATTGAGAACAAAAAGATATTGCATACGGACATTCTTATTATTGGCGGCGGAACGGCAGGATGCTATGCGGCACTTACGATTCGTGAACAGTCTGATTATTCGATTGTCATTGCGGAAAAAGCAAATATCAAACGAAGCGGCTGTCTGGCGGCCGGTGTCAATGCCATTAATGCTTACATTGTGGATGGAAGAAAGCCGGAAGATTATGTGGAATACGCAAAAAAAGATGCGGACGGCATTGTAAGAGAAGATTTGCTGATGACGATGTCCGAAGGATTAAACCGTGTGACACATAAAATGGAAAACTTAGGACTTGTTATTTTAAAAGATGAAAATGGGAACTATGTTGCCAGAGGAAACCGCAACATAAAAATAAATGGAGAAAATATGAAGCCGCTTTTGGCAAAGGCGGTAGAAAAGTTAGAGGATGTCACAATTTTAAACCGGATTAACATTACCGATTACATTGTGGAGGAGAATGAAATCAAAGGAGCTTTCGGCTTTTCGATTGAAGAAGGTACCGCCTATGAGATAAGGGCAAAGAAGGTGCTCTGTGCGACCGGCGGTGCAGCAGGTTTGTACCGGCCGAATAATCCGGGATTTTCCCGCCACAAAATGTGGTATCCGCCGTTTAATACCGGAGCCGGTTATGCGATGGGGATTCGTGCCGGAGCAGAAATGACAACATTTGAGATGCGTTTTATCGCATTGCGATGTAAAGATACGATTGCACCGGTTGGAACAATCGCACAGGGTGTCGGAGCCAGGCAGATGAACTCTCACGGTGAGATTTATGAGACAAAATACGGTCTTACAACTTCTCAGCGATTATATGGAACAGTAACTGAGAACAGAGAGGGACGCGGTCCTTGTTATCTAAAGACAGACGAAATCAGTGCAGCACAGGAACAGGATTTATACAGAGCGTACCTCAACATGGCACCAAGCCAGACACTCAAATGGTTAGAAGGTTCGAGAGGACCGGCAAGTGAGAATGTCGAAATCGAAGGAACAGAACCTTACATTGTAGGTGGCCATACCGCAAGTGGTTACTGGGTAGATAACGGCAGAAGAACAACAGTGAAAGGTTTATTCGCCGCCGGAGATGTTGCCGGAGGATGCCCACAGAAATACGTAACCGGAGCATTGGCAGAAGGCGAGATTGCCGCCGAATCCATGACGAAATACTTAAAAAACCTAAATGCAGACAGCGAAAAATCAAATGCTATAAAGGAAATTGAAACAAAAATAGATAATGCTTCTATATTAAAGAAAAAAGAGTATGAAGCACATTTGACAGCAGAAGGAAAAGACAGCGAAGATACATTTTTCATTACTGCAGAACAGCTTGAAGAGGCAATGCAGAAAGTCATGGATCAGTATGCCGGAGGAATCGCTACCGATTATCAGTACAATGAAGAGAGACTGGTAATCGGTAAGAAGCGAATCGGTGAATTACTTGGCATGATTGATGAACTCAAAGCAAAAGATATGTTTGAGTTAAAAGATATCTACGAAGTAAGAGAGAGACTGATTGTGTGTCAGACTTTGATTGAACATTTAAGAGCTAGAAAAGAGACAAGATGGCACAGCTTTGGAGAGAATACAGACTATCCGGAAGAGAGCAATCAGTGGCTTAAATATGTGAATTCAAAAAGAAAGCCAGACGGCGGGACAGAAATCATTTTCAGAGAACTGGTGACAGGAGGCAAGGTATATGAGTGTACGGATTTTACAGAATAAATGTGTGGGATGCGGAAAATGCCTTTCCGTCTGTCCCGGGAACCTCTTAAAAAAAGGCGAGGACGGCAAGGTACATATTCGAAATATCAGAGACTGCTGGGGTTGTACCGCCTGCTTAAAAGAATGTCACACGGGAGCAATTCTTTACTTCTTAGGTGCTGACATGGGAGGCATGGGTTCCATGCTTTCTGTCAAGGAAAAAGGCGATGTCCGCATATGGCGTGTCGATAGTCCGAACGGTGAGACAAAGACCATTGAGATAAACATGAAAGATTCTAACAAATATTAGCATAGAAAACATTTTAAAGGAGGAAATGAGATGGGAACATTATCACATCTTGATGAACTGGAAGCAGAAGCAATATACATAATGAGAGAAGTAGCAGCAGAATGTGAAAAGCCAGTTATGCTTTACTCAATCGGAAAGGACAGTTCCGTAATGCTGCATCTGGCGATGAAAGCATTTTACCCGGAAAAGCCACCGTTCCCATTTATGCATATCGATACAACATGGAAATTCAAAGAAATGATCGAATTTAGAGATAAGATTGCAAAAGAAAAAGGAATCGACATGATTGTATACACAAATGAAGAAGGTGTAAAACAGGGAATCAACCCATTTGACCACGGCTCAGCCTACACAGACATCATGAAGACACAGGCATTAAAACAGGCACTTACAAAATACGGATTTACCGCAGCATTTGGTGGCGGCCGTCGTGATGAAGAAAAATCAAGAGCCAAAGAGAGAATTTTCTCCTTTAGAAATAAAGAACAGGCATGGGATCCTAAGAACCAGCGCCCGGAAGTGTGGAAGTTATATAATACACAGATTAAACAGGGTGAAAGTATTCGAGTATTCCCAATCTCTAACTGGACAGAGAAAGATATCTGGCAGTACATCAAACGCGAAAACATCGAAATCGTACCACTTTATTATGCGGCAGAGCGTCCGGTAGTAGAGCGTGACGGCAATATCATCATGGTAGATGATGACAGAATGAAGCTTCGTCCAGGTGAAAAGATTGAACATAAGAGCGTAAGATTCCGTACTCTTGGATGTTACCCGTTAACAGGTGGTATTGAATCTACCGCACATACATTAGACGAGATTATTGATGAGACACTTAGCGCAGTAGATTCCGAGAGAACCAGCCGTGTTATCGACCATGACGGCGGAGCAGCTAGCATGGAAAGAAGAAAGAAAGAGGGGTACTTCTAAGATGAAAGGATTATTAAAATTTATTACATGCGGAAGCGTGGATGACGGAAAATCAACATTAATCGGACATATCCTGTATGACTCCAAGCTTCTTTATACAGACCAGGAAAAAGCACTCGAGCTTGACTCAAAAGTAGGAAGCCGCGGTGGAAAAATAGACTACTCTTTATTGCTTGACGGATTAATGGCAGAGAGAGAACAGGGTATCACGATAGACGTAGCTTACAGATATTTCACAACAGATAATCGAAGCTTTATCGTAGCAGATACTCCAGGACATGAAGAATATACAAGAAACATGGCCGTAGGAGCATCTTTTGCAGACTTAGCAGTCATCTTAATTGATGCATCTCAGGGAGTGTTAGTACAGACAAGACGTCATGCAAGAATCTGTGCGTTAATGGGAATCAGACATTTCGTATTTGCAGTCAACAAGATGGACCTTGTAAAATACGATCAGGAAACATTCAGAAAGATCGAAGAACAGATCAAAGAATTACAGGAAGAATTATCTCTTGCAAATGTAAAGATCATCCCAGTATCTGCAACAGAAGGAGATAACGTTACAACAAAATCAGATAACATTCCATGGTATACAGGAGAACCATTACTTGAATACTTAGAGACTGTTGATGTTCGCGAGAAATCCGAAGAAGAAGGATTCTACATGCCAGTTCAGAGAGTATGCCGTCCAAACCACACATTCCGTGGATTCCAGGGACAGATCGAATCCGGACAGATTTCTGTCGGAGATGAGATCGTGACATTACCAAGCAAAGAACATGCAAAGGTCAAGAGTTTATTAATTGGTGATAAAGATGCACAGACAGCTGAAAAAGGCCGTCCAGTAACGATCCAGTTAGACCGTGAAGTTGATGTATCCAGAGGATGCGTACTGGCCAATAAAACAGAACTTCCAGTCAGCAAATCATTTACAGCGACAGTTCTTTGGATGGATGACGGAGAATTGTTACCAGGAAAAGAATATTTCGTAAAGATCGGAACAAAAGAAATTCCAGGAATCGTAACAAATATTCAGTACAAGATCGATGTCAACACAGGAGAATACATTCCAGCAAACAACTTAAGAAAGAATGAGATCGCAGTATGTGATGTTATCTTGCAGGAAGAAATTGTCTTAGACGAATTTGATGATCATAAAGCCTTAGGAGAGCTGATATTGATCGACCGTATCACAAACATGACATCTGCATGCGGAGTGATCAAAAATTCCGAAGTTGACGAAGAAACAGACCTAAAATGCGTCTTTGCACATGGAAAATTAAAAGCCAATGGAGACATCTTTGAAGAATTCTACTAC
>ERZ837487.2192-NODE-2192-length-20866-cov-20.272020_pt1 | contig 20866 bp, 12 predicted proteins | sample MGYA00519911_ERZ837487 | MGnify/ENA primary metagenome ERZ837487 (study PRJEB31850, sample SAMEA3708818) | human gut metagenome | biome: human gut; feature: human-associated habitat; material: faeces | place: China | collected 2014 ...
AGACCGGCGACGGCGTGGGCATCCTGCTGCAGATCAGCCACAAGTTCTTCTCCAAAGTGGCCGACGAGCTGAACATCAGTCTGGGCAACGAGCGCGAATACGGCGTGGGTATGTTCTTCTTCCCCCAGAGCGAACATATGCGCGCACAGGCCATGAAGCTGTTTGAAGTCGTCACCCGCAAAGAAGGGCTGGAGTTTCTGGCATGGCGCAAGGTGCCGGTGGACTCGGACGCTGTGGGCCAGAAAGCCCGCGACTGCATGCCCGCCATCTGGCAATGCTTTATCAAAAAGCCCGCCAAGGTGAGCAAGGGCATCGATTTTGACCGCAAGCTGTACATCGTGCGCCGTGTGTTCGAGCAGGCCAGCAGCGGCACCTATGTGCCCAGCCTGTCCAGCCGCACCATCGTGTACAAGGGCATGTTCCTTGTGCACGACCTGCGCCTGTTCTACACCGACCTGCAGGACCCGGACTATGAATCCGCCATCGGCATGGTGCACAGCCGCTTCTCCACCAACACCAACCCCAGCTGGATGCGCGCGCACCCCAACCGCTTTATCCTGCACAACGGCGAGATCAACACCATCAAGGGCAACACCGACGCCATGCTGGCGCGTGAGGAGAGCATCTCCAGCCCCATTCTGCAGGACGATATGAACAAGATCCTGCCCATCATCAACACCTCCGGTTCGGACTCCGCCATGCTGGATAACACTCTGGAGTTTATGGTGATGAACGGTATGGATCTGCCGCTGGCTGTGATGATCACCATCCCCGAGCCGTGGGAGAACAACAAGAACATCAGCCAGAAAAAGCGCGATTTCTACCAGTATTACGCCACCATGCTGGAGCCGTGGGACGGCCCCGCCGCCATCCTCTTCTCGGACGGCGACGTCATGGGCGCGGTGCTGGACCGCAACGGCCTGCGCCCCAGCCGCTACTACATCACCAAGGACGGCCGCATGATCCTGTCCTCCGAGGTGGGCGTGCTGGAATGCGACCCGGAGAACATCCTCGTCAAGGACCGCCTGCGCCCCGGCAAAATGCTGCTGGTGGACACCGTCAAGGGCGAAGTGGTGGATGACGAAAAGCTGAAAGAGTTCTACGCCAGCCGCGAACCCTACGGCGAGTGGATCGACCGCAATCTGGTCAATCTGAGCAAGCTCAAGATCCCCAACGTGAAGGTGGAGAGCTACACCGGCGACCAGCTGACCCGCCTGCAGAAGGTGTTCGGCTACAAGTACGAGGATGTGAACACCATGATCCTCTCCATGGCGCGGGCGGGCGCAGAGCCTTCCGGTGCGATGGGCACCGACACCCCGCTGGCGGTACTGAGCAACCAGCATCCCCCGCTGTTCAACTACTTCAAGCAGCGGTTCGCACAGGTGACCAACCCGCCCATCGATGCCATCCGCGAGAAGGTGGTCACTTCCACCAGCGTGTACATCGGTGCCCACGGCAACCTGCTGGAAGACAAGCCCGAAAACTGCAAGGTGCTGAAAGTCCACAACCCGATTTTGACCAACACCGATCTGCTCAAGATCAAGTACATGAACGTGCCGGGCTTCAAGGTCGCTACGGTGTCCATCAACTACTACAAGAACACCAGTCTGGAAAAGGCCATCGACCGGGTGTTCCTGGAAGTGGACCGTGCCTACAAAGAGGGTGCCAACATCATCATCCTGTCCGACCGCGATGTGGATGAGTACCATGTCACCATCCCCAGCCTGCTGGCGGTTTCCGCCGTGTCCCAATACCTCATCCGCACCAAAAAGAGCACCGCACTGGCGCTCATTCTGGAAAGTGCCGAGCCGCGCGAGGTGCACCACTTTGCTACCCTGCTGGGCTACGGTGCCTGCGCCGTCAACCCGTATCTGGCCCACGAGACCATCGGCCAGCTGATCGACGAAGGATTGCTGGACAAGGACTACTACGCCGCCGTGGAGGACTACGACAATGCCATCCTGAGCGGTATCGTGAAGATCGCCTCCAAGATGGGCATCTCCACCATCCAGAGCTACCAGAGCAGCCAGATCTTTGAGGCTGTCGGCATCTCCAAGGAGGTCATCGACAAATACTTTACCGGCACGGTGAGCCGCGTGGGCGGCATCGGCATCGAGGACATTCAGGCCGACGTGGAAGCCCAGCACAATGCAGCCTTTGACCCGCTGGGTCTGGACATCAACATGGAGCTGGCCGACGGCGGTGCCCACAAGTTCCGCAGCGGCAAGGAAGAGCACCTGTTCAACCCCCAGACCATCCATCTGTTCCAGAAAGCCTGCTGGACCAACGACTACAGCGCCTTCAAGCAGTTCACGAACACCGTGGACAACATGGGCACCGACGGCGTGCATCTGCGCAGCCTGCTGGATTTCAACTATGCCCCGGACGGCGGCATCCCGCTGGAAGAGGTGGAACCGGTCAGCTCCATCGTCAAGCGGTTCAAGGGCGCTGCCATGAGCTACGGTGCCCTGAGCAGCGAAGCTCATGAGACCATTGCCATTGCGCTGAACCGTCTGGGCGGCCGCAGCAACACCGGCGAGGGCGGCGAACCCGAAGAGCGCTACCACAGCGAGAGCAATTCCAAGATCAAGCAGGTGGCTTCCGCACGTTTCGGCGTGACCAGCAAATATCTGGTGTCCGCAGAAGAGATCCAGATCAAGCTTGCGCAGGGCGCAAAGCCCGGCGAGGGCGGCAACCTGCCCGGTGCCAAGGTGTACCCGTGGATCGCCAAGACCCGCCACAGCACCACCGGCGTGGGCCTTATCTCTCCCCCGCCGCACCACGATATCTACTCCATCGAGGACCTTGCCGAGCTGATCTATGACCTGAAGAACGCCAACCGCAACGCCAACATCAACGTCAAGCTGGTCAGCGAGGCCGGTGTGGGCACCATCGCGGCCGGCGTGGCCAAGGGCGGCGCACAGGTCATTCTGGTGTCAGGTTACGACGGCGGCACCGGTGCCGCGCCCCGCACCTCCATCAAGAACGCCGGCCTGCCGTGGGAGCTGGGCATCGCCGAGACCCACCAGACCCTGATCCTGAACGGCCTGCGCACCCGCGTGCGCATCGAGAGCGACTCCAAGCTGCTCTCCGGCCGCGATGTCGCCATCAGCTGTATGCTGGGCGCAGAGGAATTCGGCTTCGGCACCACCCTGCTGATGGCCGAGGGCTGCGTGATGATGCGCGTGTGCAACCTCGACACCTGCCCCATGGGCATCTGCACCCAGAACCCTGAGCTGCGCAAACACTTCAAGGGCAAGCCCGAGTACATCATCAACTACCTGACCTTCGTGGCCGAAGAGCTGCGCGAGTACATGGCAAAGCTGGGCGTGCGCACTATCGATGAGCTGGTGGGCCGCACCGACCTGCTCAAGGTCAAGCCCGCCGCACCCGGCAGCCGCGCTTCCAAGATGAACCTCGACTGTATCCTGCACAACCCCGCCATCGAAAACAGCAACGTCCACTTTGTGAAAGAGGACATCTACGACTTCCATCTGGAAAACACCCTCGACATGAAGGTGCTGATGAAGAAGTTCAAGCTGAACAGCAAGAGCGCCCAGAGCGTGACGCTGGATGTCTCCAACACCGACCGCGCCTTTGGTGCCATCTTCGGCAGCGAGATCACCCGCAAGTACGGCAACACCCTGCCGGACGACGTGTACACTGCCCACTGTGTGGGTGCAGGCGGCCAGAGCTTTGGTGCGTTCATCCCAGGCGGCCTGACCCTCGACCTTGTGGGCGACTGCAACGACTACATGGGCAAGGGCCTGTCCGGCGGCAAGATCGTCGTACGCCCGCCCGAGGGCATCACCTTCAAGCCCGAAGAAAACATCATCACCGGCAACGTGGCACTGTACGGTGCCACCAGCGGCAAAGCCTTTATCTCCGGCGTGGCCGGTGAGCGCTTTGCCGTGCGCAACTCCGGTGCCACTGCCGTTGTGGAAGGCGTGGGCGACCACGGCTGCGAGTACATGACCGGCGGCACCGTGGTGGTCCTGGGCCAGACCGGCAAAAACTTTGCAGCCGGTATGACCGGCGGTATTGCCTATGTGCTGGATGAGAACTGGGACTTCTACCAGCGGGTGAACAAGGAAACGGTCAGTCTGGAACCGGTGGAGCACAAGTACGATGTTGCCACCCTGAAAGAGCTGATCCGCGAGCATGTGGAAGCCACCGGCTCGCCCCGCGGCAAGGAAATTCTGGATAACTTCAGCGACTTCCTGCCCAAGTTCAAGAAAGTTCTGCCCTACGATTACGACCGTATGCTGCGGGTGATCGCATCCGTGGAAGAGCGCGGTCTGGACGGCGAACAGGCCCAGATTGAAGCATTCTACGCCGTGCAGAAGAACAAGTAAGGAGGGCAGCGTTATGGGTAAGACAACAGGATTTATCGATTATGCGCGCAAGACCAGCACGGATGTGCCGCCGCTGGAGCGCATGGAAAACTTCAACGAATTTCACGTCTGGCTCTCCCGCGAGGAGCAGCAGACCCAGGCGGCGCGCTGCATGGACTGCGGTGTTCCCTTCTGCCAGGCGGGCATGATGATCGGCGGCATGGCCTCCGGCTGCCCGCTGAACAACCTCATCCCGGAGTGGAACGATCTGGTCTATCACGGCAAGTGGGAGCTGGCCATGCACCGGCTGATGGCCACCAACCGTTTTCCGGAATTCACCAGCCGGGTGTGCCCCGCCCTGTGCGAGGCCGCCTGCACCTGCGGGGACGTGACCGGCAGCAGCGTGACCGTGCGCGAGAATGAGCACGCCATCATTGAGACGGCCTACGCCAAGGGCTGGCTGCACGCCGCACCGCCGCCCTCCCGCACCGGCAAGAGCGTAGCCGTGGTGGGCAGCGGCCCCTCGGGCCTGTCGGTAGCCGAGTACCTGAACAAGCGCGGCCACGCTGTGACCGTGTTCGAGCGGGCAGACCGCGTGGGCGGCCTGCTGATGTACGGCATCCCCAACATGAAGCTGGACAAATCGGTCATCGAGCGCCGCATTAAGATCATGCAGGCCGAGGGCGTGGAGTTCCGCACCAATATGGACATCGGCGGGGCCGTGGCGGCAGAAGAGCTGCTGAACGGCTACGACGCTGTGGTGCTGTGCTGCGGTGCCAAGAAAGCCCGCGACCTGAATGTGCCCGGCCGGGACGCAAACGGCGTGCACTTTGCGGTGGACTACCTGACCAGCGTGACGAAGAGTCTGCTGGACTCGAAGTTTGCCGACGGCAAGGCCATCGAAGCTAAGGGCAAAAACGTGCTGGTCATCGGCGGCGGCGACACCGGCAACGACTGCCAGGGCACAGCCCTGCGGCAGGGCTGCACCGACCTTGTGGCACTGGAAATGATGCCCCAGCCGCCCAAGGAGCGCACCGCCTCCAACCCGTGGCCGGAGTGGCCCCGGGTGCTGAAGGTGGACTACGGCCAGACCGAGTGCATGGCAAAGTTCGGCAAAGATCCCCGGGTCTATCAGACCACCGTCAAGGAGTTTTTGAAGGACGAGGCCGGCAACCTGACCGGGGCTGTCATCAGCTACCTGAAGCCGGAGCGCGACCCGGAGACCGGCCGCACCAACATGGTGCCCACGGGCGAAGAATTCACCTACGAGTGCCAGCTGGCGTTCATCGCCGCAGGCTTTACCGGCTGTGAGAATTACATTGCCGACGCCTTCGGCGTGGAGCTGACCGCCCGCGGCAATGTGGCCGACCACAGCTTTAAAACCAACGTGGAAAAGGTGTTCGTCTGCGGCGATATGCGCCGCGGCCAGAGCCTTGTGGTCTGGGGCCTGCGCGAAGGCCGCGACTGCGCCGCCGAGGTAGACCGCTATCTGATGGGTTACACGAACCTGTAAGCGGGAATTATCACTAAGCCATTCTCTTTCCTATCCTAAACAAGCAGAAGCGGGAGCCTGTAAAGACTCCCGCTTCTGCTTTTGTTTTTTGACGAATGCTTTCTGTGCAGCGTGCTGTCGTGTGGGGCAGGAACCTCTCACTCCGCGCCCTGCGCCGGGTCAGCTGCCCCGGTCTCTCCGCCCTCGGCGGGCGTTTCCGGCTGCGGCTCGGGCGTTGTGGTGGGTTCGGTGGCTGACGGTTCCTCCGGGGTCTGGGTGATCTGCACGCTGGGATCCGCCGCGATATACACGGTGATCACCGAGCCGACCGTCACTTTCGCCCCCGGCTCCTCGCTGGCCGAGACGACGCACCCCGATGCATAAGAGCCATCGTTCACCACCATGAAACAGCTGGCCACAAGGCCGCGGGATTCCAGTTCCCGCACCGCGCCGTCCTGCGTGAAGCCGATGAGGTTGGGCATCTCCACCGTCTCGGGGCCTTTGCTGACCACAAGGCGGATGGTCTCCCCTGCCTTGAGCGCCGTGTCGGCGTCCGGCTCCTGCCGGACGATCTGCCCCGCCGGGGCAGTATCGCTGTACTCCTCGGTAACGTAGAACAGATACATGCCGGTGTATTCCCGGTTGTTCTGCACCTGTGCGTAATCCATACCCACGAAGTCCGGCACAAGGTTCTGCGGCTCCATGACCGCGCTGCTGGCCGGTTCCGGCTCTACTGAGGACGCCGGTTCCGGCAGGTTCCGGCTGACCATGCCCCATACCATCAGCAGGATCAGGATGGCCAGCAGGATCAGGATGCCGGACAGCAGCGCCTTCAGGCTGAGCAGATGCTTGTGCTCCGGCTCTTCCGGCTCGCTGCGCACCGGGGTCTCCGGCTTCATGGTGCGGGTCAGCTCTTCGGTGTATTCTTTGGAAGAAAGCGCCTGATACAGCTGGGGCACAGTCTGGATACGCTCCATGGGGCGCAGGCGCAGCCCCAGCTGCAGCACCTGCGAGATGTGCGACGGCAGGCTGCTGTTCATGGTTTTGGCGCGGGGGTTTGAGTCCGACACCATACGCTGTGCGGCAGGCACCGGGGCCTGCCCGCACACCATGCGGTAGAACACGGCGGCAAGGCTGTATTCGTCGGTATAGCGGCCCTCGAACTCGGCGGTCGAGTACTGCTCCGGTGCCGAGTAGCCCTCGTAGAGCTGCTCGTGCAGGCCGCTTCCCGCCGTGCGCAGGCCCACCGTGGCGTAGCCCGCCAGACGGCAGCGGCCGTTCTCCATGACGCGGATGTTCTGCGGGCAGATGCCCCGGTGCACCAGACCGATCTTGTGCATGGCGGCCACGCCCTCGAACACCGGCTGCAGCATGGCACATGCGTCGTCCGGGCGGACGGTGCCGGGGCGGTTTTCCATCCACTGGTCCAGCGGGGTGCCGCCGGGGTTTTCCATAATGGCGTAGACCGTGTTGTTGGCTTCCACCACGTCCAGCACGGCTTCCAGACCGTTGGCCGGGGTGATGCGCTGGATGGAGCGGTACAGGTCGGCAAAATCCATGCGGGTGGTCTTGAACAGCACCTCGCTGCCCTGTTTGGGGCGCAGCACGGCGCTGCTGTCGGTGCGCTCGGCCGCCAGCGTGACCGGCAGATACTCCCGGATGGTCACCCGGAAGCCGCCAAGGTCCTCGGCACCGCGGTACAAAACGCCCTCGCCATCGCGGCTGAGCACCTCGCCCACGGTGTAGCGCCCGGCCAGCAGGGTGCCCACCGGCAGGGTGCCGCCGGTGTTGTGCCCGTCAAAGCTTTTGCCGCAGTGCGGGCAGCCCTGCGCCCCGTCTTGCAGCGGCTGCAGGCAGTAAGGGCACAGTCGTGCCTGTTGCATAGGTTCTCCCCCTTTTTATCTTATACCGTCTTGCGGCGCAGCAGGCTCATGGGCGGCAGCTCCGGCGTGGGGATGGTGTACTTTTCCATCGCGTGGGGGGTGCTCTCCATGGGTTCGCCTGCTTCGTTTTTGATCCATTCCGGCGTCAGCGGGATGCTGTGGCCGTCCGGGCAGAGGGCTTCCAGCGTATCGCCGATGGTCCACTTGCCCCGCTGCTGGCAGGAGGCGATGCCGTCCGCCCAGCTTTCCACCGTGCCCACGAACTCCCACTCGCGGATGTAGGTAGCGCTGTCGGTGGCCTGCTTTGCCTGCTCGCGGCCAAAATAGAAGCCGGGCGAGTAGTGGCGGTGGCTGGTACGGGTCAGCTCTTCGTAGACCTCGGCGGGCAGCTCGAAGTTGTCGTTTGCCGGGTCGGCGAGGTAGGCGTCCAGCGCCTTGCGGTAGGCGGCGGTGACGCTGGCCACATAGTAGAAGGTCTTGGCGCGGCCTTCGATCTTCAGGCTGTCCACGCCCGCCTTGCAGATCAGGTCAATGAAGGGCGCAGTGCACATATCGTTGGCGTTGAGGATGTAGCTGCCGTTCTCGTTTTCGCCGATCTCGTACAGCTGGCCGGGGCGGGTTTCCTCGCTGAGGTAGTATTTCCAGCGGCAGGGCTGAGCGCACTGGCCCCGGTTGGCGTCGCGGCCTGCCATGTAGTTGGACAGCAGGCACCGGCCCGACACGCTCATGCACATGGCACCGTGCACAAAGGCTTCGATCTCCAGTTCCGGCGGGGTCTTGTCGCGCAGGATGGCAATATCCTGCAGGGTCATTTCCCGGGCAAGCACCACACGCTTTGCGCCCATGTTGTAGGCAGCGCGGGCGGCGGCCCAGTTGGTGATGCCGGTCTGGGTGGACATATGCACGTCGATGTCCGGCGCAAAGGTCTTGCAGGCGTCCAGTACGCCGAGGTCTGCCACGATAAAGGCATCGATGCCGGCCTTGGCTGCTTCCTTGATGGCCTCGGGCAGGCGGTCGGCCTCCTCGTTGGTGGGCAGGGTGTTCATGGTCAGGTAGACCTTGCGGCCGCGGGCATGGGCGTAGATGACGCCCTCAGCCAGCTGTTCCGGTGTAAAATTGGCCGGAGCCGAGCGCATACCGAACTCCGGCAGGCCGCAGTAAACGGCGTCGGCACCGTAGTTGATGGCATAACGCAGGCGTTCCAGATCGCCCGCCGGGGCGAGCAGTTCCGGGATCTGTAACATAGTAGATGTTCCTCTCTTTTTTCAGTTCATACTTTTATTCACGTTTGCCGCAGTCTGGCAGTTGGCGTTGTGCTCGGTGAGGGTGCGGGCATAGTAGTAGTTGCCCTTGAGGTCGGTGACAAAGAAATAGGCGTCCTTCGCGTCCTCGTCCGGCTCCGGGTGCAGCGCCGCTTTGATGGCGGCAAAGCCGGGATTGGAGATGGGGCCGGCAGGCAGACCGGTGCAGGAATAGGTATCATACGCAGACACGATGTTTTCCGGGATATTATCCCAGCCGCCGTAGTAAGGTGCCACCCAGTTCCAGAGATAGTTGTTGTCGGCGTCGCTCTGGATGTAGCTGGAGGTGTTGCTCTGCAGACGCGGGTAGGGCGAACCCTCGGCCAGACGGTTGCGGAACACCTGTGCCACGTTGGAGTCCTGCGCGTTGCCCGCTTCCTCCTGCACAAAGGACGCCAGCGTGACCAGCTCGTTCAGGGTCATGCCCTGTGCTTTCAGCTCGGCGTACATTTCCTCTGTGATCTGCGCATCGAACTGGGCATAGAACGTTGCAACGTAATTGTGCACCGTATCGTCCTTTAAAAATTCATAGGTTTCCGGGAAGAGATATCCCTCACACTTCATGAAGCGGTCCGGGGCGGCGGCATCGTCCGGCACATACTGCCAGAAGGTATACTCGCTGAAATCGCCCTCGTTGGCTTCTTTGAGAAAATCCTCTGCAGAGCACAGCCCGGCGGCTTCCATCTTTTGGGCGATCGCAATGGCCGTAGTGCCTTCCGGAATCGTCACACGTACCGTCTCGGCTTTGGCGTAGGTGGACAGGACCGCGATGATGGCATCGTAAGAACAGGCGCTCTTTTGCAGGGTGAAATCGCCATACTGCAACTTTGACGCCGCGCCCTTTTGCCCCACATACCAGCGGAACAGATAGGTCGAGCGGATTACTCCTGCATCCTTGAGCTTTTGCGCAATGGCAGAAACGCCGCTGCCCTGCGGGATGCTCACCGTCACCTCCGCACCGGGTCTGCCATTGCCGCTGATCTCATTGTGCGCAAACAGCAGCGCGGCCCCTGCCGCCAGCACGGCCAGCAGCAGGATGACCAGAAAAATTTTCAGTGCACCGCCTTTTGAGGGGGCAGAATGGGAACTTTTGTGTGCCATATGCACTCCTTTGTTTGTCTCAGTTTTCCAGCATCAGGCGCATGTAGCTTTCGCTGACATCGAAGGGTTCGGCGTCGAAGCGGATCATGCCGTAGTCCTGCCGGGTGCCCTCGCCGAGGAACAGCGGCTGGGCTGCGCCCACTGTGATGACCGCCTTTTCCACGATGACTTCCTTCTCGCGGGCGGCTTCCATGAGCACTTCGGCGGCACGGTCGCTGTCGGTCTGCAGCTCCACAAAATAGAGGGTGTCCTCCTTGCGGAAGTAAATGCCGTAGCCGTGCTCGTTGGAAACGATGGTGGCACCGGCAGAGTACAGATCGCCCAGCACAACCGCCATCCGCTCCGGGTCCAGCTGCACGGTGTCCGGCCAGAACTTTGCCCGCAGCTCGCAGAGCTTTTTGGCCGTGACCGAGTCGAACTCGGCCTGGCTCCACAGGTTGCGCTCCACTTCGCGCGGCAGGCACCGCAGGGCAAACGCCCATGCAAAGCCCTTGTCCTGCAGCAGCGCCGCCTGCTCCGGCCCGGCGGGCACTGCCACCGTAAAACCTGCGCCCCGCAGCTTCTGCTGAGTGCACAGATAGTCCAACAGGCCTGCAAGGATCAGACTGCCCTCGCCGCACAGGCCGTAGAGATAGCTGCCGGTGCGCCCCTGCAGCGTGACCGGTACGGCCAGCGCCACAGCGGCGATCTCGCCGTTTTCCTCTGCGACATAAACGTTCTGTTCCCCTGCGAACTGCTCGATCGCCTTGCGGGCAAACTCTTCCGATTCCTTGCGCTGGCTCTGCCACAAAGCCAAAATTGCCGGTTTATCTTCCGGCTGCATCAAACGATACATCTGTCAGGATGCCCCCTCTTATCAAATTTTATATTGGTGTCCGGCCTGTGTGCCGGGAGTTTCTCCGAGGACCCGCTCACGGGCAGCGTCCTCGCCCTCTCAGTCACCTGCATGATACTTTTTATCGTTCCAGCTGCATTTTCACGATACCCTGCACTTCGGCCTGAATATCCTCGATGCTTCGCATGGCGTCACCGCGGGTGCAGTGCACCGTCTGCCAGCCCAGATGAGCCGCGCAATACTCGGCGGCGCAGCGGCTGCGGGCAAGATACTCGGTGTCCTTTTCGTGGACATCCTTCTTGCTCTCATCGCCGTGATAGCGGGCCGTCATAAGACGCTGGCTCACCGCCGGGTCCACCTGCAGGTAAATAACGCTGTTCGGTGCAGGCAGGCCCAGCAGATGGAACTCATAGTCGAACAGCCAGCGCAGAAATCCCTCCCACTGCTCGGGCGGCAGCTTGGAGCACTGATGCACCGCGTTGGAGGTGGTGTAGCGGTCGGCAATGACCACACCGCCTTCTTCGTAAAAGCGCCCCCAGTCGGTCTTATAGCTGGCATAGCGGTCCACCGCAAAAAAGCTGGATGCAGCGTAGGCGTTCACATCGTCGGGGTGCTGGCCGAACTGCCCGGCCAGATACATCTTGATCAGCGCGCTGGAATCGCTGGCGTAATCCGGGAAGGTGATCTCCCGCACCAGATGTCCTTCCACCGTCAGGTGCTTTGCCAGCAGCTTTGCCTGCGTGGCCTTTCCACTGCCGTCCAGCCCTTCAATGACGATCAGCTTTCCCCTGCTCATTTTGCGGCACCTTCTTTAATGGCGGCGTATTTTGCGCGCACCTCGGCGGTCTTGCCACAGCACATCTTTCCCTCCGGGCAAGGGCCGCTGACGCAGGCCGGGCCTGCCTTGGCAAAAATATGGGGTGCCACCGGGTACACCAGCTCAAACATCTTTTCCGCCAGCTCCCGGATCTCCCACTGGGCGCGGCTGCAACAGCGCAGGTGGAAGAAATTCTGCAGGCTGCGGGCGTTCATGGTGACCACCATCTTGGTCTCGCAGGCGTTGGGCAGCACAAAACGGGCGTCCTCGTTGGCCTGCTTGCCGGCCTTGGCGCGGGCCTGCTTCTCGGACATACCCTCGGCCATCAGGCGGGCGGTGTGGCCTTCTTCCAGCTTGTGGGCAAGGTCGAGGTAACGCTTGGCGTCCTCGTTCATGCTCTCGATAAAGGCGGCCTTTGCTTCCGGGATGGCTTCGATCTCAGGCGGCACCACATAGCGGAAGTCGTCCAGACGCACATAGCGCTGGCTCTGCACGCTGAAGGACGCGATGCGATGGCGTGTGATCTGGGCAAGCAGGGTGCGGCTGACCCCCTCGATGCCAAAGGTGAAGCTGGCGTGCTCGATGGGGCTGGCGTGGCCGAGGTCGCTGAGCATGGTCAGGAACTTTGCGGTTTTTTCCTCGTCCAGCCCGTCCAGCAGGTCGGTGATGTGGGCGTCGGAATAGCAGAGCTTTGCGGCGGCGGCCACCACCTTTTCCGGCTCCGGGGTATGGGCGATCAAACGAACTGTCATCATACTGTATCTCAATCCTCCGTGATCTTGGTCAGGGGCGCAAAATTGGCCATGGTCTTTTTGATGCCGACCTTTTCAAAGTTGATCTCCACGATCTGGTCGCCTGCGGCGGCTTTCACCGAGACGACCCTGCCCCGGCCGAACACCTTGTGCTCCACCACATCGCCCGGCTCGTAGTGCTTTGCACCGGCGGAAACCGGCTTCGGAGCCGTTGGCGTGCCTGTAAAGTCAATATGCTTTGCGGAACTTCTCTGCGTGGATGCGTTTGTTTTTGCGGAACCATATCCAGAGCCGTAACCCGACCCGTAGCCGGTGCCGCGGCTGCTGTTTCCGGCAAAACCGCCGCCGTAGCCGCCGGATGCACTGCCCCGGCCTGCATAGGCTGCGCCGAAGCCCCGGCTCTCGCCTGCGTTGTAGTCCCGGTTCAGGTAGCTGCCCCGGTTTGCATTGCTGTAACCGGAGCCATACCCGCCGCCGTAGCTGCTGCGGCCATAGCCGGACGGCCCGGAGTATCCGGACGCACCGCCCGGCACGGTGTCGCTGTAGCGGTCGCCCCAGCCGCCCATGCGGGCGCGCTGTTCCAGCACCGGGCTGCGGGTCTCCTCGATGTACTCCGGTTCGATCTCCCGCAAAAAGCGGCTCGGCTCGTTGCGCTGGGTGCGGCCGTAAAGCATCCGGGAGACGCTGTTGGAGATGTACAGCTCCTTTTTGGCGCGGGTGATGCCCACATAGGCAAGGCGGCGCTCCTCTTCGAGGTCGGCTTCGGAATACTTGCTCATCTCGCTGGGGAACACGCCCTCTTCCATGCCGATAAGGAACACATAGGGGAACTCCAACCCCTTGGCGGAGTGGATGGTCATGAGCACTACCTGATCGGCGCTCTCGTTGTAGCTGTCAATGTCGCTGATGAGGGCGATATCTTCCAGATAGCCTTCCAGCGTAGCTTCCTCGCCGTGCTGGTCGCAGTAGTTCTTGACGTTGTTCACCAGCTGACCCAGGTTCTGCAGGCGGTCGGCGGCGTCCTCGTGGCCCTTGGCGGCGTCGGCTTCCAGCATGGCCTTGTAGCCGGTCAGCTCGATGACGTCGGCGGCAAATTCGTCCAGTGTACGGGTCTCAAGAGAATCCTGCAGGCGCTGGTAGATCTGCCAGAACTTGAGCAGCGGCATCACGGCGCGGCTGAGCTTGGCGTACTGGTCGGCGTGGCCGATGATCTCCAGCATGCTCACGCCCTCCTGCGCGGCAAGGTCCGCGATGACCTCCACGGTAGTGTTGCCGATTTTTCGCGCAGGCTCGTTGATGATGCGGCGCAGGCGCACATCATCGCGGGGGTTGGCCACGATGGACATATAGGAGTGGATGTCCTTGACCTCTTTGCGGTCGTTGAAGCGCTGGCCGCCCACGATCTTGTGGGGGATGCCTGCGCGGGTGAAGTAGCTTTCGATGGGGGCCGACTGGGCGTTCATGCGGTAGAGGATGGCGTGGTCGGCCAGATGGCCGCCCTCTTTCAGGTGCTGACCGATGACGTCCGCAATATGGCTGGCTTCGTCCTGCTCGTTTTCGGCAGTGTATACCTGCACCTTGTCGCCCTCGCCGTTGTCCGTCCACAGGGTCTTGCCCTTGCGCTCCGTGTTGTGCTGGATGACACAGTTGGCGGCGTTGAGGATGTTGGAGGTCGAGCGGTAGTTTTGTTCCAGACGGATGGTCTTAGTGCCGGGGTAGAGCTTTTCAAAGTTGAGGATGTTCTCGATGGTAGCGCCGCGGAAGCGGTAGATGCTCTGGTCATCGTCGCCCACCACGCAGATGTTGCGCTCCGGGCCGGTGAGCAGGCTCACCAGACGGAACTGTGCCACGCTGGTGTCCTGATACTCGTCCACCAGCAGGTAGCGGTATTTGTTCTGGTAATACTCCCGCACGTCCGGGTGCTCTGCCAGCAGCTGTACGGTCTGGTAAATGAGGTCGTCGAAGTCGAAGGCTCCGGCCTCCTTGAGCTTTTTCTCGTAGGCCGCATAGATGCGGGCGGTCAGGCTGCCTTTGGTGTCCTTTACGGTGCCGACGGCCTGTTGCGGGCTGACCAGCTGGTCTTTCCAACGGCTCATCTGGTTGATGGCTGCCTTGATGGGCAGGAACTTGTCGTCCACGTTCAGTTCCTTGTAGACGGCCTTCATCACCCGCTGGGCATCGTCGGTGTCGTAGATGGTAAAGCTGCGGGGGTAGCCGATCTCCTCCGCCCAGCGGCGCAGGATGCGCACACAGGCCGAGTGGAAGGTGGAGGCAAACACCTCGTCGCCCTCTTCCCCGCCCAGCATCCGGCGCAGGCGCTCCTTCAGTTCCCCTGCGGCCTTGTTGGTAAAGGTGATGGCCATCACGTTCCAGCTGCGCACGGCGTTCTGTTTGAGCATACCGTCCAGCCAGAAGGGCGCATCGGTGCCGGTCATGATGGCACTGCGCAGGGCCTTGACGTCCTCTTCGGCGGCGGGGCGGGGCAGCTGCTTTGAGCCGTGGGCCGAGCCGAACCGGATGAGGTTTGCAATGCGGTTGACCAGCACGGTGGTCTTGCCGCTGCCGGCACCCGCCAGAATGAGCAGCGGGCCGTCGGTGGTGAACACCGCCCGGCGCTGCATCTCGTTCAGGCGGCCGAACTGTTTTTCAATGTAAGTATCGCGCAGAGCGCAAAATTCCTGAGTCAGATCTTTAGCCATGGGTTCCCCTGTTCCTTTAACATTTACTCTTAAAGAATAGTATACCACAATTTGAAATGGTTGTACATAAAAACAAAACCCGCCCGGCAGCTGAAACCACCGGGCGGGAAACTATTTCAGAAAACGCTTAGCCGAAGATGTTGATCAGGATGCCAGCAGCAACGGCGGAGCCGATAACGCCGGCCACGTTGGGGCCCATAGCGTGCATCAGCAGGAAGTTGGAGGGGTTCTCGCTCTGACCGACCTTCTGAGAAACACGGGCAGCCATAGGCACAGCAGAAACGCCTGCGGAACCGATCAGGGGGTTCACCTGACCGCCGGTCAGCACATACATCAGCTTGCCGAACAGCACACCTGCGGCAGTGCCGAAGGAGAATGCGATCAGGCCCAGCACGATGATGAACAGGGTGCGGGTGTTCAGGAAGGTGTTTGCAGAGGTGGTGCAGCCAACGGACAGTGCCAGGAAGATGGTGATGATGTTCATCAGCTCATTGCCGGCGGTCTTCTGGATACGATCCACGACGCCGCACTCCTTCATCAGGTTGCCCAGCATCAGCATACCGACCAGAACGGCGGCATCCGGCACGATCAGGGAGACCACGATGGTGACCATGATGGGGAAGATAATCTTCTCGGTCTTGGAGACGGTGCGCAGCTGCTTCATCACAACGGTACGCTCTTTCTTGGTGGTGAGCGCCTTCATGATGGGCGGCTGGATAACGGGCACCAGAGCCATGTAGCTGTAAGCTGCCACGGCGATGGAGCCCAGCAGTTCCGGAGCCAGACGGGAGGTGACGAAGATGGCGGTGGGGCCGTCGGCACCGCCGATGATGGCGATGGCAGCGGACTGCTTCTGAGTGAAGTCCACCAGACCGGTAGCGGTCAGCAGGCGGGCACCCATGTAAGTACCAAAGATACCGAACTGAGCAGCAGCGCCCAGCAGCAGGCTCTTGGGGTTGGAGATCAGGGGTGCAAAGTCGGTCATGGTGCCGATGCCCAGGAAGATCAGCGGCGGGTAGATGCCCAGCTTGACGCCCATGTAGAGCATATCAGCCAGACCGCCGTTGTTCAGAATCTCCACCCACATGGGGTGTTCCAGACCGTCGCCGACGAAATACTGCATGTGGATGATGCCGCTGCCGGGCAGGTTTGCCAGGATCATGCCGAATGCCATGGGCAGCAGGATCAGCGGTTCAAATTCCTTGACGATGGCCAGATACAGCAAAAAGCAACCCACGCAGATCATGATCGCGTACAGGTAGCCGCCCGGCTCACCGAACTGTGCAAAGCCGGAACTTTGGAAAATACCGACCAGAGTATCAATAAACTGTGTCATGCTCTTCCTCCTCTGTTAAAACGGTGCGGTGGTGTCGTTGACACCCGCATTGCCCCAGCCGTTCTTGCTGCGGCGCACGGCTCTGAGGGTATACTTGCCGTTGCCCATTGCGTGGATAGCTGCCATGATGGCGGCCACGACGTCACCGGGGATGCCCTCTTCCACCTGAGGAGCGGGAGCTGCGGCGGCGGGCTGCGCAGCGGCAGCGGGCTTTACGGAAGCAGCCTTGGCGGCTTTTTCCGCTTCCTTGACGGCCTTCTTCTTCGCATCCATCGAGTCGAAGATCTTGCCCTCCAGCGTGATGATCGCCATCAGCAGGATGAGGATCAGGAACACCAGCACGATGCCAGTCAGAGTAACGACCACATCAAAACCTAAATCCATGGTTTTTCCTCCTGTTTCTTGGATACTGCGTCCGATACAAGTTCGTCAGCAGAAAATCAATTTGGGTATAGTATACCTTATTTTCCCATTTATTTCAACAAAAATGGACAATTTTTCTTTTTGGCGCTTTGTGACGTCAGATGGACAAAACGTGCACTCCCCTGTCTCAGCGGTGGCCGATGCGGGGCGTTGCGTCCAGAAAACCGGTTTCCAGCTTGTCGTTCAGGCCCAGACTCATGGCCGTTCCCAGCGCCACGCAGTTGACGGGGTCGGGCGAGACGGTCACGTTCACCTTCAGCTCTTCGCTCAGGTATTCGGTCAGGCCGTGCAGCTGTGCGCCGCCGCCGGTGAGCATGACGCCGTTGCGGAAGATATCGCCTGCCAGCTCCGGGGGAGTTTTCTCCAGCACCTGATGGGCGGCAGTGCCGATCTGCTCGCTCAGCATCATGACCGGATCGTACAGGTCATCGGTGGATACGTTGACGCGCACGGGCAGGCCGGTGAGCAGGCTGCGGCCCTTGATCTCCATGGTCTCGTGGAAATCGGTCTTCTGGGGGCAGCAGGCCACGTTCTTTTTCAGCTCTTCGGCGGTACGCTGGCCGATGGCCACACTGTACTTGTTGCGCACGAACTTGAGGATCTCTTCGTCGTAGTGGTTGCCGGCCACGCACACGCTGGTGGCCTTGACCTTGCCGCCCAGGCTCAGCACGGCGATATCGGTAGTGCCGCCGCCGATATCGATGATCATGCGGCCGTCGGGCTGGGTGATATCGATGCCGGAGCCGAGGGCGGCGGCGATAGGCTCGTCGATCAGGTAGACCTGACGGGCACCGGCGGCCACCACGGCCTCCACCACGGCGTCGCTCTCGATGCCGGTGATGGCAGCGGGCACGCACACCGCCACCCGGGGCTTGACCATGTGGGAGCTGTACACCTGCTTGACGAAGCGGCAAATCAGCTCACGGGTCATGGTGTGGTCGCTGATGACGCCGTCCTTGAGCGGGAAGATGGCGGAAATATAGTTGGGGGTGCGGCCCACCATGGCCAGCGCCTTGTCACCGGCTTCCAGCACGGTGTTCTTACGGGTATCCATAGCCACGACGCTGGGCTGGTTGAGCACGACGCCCTTGTCCTTCTGCGCAATGATGATGGTGGTGGTACCGAGATCGATACCGATATCGTTCTGTGCCATAAAAATCTCTGTTCCTTTCTCTGGGTTCCTCTATCGACGACGGCCCGGCAATGCCGGAGCCGGAAATCATACCATTTTACAGTATAGCATAATTGAGGGGAAAAGTATAGTAAAACCCTCTCAAAGCCTTCCCCCCTTGGGGGAAGCCTTTTCGTGATCCTCTTATTCCCCCGCTTCCGTCTGTTCCGGGGGCAGCTCGGCGGCCAGCAGGTGGGCAAGGCCGCTGTAGCGCAGGTTCTGGCGCACATTGCCCATCATGCGGTTGGCAACATCGCGGCGGCCTGCCACGATGCACAGCTTCCGCGCACGGGTGACACCGGTGTAGAACAGGTTGCGGTAGCACAGCCGCGGCGGTACCTGCGCCACCGGCAAAATCACCGCCGGGAACTCGCTGCCCTGGCTCTTGTGCACCGTGATGGCGTAGGCGATCTCCAGTTCGTTGAGGTTCTCGGCCGGGTACACCAGCCGCCGGTCGTCCATGCGCACCACCATGGAGCGCTCCCTGGTGTTGATGCTCTCCACGATGCCGATGTCGCCGTTGTAGGCACCCACGCCCTGTTCCCCGCCGATGCGGTTCCAGACGATCTCGTAGTTATTGCGCACCTGCATCACCTTGTCGCCCACCCGGAACACCCGGGAGGCGCTTTGCAGCTGGGGTTTTCCCTTCTGCTCCGGGTTGAGCAGGTTCTGCAGCTCCACGTTCAGCGCCTGGGTGCCGGTGGGGCCGAGCTTGGTGGGGCAAAGCACCTGAATGTCCCGGATGGGGTCGAAGCCGTAGCTGCGGGGCAGCCGGGTGGTGACAAGGTCGCACACCAGCTGCCGGGCGGCGTCGCCGTCCGCTTCGAGGAAGAAGAAATCGTCTGTTTTTCCGCCTTTTTTCAGCGGTTCGCCGCTGATGATGCGGTGGGCGTTCTCCACGATCAGGCTGCGGGCGGCCTGCCGGAAGATCTCGTTCAGACAGACCGTGGGCACCAGCTGCGAGCGGATGATCTCGCCCAGAATGTTGCCCGGCCCCACGCTGGGCAGCTGGTCGGCGTCGCCCACCATGATGATGCGGCAGCTGTAGCGCAGCGCCGCGATCAGGGCCTGAAACAGTTTGACATCCACCATGCTCATCTCGTCCAGTATGACCACGTCGTACTTGAGCAGGTTCTTGTCGTTGTGGATGAAGCTGACCACCCCGCCGGTATAGTCCACTTCCAGCAGGCGGTGGATGGTGCTGGCCTTGCGGCCGGTCAGCTCGCTGAGCCGCTTGGCAGCGCGGCCGGTGGGCGCGCACAGGGCTACCCGCTCGGCCTGATTTTCCAGCAGCTGCAAAATGGCGTTGACCGTGGTGGTCTTGCCGGTGCCGGGGCCGCCGGTGAGCACAAGGCAGTTTTCGGTCATGGCCTTGCGGATGGCCTCCTTCTGCAGGGGCGCATAGGCAAAGCCCTGGGTCAGCTCCAGCACCTGAATATTCTTGTCCAGCCCGTGGGCGGTGTTTTTGCCCCGGCGGGTCAGCAGCGCCAGCCGGGCGGCAATGTCCTCTTCCGCTTCCAGCAGGTCGGGCAGGTAGATATACGGCGTGCCATCGAACAGTTTTACCCGCAGTTCTTCGGTCTGGATGCACTTGTCCAGCGCGGCAGCCAGCTTTTCCTGCGGCTGATGGATGAAATTGGACGCCGTTTCCAGCAGCTGGGTGCGGGGCAGGCAGGTGTGGCCGTTGCCCGCGTTGTGGCGCAGGGTGCGCAGCAGGGCGGCTTCCAGACGCTGGGAACAGTCGCCTTCCATGTGGTAATACTGGGCGATACTGTCGGCGTGGCGGAAGTCCAGCTGCAGCGGCTCGCCGCAGAGCAGATAAGGGTTGGCCGCAATGGCCTGCATGGCCCCCGGGCCGAACACCCGGAACACCTCCATGGCCTTGCGGGGGCTGATCTCGAACTGCGCCAGATAGGCGATGAGCTCCCGCATGCCGAACATCCGCTTGAACTCCTGCTGGATGCGGTCGGCCTTATCCGGCGAGATGCCGGGGATCTCGGTGAGGCGGGCGGGGTCGTTGGCGATCACTTCCAGCGCTTCGGCACCGAATTTATCGATGATCTTATCGGCGGTCTTGGCACCGATATACGGCAGCGACCGGCTGGCGAGGAAGGCATACACAGCTTCCAGATCCTTGGGCATATCGGTCTCGCACTCCTGCGCGTGGAACTGGCGGCCGTAGGTGGCGTGGTTCTCGTACCGGCCCCGGCACACGACGCTCTCGCCTGCGTGCAGCTCACCCACGACGCCGCACACCACCGTGATGACGCCGCCGCCCGACACCTCAAACACAGAGTAGCCGTTGTCGGGATTTTCGTAGATGATGTCCTCCACGGTGCCCTCGATCTGTTCCAGCTCTGCCATGCACTCACCTCCTGTCTGTTTTTGGCACAACTATAGATAGTATAGCGCGTTTGATGTGATTTGTAAATCGGGAGATGGACATAAAAACGCCGCCGCACAATTTCTGTGCAGCGGCGTTTGCGGACACGGATATTCTGTTATGCCCCGGCCTTTGCGGTGCCGGAGTCTTTCTCCTTCTGCAGGCGTTTACGCACCACGAAGTAGGCCGGGATGAGGAAGAAGCAGGCAAAGAACCACGCCACCGGGTTTGCGATGCAGGCCGCAAAGTACCCCCAAAGCGGCACGAACCAGAAGCCCACCATAGCGCGGGCGATCATCTCGGCCACACCGGCAAACATGGCAAGGCCGGAGAAGCCCA
>ERZ837487.2194-NODE-2194-length-20841-cov-19.878668_pt1 | contig 20841 bp, 16 predicted proteins | sample MGYA00519911_ERZ837487 | MGnify/ENA primary metagenome ERZ837487 (study PRJEB31850, sample SAMEA3708818) | human gut metagenome | biome: human gut; feature: human-associated habitat; material: faeces | place: China | collected 2014 ...
CTGGAACACATTGGAAGCTTCCTCGCCGATGCCGTGGTCTGCTGTGATGAAGGAGAGATCGGTGTACAGCTCGCTGGTCTTTTCGTTGTAGTTGCCGGTGCCGATCTGGGTGATGTAGGAATAGCCCTCTTTGCCCTTGCGGGTAATGAGGGTAAGCTTGGAGTGGACTTTGTAGTCCTCAAAGCCGTAGATGACCGTGCAGCCGGCGCTTTCCAGCTGCTTGGACCAGTCGATGTTATTCTGCTCGTCAAAGCGGGCGCGCAGTTCCACCAGCGCCACGACCTCCTTGCCGTTTTCGGCCGCTTCTACCAGCGCTTCCACGATCTGGGATTCCCGCGCCATGCGGTAGAGGGTCATCTTGATGGAGATGACCTCCGGGTCGTGAGCGGCCTTTTTGAGCATTGCGATGAAGGGCCGGATGGACTGGTACGGGTAGCTCAGCAGCACATCATGCATCTGCACCTCCGCGGCAAGGTCGTAGCCCTGCGGCGGCAGCATGGGGCGGGCTGCCGGATAGAACAGCTCCGGATGATCCTCTGCGCCGATGCGACCAGTGAGCTTGTAGAGAAAGCTCAGATCCAGCGGGCTCTTCTGTTCGAACACCCGCTTGCGGCTCAGCTCCAGACAGTTGCAGAGGATGCGCTCCACCTCCGGTGCGGGAGCGGGCGTGACCTGCAGGCGGACTGCGGCCAGCTTGCGGCGGCGCTTGAGCAGCTCGGTCATGATCTCGCGGTAATCGATGTCATGATCCATCATGCCCTCTTTCACGTCGATATCCGCATTGCGGGTGACGCGGAACAGGCATTTTTCCTGCATGGCATCCTTGCCGAAGATGCTGGCCGCATAGTGCAGCACCAGTTCCTCCGTCAGGGCAAACAGCGTTTCGCCGTCCTTTTTTATGAAGTGGATGCGCTCCATCTGGCTGGAAATGGGGATGATGCCGAGGCTCTGTCCGGCAGGGTGTTTTTCCTTGAGAAGTGCGCCGAGGTAGATTTCCTGATTGCGCAGGAACGGGAACGGGTGGCGGTTATCGACGATCTGCGGACTGAGGATCGGGAACAGCTCGGTCTGGAAATATTTCTTCCAGATATGTTCCTCTTCCTTGGTCAGATTGTCAAAATCTACCTTGCGGTAGCCGTTTTCGGCCAGAGCTTCCAGCGCTTTGGCGTAATATTTGTCGCAGTCATCCTGCAGCTGAGCGGTTTTGGGCATAATGGCGGCCAGCTGTTCGGCGGCGGTCATGTTGGTCTTGTTCTCCCGCTTTTCCTTTTTGCCCTTTTCCTGTTCCAGATTGGCGCGTTCCTGCAGAGAACCGACGCGCACCATGAAGAACTCGTCCAGATTGGAGCCGTAAATGGCAAGGAACTTGACCCGCTCCGCAAGAGGAACATTCTTATCCTTTCCCAGTGCAAGCACCCGGCGGTTAAAGTCCAGCCAGCTCAGTTCACGGTTGATGAAAATCGTTTCGTCACTCATAATCCTTCCCCTTTTGTGCTGCCTGCGGCAGATTTTTGCGGATCAGTGCACGGTCGCCTGACCCTCCCAGGAGGCCACGATCTCCTCGGTCAGCCCCGGAACATTTGCGGCATCCTCGACCTGCTCAAACGGGCCGTGCTGCTCCCGATATTCCAGAATGGCTCTTGCCCGGCTCTCGCCGACGCCCGGCAGGGTGCACAGGGCATCCGCCCCGGCGGTGTTCAGATCCACCAGAACGGATCGTTCCAGCCTGGCAGTCTCCGGAAACTTCTGCGGCTCCTGTGCGGTGAGCGGAACGGCGAAGGAAAACGCCAGCCCCGCGCACAGAGCAGCAGCCGCCAGCGAGAGAAACGCAAAGAGCCATTCTCTGCGTTTGCGCTTTGACGGAGATATTTTATCCATTGTACCCGACTTTCTGTCAAAAAGAAAGCTTTCTGCGAAAAAACACGCAGAAAGCTTGCACAATTTTTAAACGGATTTTTCGGCATCCCGCACCATACGGTACAGCACTTCCACTGCCGCACCGGAAGATGCATCGGTCAGGGTGACCTGATGGGCTGCAAGGCGCAGCTCTGCCGGGGCATCGGCTGCGGCGGCACTCCGTCCGGCAGAGCGCACCAGATCCAGCATGGGCATACCGCCCGCCAGCACCAGCACATTCTCCGGTTCAAAACCCGCCGGGGCGCAGACAGCCCCCAGCATTTCGCTGCCGGAGACCGTTTTCGGGGTCAGAATCAGCAGGTCGGGCGCGGCGCGCTCACCCAGAAAGACCGCAGACTTCTCCCCCAGTGCCTTTTCCAGCAGAGGGATCACGGGCACGCCCTTGTGATCCTGATACAGCAGCACGCGCAGAACGTCCTCTCCGCGGATATCTGCCGCGTTCGCCAGCAGGAAGGGGGTCCATTCCTCCCGCAGGTGGCGCTCCAGCGCGTCGCTCATGCGCAGCACGCGGGTGGTGCCGTCGGTCATCTGCAGGGCAACGCCCACCCCCGCCGCCACCGGCAGGCGGGTGAACAGGTCGGCATCCTGCCCGGCAAAACTGCACAGGGTCTGCCGGGAGCCGTCGGCATACTGGTATGCCATGGCACCGCCGCAGACCAGCGCCGGCGCGTTCAGCCGCACACTGCCCAGAATGGAGCGCACCGCCCGGGGCGTGCGCTGGGAAAAGACGGTAAAACGCCCGCCCCGGCTGGAAAACAGCTGCAGCACATCCCGCACCACCTGAGTCAGGTTGCCGTCTGCGCCCAGCATGAGATTGTCGAGATCGCAGAGCACCAGTGTGGATCCCAGAGATCGATTCATACAGTTTCCCTCCTGAGCGTTGCAAGAAAATGGGTAAAGTAATCTGGCAGGTCCGAGTCGAACCGCAGGTGTTCCCCTGTGATGGGGTGGACAAAGCCCAGCGTTTTGGCGTGCAGGCACTGGCCGTGCAGGCTGGTGATGCAGTTATGCGGGCCGTAGACCGGGTCTCCTGCCACCGGGTGGTGAATGGAGGCCATCTGCACGCGGATCTGATGGGTGCGGCCGGTCTTGAGGCGGCATTCCAGCATGGTAAAGTTGTTCAGCCGTTCCAGCACTTTATAGCCGGTATAGGCATACTTGGTGTGCGGCTCGCTGGCCGGGTAGACCGCCATCTTCTTGCGGTCGGTCTTGCTGCGGCCCAGATTGGACTCCACAAAGCCCTCGTCCTGCGCAAAGCCGCCGTAGACGATGGTGTTGTAGGCGCGTTCCACGCTGTGCACCGCCATCTGCTGCGAAAGGCCGATGTGCGTTGCATCGTCCTTGGCCACCACCAGCAGGCCGCTGGTGTCCTTATCGATGCGGTGCACGATGCCGGGGCGGATCTCGCCGCCGATGCCGGAAAGGCTGCCCTTGCAGTGCCACAGCAGGGCGTTGACCAGTGTGCCGTCCGGGTTGCCGGGGGCCGGGTGCACCACCATGCCCTTGGGCTTGTTGACCACCAGCAGGTGTTCATCCTCAAAGACGATGTCCAGCGGGATGTCCTGCGGTACGGCCTCGATGGGCTTTGCGTCCGGGATCTCCAGCAGGATGGTATCGCCCGCTTTGAGCTTCAGGCTCTTGGCCACGAGCTTGCCGTTGCACAGCACATGACCGTCGGCCACCAGCGCCTGCAGAGCCGAGCGGGACAGACCGGTGTCCTCGCCGCTGAGAAAGCGGTCGATGCGCTGGCCTGCCGTTTCCGGCTCGACGATAAATTCACGCTGCTCCATGGTTTACTGCTCCTTTGCTTCTCCGCTGTGCAGCTCTTCCAGAAAGATCTCCAGCACCCAGAGGGCCACGCCAACACACACGCAGATATCCGCAAAATTGAACACCGCAAACCGCATGAACAGCAGATTGATGTAATCCACGACCTCGCCATTGAGCACGCGGTCGATCAGGTTGCCGATGCCGCCGCCCAGCACCAGAAGCATGGCGGCCTGCTGCAGGTACTTGCCGCGGCAGCGGAAGAACAGCATATAGGCCACAAGGATCAGCGCAATGCTGGTGGCGATGATGAGGAACAGCTGCTTGCCGCTGAGCAGGCTGAACGCCATGCCCTGATTGAGCACGAAGCGCAGCTCCACCACATGCGGGATGAGCGGCATGGCCCCTACCGGCTGCAGCACATTGGATGCCCACATCTTGATGAGCTGGTCGATGCCCACCAGCGCCGCCACCGCGGCCAGATTGAAAAGTACAAATGCCATAGGTTACTCCCAAACGATCCGGTATGAAAAAACGGCGCTCCCCGGTATAAGGGAGCGCCGCCCTCAAAAACGATCGTGTTTCTGATGAATTTTATGATTCCACAACGCTGGCGCAGCGTGCACACAGGGTGGGGTGTGCGGCATGGCTGCCGATGGAAGCAGAGTACTTCCAGCAGCGCTCGCACTTTTCGCCGGTGGCATGTGCCGCAGCAACGCCCAGACCCTCAACAGCGCTGGCAGCGCCGCCCTCGCCCTTGACCAGCTCCACATGGGAGACGATCATCAGGTCAGCCAGCTCATCCATGGGGATGCTGTTCAGCAGTTCGTAGTTGGCGTCGTTGCAGTACAGGGTGACGGCAGCTTCCAGAGAAGCGCCGATGGTCTTTTCGGCACGGGCCTGTTCCAGAACCTTCTTCACCTCGTCGCGGACAGCGATCAGCTGTGCCCACTTTGCCTTGAAGGCATCGTCGGCAGCGTAAGCGCCGGCCTTGGGCATCTCCTCGAACACAACGTACTTGTTCATGCCCTCGGTCTTGGGCAGGAAGTCCCAGATCTCCTGGCTGGTGAAGCACAGGATGGGGGCAATGATCTTGTCCAGAGCAACAAGGATCTTGTACATGGCGGTCTGTGCTGCCTTGCGGCCAGCGCCGTTGGTGCAGTACAGGCGATCCTTGGTGACGTCCAGATAGAAGTTGGACATGGCCACCACGCAGAAGTTGTACACAGCGTGGTAGACCTTGTTGAAGTCGTACACAGCGTAGCCTGCGTTGGTGTTGGCGATCAGGTCATCCAGCGCAGCCAGTGCCCAGCGGTCGATATCCTGCAGCTGGTCGTCTGCCACACAATCGGTGTTGGGGTCAAAGCCGTCCAGATTGCCCAGAATAAAGCGGGCAGTGTTGCGGATCTTGCGGTAAGCCTCGCTCAGCTGCTTGAAGATGTTCTTGCCGGCACGCACGTCCACGGTGTAGTCGGAAGAAGCCACCCACAGGCGGATGATGTCTGCGCCGTAGTCCTTGATGATCTCGCTGGGCTCCACGCCGTTGCCGGCGCTCTTGTGCATCTGCTTGCCCTGCTCGTCCACGACCCAGCCGTGGCACAGAACGGATTTGTAGGGTGCGCAGCCCTTGGAGGCGACACTGGTCAGCAGGCTGGACTGGAACCAGCCGCGGAACTGGTCGCCGCCTTCCATATACATATCGGCCGGGAAGCGCAGCTCGGGACGCTCTTCCAGAACAGCGGCATGGGTGGAGCCGGAATCGAACCAGACGTCCATGATGTCGGTGTCCTTGGTCCACTCGGAAGCACCGCACTTCTCGCAGACTTCGCCTGCGGGGATGATCTGCTCGGCTTCGTACTTGTACCATGCGTCAGAGCCTTCCTTGCGGAACAGGTCGCTGACGGCCTTGATGGTGGCGTCGGTGATGTGGTAAGCACCGCACTTCTTGCAGTAGAAGGCGGGGATGGGCACGCCCCAGGTACGCTGGCGGCTGATGCACCAGTCGTTGCGGTCGCGCACCATGCCCTTCATGCGGTCATGGCCCCAGTCGGGCATCCAGGTAACGGTGTCGATGGCCTTGTAGACATCCTCGCGGAACTTGGCAATAGAGCAGAACCACTGCTCGGTAGCGCGGAAGATGATGGGGTGATGGCAGCGCCAGCAGTGCGGGTACTGATGCTTGATGTGCACCTGACCCATGATGGCACCGGAGGCAGTCAGGTCGGCCAGAATGGTCTTGTTGGCAGCCCACACGCGCTGACCGGCATACTTGCCGGCCTGCTCGGTCAGATAGCCGCCGTCATCCACGGGCACAGTGATGGGAACCTGCGGATACTTCTGGCAGACGTTGAAGTCGTCCACGCCGTGGCCGCCTGCGGTATGGACGCAGCCGGAACCGCTTTCCAGCGTGACGTGGTCGCCCAGAATGACCCAGCCTTCCTTGGGCAGATAGACGTGGTTGTAGCGCATCAGCTCAAACTCGGTGCCGGGCACAGGCTCGCCCACGATCTCGTAGTTTTCGATATGGCAGGCGTCCATGACGCTCTTGACCAGATCGGTTGCCATGATATGGAACTCATCGCCGATCTTGACGAAGGAGTACTCGAACTGGCCGTTCAGGCAGATTGCCTCATTGGCGGGCAGGGTCCAAGTGGTGGTGGTCCAGATCACGAAGTAGGTCTTTTCCATCGGGATGCCGTACTTTGCCAGCACACCGTTGGGGTCCTGCGAAACGTGGAAACGGACGAAGATGGAATCGCAGTCGTCCTCGCCGTACTCGATCTCGGCTTCAGCCAGAGCGGTGCGGCAGTCCGGGCACCAGTACACGGGCTTCAGGCCCTTGTAGATGTAGCCCTTCTTGGCCATCTCGCCGAAGATCTCGATCTGGCGTGCCTCAAACTCGGGCTTCAGGGTCAGATAGGGGTGCTCAAAGTCGCCGATGACGCCCAGACGCTTGAACTGGTCGCTCATGATATCGATGTGCTCGGTGGCAAACTTCTCACAGATCTGGCGCAGCTCCAGCTTGGAGATATCCTTCTTCTTGTCGCCGACAGAAGAAAGAGCCTTCAGCTCGATGGGCAGGCCGTGGGTATCAAAGCCGGGCACATAGGGAGCCTGATAGCCCTCCATGTTCTTCTCGCGGATGATGATATCCTTGATGATCTTGTTCAGGGCAGTGCCCATGTGGATGTTGCCGTTTGCATACGGAGGGCCGTCGTGCAGGATGAACTGCGGCTTGCCCTCGTTGTGCTTCATGAGCTGGTTGTACAGGTCGTTGTCGTCCCAATCCTTCAGCATGACCGGCTCCTTCTTGGGCAGGCCGGCACGCATCTCAAACAGAGTCTTGGGCAGGTTCAGAGTACTATCGTACTGCGATTTGTTCTTAGCCAATGGTTTACACTCTCCTCTATAGTTGCTTATGGAGCCTTACTCGCTGAACTTGACGCCCTGAAATGCGTCATAGTCCGGCTTGTCCGGCTGTGCATCGGCGGGAGGCGGATCCAGCTTGAGCTGGGTCTCGTCCTTCGCCCAGAAATCCTCGCTGCTCTCCTCTGCCGGAGCTTCGTCGGCAGTGTCATCTGCGGCGGGTTCTTCCTGTGCCAGTGTGCTTTCCGCTGCGGACTGCTGCTCTGCAGCAGGCTCCTGCGGGGCAGCTTCGGCTTCCGGGGCTGCCTCTGCAGCGGTTTCTTCTGCAGTCTTGTCCTCTTCGGCAGGGTCTTTCTTCTGGAACTCGGGCAGACGGCTCAGGGATTCGACATGGCTGCGGTACAGGTTGAGCACGTCGGATTTGAAGCGGGTCACTTCCAGACGGACGCGGTCGTATTCGCGCTCTTCTGCCAGTTTCTTTTCGGTCGCTTCGTTTTCGATCTCGTCTGCACGGTCGTTTGCCTTCTGCAGCAGTTCGTTTGCATCGCGGATGATATCGTCGCCGCGCAGGTTGGCGCGGTGGATGATCTCTTCCGCTTTCTGGTTTGCTTCACGGATGACATTTTCACCCATGCGCTGGGCATTGATCAGCGCGCTCTTCAGCATTTCGCCGTCGGCCTCAAAGCTTTTCAGCTCCTCGTGGAGTTTCTGGTTTTCAGCCGTCAGATCAGCGATCTGCTTGCGGAGCTGCTCGGCCTGAGCATCGTCCTCCTGCAGCTGCTGTTCGACCTTATCCAGAAAACGGTCCACATCCTCCGTGCGGTAGCCGCGGAGGTTCTTCTCGAATTGTGCAGAGCGCACATCCTGCGGAGTCAGCATAGTTATTTCCTCCCGTTGCTTTAGTATTGAAAGAACTCAATGATCAAACGATCTTTTTTGCTTTTTCCGGGCAGAGCCGTCAGGCTGAAGCGTCCCCTGCCCCGCACCGTAAAGACATCGCCCTCGTAGACGGCGGCATGGGGCTTGTCCGCAGGCAGGTGGTTGATCTCCACCCGGCCTGCCGCGATCAGCTCACTGGCCTGCCCCCGGCTGCACCGGAGCATGGCCGACAGCACCGCGTCCAGCCGCAGGGACGACACGGTGGCACTGCGGATCTCGCGCTGCGCCGCAGGAAACTGCGGCACGTCATCCGGTTCCAGAGGCGTCGTGGTCAGCTCGGTATGCCCGGCCTGATACAATTCACGGCAGATCAGCTGCGCGGCCGGTTCCAAAGCGAACACATAGGCTGTGCCCGGCTGGTCGGCCGGCAGAACGATATCGCCCAGCGCTTCTCTCCGCAGTTCAAGGCCCATCAGGCTGCCCAGATAGTCCTTGTGCGCCGGGAGCTGTGCCCCCGCCTGTGCGCGGCAGTGCAGCCGCACGCAGCGAATGGGGGTTTCGGCATAGCTGAACTCCGGTTCAAGGCAAAGCACCCGGCGTTCCGCGTCGGGCCAGCCGCCGTCAAAGCGGAAACCTTCGCGGACATCGGCCCGCCCCAGCGCTGCGCGGGCAAGCTCCTGCTCCCGGTCACTCAGAAAGCCGGAGTACCGCGCAATGCCGCGGGCAAACGCTGTATGTGCAAGGTCCTCGATATGCCGCATCAGATAGCGCTCTTCATCGTTGCGCGCAGGGACAAATCCCCGCACGGCTCGGGGTTCCGGATCAATAGAACGCGCCATTGTTCTCCAGCTCGTCCAGCAGGTCGCCCATGATATCCACGTTGTACGGGGTAATGATGAAGGTGCTGTTGGCCACACGCTTGATCTGGCCATTGTTTGCATAAGCAACACCGGACAGGAAGTCCACCAGACGGCGGGAGGCTTCCTTATTGGTGGACTCCAGATTCAGCACGACGGTGCGCTTGTTGTTCAGGTGGTCTGCAATGGTGCTTGCATCCTCAAAGCGCTCGGGCTTGACCAGAACGACCTTGAGCTGCGTGGTGGCGTTGATGTTGACGACCTTGCCCTTTTTACGGTTGCCCTCGACCTGATCGTCGGCTTCCTCATCCGCATCAACACCGACACCGCTGTTATTGTTCACCATCTGGGGGGCGTCATCGATGTACTCGTCCTCGTAATCGCTCTCTTCTCCCATCAGGCCCTTTTTGATGTTACCCAGAAAAGACATAATATCTGCTCCTTTCATACGGGCTGCTGTGCGCCGCCCGGCGTATTTTGCAAAAGAATGCAAATAGCTTTCTTTATTATCTGTTTTTTTGCCCCGGATGTCAATAACTACAGGAGTTTTCCGTCGTACAAATTTTGTCCGGAGACAATAATTTCGTCATAAAGCCTTACCTGACTGACCGAATCAGCGGTCCCTTTGGGCTGAACGAGGGTGTAATCGCCCTCCGTGATCAGCGGGTGCGCGTCATCCACCGGGTCGATTCTGCGGAAGCGGGCGATATTGCCGTACTTGACATAGACGCCCGGAATATAGTTTTCGCCTTTGTCCTCCGCCTCGGTGCCGTCCTCCTTGAGGTAGTGGATGGCCTCGGTGGGGATCAGCAGGCCCGTATTCTCCTGCGTCGAGATCTTTGCCTCAGCTTTGTTCAGACACAGCACATCACCGTTGATGGAGTTGCAGGTCAGCACAAAGCGGGCCAGATCATTCTCTTCGTCGATGGTCACCTCGGTGACCGTTGCTGTGAGGGCGTTTTCCATCTGGCCGGGAAAGCTGATCTCCACCGAGCCGCGGCGGGGTTTGCCGTCGCTGCCCAGAAGCTTCTCCCCTTCTTTTGCGGAGCACACGCCCGCATAGCGCCAGGTGAACCCGGCCACGATCTTACCCGCGCAGCCGTCCAGTGGCAGCACCGGGCTGGAATCCAGATAGCCTTTCAGCTCCTGCGCGTTCAGGGCGAGGATATCGTCCGCACCTGCGTTGAGCCGCCCGCTGCTGGTTGCCCGCACAAAGTAGCCGGTCTGCGGGGCCGTGATCTGGGTGGGAGTGCCCAGCTGTGCCTGCACGCTCTGGGCTTGCTGGGCCAGAGCCGCGATTTGATCGGTAAAGTTTGCCGCGTCGCCGGTCACGATCCAAAGCTTGTTCTGGGCCAGAAGATAGGCATCGGCATCGGTATCCACTGCTTCGTAATCGGCAGTGTCCAGCGTATCCATCAGCTCATACAGGGCCGAGGAGCGGTCCTTGAGCAGCATATCCAGCTGCAGCGCAGAAGTGTTCTGCGATTTCTGCAGCAGCTCGATCTGGTCGGTCAGCTGGGTCAGCTGCTGGCGCCGAACGCTCTGGGATGCGTCGCTGTAGATCTCGGCCACCGCAGTACCAGCCGAGACGCGATCGCCGTCGGCGGCAAGATATCCCATGATGCCGCTGCCCGTCACATAGCTTTCATCAAACAGCAGCACACCGTCGGTGTTGATGGTATCCGACACGGTTGCGGGCAGCGCCGTCTCATAGGTATTCTGCGGGAAGAGGACATGGAAAGTCTGGTAGCCCACATAACAGAACACCAGCACCAGAAAAACGGCCAGCACCCCCAACAGCGCCGCCAGCGGGCTGTGGCTTTTCTGCCCTTTTTGCGTTTCTTCCGGCATATCGATCATCCTTTCGCTAAAAATTCGTCTGTCTTCCGCAGAGCCGCTTCGGCCACATCCGGAGCACCGGCGTCCAGCCAGACCACGCCATCCATATGGCGGAACCAGGTCAGCTGGCGTTTCGCATAGTTACGGGATGCCTGCTTGAGCTTTTCGGTGCAGGTATCCAGCGGGGCTGTGCCCTCAAAATACGGGAAGAACTCCTTATAACCGATGGCCTGCGCTGCCGTGCGGAACGTCTCGCGGTTCTGCCAGACGTACTCAGCTTCCTGCAGGATGCCGGCATCCTGCATTTTGTCCACCCGCAGGTCGATGCGGCGGTAAAGATCGGCGCGGTCCGGGAAGTCCAGCCCGAGAACAAGGCTGCGGTAGGGGCGTTCCGGCGGCAGGGAATCCGCCTTCTGCTCACTGAGTTTTTTTCCGGTGGCGCGATAGTGTTCCAGCGCACGCAGCACCCGCACCTGATTGTTGGGATGGATGGCGGCGGCGGCTTCCGGGTCAGCCTGTTTCAGCTGCTCGTACATGGCAGCGCCGCCTTTTTCCGCCAGCTCTGCCGCCAGCTGCTCCCGCAGACCGGCCGGAGCCTTTTCTTCCGCAAAGCGGACACCGTATAAAAAGCTCTGGACATACAGACCGGTGCCGCCCACCAAAATGGGCAGATGTCCCCGGGCCGAGATCTGCTGTTCCAGCTCTGCTGCCATGGCAGTGAAATCTGCCACGCTGAAAGTCTTGTCCGGCGTAAGGATATCCACACCGTGGTGCGGGATGCCGCAGGTCTCTTCCGGCGTCACCTTGGCAGTGCCGACGTCCAGCCCTTTGTAGATCTGCATGGAATCGCAGCTGATGACCTCGCCGGAAAAATGCTGTGCCAGCGAGACCCCCAGCGCCGTCTTGCCGGTGGCCGTGGGGCCGACGACCGCCACAACGGGGTGTTTATACGATGCGTCCAAACTGCTTTTCCAGCTCCTTTCGGGTCAATTTCAGTACACAGGGGCGGCCATGGGGGCAGAAGGGCGGCACCTCACCGGAAAGGATCTTTTCGGCCAGTGCCATCAGCTCCTGCGGCGAGGACTTGTCCCCCGCTTTGATGGCCGCGCGGCAGGAGATGGAGTGCAGCACCCACTCGGTGTGCTCGTTGAGGGCGTCGTGGCCGCCGCGCACCAGCCTGTTGGCGATCTCCACCAGCAGGCTCTCGGCGTTCTGCGGCTCCACGTCTGCAGGCACAGCCCGAAGAACCACGGTATTGCCGCCGAAGTCTGCGATCTCAAGGCCTGCGTTTTCCAGCAGCGGGATATTTTCCAGCAGAGCCTGTTTTTCCTCGGCGGAGAGGTCGATGGCGGCAGGCTCCAGCAGCATCTGACTGGGCACATTGCCGTAGTTCGCCGCCAGCTTTTCGTACAGCTGGCGCTCGTGGGCTGCGTGCTTGTCGATCAGGCACAGCTCGTCCCCACGCTCGGCAAGGATGTAGGTGCGGAACACCTCGCCTACATAGTGCAGCGGTTCCGGCTGGCCGGCCGAGGGATCAAAGTTCATCTGCTCCGGCTCGGCTGTTTCTTCCGGTTCTGTTGCTTCCGGAACAGGTATCTGCGGTTCGGGCTGCCCAGACGGTTCCGGCATATCCGGCTGCAGCGGAGCCGGATCCCACGCCGCCATACGGTTTGTATCCGCATGAACTTTTGTTTCTTTCGGTTCCGGCAGTTCCGGTTCCACATCCAGCTGTGCTTCGCTGGCCGCCGTGCGGAAGGACTGCGGCGTTTCCGGCTTCGGTGCTTCCGGGCTGTGCAGGGTCACAAACGGATCCAGTATATCGCTGTCTGCCGCACTGCTGCGCCAGCGGGGAGCGGACGGCGGTGCAGACTTTTCGGGTTCCACTGCCGGTTCGGGCTGCGGGGCCGTCCGCTCCGCCGGTTTTGCAGGTTCCCAGCGTGTTTTGGGCAGAGCGCCCGGGTCTGCCTGACCCGAAATAATGGCAGAAAGTCCTGTAAAGCAATTATTCTTTACAGCTTTTTCTTTCGTATTGGCGTCTCTTTCTTCGTTTTCTGCTTTTTGCTCATTTTCAAAGGCAAAGAGCCGTTCTCCGGTGCCGGGCTGGGCAAGCGCCAGCTTGACTGCATGATACACCACATCGAAGACGTCGTTTTCCCGGGCAAAGCGGGCTTCGATCTTGGCGGGGTGGACATTCACGTCCACAAGATCCGTGGGCATTTCCAGAGAGAGGATACCGCCCGGGAACTTGCCCTGCATGGTGGTGCCCTTGAAGGCCATCTCCATACCGGCCATCATGGTACGATTGCGCACATAGCGGCCGTTGATGTAAAAATGCTGCATACTGCGGCTGGCGCGGCAGCTCTTGGGCGGGGTGACAAGGCCGGTGAGATGGTAGACACCTTCGCGGTTGTCCACCTCGATGAGGTCCCGGCTGAACTCCCGGCCCAGCACCGCGTAGGCCGCGCTGCGCAGCTGACCGTCGCCGGGGGTGACGTACTGCAGCTTGCCTTCCCGGATGAACTTGATGCTGATCTCCGGGTGGCTGAGCGCCACATGGGTGACGGTATCGGACACGAAGGTGCCCTCGGAAGAGTCCTTCTTGAGGAACTTCATACGGGCGGGCGTGTTGTAGAACAGGTCCTTCACCCGGATGGTCGTGCCGACGGCGCGGGCACCCGGCTCCCGGGAGACCTCTTCCCCGCCCTCGATGCAGTAGACCGTGGCAAACTCGTCCGCTTCGGTGCGGGTGGTCAACTCCACCCGGGCTACGCTGGCAATGGAAGCCAGTGCTTCGCCGCGGAAGCCCAGCGTATGGATGCTGGTCAGGTCGTCCGGCGTGAGGATCTTGCTGGTGGCATGGCGGATAAACGCCGTGGAAATGTATTCCGCTTCAATGCCGGTGCCGTTGTCGCTGATTTCAATCAGCTTCACGCCGCCGGATTCGATGCTCACCGTCACCTGCGTGGCTCCGGCGTCGATGGAGTTTTCCAGCAGTTCCTTGACAACGGACGCCGGGCGCTCCACGACCTCGCCGGCTGCGATCAGCTCGGCGGTGTGCTTATCCAGAACATGGATCACTGCCATGGTGTTTCCTCCTTTGGTAGGATTTTACAGAAATCAGCCGTTCAGGCTGCCTTTCAGGGTCTTTTTCAGCTCATAGAGGAAGTTCAGCGCTTCGATGGGGGTCAACGTCTCCACATCCAGTGCTTCCAGCTTTTCCATCATCTCGCTGGGCACTGCCGGGGAATTGTACTCCTGCAGGGCGTCGAAATTCATCTGCTCGACCTTATTCTTGGGAGCTGTGGCTTCCAGTGTGCGCAGCACTTCATGGGCGCGGCGGGTCACGCTGCCGGGCAGACCGGCCAGCTTTGCGACCTCGATGCCGTAGCTGTCATCTGCCGGGCCGCGGATGATGCGCCGCAGGAAGGTGATGTCCTCGCCGCGCTTTTTGACCGCGATGTTGTAGTTTTTCACGCCTTCCAGCGTGCCTTCCAGCTCGGTCAGCTCGTGGTAGTGGGTGGCAAACAAAGTCTTGCAGCCAAGGCCCCTGGCCGGGTCGGAGATGTGCTCCACCACCGCCCGGGCGATGCTCATGCCGTCGAAGGTGGAGGTGCCGCGGCCGATCTCGTCCAGCACCACAAGGCTCTTGGGGGTGGCGTTCTTCAAAATCTCGGCCACCTCAGTCATTTCCACCATGAATGTGGACTGGCCCGCCGACAGGTCATCGGACGCACCAATGCGGGTGAAAATGGCATCCACCACGCCCACATGGCAGCTGGACGCCGGAACGAAGGAGCCGATCTGCGCCATCAGCGCGATCAGGGCATTCTGACGCATGTAGGTGGATTTACCGGCCATGTTCGGGCCGGTGATGATCAGGCAGCGGTCAGTGGAGCAGTTGAGGGTGGTATCGTTGGGCACGAACAGGCTGCCCTTGAGCATCTGTTCCACCACCGGGTGGCGGCCTTCGGTGATGGTCAGCTCGTCGCTGTCATCCACGATGGGGCGGCAGTAGTTGTTTTCGGCCGCAACCTGCGCCAGCGCTGTGAGCACATCCAGCTGAGCAACGGCATTGGCCGTGCGCTGGATGCGGTCCAGCTGGGCGCTGATGCCTTCCAGCAGTTCATCAAACAGGCGGCGTTCCAGCGTGATGAGCCGTTCGTGCGCACCGAGAATCTTGCTTTCCAGCTCCTTCAGCTCCTGCGTGATGTAGCGCTCGCCGCTGGTCAGGGTCTGCTTGCGGATATAGGTCTCCGGCACCATATTTTTGTAAGAGTTGCTGACCTCGATGTAGTAGCCAAACACATGATTGTAGCCGATCTTCAGCTTGGGGATGCCGGTTTCCTGCCGCAGGCGGGCTTCCAGCTGAGCCAGCACGCCCTTGGTGTTGTCGCGGATGGAGCGCAGCTCGTCCACTTCGGCGTGGTAACCTTTGGCAATGACACCGCCGTCCTTGAGGGTGGAGGGCGCTTCCGGATCCACCGCCGCAAAAATGCGCGCCTTGATGTCCTCCAGCGGGTCGATCTGCGCGGCAAGCTCAGTCAGCTCCGGGCAGCCACAGTCCTCGGCCTGTTTGCGCAGGCCGGGCAGGCGGTCGCAGGTCTGGGCCAGCGTGTAGATCTCCTTGGGGGTAGCGGAGCCATAGACCGTGCGGGTCATCAGACGTTCCATATCCGAGATATAGTGCAGCTCTTCGGTCAGGTCGCCCCGGGCCATGGTCTGGCGCACAAGGCTTTCCACCGCGTTCAGGCGGTGGTTGATCAGCTCGCTGGAGATCAGCGGCTGTTCGATCCAGCTGCGCAGCATCCGCTTGCCCATGGAGGTGCTGGTCTTGTCCAGCACCCAGAGCAGGGTGCCCCGCTTTTCACGGCCGCGCAGGGTCTCGGTGAGCTCCAGATTCGCCCGCGTCACCGGCGAAAGCCGCATGAACTGCGCCTTGTTGTAGGTGATGACAGTTTTCAGGCGCTCCACGCCCTTGATCTGGGTGTCGTGGAGGTATTCCAGCAGAGCGGCCATGGCAAACCGCACAAGGCCGCCCTCCTCGATGCCGGTGGTCTGCGGCCAGCCGCGGCCGAATTGGCCTTCCAGCGAAGCCGCCACAAGACCCGGGGCGTAGCGCTCCTCTTCCACCAGCTCCACCGAGCAGTTCATGTTCTTTTTGATGTAGGCTGTCACCTCGCGGCAGTCCAGCAGGCCTGGGTTCATCAGCACCTCACTGGGATGGTAGCGGCACAGTTCGGTGATGACCGCCGGGGCGATCTTGTCAGCGTTCAGCTCGGTGATATGCGCCGTGCCGGTGGAAACATCGGCAAAGCACAGGCCCGCCTTCTTCCCTTTCAGGTAAATGCTGGCGATGTAGTTGTTGCGGTCGTCCTGCAGCATGCTGCTCTCAATGACCGTGCCGGGCGTGACCACGCGGATGATATCCCGCTTGACAAGCCCCTTGGCCTTGGCTGGATCCTCCACCTGCTCGCAGATGGCCACCTTGTAGCCCTTGGCGATCAGCCGTGCTACATAGCCCTCGTAGCTGTGGAAGGGCACGCCGCACATGGGCGCGCGCTCGGCCTGACCGCACTGTTTGCCGGTCAGGGTCAGATCCAGCTCCTTGGACGCGGTGATGGCGTCATCGTAGAACATCTCGTAAAAGTCACCGATGCGGTAAAAGAGAATTTCGTCCTTATGTTGATTTTTGATCTCCAGATATTGCTGCATCATGGGCGACAGCTCTGCCATGGTTTTCCCTCTCTCCCCGTTCTATGGTTCTGTGCACGGTTTGCGGCTTGAAACCGCCTTTGCAAACAAAACGCGGTCTGTTCTGCACAGCCGCGTTCCGTTTTTGCTGATTTTAGTGGCAGCCGCCGCAGGTGGAGCAGCTGCCGGTGCAGGAAGCGGAAGGCTCCTGCACGGTCATGGGGTCGCCGCCGTTCATGGCGGTGTTGATGATGGCGTCGATATAGTTGACGAGGTTCTCGCAGTCGCGCTTTGCCTCGTTGTAGGCCACCATGCCCTCGTTGCCCATGATCTGACCGTACAGGCTGTTCACCTTCTCGTTCAGCTCAGCGATGCGGGCATCGTTGCGCTCGCTCTTGCCGATCTCATTGTTCAGATCCATACGGGCGAGGTTGAACTCACCGATCAGGTTCTGCAGCTCTTCGTCCTTATCGTTTGCCTTGCGGGCCTGATCCAGAACGAGATAGCGGCTATCGGTCTGCAGTGCAACAGCGGCACGCTTGAAAAGATCAATACAATCCATTGGTTTGGTTCTCCTTATTCTATATGATTCGGGGCGTCGCCCCGGGAACACTCAGGCAAGTTCGCCCACCAGCACGGTAGCCCGCGCCCCGGTGAGGTGAACATTGGCATAGCTGCCCATCAGGGCATCGTCCGCTGCGAACTCCACGGTCAGGTTGTTGTCCAGCCGTCCGGACAGGGTGCCTTCGTTGCGGCCGTAGCCTTCCACCAGCACCTGCACGTTCTGCCCCACCTGCGCCTTGACCAGCGCCATGGCGATCTCATCCTGCACCTTGAGCAGGCGGCTCATGCGGTCGGTCTTTTCCTTGCGGGGGGTGGGGTCCGGCATTTCGGCAGCCTTGGTGCCGGTGCGCTTGGAGTAGATGAAAGTGAACAGCTGCATATAGCCCACCTTCTGCACCAGTTCCAGCGTGCCGAGGAAGTCCTCCTCCGTCTCACCGGGGAAGCCCACAATGATATCGCTGGAGAAGGTGATGCCTGGCACGGTCTTGCGGGCGTACTCGATCAGCTCAAGGTACTGCTCCACCGTGTAGTGGCGGTTCATCTGCTGCAGCAGCCGGTCGGAGCCGCACTGCACCGGCAGATGCAGGTGCTTGCAGATCTTCGGCTGCGCTGCGATGGTGTCGATGAGCTTGTGGCTGGCGTCCTTCGGGTGGCTGGTCATGAACCGGATGTGGTAGTCGCCCGGCACGGTGCACAGCAGGTTGAGCAGGTCGGAGAAATCGATCTGCTCTTCCAGACCCTTGCCGTAGCTGTTGACGTTCTGCCCCAGCAGGGTGATCTCCTTGTAGCCTGCTTCCACCAGACCCCGGAACTCGGCGAGGATATCGCCGGGTTTGCGGCTCTTTTCACGGCCGCGGACGTAAGGCACGATGCAATAGGTGCAGAAGTTGTCGCAGCCGTACATGATGGGCAGCCATGCGCGGAACTCGCTCTCGCGCCGGATGGGAATGTTCTCCACGATGACCGGGCGCTGCGCCGGATCCATCAGCACGCGCTTGTGCTTCTGCAGTTTCTGGGCGATGAGCTGCGGCAGGGTGTCGATGCCGTCCACGCCGAAGACCAGATCCACATACGGGTAGCTCTTGCGCAACTTTTCCACCACATGCTTCTGGTTGGCCATGCAGCCGCACAGGCCGATGATGAGACCGGGCTTTTTCTCCTTGAGACCCTTCAGGGCTCCCACGTTGCCGAACACCCGCTGCTCGGCGTGCTCACGCACGGCGCAGGTGTTGAAGAGGATGAGGTCGGCGTCCTCGGGTTTGTCGCACAGGCCGTAGCCGATATCCACCAGCACGCCCTTGATGCGCTCGCCGTCGTTGACGTTCTGCTGGCAGCCGTAGCTGTGCACAAAGGCCAGCGGCGGGGTGTCGTAAGCCTGCTTCACAAGGTCGGCAGCGATGTTGTTATGTTCAAAACTAATGTATTCCAATGAAACCATCCTTCTCCGCACGGGGAAGCCCCGCACGGCGAAACTCTTTTTTCCGCTTTTTCAGAAAAGCTCTCTTTAGTATACGCCCTTTATGCTCTCCGGGCAAGAGGTACGGCGCAATTTTTCTGCAGGTTTATTGTGCATTCTCCCGCATCTGCTTTTCACAGCAGGCTTCGCACACGCCGATGAGCACCACGGCGCAGTCCTGCACGCAGCCTTTCTGGTTCTTGACCAGCTTCATCACCTGTTTTTCGTCCACGTCCGCATCGGTCACGCCGCCGCAGACCGTACAGTACAGGTGGCTGTGCCAGGGCAGCGTGTGGTCGAACCGGTCGGCCTTGCCCGGGATGGACACCCGGCGCACCCGGCCTGCATCCACCAGACTGTTCAGGTTGCGGTACACCGTGCCAAGGCTCAGGCCGGGGCACTCCCGGGCTGCTGCGTCGTAAATTTCCTCGGCGGTTGGGTGGTCGCAGAGGTTCTGCACCGTCTGCATGACCAGCTCGCGCTGTTTGGAATATCGCATATCGTTCTCCTTTGCTTCCTTCTCTGCTGAACGGTTTCGTTCAGACCTTGTCTTCCCCTTTGATCTTTGCCCAGTAAGCCCGGGCAGCCTGCTCGTTTTTATTGTCGCCATAGGTGTAGTACTTTGCATCCTTGATGGCGTCCGGCAGATACTGCTGATCCACCCAATGGTGGTCGTAATCGTGGGCGTATTTGTAGTTCTGCCCCTTGACCAGAGCATCCTCGCCGTCGTAGTGCTTGTTCTGCAGCTGGCGCGGGATGGGGCCGGTGCGCCCGGCCTGCACGTCCGCAATAGCCGCATTGATGGCATCGTGAGCGCTGTTGGATTTTGGGCTGGTGGCCACCAGAATGACCGCATCCGCCAGCGGCAGGCGGGCTTCCGGCAGGCCCACCATGTTGGCCGCGTCGATGGCCGCCTTGACGATGGGGATGATCTGCGGGTAGGCCAGCCCCACATCCTCGCAGGCGCACACCATCAGGCGGCGGCAGGCCGAGGGCAGGTCTCCTGCTTCCAGCAGGCGGGCCAGATAGTGCAACGCGGCGTCCGGGTCAGACCCGCGCATGGACTTCTGGTAGGCGGACACGATGTCATAGTGGTCATCGCCTTCCCGGTCGTAGCGCATGGCGGTGCGGCGGGTGACCTGCCGGATCATATCCAGCGTGATGTGCTTTGTGTTTTCCTCGGTGGGGGCTGCCGTCACAGCAAAGTCAAGGCAGCCAAGCGCCTTACGCAGGTCGCCGCCTGCACTCTCGGCAAGATAGGCGCAGGCATCTTCGTCCATGGTGATCTGCGGCCCGTCCCCGTCCGAAAGCTTCTGTAGGGCGTTGTGCAGTCCGCGCTCCACATCCGCCGCCGACAGCGACTTGAACTCGAACACCGTGCAGCGGGACAGCAACGCATTATAGATGTAGAAATACGGGTTTTCGGTGGTGGACGCGATCAGAGTGACCGAGCCGTCCTCGATGCATTCCAGCAGGCTCTGCTGCTGCTTTTTGTTCAGATACTGGATCTCGTCCAGATACAGCAGGATACCGCCTGCCCCGGCCAGCGTGCCGATATCCTTGAGCACCGCCTTGATATCGCCCGTACCGCAGGACGTGCCGTTGAGCTTGTGCAGGGTCATGCCGCTGTTTTCCGCAATGATGCGGGCCACCGTGGTCTTGCCGGTGCCCGACGGGCCGTAGAAGATCATATTCGGGATGCGTCCGCTCTCAATGGTGCGGCGGAACACCCGCCCCGGTGCCAGCAGATGCTGCTGGCCGCACACATCCGCAAGGGTCTTGGGGCGCAGGCGCTGCGCCAGTGGTTCGTTCATCGTGGTTTCCCCCTCTCTCACTGAGATTCATTCTCAGTATACCGCATTCTGCTCGTAAGAGCAAGAGTTCATCTGATAATAATTCTCAAATAATACACGACAGCAGTTTACAAAATGCGCAAAACATGATATCATCAAGGTAATCTTTTGTCGAAAGGAGTGGTAGGATGCCGTCCCGGAAAAAGGAGCCGGAAAATCTTGCCGCAAAAAAGGCGCTGGCGCTGGAGGTGATTGACCGGCTGAAAAAGGAATACCCGGATGCCGGGTGCACGCTGGACTACGACCATGCGTGGCAGCTGCTGGTCAGCGTGCGTCTGGCCGCCCAGTGCACCGACGCCCGGGTGAACATCGTGGTGGAAGATCTGTTTGCGAAGTACCCCAATGTGGCCGCCCTTGCCGCCGCCGAACCGGAGGACATTGAGACCATCGTCAAACCCTGCGGCCTGGGACATTCCAAGGCGCGGGATATTTCTGCCTGTATGCGGATGCTGCAGGACAAATACGCTTGTCAGGTGCCCACCACCTTTGAGGAATTGCTGGCCCTGCCCGGCGTCGGCCGCAAGAGCGCCAACCTCATCATGGGCGATGTGTTCGGCAAACCGGCCATTGTGACCGACACCCACTGCATCCGGCTGTGCAACAAGATCGGCCTTGTGGATGGCATCAAGGAGCCGCAGAAAGTGGAGATGGC
>ERZ837487.2201-NODE-2201-length-20766-cov-4.588818_pt1 | contig 20766 bp, 18 predicted proteins | sample MGYA00519911_ERZ837487 | MGnify/ENA primary metagenome ERZ837487 (study PRJEB31850, sample SAMEA3708818) | human gut metagenome | biome: human gut; feature: human-associated habitat; material: faeces | place: China | collected 2014 ...
TTGAAGTGATCTGTAAGATCGTTGATTCTAGCTGTCAGGATAGCGATCTGTACTTCCGGTGATCCTGTATCCCCTGCTGTTCTACCATACTCTGCAATAATCTGTTCTTTCTGCTCTTTTGTTACCATGTTGTGGTTCCTCCTTAAATTCTTATATATCGCCTGGTATTAAGTAACGGTTGGAGATTCCTATTACCGAACACCGGCTAACTCACTTGACTAATATATCATATATACTTTATCTTGTAAAGCACTAATTTTATGCTTAAATTTGAATGCTTAAATTTTAAAATACTGTCTGCCGCTGGCGATATCTTTATCCACACGCGCTTTCAGTTCTTCTTTATTTTCAAATTTCTGCTCCGGTCTGACGAACTCAATCAGTTCCACCATGACTTCTTTGCCGTAAGCATCTGCATCATAATCAAATAAAAATGTCTCAAGCCACACCTTCTCTTCGTTGGATACGGTCGGTCTGACTCCTACATTTGCAATACCATTATATCCATAACCGTCCATATACGCCCGGCACAGATACACGCCTCTCGGCGGTATAATCTTGCGCTTCGGCCATGCAATATTCATCGTTGGAAATCCAAGTGTTCTTCCAAGTTTATGTCCATGCTCTACCGTGCCGCAGATTCCATAAGAATAGCCCAGAAGTCTGCCGACCAGATCCATGTTTCCGGTTCCCAGTATCTTCTTTGTGTAGGTACTGCTGATAATATGATTCTCATACCGTATCTTTTCCAGAACGATCAGGCGATATCCATATCTCTCCTGGAACTTGTCCAGCATATAGATATCTCCTTCCTTATTATATCCAAACTGGAAATCTGTACCTACGACCACATAAGCTGCATGAAATGTTCCGATGATAATATTCCGGATAAAATCCTCAGCTCTCATCTGACGGATTTCATCTGTAAATGGACACTCGACCAGATAATCCACCTCATCCTCCAGATGAATCTGCCGTTCCTGCGGAAGCATCAATAGCGCCGGTGAATCCATATCGAACGCACATACTACACTATCTACATCATCTTTGTCCTGCAGTTTTTTCACTGTGTCAACGAGCGTCATATGCCCTTTATGAAGTCCGTCAAACTTTCCAAATGTCACTGCTGTCTTTCTGGCATTGTCATAATGCTCAAGACCTCTGATATACTGCATCTATTTTTCCTCTTTTATATAAAACATTTTCCGTATCCGGTATTCACGTTCTTTCTCGTGATACTGATACACCCCAATAAAATCTTCTACATCATCATATACCCTGACATACGCTTCGTCCAGAATATTTTCATCTTTCCGGACATCTCTGTCTTTGATCCCATTACCATTATACGCAAGTCTCGCCGCTTCTCCCGACACAATAATGCTCGGATAATTTGCGAACATTTGATCAATTGGAATCAGTATTTCTGACAGTCTGTCTTCTTTCTTTAATACCTCGATCTGTGCAAGTGTCAGACTGTCCTTTATCTCAAATCTGCTTACCTTTGTTCTTGTAAGCTTTTCCATACATGCACCACATCCAAGCTTCTGCCCGATATCGTGGCACAGTGTACGGATATATGTTCCTTTTGAGCAATGAACCTTCATTGTCACCCGTGGCAATGCTATACTTAGGATTTCAATATCGAAAATCTGTACCCGTCTTGCCGCACGCTCTACAGTCTTGCCTTCTCTGGCAAGCTCATAAAGCTTCTTTCCGTTGATTTTAAGCGCGGAATACATAGGTGGAACCTGATTGTAATCCCCCACAAAATCTAAAACTGCAACCCGGACCTGTTCTTCTGTAAGCTCGTCTGTCTCACTGCTTTTTAGTATCTGTCCGGTTGTATCCTGGGTATCTGTCTCCACACCCAGAAGCATCACAGCCTCATAGACTTTGTCTTTATCTGTCAGCATATCGCACAATTTTGTTGCACGTCCCAGACATACAGGCAGCACACCGACCGCATCCGGATCCAATGTGCCTGTGTGACCAATTTTCTTCTGTCCCACGATTCCACGAAGCTTTGCAACCACGTCATGAGAAGTAAATCCCTGTTCTTTATATACATTTATAACTCCGTGTATCATGCCTATCCTTTCAACTGCTCATCAATGCGCTCTGCCAGATTATTCAGAATATCCTGCGGCGTACCTGTCATAGTAACTCCAGAAGCTTTTTCATGTCCACCGCCGCCAAAATATCCTGCAATCTTGCTTACATCAACTTCATTCCCAGAACGAAGGCTGACTTTAAATACATTCTGATCCAGCTCATACATAAAAATAGCAACTTCCACGCCTCTGGTATTACGGAGCTGGCTTACAATTCCGTCAAGATCTTTTGGCTTTACACCATAGAAATCCATGACTTTCTTACGAATATAGGAGACGATACATTTTCCTTCCATGAACAAAAAGCTCTCCACCAGTGCACGTCCGAAAATCTGCATTCTCGCATAAGATTTTTCGTAAAATGTATCCATAATAAGATCTGCCGCATCAATTCCAGTCTCTAGAAGTTCTGCCGCCGCACGAAATGTAGATGGGCCGGCACAGGAATACTGAAATACTCCTGTATCATGTACGATTCCTAGATACAGTGCTTCTGCAATCTCTTTTGTAATCTTATCTTTATCAATCAGATTGTAAACAAGCTCTGAAGTGGAGCTTGCATCTGGTACAACATAATTATCCTGTGCAAAACAGATATTGCTGACATGATGATCAATACAAAGTGTATGTCCTGCACTTACGAACAGTGGCACAGAAAACTCCAGTCTTCCGGTATCTCCACAGTCCAGTACAATGAACAGATCATAATGTTTACTCTCGTCAATCTCATGTAAAATCTCATCCGTCCCTTTGATTCTGTAAAATGTAGATGGGATTTCCTCCAGAAAAACGTCCACTTCTTTGTCTGGATAATTATTCTGGATATACTGATACATTGCCATACAGGATCCGACACAGTCGCCATCCGGACGCACATGTCCTCCGATGGCGATTGTTTTTGCCGGTTCCAGAATCTTATTCAGATTCAACATCTTCATCACCTTCTGTGTTCAGATCTTTTGTTACTTCATCAATCTTCTTGGACATGTTAACACCATACTCAATAGACTGATCCAGAATGAACTGAATCTCCGGAGTGTTTCGCATATTCAGAGTTCTTGCCAGTTCGCGGCGGATAAATCCTTCTGCACTTCTCAGTCCTTTGATTGTATCCTCCTGCGCCTTTACGTCACCGAGAACACTGATATATGCTTTACATGTCTTAAGATCTGGTGCCACCTCGACTGCTACAACAGATGTCCACGGAGCTACCCGCGGGTCCTTTAAGCCCCGGCGGATAATCTCACTGAGTTCACGCTGTACTTCGGTGTTCACTCTTGTATTCTTAATACTTCTTTTTCTCAATTTCTATTCCTCCTAAGAGAAGGCTTTTCACATGATTTCCCTTATCTTGGAACCTCTACCATCTTGAAGGCTTCTACAAGGTCACCCTCTTTGATATCATTGAAGTTTGCAAATACGAAACCACACTCATAGCCTGCTTTTACTTCTTTTACATCATCTTTGAAACGTTTCAGAGACGCAAGCGGTCCTTCAAAGATCACAATTCCATCTCTTGTCAGACGAACTGAGCAGTCACGCTCAAACAAGCCATCCAGTACATAGGAACCTGCAATAGTTCCGACACCGGAAGCCTTGAATGTCTGACGCACTTCTGCATGACCAAGTACTTTTTCTTCGAATACCGGATCAAGCATTCCTTTCATAGCTGCCTCTACATCCTCAATCGCATTATAGATGACACGATACAGACGTACATCTACGCCCTCTCGCTCTGCTGTTTCTTTTGCAGTTGCATCCGGACGTACGTTAAATCCAATAATAATTGCATTAGATGCAGATGCAAGGCTGACATCAGACTCATTGATCGCACCAACACCACCATGGATCACTTTTACAATAACTTCGTCGTTAGACAGCTTCAGAAGGCTCTGTTTTACAGCCTCTACAGATCCCTGTACATCAGCCTTAACGATCAGATCAAGTTCTTTTAAATTACCTTCCTGAATCTGTGTAAACAGATCATCCAGGGAAAGTTTTGACTTTGTATCTTCAAGAAGTTTCACTTTATTCTGAGCAATAAATGTCTCAGCAAAGCTTCTTGCCTCTTTTTCATTCTTACAGCATACTACAACTTCTCCTGCATTCGGCACATCATCAAGTCCAAGAATCTCTACTGGAACAGATGGACCTGCCTCTTTGACACGTCTTCCCTTGTCATCCATCATAGCTCTTACTTTACCATGTGCAGAACCTGCTGCAATTGCATCTCCGACACGGAGTGTACCTTTCTGCACAAGTACAGTTGCGACCGGACCTCTTCCTTTATCAAGCTGTGCTTCCAATACAAGACCTCTTGCACGGCGGTTCGGATTTGCTTTTAATTCCATAACCTCTGCAGTCAGAAGGATCATTTCCATCAGTTCGTCCAGACCTTCTCCTGTCTTAGCAGATACCGGAACAAAAATAGTACTTCCACCCCAGTCCTCTGCAATCAATTCATACTCTGTCAATTCCTGTTTTACACGATCAACATTAGCACTCGGTTTATCAATCTTGTTGACAGCTACAATAATCTCAACACCTGCAGCTTTTGCATGGTTGATAGCCTCAACAGTCTGTGGCATGACACCGTCATCTGCTGCGACAACAAGGATTGCGATATCTGTAGAACTTGCTCCACGCATACGCATTGCTGTAAACGCCTCATGTCCCGGTGTGTCCAGGAATGTGATTTTTTCTCCATTTACCTCTACAACAGAAGCACCAATGTGCTGTGTGATACCACCAGCCTCTCGGTCGATGACATTTGTCTGACGGATAGCGTCCAAAAGTGAAGTCTTACCGTGGTCAACGTGACCCATGACACAGACTACAGGTGGACGTTTTTTCATCTTGCTTTCATCCTCTTCGTCCTCTTTAAGAAGTTCTTCAATCACGTCAACAACTTCCTCTTTTTCACAGAGAACATCAAACTCCAATGCGATTTCTTCAGCTGTCTCGTAATCAATTTCCTGATTGACTGTTACGATTTTACCCTGCATGAAGAGTTTCTTTACAATAACCGAAGGAACAATCTTCATCTTATCTGCAAGTTCCTGAATCGTCAGAACCTCTGGAATCGTGATAGATTTGATCTGCTCTTCCTGTTTCTGCTCTTTCTTCTCCGGTTTCTGAAGCTGAGTCTTTGGCTCATTCTTGCCCTTCTTACCTTTTCCTACGCGGTCTTCGTCATGGCGGAAGTCTTTATCTTTCTTCTTAAAGTCATCCTTACCTTTTCCTTTGTTTCTCTGTGGCTTCTGACCTTCCACGATTGGCTCTGGAATTGCCGGACTGTTCTTGCGATTGTCACGTCTGTCATCACGTCCACGATTATCACGTCTGTCATCACGTCCGCCCTGATTACGATTGTCGCGTCTGTCATCTCTTCTGTCATCACGTCCATGATTATCACGTCTGTCATCACGTCCGCCCTGATTACGATTGTCGCGGTTATCTCTTCTGTCATCGCGTCCGCCCTGATTACGGTTATCGCGTCTGTCATCACGTCCACGATTATCACGTCTGTCATCACGTCCGCCCTGATTACGGTTATCGCGTCTGTCATCTCTTCTGTCATCACGTCCACGATTATCTCTTCTTTCGTCGCGGTTATCACGATTTCCCTGAGAACGGTTTTCTTTTCTTTCCTGCTCTTTTTTCTCCTGTTCCAGTCTCTTCTTCTGCGCGGCTGCAGCTGCTTCTGCCTCATGCATCTGCTGAACCTGTTGACGGATTCTGTCCGGACGTGGACGAATTGGCTGGGATGGTCTTTCATCTCTTACTTCTTTGCGTCCATTCTGAGATTTTCCATTTTTATTTCCACCGTTTGAACGGTTATCTCTCTTATCATCACGTCCAGTCTGAGAACGGTTATCGCGTCTGTCGTCACGTCCCTGACCCTGACGCTTTCCACCCTGTCTTCCACCACTCTGGGTGTTCTGCGGGCGGAATACCTGGACGATTTTTTTCTTCTTTGGTGCGTCAGATTTTTCCTCTTCTGCTTTTTCGGCATTTGCCTTTGGTGCAAATGCTTTTCTTACCATATCTGCTTCTGCCTCGTCGATGGTACTCATATGTGTCTTGGCTTCCACATCCTTTTTATTCAGGAACTCAACAAGCTCTTTGCTCGGCTTATCAAGTTCTTTCGCTAACTCATATATTTTGATTTTTGACATATACACTACCTCCTCTATGCAACCGTATTATCTTCTGTCTTCATCTGCTTCATAATTTCCTTCGCAAAACCTTCGTCCAGTATTGCAAGAGATGCCCGAAATTCCTTTCCCATTGCATGCCCCAAGGTATCTTTATCTTTATAAAAATAGATTGGCACTTCATAAAATTCACACATATCCCGGAACTTTTTCTTTGTATTTTCGGAAGCATCTCCTGCCACAATAACAAGCGCTGCTCTTCCTGTCTTTACTTCCTTTTCTGTACAGAACTCTCCGCTGGCTGTCTTACCTGCCCGCGTTGCAAGCCCGACGAGTGATAAGATCTTATCTGGTTTCAAGCTCTGTCATCTCCTTTTCCAAAGACTCATACACTTCCTGCGGAATTGCCTGCTTAAAAGATCTCTCAAGGCCCTTACTTTTCACTGCCTTTTTCAGACATTCCTGATTTGGACAAATGTATGCGCCCCGTCCATTTTTGCGTCCGGTCGCATCTAACAGAAATTCTCCTTCACTGGTACGGATCACACGGATCATTTCTTTTTTATTCTTCATTTCCTGACATCCCACACACTGACGCATAGGAATCTTTTTATTTGCTCCCAATGAGATTCTTACGCCTCCTCACCGTCTTCTTCCGGCTGAACATTAGCTTCTGTTTCATTTTCCGCTTCTGTATCTACTTCTACATCTGCGTCCTCTGGATATTCTTCATTCTCATCATAAACATCTTCTTCGTACACACCTTCGCCCAGTTCCATATAGTTCTCTGGAAGCTCACCGGACTCAATTGCCTGTGTCTCGCTCTTGATATCGATCTTATATCCAGTCAGTCTTGCTGCCAGTCTTGCATTCTGTCCTTCTTTACCGATTGCAAGGGAAAGCTGATAATCCGGTACAATAACGCTTGCTTTCTTCTCATCCGGATCAGCCATAACAGAAATAACTTTTGCAGGGCTTAACGCATTCTCGATCAGGATTGCCGGATTATCGCTCCAGTTGATGATATCAATCTTCTCGCCGCGAAGTTCATTCACGATCGCATTGACTCTGGCTCCGTTCATACCAACACATGCTCCGACCGGATCTACATCCGGATCATTAGACCATACCGCAATCTTTGTTCTGCTTCCGGCCTCTCTTGCAATACTCTTAATCTCTACGATTCCGTCTCTTACCTCTGTAACCTCAGACTCGAACAGTCTCTTTACAAGTTCCGGATGTGTACGTGATACAAGAATCTTCGGTCCTTTTGTTGTATTCTTTACTTCTACAACATAGAGCTTGATGCGCTCTGTTGGTTTGAACACTTCACCTTTGACCTGCTCATTCTCTGTCAGCATAGCATCTGCTTTTCCAAGGTTGATACTTACATTCTTACCTACATAACGCTGAACGATACCTGTCACGATATCCTTCTCTTTCTCAAAATACTGATCATATACAACTTTCCGCTCTTCCTCGCGGATTTTCTGAAGGATCAGGTTCTTTGCATTCTGTGTTGCGATACGTCCAAATGATTTGGATTCGATTGGAACACGAACGATATCGCCGAGGTCATAATGTCCATCTAACTGGCTTGCCTCGTCAAGACTGATCTGCTCAAGCGGATCTTCTACAGTCTCAACAACTGTCTTCTCTGCAAAAAGCTGATAATCACAAGTATCATGATCCATAATAACTTTGATGTTATCTGCTTTACCAAAATGGTTCTTACATGCATTTAACAGGGAGTTCTCAATTGCATCTAACAGAGTCTCTTTGCTAATTTCTTTTTCTTTTTCCAACATATTCAACGCTTCTAATAATTCTGTGTTCATAGTAATTCTCCTCCTAATCTAAAAATCGAACGCCAGGCGAATAAGCGCAATATCGCCTTTTTCAAATGTCTTCATAGTTCCATCTTCCAGTTCTATCGTAACTGTTCCTGCCTCATAGTCATAGCTGTCAAGAAGTCCTGTGAATTCTTTCTTCTTGTCAACCATACGGTAGGTACGTATCTCAACTTCTTTTCCAAGATTACGTTTATAATCTTTCTCCTTCTTCAGAGGTCTTCCAAGTCCAGGAGAGCTGACCTCCAGAACATAAGAATCTTCAATAAAATCTTTTTCATCTAAAATATCTGATAATCTGCGGCTTACAGCTTCGCAGTCGTTCACTGTAATTCCGCCCGGTTTGTCAATGTAAGCCCGCAGATACCACATGCTGCCTTCTTTTACATACTCGACATCTACCAGTTCAAATTCCAGTTCCTCCATGATCGGATTCAGGATTTCTTCCGTCTTCTGCTCATAAATTTCTCTTTTTGACAATGTTCTAATTTCCTCCTTACTGTGTCAAAGACTTCTTGTCTTTTTACACACCTATGCAACAAAGAAGAGTGAACTTACGTCCACTCTTCTGCCGATTCCTATGTTACTATTCCAAAGTATAGCACCACAAGCCCTAAAAATCAAGGCTTTTTTATATTTACATCAATCTTTTCCAAAGACTTTTCCAGCGACTGCACTGCGATTCCCCTTAAGTCTTTAATCACGATCGTTCGTAAGTTTTAACTTATCCAGTATATAAAAGATCAGACTCAGGATCATGGCAACTACACACGCCAGTACCATTCCCGTAAGCTGTACATCCCCAAAATTTACTGCAATACCGGAAAGTCCTGTTACAAACACAACACTTGTCAGTGTCAGGTTTCTGGATTTACCATAGTCTACCTGCGCGTCTACAAGAATCCTAATTCCGGAAGCTCCTATCATTCCATACAAAAGGAAGGAGATTCCTCCGATGACCGGTCCTGGAATCGTCTGGATCAGCATAGACAACTTCCCGACAAAGGAACAGATAATGGAAAGCACTGCTGCCCCTGCAATAACGCGCACGCTATATACCTTTGTCACTGCCATAACTCCGATATTCTCACCGTAAGTCGTTGTCGGGACGGAACCGATCAGACCGGAAAGCATCGTTGAAAAGTTATCTCCAAACAGAGATCTGTGAAGCCCCGGATCCTTTAACAAATCCCGTCCGATAATCTTGCCGGTCACAACCTGATGTCCGATATGCTCTGAGGTAATAACAAGTAATACCGGAAGGATCATAAGAATTGCTCCCATATCAAACTTTGCAGGTTGGAAGTTTGGCAGGGCGAACCAGGAAGCTGCTGCTACCTGTGAGAAATCTAAGATTCCAAGACAGAACGCTGCCACATATCCTGCAATCACTGCGATCAGGATTGGGATTACAGATAAAAAGCCACGGAATAAAATATTTCCAAATATCGCAACACCAAGTGTCACTAAAAATACAATTACATTTTTCATATCCGGCTTGTCGCAAAGAAGTCCCGCATTGCTTGCTGCAGAGCCGGATAACTCCAGTCCGATCAAAGCAACGACCGGTCCCATAGCTGCAGGCGGCAAAACCACGTCAATCCATTCTGTTCCACATTTATAAATAATAAAAGAAAGAATACAGCCGCAGAAACCGACTGCCACGAATCCTCCCAGGGCATAGGAATAACCCATTTTACTAATAACGATTCCTGCCGGTGCAAGAAATGCAAAGCTGGAACCTAAGTATGCCGGTGCCTTCCCCTTGGTCACTGTCATAAAAATCAAAGTTCCCACACCGTTCATAAATAACACAATTGCCGGATTGATCCCGAAAATGAACGGTACAAGCACAGATGCGCCGAACATGGCAAACATGTGCTGAATGCTGAGCGGCAAGAGCAGCTTAAATGGCACCTTGTCCTCAACCTGAATGATCTTCCTCTCACTCATCTTAAATCCTCCTCATAGTTTGGTATTGAAACCACATTTTTTCTATTGTATAATGAAACATCATAAAAACAAAGGAGATTTTAAAATATTTATGAATTTTAATCAGATTGCAATGCTCCAGAAGTTAAAAAGCAGCATGGATCGTTTCCGCAACAATCATCCGAAGTTTCCACTTTTCTTAAAAGCCGTCGTTGGAAATGCACTGGAAGAAGGAACCCTTGTGGAAATCAATGTCACAACTCCTGAAGGGAAGAATTACTGTACGAATTTAAAATTAAAACAGGAAGATCTGGAGTTTTTCCAGACATTGAGTGAAATGGGAAGCCAACATTAATGTCAGCTTCCCATTTTCTTTATATCGTATATCCGTCACGAAACACCATCATCATCTCGTTAGTCAGACTGATGTCGTCCGGCTCTACCGGAATCTGATTCCGTTCGAACCATTCGGCAAGTGCCAGTTCATTTTCATCTAATTTCACCTGATCCGATCCGTCAAGCTCGCAGAAGAATCCCATCAGTAATGTATCTGAAAATGCCCACGGCTGATTCTTATAATAAGTAATATTCTTTACTTTTAAACCAACCTCTTCCATAACCTCCCGGCTCACAGTCTCTTCCAGTGTTTCACCAATCTCTGTAAATCCCGCAAGAAGTGCATATTTCTTATATTCCCGTCCTGCATACTTGGACATCAAGATCCGGTCACCGTCAATAACTCCAATAATCACAGCTGGACAGATCTTCGGGAATTCCATCAGTCCACACTTCGGACATTGCATCATCCGTTCCACATGATCTGGCTTCATCACATTTCCACATCGCCCACAGAACTTGTGATCCTGATACCATCTGGCAAGCTGCCAACCTGTGATTCCTGCAAAGGCCTCATACTTTGGAGATACACATCTAAACTCTTGATGATCGATCCACTCGTATCCCATCTGTTCAGATAATATACCGACATTCTCTTTTTTTCCAAGATAATAGCTTTTATCGTCTACCGCAAATAAATATGTATATTCTGTATCTTCTGCCACATCTTTAGGCATACACTTTTTCAGTTCTTCATAAGTCGGATATGCGATTTGATTCTCGTTCCCGCCAATTCCTTTTCTCACCAGAACCTTTCTGCCATCATAATATAAAAATCTGCTGCCTGCATCCGGTGCTTTTTTCTGTCCATACTGATTATTCAGTTTATGTGGTGCAATATCCTGAATCATTTCTGCTGCCTTCTTTCCTGCTGTATCTTACTCTCTCATAAATGCCCGGCATGATTGATGCCTGGATTTTCACTCTTAACTCCTAGCCTTCGTTCCGGTTCCGTCACGTTTTGCAACCTTCAGCCGGTTCAACGTCAGTTCCCGGTCACCGTATGAAATCTTGTGCTCCGTTCCTTCGTAAAAGAGATAAATCTGTTCCAGCTCATCATTCTTACGAAGCTTTATGCCACGGACTCCCACAGCCGCTTTCTTCTTCTCGGCAACTTCCTGAGCTGAAAAACGCAGAAAATATCCATCTTTTGTCTGAAGGACTACATGCTGGTCATCAGTAATGACTTGAACACTGATCAGCTCATCATCTTCCTGAAGCTTTGTTGCTGCAATGGTACGTTTTGCCACCTGGAACTCATTTCCCTTTACTTTCTTAATCATCCCCTGCTTCGTTGCAAATAATAATTTCGCATAACGAAGCTGTAATTCGTCGCACATATATACGACCATTTCCTGTGTACTGTCATAATTACTTACATTGTCGATTGGCTGCCCCTTATCACGGAACTTTCCATATGGAAGATCGAGCACTTTAATCTGATGCATCTTGCCGGTATTGGTAAATACACACAGTTTTCCGGTATTAATGCAGTTTACGATCCATTTATTCTCTGCATCTGCTGCCTCTTTATTTCGCTCGTAAGTTGCCACATCCACTGTCTTGGCATAGCCAAAACGATCCATCAGGAATACTACTTCCTGTTCTTCTACTTTCTTTTCTTCATAGACAGCCTCCTGGCCATTCTCTACAACAGTGCGGCGTTTGCGTGCATATTCCTTTTTGAAATGCTCCAGATCTTCAATGATAACTTCTGCCATAGAATCATAATGATTCAAAATATCTTCATATCTTGCAATATTTTTCAGAGTCTCCTCATGTTCTTTCATCAGCGCTTCAATTTCCAGACCAATGAGTTTGTAGAGACGCATTTCCAGGATTGCATTTGCCTGGCGCTCAGTAAAACGGAGCATCGCAGCCATTTTCCTGGAAATCCCGGATTTAAATTTGATATTTTCGGTGATTCCCTGTGTCAGACAGGCTCTTGCATCAGCCACAGACTGACTTCCCCGTAGGATTTCAATGATCAGGTCAATGACATCACACGCTTTGATAAGACCTTCCTGAATTTCTTTTCTGTCCCGTTCTTTTGCAAGCAATGTCTTATATTTTCTTGTTGCCAGTTCGAATTGGAAATCTACATGGTGCTCGATAATCTTCTTAAGCCCCATGGTCTCAGGGCGTCCATCTGCAACTGCCAGCATATTTACCCCGAAAGTATCTTCCAATCTTGTCTTTTTATAGAGCATATTGGTCAGATTCTCAACATCTGCTCCTTTTTTCAGCTCAATAACGATGCGGATTCCTTCTTTTGAAGACATATTGGAAATGTCTACGATGTCGTTTGTCTTCTTTGTCTCTACAAGCGCACAAACATCATTTAAAAACTTGCCGATTCCGGCTCCGATCATCGTGTAAGGAATCTCAGTGATGACAAGACGCTTCTTGCCACCTTTCATCTCCTCTACTTCCACTTTACCACGGACTTTGATCTTACCTGCACCAGATTCATAGATTTCAAGAAGGTCATCTTTATTGACAACAATTCCTCCGGTTGGAAAATCCGGTCCTTTGATATATTTCATCAATTGCTTTGTGGAAATGTCTTCATGTTTCATATACGCTTCTACCGCATCAATGACTTCTGCCAGATTATGCGGTGGAATACTGGTCGCCATACCGACTGCAATCCCATCCGCTCCGTTGATCAGAAGATTCGGTACACGCACCGGAAGAACTTCCGGTTCTTTCTCCGTCTCATCAAAGTTCGGCATAAAGTCTACAATATTCTTATCCAGGTCAGCAAGATAAGCTTCCTGCGTGATCTTTGCAAGTCTTGCCTCTGTATAACGCATTGCGGCTGCTCCATCCCCTTCAATGGATCCGAAGTTACCATGTCCGTCCACCAGTGCCATTCCTTTTTTAAACTCCTGTGCCATGACAACTAATGCATCATAGATGGAACTGTCACCGTGCGGGTGATATTTTCCCATCGTATCCCCAACGATACGGGCACATTTTCTATATGGTTTATCATAACGGATACCAAGCTCGTACATATCATAAAGTGTACGTCGCTGTACTGGTTTTAGTCCATCCCGCACATCAGGAAGTGCCCTGGCAATGATAACACTCATGGCATAGTCAATGTAAGACTTCTTCATCAACTCACTGTATTCCGTTCTGATAATCTGTGAATCCTGCATATTTTCTCTCCTAAATTTTATATGTCAAGCTCCGCTTCTGTCGCATTTTCATAGATAAATGCACGTCTTGGCGGTACTTCTGTTCCCATCAGCATCTCAGTCACACTGGACGCCATTCTTCCATCCTCAATCTCTACTAATTTTAAAAGTCTTGTCTTAGGATTCAGTGTTGTCTCCCAAAGCTGGTCTGCGTCCATCTCTCCAAGACCTTTATAGCGCTGCAGAGTAAATGGACCATCATGGGTTTTCCTGTATTTTTCCAAGGCCTTGTCATCGTACAGATACTCTTCCTCGCCTTTCTTCGGCATAGCCTTATAAAGCGGCGGCATAGCAATATAGACATGTCCCTCCTGAATAAGCTCCGGCATAAAGCGGTAGAACAACGTCAGAAGCAATGTGGAAATGTGTGCGCCGTCCACGTCAGCATCAGCCATAATAATAATCTTGTCATAGCGCAGTTTTGTAATATCAAAATCATTGCCGTAGCCCTCGGAAAATCCACAACCAAAAGCATTGATCATAGTCTTGATCTCCGCATTTGCAAGGACTTTGTCGATGCTTGCTTTCTCCACGTTCAGAATCTTACCCCGGATCGGCAGGATTGCCTGATACATACGGTCTCTTGCTGTCTTTGCAGATCCTCCGGCAGAATCTCCCTCCACAATAAATATCTCGCATTTTGATGCGTCGCGGCTCTCGCAGTTGGCAAGCTTTCCGTTGCTGTCAAAAGAATATTTCTGCTTCGTCAGAAGATTCGTCTTCGCTTTTTCTTCTGTTTTACGGATTTTTGCAGCTTTCTCCGCACAACCGATGACATTTTTCAGTGTCTCCAGATTGCGGTCAAAAAAACGAACAATTTCCTCACCAACCACCTTGCCAGTCGCCTTGGATGCATCCGGGTTGTCCAGCTTCGTCTTCGTCTGACCTTCGAATCGCGGATCCGGGTGTTTGATGGACACGATCGCTGTCATTCCATTTCGCACATCCGCTCCTGTAAAATTAGGATCCTTATCTTTAAGAATTCCAAGTTCTCTTGCATACTGATTAATGACTGTTGTAAATGTTGTCTTAAATCCGGTCAGATGTGTACCGCCCTCACTGTTATAAATGTTGTTACAGAATCCAAGAATATTTTCATGGAACTCATTTACATACTGAAATGCAACTTCCACTTCTATTCCGTCTGCCTCACCTTTAAAATAAACCGGCTCATGGACAGATTCTTTTTTTGCATTTAGTTCACGGATAAATCCAAGAATTCCGTCTGGCTCATGATAAACGATATGCTCTGGTTCTGCGCCTCTTAAATCTTCAAATATAATCGTCAGGTTCGGATTAAGGTAGGTCGTCTCATGCATACGGCTTTTGACTTCCTCTGCTTTGAACTTCGTTTTTTCAAATATCGTATCATCTGGCAGAAAGTTAACCTTCGTTCCGGTCTTTCTTGTCTTCCCGATTGTCGGAAGAAGTCCATCTTCCAGTTCAACTACAGGAATACCTCTCTCATACCGGTCATGATGAATATATCCATCACGACTGACCTGCACATCCATATAAGCAGACAATGCATTTACAACTGAAGAACCAACTCCATGAAGACCACCACTTGTCTTATAAGCAGAGTCATCAAATTTACCACCTGCATGCAGTGTCGTATATACAATTCGCTCCGCTGAAACGCCTTTTGCATGCATACCGACCGGGACTCCTCGGCCATTGTCCGAAATTGTCGCAGAGCCATCTTTTTCCAGAGTTACATGAATCTCCGTACAAAATCCGGCCAGATGTTCATCAACTGCATTGTCTACAATCTCATAGATCAGATGGTTCAATCCTTTCGTCGATACACTTCCGATATACATTCCCGGTCTCTTCCGGACTGCCTCAAGTCCTTCCAGGACGGTAATACTATCTGCATCATAAGTGTTGTTCTTTGCCATTTCGTCAGTTCCTTTCCATTTTTAAACATACTATTTAAAATATAGCACAAAACAAAAAGACAGGCAAATAAATTTTCAAGACGTCAGCGCAAGTTTTTTCAAGCTTTTTCAAGCTTTTCAGGGTGTCAGCACCCGACTCAGCACATCTGCCAGTACTTCCATAGCATTTCTCATCTCTTCTACTGTATTCGTCTGTGCTCCTGCCTCAATAAGCATTGCCTTCGGTGCCAAATCCAGATTATACCGGTAACTTTTCAGATAAATATGCCTCGTAAAACCAGGATAATATCTTGCTGCCATAAGCTGCATCTGAAAAGACGTTGCCAGATTATCCTCACGGTATGGATTATTCAAATATGCTATCTCTCCATTTTTCCTTGTCCGGCTAAGTCCATTAAAAAACATGATCTGAGCGGTTGGTTTCCCATTAATTTCCGTCACCAGATGTGTGCCCTGCGCCACGCCATCTCGATGCAGATCAATCACCACTTCAATGCTTGGATTATCTTTTAAAATCTGCCGGACATCCGGCTCTGCAAGCTGATAGGCCCGGCTGCGATCCAATTTCCCATCAATCAGATCATAAATGCCCTCATGATGAAGCGTCTCAATTCCCCTTGCATTCAAAAGCTCTGTCAAATATGTACCTATCCCCATAATTGTCGTAGAAGTGTCTCCATCAACAGAATCAGCAAATGCCTCCTGGGAATGTGTGTGATAAATCAGTACTTTTGGTCCTCCTGTTGTCATATCAAGCGCCAGATTCTTCTCCAGAAACTTCCCTGCATTCAGTTCCTCCGGACCGGTCATAGTTGTCCCGTCAACGGTGTAAAATGTTCCCACCAGATATTCATAATCATTTAACTGATTCATATCAATGTCCTGAACCGGTGTACTGGCTAATACTGCTGCATTTTCTTCTGGCACCCCAGCCCCAACTGATTCTTGCATACTCCCAGCCGGAATCAGATTGCCGTTCTCATCGATAGCATTTTCATCATTTGCCTGATTTTCCAGAATCATAGTTCGTGTCAATGTATCTTCCACGGTTGTTTCCGGTTCTTCATGATTTCGAACATATTCACTGATTGGAACGAAGCTTAAAACACTTTTTTCAATTCTTCCCGTCAATGTGTCTTTCCGCCCCTCTTTTACATATGTAAGTCCCGGAAGCAGCCAGTTTGCCGCCTGCTTCAGGACATTTTGACTTGCTGAACTAAAAAAAATTTTTCTTTCCCTGTTTATTTTTACATTTTCTATATCTGTAAATGCATAAATCAGCAGCATCCCTACGATCAATAGCATCAATATTCGATTTCTTTTCTTTTTTTCTTGCATTACACCGCCCCGTGTGCATCTTAGTTCTAATAATATATGATGCAATTGGGGTTCTTATGTGCATGTCCTTTCAGAAATCCAAAATATCTTCTATTCAAAACTTTGCCCTGAAAACGCAAGATTCAGCCCCTCCGAGATGGTGTAACTCAGACGTTTTACTGTCTCATCTATATCTTTCGGTGTCATAAACATACTGTTCAGGTTTGGTGCGATCAGTTCTTTGATCAGCTCATACTTCTCTGCTTCGCTGTATCCTCCTAGCACAAGTCCGACTCCTTTTAACGATTCTGATGTCTCCAATGCTGACAATAGATTTTCCATCGTATCACTTACAATTGTCACAGCATCAACAACTGTCGGAACTCCGATTGCAATTACCGGAACTCCAATTGTTTCTTTTGTAATCGCATTCCGGTAATTACCGACACCGGAGCCTGGATTGATTCCGGTATCAGCAATCTGGATCGTCCGGTTCAGTCTTCTGGAATTTCTCGCAGCAAGGGCATCAATTACAATTAAAAGATCTGGCTTGGTCTCCCTCACCACACCCTTTATAATCTCCGCTGTTTCCATTCCGGTCTGTGCCATCACTCCTGGAACTATGGCACTGACCACACAATTCATCTCTTCTAGTGCTGCATATTTCCCATATTCTTTCACAATATGTCTGGTAACGTTCAGATTATCTGCCACATAAGGACCAAGAGCATCGGGTGTCGCCTGACGATTTCCAAGCCCTATGACCAGAACTTCCTTATCATGTTCACTTTCCGGTATGATTTTTTCCATAACTTCTATCAGATATTTTGCCAGTTCTTCTGAAACCTCCCGGTGGATTCCCTCATCCGGTGAAGATAAATTCGGGGCTTCAATCGTCAGATATGTTCCGACTGGTTTCCCCATAGTCTTCGCACCATTTTCGGTTTCAATCCGTACAGTCGTCACCCTAATTTCCCGCTCCTTATCATATTCTTCCTCCAACACAACTCCTTGTACCTCCACCTGGTCAGACTCAAAACGTTCCTTCTCTTCCAATGCCAAATCTGTCCGTATGTTATATTTTTCAACCATGATTTTCTCCCCCTTTCACCTGCAAGCACTATTTTTATACTAGTTTTTACAATATTTCCATAATTATGTATTGACAGAATAAGTCAGCTGGTCTAAAATGAATGAGTGTGTTCGAGAGAACGTCCGTGTCCGGATCTGTCGAACTGATCATTATAATCGAAATCATAGATATTGGAGGTGGACAAATTGGCTAATATCAAATCCGCAAAGAAGAGAATCCTGGTTACCGAGACCAGAACTGCAAGAAACAAAGCAATCAAATCCGAAGTAAAGACCATGGTTAAGAAAGTATACGCTGCTATTGATTCCAAAGATCAGGAAGCTGCAAAGGCTGCTCTGAAAGCTGCCATTTCCACTATGGACAAAGCTACTTCCAAGGGTGTATATCATAAAAATACTACTTCCAGAAAAATCTCCCGTATGGAGCTGATCATAGCGAAGATTTTTGAACGCGCCAAGGCTCATCCGGAGATTATTCCGGATCTGAACCGCCTTATGGATTATTATCTTCCTATGACTGTGAAGCTTTTGAATGCATATGAAGAAATGGACAGCCAGCCGGTTCAGGGAGAGAATATCAGGAAAACAAAAAAAGAGATAGAAGATTCCTTAGATACGATGAATCAGGCTCTTGAAAAATTATTTGATGAGATGTTTCAGAATGTAGCCATGGATATCTCTTCAGATATTCAGGTATTAGAGGTTATGTTGAAGCAGGATGGCTTGACTGAAGACGGGATACATGCAGACCAGAAAGAGCCGATGTTGAAGTTATAAAATTTTAAGCAGCGGTGTTGGAGAATAAGTATGTCATGCATTGCATGACGCGCATCTCGCAGCAAGAATGCCGGGGCATTCTTGAAAGAATCTAAAAAAGTAGCAGAGGAAATAGCAAATAAACACTATATAAGGAGAATAAAGATATGGATATTGAAGAATTATTAAAAGAGGGTCCATCCCTTACTTTGACACCGGAAGCAGCACCGGAACTTCCAGCAGAGGAGAAAAAAGCAGAGCCGAAAGTTTATGAAGAAGAACAGTATTTGACAGAAGAAGAAAAGAAACAGGTGGATGCGTTTGTAGAACAGATTCAGCTAGAAGATTCCACATCCATTTTACAGTATGGTGCGGGAACACAGAAAAAGATGTCTGATTTTTCAGAAGGAACACTGGAAAAAGTACGTTCTAAAGATTTAGGAGAGATCGGTGATTTGTTAAATGGGGTTGTCGTGGAACTGAAAGGATTTGATGAGGAAGAAGAAAAAGGTATTGTCGGTTTCTTTAAGAAAAAGGCATCAAAAGCGCAGACATTGAAACTCCGCTATAGTAAAGCGGAGGGAAGCATCGACCAGATCTGTGAGAAGTTAGAGGGACATCAGGTGCAGCTTTTAAAGGATAGCGCTATGCTTGATCAGCTTTATGATTTAAATAAAGTATATTTCCGTGAGCTTACAATGTACATTCTTGCGGGAAAGAAAAAGCTTGAGAAAGAAACCAATGAGGTTCTTCCGGCACTTCGAAAAAAAGCGCAGGAAACGGGAAGTCAGGAAGATGCACAGGAAGTTAATGACAGAGAGGCACTTTGTAATCGTTTTGAAAAGAAGATTCATGATTTGGAGCTTACAAGAATGGTATCTTTACAGATGGCTCCACAGATTCGTATGGTACAGGCTAGTGACATTACAATGTCTGAGAAGATTCAGTCTACTCTTGTAAATACGATTCCTTTATGGAAGAGCCAGATGATTATCGCACTCGGTGTAGAACATTCCAGAGAAGCGGCAGAAGCGCAGAGAAAGGTTACGGATCTTACGAATGACCTTCTTAAGAAAAATGCAGAGAAGTTAAAAACAGCAACTATTGAAACTGCAAAGGAAAGCGAGAGGGGAATTATTGATATGGAAACTCTCGTGGCAACAAATGAGAGCCTTATGAGCACGATTGATGAAGTGATGAAGATTCAGCAGGAAGGCCGGGAAAAGAGAAGAGAAGCCGAGGGCAAGCTGGTAGAACTTGAAGATGAGTTAAAACAAAAACTGCTTTCCCAGAGTAAATAGTGTTTTAATTGTGGCTGAAAGGTCATGATTTGTTTACAGATAAGCAAAAATATGCTTATATTTTAGAAAAAATCTTATCGTTTTATTGTTGGATATTACGGTTTTATTAAAAAATATTGCAAAAGTCACATTTTAGACACATTCAACAGTTATAATGAGCCTCAGTTAGATAAATGTTCGATTATGAATTTGTGGAGGAATGAAATATGCTGAATAGAATGAAACGTGTGGCAGCCGGTTTACTTACCGCAGTCTTTCTTTTTAATATAGCTCCTGTGTCAGGGGTAAATAATGTAGCACAGGTAGAGGCTGCAAAATTAGTAACAAAAGGTAAAGTAAACTCTAGTATCTTAAACATCCGTACAAGAAAGAGTACGAAAGCAAAGAAGATTACTACTTTAAAAAGAGGAGCAAAAGTAACACTCCTTTCTAACAACTCTAAGTGGGTTGCGGTAAAAGTAAAAGGTAAGGTTGGTTATACACAGGGTAAATATATCACAATCGCTAATGGAGCAACCGCTTCTGCAACTACAATGAGCAAAGGTCAGAGTGTTGTAAACTATGCGAAGAGATTCCTTGGAAATCCTTACAGATGGGGTGGAACAAGCCTTACTCATGGAGCTGACTGCTCAGGATTTGTTATGAGTGTATATAGACATTTTGGTAAGTCACTTCCTCATTCTTCTTATGCACAGAGAAACGTTGGAAGAAGAGTAAGTAGCTTAAGCAAAGCAAAACCTGGTG
>ERZ837487.2215-NODE-2215-length-20664-cov-4.106264_pt1 | contig 20664 bp, 19 predicted proteins | sample MGYA00519911_ERZ837487 | MGnify/ENA primary metagenome ERZ837487 (study PRJEB31850, sample SAMEA3708818) | human gut metagenome | biome: human gut; feature: human-associated habitat; material: faeces | place: China | collected 2014 ...
CATAACAGCCGGGCGCATATGTGATATCGCAAAGCGAAGATATGTCCTGGCGGGCTTACCGGAATGCCGTCGTGCGTGAAATACACAGCAGCCATGCGCCGGCAATACAGGCGGCTGATAACATCTCTGTTTACTACAAAATATACAGGAAACAGGGAGAGGTTCTGACAGAGGAGTGGACCGGGACAGCTCCGGGCTGTTATGCGCCGCTGGAGCCGGAATTTGATCTGGTCTATGAGGGAAATGGCAAAAAGATCAGTGAGCTTGTCGTAAATACACCGGGGGCAGGCGGCTGCTTTGGAACCGTGTCGAAGAATCGTTATTTTAAAAATCGGCGAAAACCCGGACGATTTCAAATATTACGGAAACAGCAATCTGGGAGATATCCTGGAATTAAGAGAGAATCTGGACAACAGCGCCATCAAATGGAAATGGGATTATAAGGGTTCCGTTCCCGGAGGAGATCACCGCTTTGCCATCAGCAAAGCAAATGTGATCCCGGCTCCCTCGGATCCCGGCAGCATTACGGTAAACAGCTATTTCGGGGAGCTTCACGAGCATACCGCAGAGGAAACCAGTCTTATGCCAAAGCAGCAGAAGCAGACCCGCTGACAGGCGGAGCAAGTATTACAGGCCAGCGGCCGGTGGGAGGTCTGGTAGGTAAGGCTGATAAAGATTCAGATGTGCAGCTGACCGATTGCTATTTTGCGGGAAAACTGCTTGGGGCATCCGAAAACAGTGACGGAAATCAGTCAGCGGGAACTCTGCCCGGAGCTTCCGATAACGATGGTCCTGTTACAACCTATCCATGTGACCCTGCTTTACAGGGCCGGACTTATCCATACAAGCTCTGGACCACCGAAAACGGCGTAAAGACCTATCGCGGTGACTGGATCCAGTAACCGGTAAGCGCAAAATGGGTGAAACAAAAAGAAACAAAAAGAAAAGTATATGAAAATATGAAACATAAAAACGGAAAAAATAGAACCGACTGCCGGGAAACGGAACAGACCGCAGGAAAAGCGAAGGTCTGAAGTATGAAAAAACGCGGTAAAAAGGTGTACAATATCTGCAAAAAGAAAAAAACAGCCGGATGCGCCAGGTTGGCATATACCTTGCTTATTATATGATCAGAACATAAATGCAAAAAAATAACAGTGCATTTAAGGAAAAAGGAGGGTATTTGATATGGCAACAAAACCAGTGATTGGTGTACTTCTTGGAGATGCTGCGGGGGTAGGACCGGAGCTTGTAGCAAAATGTGCGGCAGCAGGATTTTATGATGAATACTGCAGACCGGTAGTGATTGGAGATCTCAGAGTGCTGGAGCGTGCTCTGGATGTGATTGGCGCGAAGGATAAAGTAGCACTGCAGGTGATTTCCGATGTTGACGAGGCGGACTGGAGCAAGGGACTTCCGGTACTTGACCAGAAAAATCTGGATCCGGCACAGGTTCCGTTTGGCACAAAAACGGTGGAAAGCGGAAAAGCATGTCTGGATATGCTGAAGCTTGGTGTTGAGTTATGGAAGGCGGGCAAGATTGGCGGTTATGTATTCGGACCGTTAAATAAAGCCGGAATGCATGACGCCGGACTGACCTTAGAGAGTGAGCATCATTATCTTGCAAAGCTTCTGGGACACACAGATCCATTTGGCGAAATCAATGTTACCAACGGTCTTTATACGACCAGAACCACGAGCCACATTCCGATTTCCCAGGTAAGCGCGGACTTAAGCGAGAATGATGGACTTCGCATTAAGCGGGCAATCCGTCTTTCCTATAAGACCCTGACCGGAGCAGGAATTGAGAATCCGAGGATCGGTGTTGCTGCGCTGAATCCGCATTGCGGTGAGAATGGGGACTGCGGACGTGAGGAAATTGATGTCATCCGTCCGGCTATCGAGTGGGCACAGAAGGAAGGCATCAATGCTACCGGCCCATATCCGTCTGATATCGTGTTCCACAAGGCTCTGCTTAAGAAAGAGTTTGACGGCGTGGTTACCATGTATCATGATCAGGGCCAGATCGCGCTGAAACTGATTGGTTTCGAGGGCGGTATTACCGTTGCAGGAGGCTTCCCGATCCCGATCGTTACCTGCGGTCACGGAACTGCTTACGATATTGCAGGTAAAGGTGTGGTGACAACGGCATCGTTTGAGAATGCTGTAAAACAGTGTGCTACTATGGCAGCTGTTGCAGCAAAATAACAAAGCCATCCAGTATAAATTTTGTATTGCATATAGGAAGGGGACTCCGAAAGGGGTCCTTTTTCTTTGTTTCAATGAAACGATGCGCACTAAAATGAAACAACATGAAACATAATAAAGGGAATGGAAACATAATTGAGAAAAAAGCAACATATCAGGACATAGTGATGAGCGAAAAAGAAGAAACAGAGTGCCAAATTGGACAAAATCACGATGAAATTTGACGCTTTGAACAATGTTTTACAAAAAACAGCCCAAAAACAGCAACATGGCACAAGCCTTGCTTTCTATATGCTTATCAGGACATCCGGAGCAGGATGTGAGTAAGAGGAGGTAGAACAAGGTGAAAAGGTTTGGTTCAAAACAGCTGATCCCGATCGCAATGGCACTGATGGGAGTGGTGTTTGTAGTGGTTGGATTTACGCAGCTGGAGTTCTGGGACAAGGAACCGAAAGCGGGATTTTTCCCCAGCATCATTGCTGTGGTCATGGTGATTTCCAGTGTGGCCGCATTCTTCCAGACACTGAAAGAGGAGGATAAACCACAGTACAACAAAAATGAGCTTCTGGTTATCGCAGGCGGCGCAGGTGTGATCGCGGGAAGCTTTATCATTGGCATGATCCCGATGATCTTTCTGTATGTGCTCTTCTGGCTTCTGGTGATTGAGAAGGGAACTCCGATCCTGCACATCATCATCATTGAAGCGATCGTGGCAGTCATTGTGCTGGGGGTTTTTGCCGGATGGCTGCAGGTTCAGTTCCCGTGGGGACTGTTTGAAAACTTTATGTAGGGAGGAAACAGAATATGCAAAACTTTTCCATGCTGATCCAGGGCTTTGGCACAGCACTGACTCCGATGAACATTGGAGTATGTATGCTTGGCGCAGTTCTTGGACTGATTGTTGGCGCAATGCCAGGTATTGGTTCTCTGGCCGGTGTTGCACTGCTGTTGCCGCTGACATACAAGTTTAATCCGGCAACGGCGATCATCATGCTGGGCGCCCTGTACTATTCCAATATGTACGGCGGAAGCTTCAGCGCAATTCTTTTAAACATCCCGGGAGATTCCCCGGCGGTATGCACCACTCTGGACGGTTATCCGATGGCAACAAAGAGAAAGAGACCCGGACAGGCGCTTTTAACCGCAAACATGGCCTCCTGCATCGGCGGCACCATCGGCATGTTTATCCTGACCTTTATGGGACCCGGCCTTGCAAACCTGGGACTGAAATTTGGTCCGTCCGAGATGACAGCGATTCTGCTGATCGCCATGACATCCATCAGCTGGCTGGTCGGAGAAAATCCGATTAAGGGCGTAGTCATTACCTGTTTTGGTATTCTGCTTGCAAGCATGGGCATGGATACCCTGTCCGGCGCTCCGCGTTATGAGTTTGGAAGCATGCATCTGCTTGGCGGAATTCCGTTTACTCCGTTTGTCATTGGTGCGGTTGGCTTTGCGCAGGTCATTAAGCTGATCAATGACCGTGATTCCGACAATGAGAAGCGTGCAGGTTCCGCGAAACACGAGATGAAGCTTTCCATCCGCGGTTCCATGCTGACCGGTCATGACTTTAAAAGACTGCTTCCGCCGGCACTCCGTTCTGGATTTCTGGGAACCTTTATCGGTGTTCTTCCGGGAGCGGGTGCAACCACAGGATCCTTCATGGGCTATGCTGTCCAGAAAAAGTTTAAGAGTGAGGAGCCTCTTGGTACCGGCGCGATTGAGGGTATTGCGGCAGCAGAGGCAGCAAACAACGCAGCGGCGGCAGGCGCCTTTGCACCGCTTCTGGCACTGGGAATCCCGGGATCCGGTACCGGCGCTGTTTTATTAGGCGGTCTGATGATGTGGGGCTTATCTCCGGGCCCGCTCCTGTTTGAGAATGAGCCGGAGTTCTGCTGGGGCCTGATCGCGTCCCTGTATCTGGCAAACGTTTTCACCTTACTGGTTGCGATCTGTATTATTCCGTTCCTGATCCAGATCCTGTCTGTACCGGTAAAATACATGATCCCGATCATCACGGTAGTCTGCATCGTAGGCTCCTACAGCACCAGCAATTCCATGTATGGTGTCATTGTAATGTTCCTGTCCGGCATTGTGGGATATCTTTTAAACAAGAACAATTTCCCGTCAGCCCCGATGCTGTTATCCTTTGTACTGGCACCGCTTCTGGAGAACAATATGCGTAAGGCATTTATGCTTTCCGGCGGAAGCCTAAGCATTTTCTTTACAAGACCGATCACCTGTGTGCTGATGATCATTTTCTTTGCGATTATTCTTGCTTCAGCCATGCGCCCGGTTCTGGCCAAAAAGAAAGGTGCGGCAGCCTGAAAAAACAAAAACTGTGAAAATAATAAATGGAGGGTTTATATTTATGAAAAAGAGACTTTTAGCAGGTATCATGGCAGGCGTTATGGCAGCATCCGTACTGGTGACCGGCTGCGGCGGAAGCAAGGATGTGAAGGATGGAACCTTTACTCCGACTAAAACAATCCAGTGGATGTGTACATCCAGCGCCGGCGGCGGATCGGATATTTTTACCCGTAAGATCAGCGATATTATGACTGCCCAGAATCTTGTCAATGGCCAGACTATCGTAGTGACCAACAAGACAGACGGTTCCGGTGAGGTAGGACGTAATGAAGTGGCAGGTCTGAAAAAGAATGCGGATTATCAGCTTCTGACCTTCAACAGCGGCGATCTGATGCCGATGGTGACCAATACCAAGAACCGTTCCTCTAATTTCCGTATTCTTGCGGTTATGGCAGTGGACAAGCAGCTTTTATTCAAGGGAAAAGACGCAAAATACGATACCTTTGCAGATGTCATTGACGCAGTAAAGGCAGGCAATAAGGTAGTGATCGGAGGCTCAAAGGGTGATGATATTGCTACCTATCAGGCATTGATCGCAGAACTGGGAGTATCCGAAGACCTGCTGACTTACATTACCTATGATTCTACCGGTGACGCGATCACAGCGGCATTAGGCGGACATGTGGAGTTTGTGATCGCAAAACCTGCAGCAGCCTCTGAATATGTCGAGGCCGGTTCCCTGATCCCGATCCTGGCACTGGCGAATGAGCGTTATACCGGCAATCTGGCAGATGCTCCGACCTTAAGTGAGGTGGGAGATTACAACAATGTAGAGGTTCCGGTATGGCGTGGTGTTGCAGCTCCGGCAGCCATGAGTGATGAGGCTGCAGCTTACTGGAGCGAGGTACTCGGAAGCGTATCCGAGACGGATGCATGGAAGAATGAGTACATTGACGCAAATAAGCTGATCGCAGACTACATGGATACCACAGCAGCAACGGAATACGTGACCAAGTATGAGGCTGACTATATGGCTGAAAATGGATTAAAGTAACACGGGCTTTGGAAAATACTGATCAAAAATGGGGAATGCGCCATTTCGCGCATTCCCCATTTTTGTGTGAAAGATCATGGAAGAAGAATGTGATATTTTTTCATTTTCCGCCACAAGGTGCTTTTGTCTATTCCGAGAAATTTAGCAGTTTTTGTGCGGCTGTTGTGGAAGGTATAGAGCGCCTTCAGAATTTCTTCCCGCTCATCGTAAAGGGAATAGACCGGTGCGTCCCCGGGCGTTGACCGGTCCGTTTTTTTCGGCCCGTTTGGAGTGAGGGCGGCAGCTGCATCCGGAAGGACCTTCAGGATATCTGCAGGTGTGGCAAGCGGATTCTGGGTCAGTATGGAGAGTCTCTGACAGAAATTTCGCATTTCACGGATATTTCCGGGCCAGGGATACTGCGTGATCAGGCTGGCTCCTTCTTCGGAAAGCCCTGTCAGGATGCAGCCGGTGCGCTCGTGCTCATAGGAAATCAGCTGACTCAGAAGAAAGAGCGCATCCTGCTCCCGGTTTCGCAGCGGCGGGAGGTTCAGCTCCAGAACATCCAGTCGGTAAAGCAGATCCTGGCGGAACCTGCCGTTAGCCACTTCCTCTTTCAGGTTTTTGTTGGTGGCAGAGATAACGCGCACATCAACCGGAATGACGGTATCACTTCCGAGACGCACAACCTCGCGCTCCTGCAGAACACGCAGCAGACGGCTCTGGAGGTTTGGAGAGACATCTCCGATTTCATCTAAGAAGATAGTGCCTTTGTGTGCCAGCTCGAAGAAGCCCATTTTTCCGCCTTTGGAAGCGCCGGTAAAAGCGCCTTCTACATAGCCGAACAGTTCGCTTTCCAGAAGGTTTTCCGGGAGTGCCGAGCAGTTGATCGCCACAAAGGGATGGTTTTTGCGGGGACTGGAGTTGTGGATGCTTTGCGCAAAGAGCTCTTTTCCGGTTCCGGTTTCTCCGTAGATCAGGATATTTGAGTCGGAATAGCTGTAGGTCATGGCATCGGAGATCACGGAATCCATGATCCTGCTTTTGTGCAGGATATTGGAAAACTGATATTTTGCCTGAAAGCTCGAATGACGCAGCTTTTTTCGTACCTGGAGCTCATCTGCCTGGATGCGGCTTGTATCCTGAAAGGTCAGAACACAGCCGGAGTTTCCGTTATTATCCGGTGCCGGAACGCAGTTTACCATCAGGTGGTAGGAGGCATAGATGTGCAGCTCGGAAAGAAGCTTTTTTCCGTTTCTGGTAACCTCCTCCAACGGGAGATTTGGGAAAAAATCCAGGATGCTGCGTCCGGTAAGGAGCGCGTGGCCGGAGTCCAGGATAGAATAGCAGTATTTATTCGCGAATGTGATGATACCGTCCTGATCTGTGGATAGGATGCCCTGAAAGGAATAGTTCATGATATTGGCCATCTGGGCACTGCGCATTTTTTCTCTTAAGTCAATTTCGGCTGCGGATTTTGCCTCGTCGATCGCATTGTTGATGGCTTCCTGGCCGGATTCGATCATGACAGCCGGAAGACCGCTTTTTTTGGCCAGCTCAACGTCTGTATAGTTGCCAACCAGGGCGTCACATCCATCGGAAATCGCCTGCCGGATGGCGTCAGCAAGCAGGGGTTCGGAATTGACCGGGTAGGTAGAGAGCTTCATGTCAGGAAATGCATCCCGGATGCTTTCAATACCGTAGATCATGTTAAAGGCTCCGATCACCGCAATGTGAGACAGCCCAGGAGACATGCGGCGCGCTTTCAGGACGGCAGCAATGACATCATAGCCGCCGACCTTCAGCTCTGCGCAGATGTAGCCGCGCTGCTTCATGGTCAGGGCAGAGAAGCCGCGGGCGATCACGACATCGGCGTTCAAATCCTGAAGCGGATTATTATAGAAATCCTGTACAATTTCGTATTCAAGCTCATCACAGTCAGGACGTTCCTGGAAAACCTGCTTAATGAGAGGGACGATCTGGGGATAGGGAGCATAAAAAATCATGTGGATCATAGAAAACCTCCATTTGTACATGAAAATTATTGTCTGATGATGATTATAGAGGAATTTGCACGCAAAAGAAAGTAAAAATTGCAAAAAATTGCAAAATGATTTTTGATAAGATATAAATTGCAATTAGATGAAATGATATGCAATCTTAAAACGGGTGAAGTTGGAAAAATATAGAATGCAGCAGAGATAATGCGAAAAGAATCAATTGTGATAATGCATTGAAACAGAGATTGATATTTGTGCAAAATACATAAAAAGGGATGTAAAAAACAGAAAAAAAGAAAAAATCTGCGTGAAAAGGAAAAATAGGCATAAGGTTTGCTCTATAGTATGTCAGAACTGGTTCAGAAACAAAAAAACATAGTAGGATTTGTATGGAGGGTACAGGTTATGATTGGTAATGTCAGAATACTCGGAACAATGAAAAAATTTCCGGCAGGCGCAATGGTAATCCCGCTGCTGCTTGGATGCACGGTAAACACATTTTTCCCGGAAGCTTTAAAAATCGGAGGCTTCACAACGGGACTTTTCAAGAATGGAATCCCAACCCTGATCGGTTTGTATCTGTTCTGCAGCGGCGCAACGATTGATGTAAAAGCAGCAGGAGAGACGGTATACAAGGGCGTGTTTCTGACAGCCCTGAAGTTCTTTGGCGGCTTTGGTATCGGACTTCTTCTGAATGCAATTTTTGGAGAAGCCGGATTTCTGGGCTTGCTTCCGCTGGCAGTCATTGGCGCAGTAACCAATTCCAATGGTGTTATTTATGCAACTCTTGCCGGTGAGTATGGCGATGAGTCTGACGTAGGAGCAACCGCGATCCTGACTTTAAATGACGGCCCGTTTTTCACGATGATTGCGCTTGGAACAGCAGGGATCGGAAAATTCCCGATCACCGCGATCATGGCAAGCATTATCCCGCTGATCATTGGTTTTATTATCGGTAACCTGGATCATGAGTGGAGAGAAACTCTTTCCACTGCGATGGCACTTCTCCCACCGTTCAATGGTTTCTGTCTTGGAGCAGGCATGAGCTTTTTCACCATTGCAGGCGCCGGCTTTTCCGGTATCCTTCTCGGACTGCTGACAGTTGCGGTAACCGGTATTCTTACGTTTATCATTTACAGCCTGATCCGAAGAAAAGCAGATCCGATGGGAGCAGCGATCGGTACGGTGGCAGGCGTTGCCGCAACAACACCGGCAGCGATTGCAGATGCAGATCCGTCCTTTGCTCCGCAGGTTGAGACTGCAAGTGCGCAGATTGCGGCAGCAACCATTGTGACAGCGATCGTGACACCGCTTCTGGTGGCATTTCTGGCACGGTGGTCCAGACAATTCAACGAAAAGCATGGCCTTGGCAATGCAAAACAGCAGAAGACCGGAGTAAAAGCCATGATGGCTGAGACAGAATAAAGCAGGGGGAAACAGATATGAGCGATATTATTTTAAAAGCTGACCGTGTTCTGGTTGGCGAGGATCTGAATTTAAAAGAGCACATGGCAGTGATCGTCCGTGATGGAAAAATAGAGGAGATCGTACCGCAGGCGGAGTGTCCTGCGGTAGAAGGTGCGGAGGTGATCGATTTAAAGAATACGACCCTCATGCCCGGCATGATCGAGTGCCATAACCATCTTTCTATTGACGCCACGATCCCGGAGCATCTGGAGCTTCTGGCATGGAGTACAGAATGTGAGCTGACCCTGATCGCTCTGGATGGGTTCCGGAAAGATCTGATGAGCGGAGTCACAACAGCACGCTGCATGGGAGACCGTTTTTATATTGATGTAACACTGAAAAAGCTGATTGAACAGGGAAAGGTGGCAGGACCGAAGCTTCTCGCAGCAGGCATTGGCATGAAGGGAAGCCACGGTGCCGGATATATCGGAAGCCCGCACTGCGGACCTGAGGAGATCCGGAAAACTGCCCGCGAAAATTTAAAGAAGGGTGTCGATTTGTTAAAGCTGTTTATCACTCCGGGCGTTCCGGATCCGGAGAGCGAGTTTGTGCCGAGCTTTTTAAGTCTGGAGGAGATTGCCATGGCAGTCAGTGAGGCGGCAAGAAAGAACCTTCCGGTTGCTGCACACTGTATCGGCGGTCAGGGCCTAAAAGACTGTATCGACGGCGGGGTACAGGTCATTGAGCATATGTATATGTGCACCCCGCAGGATGCGGAATGGCTGGCAAATTCCAAATGTATTGTTGATTTTACTTCCGGTATTTTCCTGGATCCGACGCGCGAGGAAACCCTGTCGGCAAACAATGCATACCGGGTTCGCAAAAACCGGCCGCGCGTCCGGGAAAGACTGAAGCTTCTGATGAGTACCGGTGTTCCGTATGTTCTGGGAACCGATGCTTACCATGGTTATCTGTACCGCGAGGTTGGATATGCGGTAGAGCTCGGTTCAGATATTGTGACCGCATTAAAGGGTGTTACCTCCAATGCCGCGAAGGTCTGCGGACTGGGAGACCGGATCGGAAGCTTAAAGAAAGGCTATGCTGCAGATATCATTGCAGTGGATGGAAATCCGCTGACGGATGTGGAGTGCCTGGCAAACGTACCGTTTGTAATGCAGGATGGTAACGTTGTGAAACGAAAGTGAAACATTTACGACTAGAATTAAGAAACAAAATGAAAAATATAGCGAAACAAAATGAAACATAATTCCTGAAAAAACGAAAAAGGGACAGAAAAATGCACCGGCAAGACCTGGCACATGTTTTGCTTTATATACTGGTATCAGGAAGTCAGAGAAAAGGAGTGAGGGTATGAAGTTATGTTATCAGGTTGCCACACCGGATGTTGCGATCGCAGATTCGGTTACGGCATATCAGGGACCTCTGGAGAAAAGCTTTTCGGATCTTGCAAAGCTTGGTTATCAGGGAGTGGAGCTGATGACGTTAAATCCGTCAGAGCTTGACTGGGAGTTTGTAAAATGTGAGGCAGAAAAAAACGGCTTGAAGGTGGTTCTGGTCTGCACCGGTGAAATCTTCGGCCAGCTGGGACTCAGCTATACAAACCCGGATCCGGAGAACCGGAAAGAGGCAATTCGCAGAAGTAAGGAGATCATCGACTTTGCTGCTTATCTGGGAGCAAATATCAACATCGGGCGTATCCGCGGACAGTACTGCAAGGAGCTGACAAAAGCGCAGACAGAGGAGCTGGCGGTTGCCGCGTTCCGGGAACTGGCCGATTACGCGGCACCGAAGGGTGTAAAGATCGCATTGGAAACAGTTACCATCATGCAGACGAATTTTATCAATACCTGCGCGGAGGGCGCAGACATGGTGGATCGGGTAAACCGGCCGAATTTTCGCCTGATGCTGGATGTGTTTCACTTAAATCTGGAAGAGAAGGATCTGTTTGAGGCTATCCGCCGATACAGCTCCTATAACATCCATGTCCATCTGGCTGACAATAACCGCCGCTATCCAGGCCAGTGCGGACTGGATTTTGAAAAAATCATTTCTACCTTCCGGGAATGCGGATATGATGGCGCATTTACCACGGAAATATTCCAGCTGCCAAGCATGGAAGGCGCGGCAAAGGGTGCGGCTGAGTATCTGATCCCGATCATGAAGAAGGTTTACGGACAGGAGGAAGCATGAAAAGTATTGCACTGATCCATACCGTAAAGACGGTAGCGAATTCCTTTGAACAGAAACTGAAGGATTATGTGGGGGAACCGGTCAAGATCCATAATCTCTGGGACGATTTCCTGGCGAATAATCCGAATGAGATCGGGGAGTTTACCATAGAAAACCGCTGCCGCCTGTATAACGATATCAAGTCTGCAGAGATGACGGGAGCCGATATGATCGTGGTGACCTGTTCTACACTGACACCGGTAGTCAATATGATCCGGCCCTTTGTGAGGGTGCCTCTGATCGCCATTGACGATGCGATGGGAAGGAAGGCAGTAACCTGCGGAGAACGGATCCTGGTTCTTGCGACGGCAGGAAGCACGGAGGGGCCTATGCGGGAAAAGCTGAATGCGGAAGCAGCAAAGCTTGGAAAAAGCATTCAGATTGATTTTCAGGCAAACGCGGAAGCGTTTCAGGCTATGAAGGCAGTACAGATGGAACGTCACGATGCGATCCTGTTAGATATGGCGAAAAATATTTCCGGATATGACTGTGTGGTGCTGGCTCAGGCATCCATGGCACATCTGGATCAGAAAATAGAAGCAATCTGTAAGATCCCTGTTCTGTCAAGTCCCGGACTTTGCATGGAGCAGGTGAAGGAAACATTAAAAACGATATAAAAATAGAAAAGGAGACTACTGACATGACCAACGAAAAGAAACAGGAGTTGGATGCTCTTTGCCTGAAATTCAGACGTACCCTGATAGAAATCTTACATGAGAGACAGACCGGACATCCGGGCGGATCTCTTTCCGTATGCGAGATCCTTACAAACCTTTATTTTAACGACGCAAATATCTCTCCGGAGAATATCAATGACAGAAGCCGTGATAAGATCGTGCTCTGCAAGGGACATGCTGCTCCGATGCTTTATCTGGAGCTGGCAGAAAAAGGCTTTTTCCCGATGGAAGAGATGCACAGCCTCCGTCAGATCAACAGCCGTCTGCAGGGACATCCGTGTTCTAAAGAAACTCCCGGAGTTGAGGCATCTACCGGTCCTCTCGGAGCCGGTTATCCTTTCGCGTTAGGCATGGCACTTTCCGATATGCATGATGGTGTAGACGCTTACACCTATGCGATCCTTGGAGATGGTGAGATCAACGAGGGCGTGGTATGGGAGACCTGCATGAATGCCTCCAAGTTTAAAGCAGACCGTCTGATCTCTATTCTGGACTGGAATGGTGTACAGCTGGACGGAACTACCGAGCAGATCATGCCGATGGGTGACATCGAACTGAAGTTTAAGGCATTTGGCTATAATACCATTGTCTGTGACGGACATAATGTGGCAGCCCTCAGCGCAGCGATCGAGACCGCGAAATCGGTTAAGGGTGTTCCGAGCATCATTCTGGCAAAGACTGTGAAGGGCAAGGGCATTTCCTTTATGGAGGGCAAGAACACCTGGCATGGTGCTCCGGTTAAGGATGCCGATTATGAAGCAGCAATGAAAGAACTGGGAGGTGTACAGTAATGGCAAAGGCAATTCGTGATGTATATGGAGAGACACTGAAAAAATACGGCGCGATGAATGAGAATATCGTAGTTCTGGATGCAGATGTATCCGGCTCCACAAAATCGGCCGTGTTCGGAAAGGAGTATCCGGACCGTTTCTATAACTGCGGAATCAGTGAGTATGCGATGATGGGCATGGCAGCAGGCATGGCCAAAAACGGCAAGATCCCGTTTGTCAATACCTTTGCGGTATTTTTAACCACACTGGGGTCTCTGGCAGCAAGAACCTTTATGTCCTACTCCGGACTGCCGATCAAGATGATGGGTGGTTACGGCGGCTTATCCGATGCCTTTGACGGTGCGACCCATCATGCTCTGGAGGACATTGCCATGATGCGTACACTTCCGGGGGTAAATGTTATGGTAGCTTCCGATGCGCAGATTACCGACTGGATGGTCAAAACCGCTATTGAAGTCAATGAGCCGATGTACATCCGTCTTTCGAGAGACGCGGCTCCGGACTGCCATCCGGAGAATGCGAAGTTTGAAATGGGCAAAGGTATGGTGGTAAGAGAAGGAACCGATGTAACCATCATTGCCTGCGGTCTGATGGTAAGTACCGCAATTACGGCTGCAAAAGCTCTGGAGCAGGAGGGCATCAGCGTGAGAGTTGTGGATATGTACTGCATCAAACCGATTGACGCAGAGCTGATCGAGAAATGCGCGAAAGAAACCGGCGCGATCGTAACAGCGGAGGAGCACAGCGTGATCGGCGGTCTTGGCGGAGCAGTCAGCGAGGTTCTGGCAAAATCCGGATGCCTGGTACCGGTCGAGATGGTCGGCATGCAGGATCGTCACGGTGAATCCGGTCCTTACAGTGAGCTGTTAAAGAAATACGGCCTGGATGCGGAAGCAGTTGCGGCAGCTGCAAAAAAGGCAGCAGCAAGAAAATAGGCGGCCGCGTCAGGCAGATTCCATCGGAAAGGAACAAAAAAATTATGGAAAAGTCCATGAAACGGTACATGAAGGTCGGTACGATCCTTCATGTATCCTACAAAGAGGTTGGTTTCGGGGAGGGACCGATCCTGGAATGTTTAAAAAAGATTGTGACGGACCCGTATTTTGAAGCGGTGGAAGTGGCACACATGAAGGATCCGGTTGTGCGCAAAAGAGCGGCAGAGATGATTGTTGCTGCGCATATGACCACTGCTTACGGCGGTCAGGGACTGATGCTGGGAGCTGGCTTAAACATCAATGACTTAAACGAAGAGGGACGACAGAAGGCCCTGGCTTCCCTGAAAATGGGGATCGATGAGGCATATGAGATCGGGGCACAGGACTTTGCGTTTCTGGCAGGCCGCTACGAGGCAGAGACAATGGAAGAATCCTTCCAGGCACTTCTTGCTTCCACCAGAGAGCTTTGCGAGTACGCGAAAGCTAAGGGAAACATGCCGGTTCTCTGCGAGGTGTTTGATTATGATATCGCAAAGAAATCTCTGATCGGTCCGGTTGACCGGGTAAAACGCTACGCAGAGACGATCTGTGCGGAGTATGACAATTTTGGCCTGATGGTGGATCTGAGCCATATTCCGATGATCCATGAAACCATTGAGGAGAATCTGCTTCCGGTCCGCAGATTTATCCGCCACGCCCACATGGGCAATACGGTGATCAGGAGTCCGGAATGCCCGGCTTACGGGGATGAGCACCCGAGGTTTGGCTTCCCGAACAGTGAAAATGATGTAAAAGAACTGGCCGATTATCTGAGGCTGCTGATGGAGATCGGATTCATCAGTGAAAAGAATCGTCCGATCGTAAGCTTTGAGGTAAAACCCTTTGAAGAAGAGGATCCCGATATCTGCCTGGCAAATGCAAAACGAACACTTGACCTGGCGTGGGAACTTGTATAAAGTTAGAATTGCATAACAATAAAATGAATCAGAGCAGGAGGAAAAGAACATGAGAGAGTCTATTCATAAATATTTTCAGGTAGGTACCATCCGCTGGATGTCCTTTCCGAACAGAAGTGTAGTAGATCAGGTAAAGCGGATCGCGGTAGATGATTACTTTGATGCGATCGAGGTGACCAAATGTGCCGATGACGCAGAGCGCGAAGAGGTGAAAAAAATCCTGGAGCAGTCTCATTTAAAGGTCTGCTATGGCGCACAGCCGAGACTTCTCGGACCGAAGCTGAATCCGAACGACATCGATGAGGAGGGCAGAAAAAAAGCTGAGGCTACCCTGATCGAGGCAGTGGATGAGGCAGAATACCTTGGCGCAAAGGGAATCGCATTCCTGGCAGGAAAATGGGAAGAGGAAACCAAGGATCAGGCTTACGCACAGCTGTTAAAAACTACCCGCAATGTCTGTGACTACGCAGCGAAGAAGGGCATGAACGTAGAGCTGGAGGTCTTTGATTTCGATATGGACAAGGCAGCCCTGATCGGACCGGCTCCCTATGCGGCACAGTTTGCGGCAGACATGAGAATGACCCATAACAATTTCGGATTATTGGTAGATCTGTCTCATTTCCCGACTACCTATGAGACCTCAAAATTTGTGATCCGGACCTTAAGACCTTACATCACTCACCTTCATTTCGGAAATGCAGTCGTAGAAGAGGGCTGCCCGATGTATGGTGACAAGCATCCGCGTCTGGGCTATCCGAACAGCGCCAACGATGTGGAGCAGCTGACCGATTATCTGCAGGTACTTAAGGAAGAGGGCTTCTTCAACGCGAAGGATCCGATGGTACTGTCCATGGAGGTTACCCTGGCTCCGGGTGAGGACGATGAAATCATTCTGGCAAATACCAAACGCTGCTTAAACCGCGCATGGGCACTGGTAGAAGACTAAGAAATACCGAAAAACGAGAAAAGGAGAACGGAATCATGAAGATTGTAGTATTAGATGGCTATACCGAAAATCCTGGTGATATCAGCTGGGGGCCGATTGAAGCTCTTGGCGAGGTTACCGTATATGACAGAACTGCTTACGAGGAGTCCCCGCTGATCGCGGAGCGCATCGGTGACGCAGATGTGATCGTGATCAACAAGACACCGATCAGTAAAGAAACCATGGACAAGTGCCCGAACTTAAAGGCGATTGCAGTTCTGGCTACCGGCTACAATGTAGTAGATTATGAGTACGCAAAGGCAAAGGGCATTCCGGTTATGAATGTTCCGGTATATGGAACGGATAATGTCAGCCAGTTTGCTGTCAGCCTTTTGCTTGAGGTATGCTCCCATATCGGACATCACAGCGATTCTGTATATGCCGGTGAGTGGGCAGAGAATGCAGACTGGTGCTACTGGCATTATCCGATGATCGAAGTATCCGGAAAGACCGCAGGCATCATCGGACTTGGCCGTATCGGTGTGAATACCGCAAAAATCTTAAAGGCCATGAACGTGAATGTGATCGCTTATGACGCATTCCAGAGCGAGGCAGGAAAAGCGGTTGCGGAGTATGTGGAATTAGATGAGCTGCTTGCAAAGTCTGACTTTATCTTCCTGCATTGCCCGCTGTTCCCATCTACTCAGGGAATTATCGGAAAAGAGAATATCGCGAAGATGAAGGATGGAGTCATCATCATCAATAACAGCCGCGGACCGCTGATCGTTGAGCAGGATCTTTACGACGCATTAGAGAATGGAAAAGTGGCAGCCGCAGCTGTGGATGTTGTTTCCACGGAGCCGATCAAAAAAGACAACGTTCTGTTAAAAGCGAAAAACTGCATCATCACCCCTCATATTTCCTGGGCAACCAAGGAGGCACGTGAACGCATCATGAACACAACTGCAGAGAATATCAAGTCCGTGATCGACGGTGTTCCGCAGAATGTAGTGAATAAGTAACAGAAAAACAAGACGATTTTCATAATTTTTCTGCAAAATTGAATGGGCTATGGTATACTTTACCATAGCCCATTCAAGGAAAAGGGGCAGATGAAACTGTCTTGGAAAAAGGAGAAAATCTCGGACATGGTAAAGATAAGGGTTTTTATACCGCATCTGGAGCTGAAAGAAATCTTTGAAGATGTGGTGAAGAAACTGCCGCAGTACGAAACAATTCAGATAGAACAGCAGTATGTATTCGGAACACCGGATGATCTGGCCAAATATGGCGATGCTGATGTGCTGGTCGCGCGGGGCATGACGTATGAGGTGCTGAAAAATCTGTTTCCGGACAAGCATGTGATCGAAGTGCATGTCAGCAGTTTTGATATTTTTGACGCGTTGGTAGAGTGCAGAAAACAGAATGCCGGAAAAATCGCACTCTGCCTGCATAACCGGAAATTCAAATCCATGGAGGAGCTGGAGGAGCTTTGCGGTGCGTCCATCACGATTTATGATACTCCGAATGAGGCTTCCACGGAAGCCGCAGTCCATCAGGCCATGGAGGACGGCGCGGATATTTTTGTCGGTGCGGGAACCATGTGCGGAATCTGTGACCGGCTGGGATTAAAGCGTGTCCATATCCATACGAATGAAGAAGCGGTGGAGGTGGCCATGAAGGAAGCGCTCAATGCAGCGCGGACAATCCGGCAGGAGCGTGCCAAGAGTGATATCATTGAGGCCATGCTCAATCACAGTGAAGAAGGCGTGCTCGCGATTAGCGACAGAGGACGGATTCTGGCGATCAATAATCAGGCATACCGTATTTTTCAGATTTCTACCATCGACTCGCTTGTTGGCAGTCCGGCAGCAGAGCTGGAGCAGGCAGATGACTGGGAAAATCTTCTGCATGAAAATCAGGCGCGCGAGCGCATCCTGAAGATCAAAGGCAAGGATTACTATGTGCAGTACAAACACCTGAGTGAAGAAGCGGCCGAGACCGGAGCTTTGGTTTTTATCCGGAATACCGATCGGATCATGGAAGAGGAACGAAAAATCCGGAAGGGACTTGCAGAAAAAGGACTGACAGCCAAGTATTCCTTTTCAGATATTCTTGGAAAAAGCAAGGCAATTCGTGAGAATATCCATATGGCACAGCGTTACAGCCGGGTTAATTCCAATGTTCTGATCGTGGGAGAAACCGGTACCGGAAAAGAATTATTCGCGCACAGTATTCATCAGGCATCAAGCCGCAGTGATCAGCCGTTTGTTGCGTTAAACTGTGCCGCACTCCCGGAAAATCTGCTGGAAAGCGAACTGTTCGGGTATGAGGCAGGCGCTTTCTCGGGCGCGGCCAAAGGCGGTAAGATCGGTCTGTTTGAGCTGGCACACCGGGGAACCATTTTTTTGGATGAGATTGGAGAAATTCCGATCACTTTGCAGGCCAAGCTTTTGCGTGTGCTGCAGGAAAAGGAAATCCGCCGCATCGGCAGCACCAGTGTGCATCCGATCGATGTCCGTGTTGTTTCTGCAACCAATATTAATATAGAAGAAAAGATCCGAAACGGACAGTTCCGTTCTGATCTGTATTATCGTTTGAACCTTCTTGATATCAGTATTCCACCGCTCAGAGAGCGCCGGGAAGATGTTCAGGAACTGGTTGATTTTTACCTGACCAGATTTGCGTGCGAAATGGGAAAACGGATCCCGACTGTAACATCGGAGGCTGCTCAGCTTTTGATGCAGTATGACTGGCCGGGAAACGTGCGGGAGCTGCGCAATGTCTGTGAACGCCTGATCGTTTTGAATGACAGCGATTTTGTCAGTGCCGGGCTTTTAAGACAATTGAAAATTTTTCGCGAGAGCAAAGCGCGGGAGCCGGTTATTCTTCCGGAGGAACAGATGGAAGATACGGTCTACAGCCGCTTAAAGCCGAAGAAAAAGAAAAAGGAGCTGGCGGAGGAGCTTGGTGTCAGCCGCACGACTCTGTGGCGTATGGCAAAACGCCAGAGCGCGCTGGAGCAAAAGCAGCGGGAGCAGGAGATCAGCAAGAGAAGGAGCGAATGATTAGATGGAACTGAATTACGGAATGTCTCTGGAACAGAAGCAGCAGTTATCTCAGAATCAGATACAGTCCCTGGAGTTGCTGGCCATGGACAGTGTAGAACTGAGTGAATTTTTGCAGGACGAATACCTGGAAAATCCTCTCTTGGATTACTCGGAGGAGCATGCGATGCCGGGCGGCAGGGAGGATATCGGACAGACTTATGAACAGCCGCCGGTATTGGAACAGAATTACGACGATACTGCGGAGGAAGAAGACCGAAGAAGAAAAGATATTCCAATGCCGGAGACAGAAAGCATCAAAAACTATATTCTGGATCAGCTGCCGGATGGAGCATGCAGCCGGAAACTGGCAGAGTTTATGACAGACTGTCTGGATGATAACGGCTTTTTTACAATACCGACTGAGGAAGTGGCGCAGAAAACCGGAGTGCCGGAGGCGGAAGTTTCCTGGACTCTGAAGGTGCTGCAGGAACTGGAGCCCTATGGGATTTTCGCACCGGACCTGAAACACAGCCTGTTAAAACAGCTGGAGATGCAGGGACTAAATAATGCTCCGGTCAGTCAGGTGGTGAAGGAACACCTGCAGGATGTGGCAGATGGAAAGATCAGTGTCATTTCCCGGGCGCTGAAGCTCTCAACCGCAGAAGTACGCAAATGCATAGATCAGATCGCAAAGCTGAATCCGAGACCCCTGGGAGAGTTTGGAGGAAAACGCAACGATTATGTGGTTCCGGATATTATTTTCCGGAAAGATGACGGAAAATGGGAAATTGAACTCAATGATGGATGGGTGGAGGATTATCATATCAATGATTATTATCTGAAAATGATGAAGGAATCCACAGACGCTCAGCTTGGGGCTTATTTTCAGAAAAAACTGGAGCGCATCCGTTTTGTGATGAACAGTATTGCACAGAGACGCAGGACAATTCTTCAAATATCAGAGCAGATTCTGAATGTACAGGAGCATTTTCTGGATGGAACCGGATTCTTAAAACCCATGACGATGACGGATGTGGCAGAAAGCCTTGGAATTCATACTTCTACGGTGAGCCGGGCCATCAAGGGAAAGTATATCCAGTATCCGTGCGGAACCATATTGATGAAGCATCTGTTTACGGCATCGGTTTCAGCAGCAGAAGGAAGCGATGCGGTCGGAACCATGCAGATCAAGGAACTGATGAAGGAGCTGATCCGCAACGAAGATAAGAATAAGCCTTACAGCGATCAGAAGCTTTCATCGCTTTTGAAAGAGCGCGGCATTGAAATTTCAAGACGTGCTGTGGCAAAATACCGGGAAGAAATTGGAATTCGAGGAAGCTTTGACCGGAAAGCATTTTAAAGAAAAAGGAGAATAAGATTATGAAATTTTTTGTTGATACCGCAAATGTTGAGGAAATCCGCAAGGCAAATGATATGGGAATTATCTGTGGAGTAACCACCAACCCGTCGCTGATCGCAAAAGAGGGCCGTGATTTCAACCAGGTTATCGCAGAGATCGCTTCTATTGTGGACGGACCGATCAGTGGCGAGGTAAAGGCTACTACCACCGATGCAGAGGGCATGATCAAAGAAGGCCGCGATATTGCAGCCATCCATCCGAATATGGTAGTAAAGATCCCGATGACCGTAGAGGGCTTAAAGGCTGTTAAGGTTCTGCACGCAGAGGGCATTAAGACCAACGTAACTCTGATCTTTTCCGCAGCACAGGCTCTGTTGGCTGCAAGAGCAGGAGCAACCTACGTTTCCCCGTTCCTGGGCAGACTGGACGACATCTCCATGCCGGGTATTGATCTGATCAACGAGATCACCGAGATCTTTATGATGCACGACATCCAGACCGAGATCATCGCGGCGAGCATCCGCAACCCGATCCATGTCATTGACTGTGCAAAGGCTGGTGCTGATATCGCTACGGTTCCGTACAAGGTATTAGAGCAGATGACCAGGCACCCGCTGACCGACCAGGGCATTGCAAAATTCCAGGCAGATTACAAGGCTGTATTCGGCGAGTAAAAATCAGGGAATAAAACAAATACAGGGGTGGGCCGATTGTGCGTCCACCCCTGTACTGACTTCAGTCTGGTTTCGACAGAAAAAATAA
>ERZ837487.2227-NODE-2227-length-20543-cov-8.563452_pt1 | contig 20543 bp, 17 predicted proteins | sample MGYA00519911_ERZ837487 | MGnify/ENA primary metagenome ERZ837487 (study PRJEB31850, sample SAMEA3708818) | human gut metagenome | biome: human gut; feature: human-associated habitat; material: faeces | place: China | collected 2014 ...
CGATGGTGTCGAACCAGAACACGTTGTTCAGAGCGTGGTGCAGGCCGGTGGGGATGAGCAGACGGTTCAGGAAAGCGTAGATGCCGGCGCCGATGCCGCCCATGCCAGCGATGCCGGTGCCGATGGCGACCAGAGCGTCGAAGATGACGGGCCAGACGAACAGCAGAACGACAGAGACAACGATGGAGATCAGGCCGGTGGCGATGGCGACGAAGCGCTTGCCGGAGAAGAATGCCAGCCAGTCAGGCATCTGGGTGCTCTTGAACTTGTTGTAGCAGGTTGCGCCCACCACAGCGGCCAGAATGCCGATGAAAGAGTTGCCGGCCACCTTCTGGAAAGCGATGTAGGTAGCGGTGCCCTCTTCGAGGCTGCGCACCATGCTGACCACAGCGGGGTTCAGCAGCTGCTGCATCATCAGATAGCTGACCAGACCGGCCAGACCAGCGGTACCATCGTGGTCATCCGCCAGGCCGACGGCCGCGCCGATGGCGAACAGCCAAGCCATGTTATCGATCAGTGCGCCGCCTGCCTTGACCAGCAGGAAGCCGACGGTGTAAGCCGCGCCGGAAGTTGCTGCACCGGGAACACCCATAACGCCCGGAGCAAAGGCATAACCAAGACCCATCAGGATGCCGCAGATCGGCAGCACAGCGACGGGAAGCATCAGTGCCTTGCCCAATTTCTGGAGATACTTCATCATAAGACACATTCCTCCTTAAAGAATGTTTGTGTTATGGCGGCTCCTGGTTGAAAGCCGTCCATAATTTCGTAACATCATCTTAACATATTTTCAGCAAAAAAGAAAGTCGTTCCCATCAAATTTTCATGTTTTTGCCCCAAAAGTCCCTATTTGACGGTTCAGGAGTCAAAAGTTTTTGGATTTTTTGCGCAAAAGTCCAATTCATCTTTCCTCACGGTTGAAAAATCTTTTCTTTTCGCGGCTTCTCCGGCAAACACCTTGCATCCCCGGGCGGAATCGGGTACAATCCTATATAAGTACAACACTTTTCAAAACAGGAGGATTTTCCGCAATGGAATGGACTGATATTCGCCTGACCGTGGCCAAAGCTGATGCCGACAACGCCGAGGCCGTGGCCACCATGATCGCCGAGGGCGGCATTTATATTGAAGACTACAGTGACATTGAGCAGCAGGTGGCTGAGATCGCCCATGTGGATCTCATTGAGCAGGAGCTGCTGGATAAGCCCCGCGACCAGGTCATCATCCACATGTATCTGGAGCCGGGCGCTTCCCCCGTGGAAACGCTGGCCCTCATCGCCGCCCGGATGGAGGCGGCAGGCATCCCCTACACCGCCGAGACCGAGGGCGTGGAGCAGGAGGACTGGCAGAACGGCTGGCGCAAATATTACCACCCCATGGACATCGGCCAGCACCTGGCCATCGTGCCCTCCTGGCAGGAATATGACACCGACCGTGTCAAGCTCATCCTGGATCCCGGCCTGGCCTTTGGCACCGGCGGCCACGAGACCACCAGCCTCTGCCTGGAAGCGCTGGACGAGCGGGTCAAGGGCGGCGAGCGGGTGCTGGATATCGGCACCGGCAGCGGCATCCTGGCCATTGCCGCCCTGAAACTGGGCGCTGCCAGCGCCGAGGGCGTGGACATCGACCCGGTCGCCGTCCGTACCGCTGGGGAGAACGCCGCCCTCAACGGCGTGGCCGACAAGCTCACCGTTCTGGTGGGCGACCTCTCCGACAAGGCCAGCGGCAAATATGACATCATCACCGCCAACATCGTGGCAAACGCCATCATGTCCCTGGCCCCCGCCGTGCCCGGCCTGATGGCCGACAACGGCGTCTTCATTGCCAGCGGCATCATTGACAGCCGCAAAGACGAGGTGCTGGCCGCCCTGAAAGCCGCCGGCCTCGCCGTGCAGGAAGTAAAAGAGAAGCGCGGCTGGGAGTGCATCATTTGTAAGAAGTAAAGCCTCTCAGGCGCTCCGCGCCAGCCGTTCCCCTTTCGGCACTTCCGTGCCACCTCCCCCGGCCGGGGGAGTCTTTCCGATCAGGGGAGCCCTTGGCATAACGGGTCAGCTCTGCTGACTGCGAATGGCTGCAAAACAAATCAACGGGAGTTTATAAAATGCCTCATCGTTACTTTACCACCGAGATCGCCGACGGCGCGGCTGTGCTGCGCGGCTCCGACGCCCACCACCTGGCCCGGGTGATGCGGGCAAAACAGGGCGATACTGTCATTTTATGTGACGGCAACGCTGTGGAGTACACCGCCACCATCACCGGGTTCGGGGACGAGTGCGTGGAGTTCCGCGTGGAACCGGGCTACCCCAGCGCCGCCGAACCCAGTGTGGAAGTCACCCTGCTGGCGGGCTACCCCAAGCAGGACAAACTGGAACAGATCATCAAACACGGCGTGGAGCTGGGCTGCACCCACTTTATCCCGTTCTTCAGCCGCTACTGCGTGGCCGCCCCCAAAAAAGAGGAGCAAAAAAACGAGCGCTACAACCGCATCGCCTTTGAGGCCGCCAAGCAGTGCGGCCGGGGCGTGCTGCCGGATGTGGCTCTGCCCCTGCCCAATTTCGGGGCGGTCTGCCGCAGCCTTGCCGGGTACGACCTCGTGCTCTTCTGCTATGAGTGCGGCGGCGAGCCTCTCCGCCAGCTGCTGGCGGAGGCCAAGCCCGCTGACGGCAAAAAGCTGAAAATCGCCATCATCACCGGTGCCGAGGGCGGCTTTGCCGCCGAGGAGGCCGAAATGGCCGCCAAGGCCGGGGCTAAGACCGTCGGCCTCGGCCCCCGCATCCTCCGCTGCGAGACCGCCCCCCTGGCGGTGCTCTCCGCCGTGATGACCCTGACGGGGAACCTGGAGTAAGCCATCAGACGCAAAACCGCCCAGCCGAGTAATTTTGCTCGACCGGGCGGTTTCTTTTGTTATTCCAATTCTTCCTCCTCCGGGAGGGCGTCGGCCTCCAGCAGGGCTTTTTTGGCCTCCAGCAGGTTCTGGGGGCTCATGGAGAAACTCCGCAGGCCCAGCTGCAGGTACTGGGTGGCGTTGGCCGGGTTGCCTACGGCAAGGCCGCAGATCGTCACCGGGACACTGCCCTGTTTGGCGGCGTCCATCACCATCCGGATGAGCTTTTTCATGGCTTTGCTGGCCGGGCGGTAGTAGTGCTCCGCCGGAGCCAGCTCCCGGTCCACCGCGTGGGTATACTGGGTCAGGTCGTTGGTGCCGATGACGAAGAAGCCGCAGCCATGGGCCACAAATTCTTCCGCCGTCAGGCAGGCCGAGGGCACACTGAGCATCACGCCGAACGAGGTATCCTCATTGAACGAGACGCCCCGCTCCCGCAGGCGCTGGCGGCACCGCTCCACCACCTCCATGGCGGCGTCCCAGTCTTCCACGTCCGTCACCATGGGGAACATGACCCGCAGCGGGCCCCGGGCCGCCGCCCGCATGAGGGCGCAGATCTGCGTTTCAAACTGGCGGGGGTTGCGCAGACTGTTGCGGATGCCGCGCAGGCCCAGCTTGGAGGACTGCAGGCCCTGATAGGCGTCCGCCATGGTGCGGTCGGCACCAAAATCAAAGGTGCGCACCGTCACCGGGCAGCCATTGGCTGCGGCGAGGCAGGAAGTGTAGAAGAAATACTGCTCCTGCTCGTCCAGAATGCGGCCGGGCAGCATCATGTAGCTGCTGCGCAGCAGACCTACGCCGCAGGCACCAGACTGCATTGCCGTGTCGATGTCCTCCGGGCCGAAGCAGTTGGCCAGCAGCTCAAAGGCGGCACCATCCCGGGTGCGGTTGGGCAGGGCGCGGAGCGCGCTCAGCTCCTCGTTCTCCCGCTGCAGCTCACAGATGCGGGTCACCGCCTGCTGGCGGGCGGCGGCATCCGGGTCCAGGATGCACTCCCCCTTGGTGGCGTCCAGGATCACGGCACGGCCATCACAGTCGTCCAGAAAACCCTTGCCCACCTGCACGATGCCGGGGATGTTCATGGCCCGGGCAATGATGGCGGCATGGCTCTGGCCGCTGCCCTCGGAGGTGATGAGTCCCAGGATCATGCCGGAGGGCACACTGAACAGGTCGGTGGGCATGAGGACATCTGCCGCCAGGATCACCGGGTGATCCAGCGCCATCCAGACCCGGGGACGGTTGCCCAGAATATTGACCACGCGGCTGGTGGCGTCCAGGATATCCACGCTCCGCAGCTGCATGTAGGCGTTGTCTTTCATATTGGCCAGCCGCTCGGCATAGCGGCGGCCCACCCGGTCCATCGCCTCGGCGGCTCCCACGCCCGCCTTGATCTGAAAACGGACTTCATTCATCATGCCCTCGTCTTCCAGCATCATGCTCTGAAACAGGAAGATGGCCTGCTCGGTGGGCGCCGAGCGCTCGGCCATGGAATCCAGCTCGGTCTGGGCCGTGTGGATGGCCTCGTCCAGCATCCGCTGTTCCCGCTCCGGGTTGAACGGCCCATCGCTGAACGTTTCCACATGGCGCTCCAGACGGCTCACCTGGCCCAGCACCAGCCCGGGCGAGGCAGAAGCTCCCTTGTAAACTTTCATTTCTCGATCACCTCCGGCAGCACCGGGCCCGTCAGCACACGATACACCAGTGCCTGTAAGAACGTGTTGGGCAATAACGCGGCCCGGGCGGCATCCGCCGCGCGGCCGCTGCCCTCAAACAGCGGGGCAAAGCTCTCAATGCGGTCTTTTTCGCATTTTTCCAGAAACGCCTTGCCCAGGGTCTCCGTGGTATAGAACTGTGTGGGGTCCACGCCCACATCCTCGGCGGCGGCTTCCAGCGGGGCCAGCTCCGCGTCCTTGAGGTTGGCCAGCCGCAGGGCCAGGTCTGCCGTCAGGGTAACGGGGTATTTTTCCCGCACGGACTTCTGCTGCTGGCCGAACTGCCACGCAAAGGCCGCCGCGTCCTGGCAGCTCCGCGCGTCACAGGAGACGGCGTAGGCGCAGCCCCGCAGGTAGCCCATGGCCCGGCGGGTATCGTAGTAGCCCAGCTCCATGTTCCGCCGGGCCGTGTCGGGGTCAAAGTGGAGGATATCGCCCAGCTCCCAATAGCTCCTGATGAGGGTGGTGGGCAGGCCCGTGCGGTTGGGGCGGGTGATGCCCACGCCCTCCAGGTCCACGCAGACCAGCTCGTCGGCCCCCATCTTCTGGGCCAGCGCCGTGGGCATGTTGTCCCGGTAGCCGCCATCCAGGTAAGAGACGCCGTCAATGATGTGGGCCCGCAGGGCGGGGAAGCAGGCGGCGGAGGCCAGCAGGTAGTCCTTGACTTTGCCGTGGGGGATGTCGTCCAGCGCCAGCTCCCGGGCCTTGAGGCCCCGCTGCTCCACCGTGACCAGACCCAGCCGGATGGGGGAAGCACGGAGGGCGTCCTCGTCCAGCACCCGCTCCACGATCTCTTCCAGCGGGGAGACATCCATGCCGCCCTGCCGCACCACGTCCCGCAAAAAGGCGTGGAGTTCTGAGAGGTCGGCGTTCTGCTCCGGCAGCTCCATCACATCCTGGCTGCGGATGGTCAGCCACATATCCCGGGCCGTCTCATAGAGGTCCAGCGCAAACATGGCCCCGTTCAGGCTGCCCACACTGGTGCCCGTGATAATCCCGGGCCGCCAGCCCAGCTCCGTCAGGGCACGCCATACGCCCACCTGATAGCTGCCGCGGGCACCGCCGCCTGCCAGCACCAGTGCCCGCACCGGGGCATTGACAGAGTTATTGACAGGCCGATTCCAGGCCATGGTCCGCACCTCCCTCTGGTCGGTTCCAGTTTTTTCAAATTATAGCATACTTTCCGGGAAAATTCTCTCTGTTTTTGCAACAAAAAAGAGGGAAGTTTTTTGCTTCCCTCTCCAGTTTCTTTGTTGGCGTTACGGATTTTGTTCCATCCAGGCTTTAAACCGGGCTCGGACGGCGGCTTCCTTGCCGCGGGGGATGGGCACCCGGGCCCCGCTCCGCATCCGGAACTCGCCTGCCGCCAGCTGCTCTGCCGCCGCCAGGTTGACCACATAGGAGCGGTGGGGCTGCAAAAAGCGGTCGTCCGCCAGCAGGGGCTTTGCCACCTCCGCAAAGGGCACCCGGAGGGAGAGAGAGGGCACGTCCTCCCCGGTGACAAGATGGAAATGCACCACATGGTGGGTACACTCCAGATACTCGATGTCCGCAAAGGGCAGCGCCCGCAGGCCCGCCGCCGTGGACACCGCGATGACCGGGCCGTACTCCGGCTCAGTGGCACGGTCCAGCAGGGCGGTGAACTGCTCCGGGCGGAACGGCAGCAGCAGGTACTGCATGGCGTCCACCCGGTAGGCATTGTAGGCGTGGGCGGGCGTGTGGGCAAAAAAGGCCAGCGGGGCCCGCGCGCCGTGCCGCCGCAGGGTATCGGCGGCTTTCAGGCCCGCCGGGGCGTTGCCCGCCGTCAGCTCCACAAGGTAGAGCTCGTACCGGGTACCCTCGGCGTCCCGGGCCAGCAGGGCGTCCACCCCGGGCAGCTGCTCCACGATGCAGGCATCCGCCCGGCGGGCATAATATTCCAGACACTGCCGCTCCACCCGGCCGCGCAGCACCGGGTCCGGGCTGCACACTGCAATGTGAAAGATCATGGTTTCCAAAAGCCCCCTTTCCGGGCTGTGTGCCGCACCGCTTGCATTTTGCGGGCAGCGAGAGTATCATAACAGAAAAACACCAGACTACAACAAAAAGGAGACGCCGCCATGAAACAGCCGCTTGTTAGCATCATCCTGCCCGTTTACAACGCCCAGAGCCATCTGGCCCGGTGCCTGAGCAGCATTTGCGCCCAGACTTACCAGAACCTTGAGATCATCGTCCTCAACGATGGCTCCAAAGACCAGAGCCTGCCCGTGTGCGAAGAGTTCCGCAAAAAGGATTCCCGCATCATTCTGGTGGACAAGGCCAACTCCGGCGTCTCGGACACCCGGAACCTGGGCCTGAAACTGGCCACCGGCGAATACATCCAGTTTGTGGACAGCGATGATTACATCGACCCGGATTACACCGGGCATCTGGTGGCCGCTGCCGAGGAGCACCACGCTGACCTGGTCATCGCGCCCTACAAAATGGTCATCCCGGCAGGTGCTTCCAAACCCGAACAGGTATTGGAAAAGCTGGAGGACGAGCTGGGCGTGATGACCGTGGCCCGGCCCCCGGAAGTGCGGGAATATGGCTTCCTGCCCGCAGGCGTGTATGACAAAGACCACTTCGCGCTCCGACTGATGGACAAGCCTGCCTCCTATTTTTACAGCGTGCTCTGGAACAAACTCTACCGCCGCATCCTGCTCACCGGCAACGACATCTGTTTTACCAGCGAGGTGCGCTGGGCGGAAGACCTTGTCTTCAACATGCAGTATATCCAGTACGCGGAAGTGTTTGTCGCCATCGGCACGCCGGGGTACTACTATGTGCAGAACCCTCAGAGCATCTGCCACACCCAGATCAACCCGGCCACCATCGTGCAGAACAAATTACAGATGTTCCGCTATTACAAAGATCTTTACACCCGGCTCGGGATGTACGAGGAGGTACGGCCCCAGCTGTACAAGTTCCTCGTGGACATTGCCGAGAGCACTTACCCCTCCGGGCCGTTCAAAAAGGTCATCGACGAGGCAAAGGCGTACTGGCGCGCCCACAAACAGTAACACAAAAGGCGAGTGACCCTGCGGTCACCCGCCTTTTTTCTGCTATTTAGCGCCCCTGACAGGGGAGCTGGACACGCGAAAGCGTGGCCTGAGGGGTCAAGCCCCGATGGCGGCGCACTTCTTGGCCAGCCAGTCGCGCTCTTCCTCGGTCAGGTGGGGAGCCAGCTTGGTGAAGACCTCGCGGTGGTAAGCGTTCAGCCAGTCCAGCTCGTCCCGGGTGAGGACGCCGGGCACGACGGGGGAGGTGGCAATGGGCACGAACGTGATCGGCTCAAAGCCCAGGAACGTGCCGTACTGGTTGTCGGCCTTGTGGACGCACATCAGCTCGTTCTCAATGCGGATGCCGACCTGGCCGCCCTCGTAGACGCCCGGCTCGTCGGTGACGATCATGCCCGGCTTGAAGACCACGGTGTTCCGGCCGTTCAGGGCGTGGGGGCCCTCATGGACGTTGCCCACAAAGCTGACGCTGTGGCCCGTGCCGCAGCGGTAGTTGATGAGGTGACGCCAGAGCGGCTCCCGGGCGATGGTATCCAGCATGTGGCCGTCGCAGTAGTCCAGCCAGACGGCCTTTGCAATGTCGATGTGGCACTGCAGCGTCCAGGTGTAGAACAGCCGCTCGTCCTCGGTCAGCTCGCCCAACGGGTAGGTGCGGGTGATATCGGTGGTGCCGTCCAGATAGGTACCGCCGCAGTCCACCAGCAGGAAACCTTTCCGCTCCAGCTTGGCGTGGTCTTCCTCGGTGGCGTGGTAGTGCATCATGGCAGCGTTTCCGCCGTAGGCGGCGATGGTGCCAAAGCTCTCCACAATGAACTTGTCCTGTGCGCTGCGGTACTTGTGCAGGATCTCGTCCACGGTCAGCTCGGTCAGCTCCTCACCGGCAGCCAGACGCTCTTCCAGCTCTTTCTGGAACCGGACCATGGCCACGGCGTCCCGGATGTGGGCTTCCTTGGTGTGGGCCAGCTCCACTTCGTTCTTGATGCCTTTCATGGGCAGCAGGGGGTCGGCCTCGTCTTTCACGGTGAGCGCCTTGTTCTCTTTCAGGGTCTCATACACGGCAAAGTTGACGGAAGCCGGGTCGGCCAGCACGGTCTGCGGCTCCGTCTCCGCTGCCAGGAAGTCCAGCACGTCGTCGTACTCGGCAATGGTCACGCCGTTCTCTTTGAGCTCGGCTGCCGCTTCCGGCTTGAGCCGGGCGGTGTTGAGGAAGAGGACCGCGCGGTTTTCCGTCACATAGCAGTAGGCCATGGCGTAGGGGGTGCACTGGATATCCATGGCACGGAGGTTGAGCAGCCAGGCCAGGTTGTCCAGCTTGCCCACCAGCTGGGCGGTGCAGCCCAGCTCCTTGAGCTTTGCCCGCAGCTGGCCCAGCTTCTCGGCGGGGGAGAAGCCTGCGTACTCTTTGGGCAGGACCCAGGCCGGGGTGGCAGGCAGGGCCGGGCGGCCCTCGGTCCAGAGCTCATCTTCCAGGTTCAGGGTCTTGATGGTGCCGTGCTTGGGGGCCAATGCTTTCTGGATGCCCCGCACCAGCCCGCAGGAGGCCGTCAGGCCGCACAGGCCCAGCTTGCCGCCCTCGGGCAGGACCTTGGCGCAATATTCTTCCACGGTGGGCACGCCCGGCTCGCCCATCTTCTGGAGCTGGATCTCGGTGCCGGCGATCTCTTTCTCGGCCTGCACAAAATAGCGGCCATCGGCCCAGACAGCACTCTCGGTCATGGTGACGACAAAGTTGGAGTTCTCGCCGTGGAAACCGGAGAAATAGGTCAGGGAGGTGTAGTGCTCCGGCAGATACTCGCTGGCGTGGGGGTCGCCCACGGGGATCAGGTAAACATCCACACCGTTTGCTTTCATGGCGGCGCGCAGGGCGGCCAGACGCTCAGGAACAGGATTCATGCTCATTGGGTAAAGCCTTCTTTCCAAATCTTACACTTTTACAGTTGCCGGAAGAACGTCCGGCGGCGTTGGTTTGCTGCCTCTTATTGTAACATCCCCGCGCGGAGAATGCAATCCGCATCCCCTCTTGACAGTTTGTATTTGTTGTATTATACTCAATAATACAAACAGGAGGAATGAAAATGCTGTTCCGGTTGGATTTTCAGAGCGCGGTGCCCATCTACCGCCAGATCCGGGATCAGGTGGTGCTGGCCGTGGCGCAGGGGGAGCTGACCCCCGGCGAGCGGCTGCCCACCACCCGGGCGCTGGCGGAGGACGCGGGCGTCAATGTAATGACCGTGAGCAAGGCCTACCAGCTGCTCAAGGCCGAGGGATATCTCGTCACCGACCGCCGGGCCGGGGCCGTCGTCCGCGCCCCGCGGGGCAAGGCAGCGGGCCTGTCTGCCGACCAGACTGCCCGGCTGAAACTGCTGGCGGGCGAGGCACGGCTGGCCGGGCTGACCCTGGACGATTTTGTGGCGGCCTGCAAAGCCGCCTTTGGCGAAACGGAGGACTGAACGATGGAGACCATGAGTGGATTTATGCTGTTGACCTTCTGGCTCTGCGCGGGCGTCAATTATATCATGCTGCGCAATATGAGCAAGCGCCAGAAGGGCCTGCTCCTGGGCGTCACCCTGCCCCCGGAGGCAGACGCCCTGCCCGAGGTGCAGGCCATTGTAAAACAATATCGAACGCGGCTGGGCACCCTCTGTCTGGTCTGCGCCGCGCTCAGTGTGCCGCTGGCCTTTGTGCAGGAGACCGCCATTGCGCTGACACTCTGGATGCTCTTCTTTTTTGCCGGGCTGGCCCTGCCTTACCTGCCCCTGCTGCGGGCCAACGCAAAGCTCAAGGCCCTGAAAAAAGCCGCAGCCGGGCAGAATGCGCCCACTCGTGTGGTGGACACTGCCGCTTCGGCCTTTGCACTGCCAAAGCCCATGGGCCTGTGGACGCTGCTGCCGCCGCTGGTGCTGAGCCTTGCACCCATTGCCCTGCCCGGCCTGCCCCGGGGCGTGGCGCTGGCCTGCGGCATCGACGCGGCCACCCTGCTGCTGCTCTGGGTGCTGGGCCGCACCACCTTCCGCCGCCGGGAGGATATGGTCACGGCGGACTCGGCCCGCAACCAGACCCTGCTCCGGGTGCGGCGGCTCTACTGGGACCGCTTCTGGCGGCTCAACCTCTGGGCACTGGCGGTGCTGAACGGAATGCTGGCCCTCGGCTTCCGTTCGGAGGCCACCATTTTGGGCGGGACGCTGGGCTTTACCGTCCTGCTGGTGGCGGCGACGCTCTGGATGGAGCTCTCCGTCCGCCGGGCGCAGGCCGTGCTGACGGATGCCGCCACCATTGTGGCCGATGAGGATGACGCCTGGCTGGGCGGCATCTTCTACTATAATCCCACGGACAAGCGTTTTCTGGTCGCCAAGCGGATCGGCCTTGGCTCCACCGTCAACCTCGGCACCTGGGCGGGCAAACTCTACTATGCTTTTGTCGGCCTTGTGCTGGTGGCCTGCCTTGCCATCGGGCCCATCTTCGGCTTGGTGGACAGCATCCCCACCCGGCTGGAGCTCTCCGGCAGCGCCCCGGTCTGCCTCGTGGCCTCCCATGGCCAGAGCGAAAAATACCGCTTGGACACCGACGCCATCACCGATGTCCAGCTCCGGGACACCCTGCCGGATGCCGCCCGCACCTGGGGCACCGGGATGGACCACTATTTGCAGGGGGATTTCTATGTGGTCGGGGAGGGGAACGCCCGGTTCTGCCTCGACCCCACCCAAAAGTGTTTTCTCTGGGTGGAGGCAGCCGGGCAGGTGTATTGGTTCACCGGAGATTCCGAGGACCACACCGCCGCCATTGCGCAGGCACTGCAATCCACCGTTCACCCCTGATACAAAGGGCCGTGGGAGCCGAATTTTGGCTCCCGCAGCCCTTTCTTTTTGTCATTTGCCCCAAAACGCAACCAATTTGCAAAAAATGTTACAATTTTTTCTTCAAAAACGGCGTTTTACCATTGACAGCCTTGTTATAATAGAGGAGTAAGATGTTTGAGCCAGCACTCTGCGGCTCTGTGTGCTAAAAAGAAAGAGGCATTTGAATCATGACCAAAATTGATATCTTCTCCGGTTTCCTGGGTGCCGGCAAAACCACCCTGATCAAAAAACTGATCAAGGAGTCCTTTGCAGGCCAGAAAGTGGTGCTGATCGAGAACGAGTTCGGCGAGATCGGCATTGACGGCGGCTTCCTCAAGGAGTCCGGCATCCAGATCAACGAACTGAACGCCGGCTGCATCTGCTGCTCTCTGGTGGGCGATTTCCGCGCCGCCCTGCAGCAGGTGGTGGAGCAGTACCACCCGGACCGCATCGTGATCGAGCCCTCCGGCGTGGGCAAGCTGAGTGACGTGACCCGCGCCGTGGAGGGCGTGGCCGAGCACCTGGATGTCCAGCTCAGCAGCTTTGTCACCGTGGCCGACGTGAACAAGGTCAAGATGTATATGAAGAACTTCGGTGAGTTCTACGACGACCAGATCAGCCATGCAAGCTGCATCATCCTGAGCCGCACCCAGAACGCCACCGAGGAGAAGATCGCTGCTGCCGTGGCCATGCTGCGGGAGAAGAACCCCACCGCCACCATCGTGACCACCGCCTGGGACTCCCTGACCGGTGAGCAGATCCTCAAGGCCATGTCCACCAAGGACGATTTCAAGGCCGAGCTGATCGCCATGGCTGCCAAGGCCAACGAGGAGCACGCCCACGAGGATGAGGAAGAGGAGCACGAGCACCATCACGATCATGAGGACGACCACGATCATTGCTGCTGCGGCCACCATCATCATGACCACGACGACGACGAGGATGACGATGACCACGACGAGCATGAGCATCATCACGACCATGAGGACGACCACGATCATTGCTGCTGCGGCCATCACCACGACCATGATGACGACGATGACGAGGACGAGCACGAGCATCATCATCACGACGGCCACTGCTGCCATCATCACCACCACCATGACCACGACGCCGACGAGGTCTTTACCAGCTGGGGCGTCGAGACGGCCAAGAAGTTCTCCAAGGCTGACATTGAGCACGCCCTCACCGAGCTGGACACCGGCAATTACGGCATGATCCTCCGCTCCAAGGGCATCGTGGACGGCGGTGCCGACGGCTGGCTGGAGTTCGATTACGTTCCCGGCGAGTGGGAAGTCCGTCAGCGCGGTGCCGATGTGGGCGGCAAGCTGGTGGTCATCGGCTCCAAGCTGGATGAGCACGCCATCGCCGCGCTGTTTGGCTGCTGATGCCCTCTCAAGCCAAGACGAAAGTATAAAAGGAGAATCCCATGGCAAACGAAATTCCCGTTTACCTGTTTGTTGGCTTCCTCGAAAGCGGCAAGACCAAGTTCATTCAGGAAACATTTGAAGACCCCAACTTCGACTCCGGCGACAAGACCCTGCTGCTGGTCTGCGAGGAGGGCGAGGAAGAATACAACCAGAAGAAATTCGCGTTCCCCGGCGTGACCCTCTACAATCTGGAGGACAAGGCCGAGCTCAACCCCCAGAACCTGGCCAAGCTGGCCAAGGAGGCCGATGCAGGCCGCGTGGTGATCGAGTACAACGGCATGTGGCTGCTGCAGGATCTGGCCAACAATCTGCCGGAGAACTGGATCGTGTACCAATGCATCGCCACGGCGGACGGCACCACGGCCCTGACCTACGCCCGCGACAACTCCATGCGCAGCCTGATGCTGGACAAGATCGCCCGCAGCGAACTCATCGTCTTCAACCGGGCCGAGGCCGTCAACAACGATGCCGCCCGGCAGGAACTGCACAAGCTGGTGCGTCAGGCTTCCCGCAAGTGCGATATCGCCTACGAGTTTGCCGACGGCAGCGTGGCTTACGATGATATCCCCGACCCGCTGCCGTTCGACCTGAACGCCCCGGTGGTGGAGATCGGCGATGAAGACTTTGGCATCTGGTATATGGACTGCCAGGACGAGCCCGAGAAGTACACGGGCAAAACCGTCCGCTTCCTGGCGCAGGTCTGCCAGACCAACCGGGCCGGCAAAAACAGCTTTGTGCCCGGCCGCTTTGCCATGACCTGCTGCGTGCAGGACATCCAGTTTGTCGGCTTCCCCTGCGTTTACGACGGCTACAAAGCCCTGGAGCAGCGTGCCTGGGTGCGCGTGACCGCCAAGGTCAACTACAAGTTCCACAATATCTACCGCGGCAAGGGCCCGGTGCTGACCGCCCTCTCCGTGGAGCCCGCTGAGAAGCCCCTGAACGACGTTGTGACGTTCTCTTAAATTCGCCCGTCTGCTTTGCGGACGCCTCTCCCAAACAGAGAGGCAAGGGCCGGTCTATAGCCAGTTGGCTTTAGGAGGTTGCTATGAAAGCTTTGTTCCGTATCCTGGGCACGGCGGCTGCCGTTGCTGTCACCGGCGCTGCCATCGTTGTGCTGGATCAGATCCTCAACGACAAGGCCCCGCTCCATGTGGAGGAAATCGAGTTCCCCGAGGACGCCGAAAATGACGCCGAGGAGGCCGCCAAGACCGCACAGGCTTACGCCGAGGGCGAAACCAAAGTGGAGGGCGAAGCCAAAGCGGAGAGCGAAGCCAAAGCGGAGAGCGAAGCCAAAGCGGAGAGCGAAGCCAAAGCGGAGGCCCCCAACCCGAACCCCGTGGAGGTCGGCCCCGCTGTTGCTCCCAAAGATGAGAACGGCAAGTTCGACCCCACCAAAATCGCGGATGCTTCCGACTTCGGCGATTGGGAAGAGCAGGGCTGCAAGGGCTGATCTGCATTTTTTGAATCCGTAACATAAAACCCCGGCGGAGTCGAACGATCCCGCCGGGGTTTTGCTGTAACTTGCTGTATTTTCTTTTACATGGCGATCCAGCCCAGTGCATTTGCCACCGAGCTGACCAGAATGATGGCCGCGAAAACGGGGCAGAGATACTGGATCATAAAGTTGAAGACGACCTTGCGGCGGAACGGTTTGCCGCTCAAAGTGACCTCTTCCTCGATCTTTTTTACACCGATGACGCGGGAGACCAGCAGGCAGATGGTGATGGCCGCAATGGGCATCATGACAGAGTTGGTAAGGAAATCAAAGAAATCCAAAAACTGCATCCCGAACACGGTCACGCCTGCCAGCGGGCCGTAGCCCAGGGCCGAGAGGCTGCCCAGCACCAGCATGATGACGCCGATGAGGACGGTGGCCTGATGACGGTCCCAACCCAGCTCGTCCTCAAAGGTGGAGACAGCGCTTTCGGTCAGGGCAATGGAGCTGGTGACCGCCGCAAACAGCACCAGCGTGAAAAACAGGATGCCCACCACGGTGCCAAGGCCCATGCTGTCGAACACCTTGGGGATGGTAATAAACATCAGGGCCGGGCCAGCCTGCAGGGTATCGGGGTCGCCGCCGGAGAACGAGAAAACCGCCGGAATGATCATCAGGCCCGCCATGATGGCAATGGCCGTGTCAAAAATTTCGACGTTCTCGGTGGACTCCTCAATCGAGACGTCCTTTTTCATATAGGAGCCGAACGTGACCAGAATGCCCATGGCGATGGACAGGGAATAGAACATCTGCCCCATGGCCGTGACGACGGTCATCCAGGAGAAATGGGCGACATTGGGCACGAGGAAATACTTCACACCCGCCAGCGCCCCGGGCCGGGTGACGGAGTAACCCGCAATGATGACGGAAAGCACCACCAGAATGGGCATCATGACTTTGGAGACCCGTTCCACGCCGTTGCGGACGCCCGCAAAGATGATCGCCAGCGTGAAGACGGTGAAGATGACAAAGCAGATCTCCGCCGAAGCACCATTGGAGATGAACGACGAGAAATAGCCGTCCGTGGCCAGCTCCTTGCCGTGCCCGGCAATGTAATCCGCCAGGTACCGGATGACCCAGCCGCCAATGACCGAGTAATAGGGCACGATGAGGATGGGGATGATGGCGTTGATCCAGCCGCCGAACGAGAGCCCGCCCTTTTTGCCAAAGGCCGCGAAAGCGCCCACCGGGCTCTTCTTGGTCATCCGGCCCAGAGCCGTCTCCGCCACGATCATGGTATAGCCGAACGTGAACGCCAGCAGAATGTAGATGAGCAGAAAGATGCCGCCGCCATACTTGGCCGCCAGATACGGGAAACGCCAGATGTTGCCAAGGCCAACGGACGCGCCTGCGGCCGACAGCACAAAGCCGATCTTGCCGGAGAACGCGCTCCGCTTTTTGTGTTGAGATTCCATATTTTTCTCCTATCTCAAATTCCAAAACGAACGAATCCAGTGTAACACAAGCCATCGGTAAATTCAATGCACCGGAACAGTAATGTTGCCATGCCCGGCCCCGCAGGCGTTCTTGTGTTCCCCCCGCCGCCGTGTTACAATAGTCTCAGGCGTTTTTCGTGTTTTTTGTCAAAGCCGGTCGATTTTTGCCGTGCTTTGCTTTACGAATTGCACTTTGTTGAAAAATTTCAACTCAAAGGAGAGATTTCATGGCGCAGACCAGACAGAACATGGGGAGCGGCAATGTCAAAAAGCTGCTGCTCCAGCTCATGATCCCCGCCGTTGTGGCTCAGGTGGTCAACCTGCTGTACAACATCGTGGACCGTATTTATATCGGCCATATTGAGGGCATTGGCGCGGCGGCGCTGACGGGTGTGGGCCTGTTTGCCCCCATCCTGATGCTGCTCAACGCGTTTGCCATGCTCATCGGCGCGGGCGGCGCGCCCCGCACGGCCATCGCGCTGGGGCAGGGCAACAAAGAAGAAGCCGAAAAGATCATCGGCAACAGCTTTACCATGCTGCTGTTTTTTGCCGTGGTGCTTACCATCGGGTTCTATGCCGGGGCTCCCATCCTGCTGCGGCTCTTTGGTGCCAGCGAGGCCACCCTGCCCTACGCGCTGGCCTACAGCCGCATCTATATCCTGGGCTCGGTCTGTGTCCTCATCGTCATGGGCATGAACCCCTTTATCACCACCCAGGGCTTTGCTAAGATCAGTATGCTGACCACCGTCATCGGCGCGGTCATCAACATCATCCTGGACCCCATCCTCATCTTTGTGCTGGACATGGGCGTGCGGGGTGCCGCCATTGCCACGGTGCTCAGCCAGGCCGTGGGTGCCTTCTGGATCCTGCGCTTCCTCACCGGGAGCAAGACCATCCTCCGGCTCCGCAAAGAGCATCTGCGGCCCGAGGGCCGGGTCATCCTGCCCGTGATGGGGCTGGGCATCTCCACCTTTGTGATGCTTTCCACCGAGAGCCTGCTCTCCATCAGCTTCAGCTCCAGCCTGTCCCGGTACGGCGGTGACGTGGCCGTGGGTGCCATGACCGTCATCACCAGCGTTTCCCAGCTCTGCACCCTGCCCATTCAGGGCATCTGCCAGGGCGGCCAGCCGGTCATGAGCTTCAACTTTGGCGCGGGCAATCAGGCCCGTGTGAAAGAGGCGTTCCGTTTCCAGTTCACCCTCTGCTTCGGGTACACCACCCTGTTCTGGCTGGGGATGATGCTGGTGCCCGGGCTGGTGGCCGGCATCTTCACCTCCGATGCCACCCTCATCCAGTACACCACCTGGGCTATGCGCATCTACATGGCCGGTTTCTTTGCCATGGGCGTTCAGATCGCCTGCCAGCAGAGCTTTATGGCGCTGGGGCAGGCCAAGGTCAGCCTCCTGCTGGCCTGCCTGCGCAAGCTCATTCTCCTCATCCCGCTCATCTTCCTCCTGCCGCACCTCCTGCCGGACCCGGTGTTCGCGGTCTTCCTCGCGGAGCCCGTCAGCGACATCATGGCGGCCAGTATCACGGTGTTCACGTTCCTGTCCCGGTTCGATAAAATTCTCGATCGGGGCGCGGCGAACGTCTGAGCGTATTTCTGGAAAGAAAAAATCCATCGCTGTTTTTGACAGCGATGGATTTTTTATTTGCGGCTTTTATGCGTTGGTCTTCCCATCCTCCGCGGCACGCTCCGGGGCCTCGGCCTGAACACGGGTCAGCATATCCAGCTCGGGCATCAGCTCATGGCTGACCACCGAGAGCATTTCCTCAAGCTTTTTGCAGTCCTCCGGGGAAAACCGCTCCCTGGCACGCTCAATGACGGTGTGCAGGTAGGAATAGCTGATGTTGTAGTAGTTGATATACTTCTGTGTAGGACGGAGATGGTACTCCCGGCGGTCCACCGTGGACTGGATCTTTTCTACATAGCCCTTGCGGACCAGGCTGCCGATCTTATAAGCGGCATTGGGGGTAGAAATGCCCATCATCCGGGAAAACTCGGCAATGGTGGGCTCTCCCATGGCCATGATGCCCTCCATGCAGAACGACTCCACCGTGGTCAGGGTCGCCTCCCGGGTAGCAAAGCGCTGGAACACGCTCTGGTAAAAATGCAGTTTGAACTTGGTGTAGACTTCCTGAAACACTTCTTCCAGCAAGATGAACGCCCTCCTTGTGACAAATTAACTCAATTTCTTTTAGTATATCACGTTTTGGAGGAAAAAATCAACGCTTGTCGCAAAATTTTCAGCGAACAACTTTTTTGCCGTGGCCCGTCCGCACCCGGATGACGCTCAACACGATAAGCTCCAGGAAAATGGCGACGCCCAACAGTACCAGAGAGCTGACCAGATTGGCCCGGGCACCCAGCACGGCCTCCGACAGGCCGGTGAGGACATAGCAGCCCGCCGAGACGCCGGCCACCGTCAGCGCATAGGGCAGCTGGGTGGAAACGTGGTTCACATGGCTGCAATGGGCACCAGCCGAGGCCATGATGGTGGTGTCGGAGATCGGGGAGCAGTGGTCACCGCAGACGGCGCCGGACAGGCAGGCCGCAATGGAGATGACCAGCATCTCTCCCTCCGGGAATGCATGGCAGACGATGGGGATGAGGATGGAGAACGTGCCCCAGGAGGTGCCGGTGGCAAAGGCCAGGAAGACGGCTACCACAAAGATGATGACCGGCAGCAGATACTGCAGCGCCGCGGCCGAGCCGCCCAGCAGGTTGGCGACATAATATTTTGCACCCAGCAGGCCGGTCATGCCGGACAGCGTCCAGGCGAGGGTCAGGATCAGCATGGGGCTGACCATAGCCTTGAAGCCCTCGGGGATGCAGGCGGCAAAGTCCTGGAACGTCATAACTCCCCGCACGCGGTAGAACACAAAGGTAAAGAACAGGGCAATGCTGCTGCCCATGACAAGGCCCATGGAAGCGTTGCAGTCCGCAAAGGCGGTAATGAAATCGGTGCCCTCAAAGAAGCCGCCGGTGTACACCATGCCAAAGATGCAGGCCGCAATGAGGACGATGACCGGGGCCACCAGGTCGATGACATGGCCCTTGGTGTCGGTGCCGTCGTCCACATCATCGCCGTAGGGGCGGTCCTCGGTGGTGAAGAGGTCGCCGTTCATGGCGTTGGTCTCATTCAGCTTCATGGGGCCGTAGTCCGTCCCGGTAAAGATGACGAACAGGCTCATGACCATGGTGAGGATGGCGTAATAGTTATACGGGATGGTGCGCAGGAACATGGTAAAGCCGTTGATACCGGAGCCCTCTGGCACCGAGGAAGTAACAGCAGCAGCCCAGCTGGACACCGGCGCAATGATGCAGACGGGGGCCGCCGTGGCGTCAATCAGGTAGGCCAGCTTGGCGCGGGAGACTTTCTGACGGTCAGTGACCGGGCGCATGACCGAGCCGACGGTCAGGCAGTTGAAGTAGTCGTCCACAAAGATCATGATCCCCAGCAGAAGGGTGGCAAACTGTGCCCCGGCCCGGGTGTGGATATGGGTGGAGGCCCACCGGCCAAAGGCCGCGCTGCCGCCGGCCTTGTTCATCAGGGCCACCAGAATGCCCAGCATGACCAGGAAGACCAGGATCCCCACATTGCTGCTGTCGGACAGTTTGGAGATCATGCCGCCGTCCTCATTGAAGAACAGGGTGGTCAGGGCCAGCTCCAGGTTGCCGTTGGCGTAAAGCAGGGCACCGGTGGCAATGCCCACCAGCAGGGAAGTGTAGACCTCCTTGGTGTTCAGGGCCAGCACGATGGCCACCACCGGGGGCAGCAGGGAGAGCGCCGTGCTGTAGACGGCGCAGGTGTAGGTGGACGGGTCTGCGATCTTGCCCGGTGTGGCAGACGTGCACCACAACAGCAGGCCGAAGACGAGCAGAGCGCCCACCCAGGAGAGATTGTTCTTTTTCATAAAAATGATTCCTCTTGAAGATCAGGTTTGTTTTGGGGTGCGGCGGGGCAGACTATCCCCCAGAAAGGAAGAAAGGGGGTGTTTGCCGCGCCGGATTATAAAGCGTTGTATTTTGAGCTGTTCCGCGCCAGCGAGCAGGCCGCCCGCCTGTTGTGGGAGGCCCAGCAGGAAGCCGAGCATGCCGAACGCGTCGTCCTCGGTGATGCCGAGCTGCTCCATGGTGTAGGCGGAGTCGGGATCCATGGACAGCGAGTAGCTCGCCGCGCCGCGCACCTCCTCATTGCCGAGGGCGGCGCTGCCCACTCCGATGAAGGCCAGGCTGAAGATCAGTCCGAGGATGCTCAGGATGGACAGAATGACGACGGCGATGCTCAGGCCGCGGATCGTTCTCGCATGGGATGTTTGCATGGTGCTTCCTTTCGTAGTGCGGAGCAAACGGTGGCGCTAATTGTACTACAGCGGGATGCGGCGCTTTTCCCGTTGTTGCGCAATCTTTACGATGCGCCGTGCGAAACGGTGCTGCGGGGGAGCGGGCGGCACGTCGGTCCGCTCTCGGCAGCCTCGTGGGACGTGAACCGGAACGCCCTTTTTCGCCGGAGCGCATGCGGGAAAGCTGCCGTGCCACTATACTTTGGGAAATCGAATCGTATCGGGCGATCGGGAAGGATGCGCACCATGGAGAACTTCGAATTCGTTTCGCCGACCCATTTCGTGTTCGGCCGCGGCGCCGAGGAGAAGGTGGGCGCCAAGCTCGTCGAGCGCGGCGCGAAGCGGGTGCTGCTGCATTTCGGCGG
>ERZ837487.2245-NODE-2245-length-20438-cov-3.984203_pt1 | contig 20438 bp, 17 predicted proteins | sample MGYA00519911_ERZ837487 | MGnify/ENA primary metagenome ERZ837487 (study PRJEB31850, sample SAMEA3708818) | human gut metagenome | biome: human gut; feature: human-associated habitat; material: faeces | place: China | collected 2014 ...
GGCAATTTTTAATGGATTTTTGCGCGTGACTGTGAAGGTACTGAACAGTTACGATATAGAATTTTTGTGACGGTTCAAATCGATTATGGTTACAGAAATTTTTTAAATATGGTATTAGGAGAGAATTGAATGAAATTACTTTGTATATCCCTTGGCTGCGATAAAAACCTGGTTGATGCAGAGCGTATGCTGGGTTCGTTGAGCCAGGACGGGTACACGTTTACCGATGACGAGCAGGAGGCAGATGTCATTCTGGTCAATACCTGCTGCTTTATCAACGATGCCAAGGAGGAGAGTGTCAACACTATCTTAGAGATGGCAGAGTACAAAAAGAGCGGAACCTGCAAGGCGCTCTTAGTCAGCGGCTGTATGGCACAGCGTTACAAGGAAGAGATCCTGCAGGAGGTGCCGGAGGTGGACGGTATTCTCGGTACGACCAGCTATGATGAGGTCAGCAAGGTGCTGGCGGAGGCGCTGAAGGGCGAGCGGGTATCTGATTTCCACGATTTGTCCGAGCTTCCGGAGACGAAGATGCGGAGCAAACGTCTGGTGACGACCGGCGGACATTATGCTTTTTTAAAGATTTCCGAGGGCTGTAACAAACGGTGTACTTATTGTATTATCCCGTCCCTGCGTGGACCGTACCGCAGTGTGCCGATGGAGCAGCTTCTCGCAGAGGCAAAGGAGCTTGCGGATCAGGGCGTGAAGGAACTGATTCTTGTCGCACAGGAGACAACGCTTTACGGCGTGGATTTGTATGGAGAGAAGACCTTGCCGAAACTTTTACATGAACTGGCACAGATCGATGGAATCGAATGGATCCGTATCCAGTACTGTTATCCGGAGGAGATCACCGAGGAGTTGATTCAGGCGATCAAGACGGAGGAAAAAGTCTGTCACTACCTGGATATTCCGATCCAGCACGCGAGCGATGCCGTTCTCAAGCGGATGGGACGCCGCACGAATCAGGCGGAGCTTCGGGAGCGGATCGCGCATCTGCGGGAAGAGATCCCAGATATTGCACTCCGCACGACCTTAATTTCCGGTTTCCCGGGTGAGACACAGGAGGATCATGAGGAACTGATGCGGTTCGTCGATGAGATGGAATTTGACCGCCTGGGCGTGTTTGCATACTCTGCAGAAGAGGACACACCGGCAGCCGGATATCCGGATCAGGTACCGCAGGAGGTCAAGGAAGACCGCCGCGACGAGATCATGGAGCTGCAGCAGGAGATTGCCTTTGAGAAAGCCGAGGATATGAAAGACCGTGTGCTTGAGGTTATGATCGAGGGAAAAGTGGCAGACGAGAATGCTTTCGTGGGACGTACCTATAAAGACGCGCCGAACGTAGATGGTTTGATTTTTGTCAATGCGGATGTTCCGCTGATGTCCGGCGATTTCTGCCGTGTCCGCGTAACGGGAGCACTCGAATATGATTTGATAGGAGAGTTGGCTGATGAATTTACCGAATAAGCTTACGACGCTTCGCGTCATCATGATTCCGTTTTTTGTGTTTTTCCTTCTCTGGCAGAATGGTGAAAACCATACTTTCCGTATGATTGCACTGGCACTGTTTATCATAGCCAGCCTGACCGATCTTCTGGATGGAAAGATTGCCAGAAAGTACAATCTGGTTACGAACTTTGGAAAATTTATGGATCCGCTCGCGGACAAGCTTCTAGTGTGCTCGGCGCTCATCTGCCTGATTGAGCTGAACGCGCTTCCAGCCTGGATGGTTATCATCATCATCAGCCGGGAGTTTATCATCAGCGGATTCCGTCTGATCGCCTCGGACAACGGAGTTGTCATCGCCGCCAGCTATTGGGGCAAATTTAAGACGACGTTTCAGATGGTATCGGTGGTGTTATTGATTCTGGATATTCCGGCGCTTGCGTTTGTCACGACGATCTGTGTCTGGATCGCGCTGCTGCTGACGATTGTGTCACTGGTTGATTATATTTACAAGAATCATAAAATACTGACAGAAGGGAGTATCTGATATGATAGTCGAACTGATCTCGGTAGGAACAGAGCTGCTGCTTGGCAATATCGTCAATACCAATGCGCAGTATTTATCGGAAACGTGTGCAAAGCTGGGGCTTAACGTCTATTACCAGACGACGGTAGGGGACAACCGGGAGCGCATGACAGAAGTCTTCCGGACGGCGCTCTCAAGAGCCGATCTCGTTATCATCGGCGGCGGTCTGGGACCGACGGAGGATGATATCACGAAGGATGTCTGCGCGGAGCTGATGGGAATGCCGTTAGTCGAGGATCCGGAGGTGCGGATACATCTGGAGGACTGGTACCGGCAGCGCAAGCGCACCGATATTCCGGATAGCAACTGGCGTCAGGCGCTGGTGCCGGAGGGCGCGGTGGTATTTTCCAACACAAACGGTACAGCTCCGGGACTTGCCCTGGAGAAAAACGGTAAGACCGCGATTCTTCTTCCGGGACCGCCGAACGAACTGTATCCGATGGTGGAAGATCAGGTTTGTGCTTATATTCAGAAACGATCTGACTGTGTGATCTATTCCCAGATGCTCAAAATCTGCGGATACGGGGAGAGCAAGGTGGAGGAGATGCTTCTCGACCTCATCGACCAGCAGACGAACCCGACGATTGCGACCTATGCAAAGACGAAAGAAGTACATCTGCGCGTGACCGCGAGAGCCGAGAGCGAAGACGCGGCAAAACAGCTGTTAAAACCGGTTATCAAAGAGATCAAGAAACGGTTCGGTAATGCGGTTTACACGACAGATGAGCATGAGAATCTGGAGGATGTCGTTGTCCGCCTCTTAAAGAAATACGACCTGACTGTGACAACCGCAGAGTCCTGCACAGGCGGTCTGATCGCCGGACGCATCGTCAACGTGCCGGGGGCTTCAGAGGTCTTTAACGAGGGATACGTGACGTATTCCAATAAGGCAAAGAAAAAGATCCTGGGCGTCAGTAAGGCAACCCTGAAAAAATACGGCGCGGTCAGCGAACAGACGGCGCGTGAGATGGCTGCAGGCGGTGTATTTACGACGGATGCGGATGCCTGTATCGCTGTGACCGGTATCGCCGGACCGGACGGCGGAACCGAGGAGAAACCGGTGGGACTCGTCTATATCGCATGTTATATGAAGGATAAAGTCAAAGTAGAGGAATACCATTTCCGCGGAAACCGCGAGAAGGTGCGTGAACAGACGGTGATTCAGGCGCTGGATCTGCTGAGACGGTCGATTATTAAAAATTATAAAAAAGATTGATCACGTAAAGGAGGGAGAGCTGACAGGCGGAGAGAAATAGCCGGAAACGTGCTGTTTTTAGAGCGCCATGGATCAAGCTCTCCTTTTTTAGGAGGCGGGGACGATGATTTGGTATAAATATCTGTATCTGGGAGAAACTGCTAAAAAGCATCGTTTTTCGATTCTACAGAGACTCCGCCTCGGAAAGGTACAGCCGGGCGTTCACGTGATCACGCCTGCCTCAGGCGGACACAACCTGCTTGATATCCTGCCTGCCTATGTGCTCCGGCAGAATTATTACCGGGAGCAGGCGGATCTGCTGATCGTAGGGGTCGGCGCGGGCTACCAGGATGCCGTGGAGACGGTGGGGCGGATTGTGGATGAGACGTACCGCGAGACGGGTGGATTTGATGTGAAGACGTATCTGAGAGAGAAGGAAGACAGGCTGAGGAAAAAGAGGTAAGTATTTTGCAGCCTTTGAGGAAGATTTTTTGGACTGAAAATGTCTTTTGACCCCAACATCATATGATACAGAGCTGATACATGAATTTGTCAATGAAAAAATAAGAAGTGGGAGGGGATGGATTGCTGCATATTTTGTTCATAATCTTGAAAATACTCGGAATCCTGCTTCTTGTCATTCTGGGACTGTTGTTTCTGTGCCTGCTGGCGGTTTTATTTGTCCCGACTCGATACCGGGGGAACGGAAGCTACCACAGTATCAAGGATTTTGGCGTGCATCTGCATATCCATTGGCTGCTTCATGCGGTGTCGCTGCGGATTGCTTATGAAAATGAGCTTCGATATGCGGTTAAGTTGTTTGGATTCCGGATTTTCGGGAGTGAGAGTGAAGTGAAAGATACGGAATCTGGGCGTGTGCGGGAAGGCACGCAGGCAGCGGATTCGGATGAGCTGGAATTTGTAAATGCGCAGGAGAAAACAGAGGATGATGATTTAGACACCGGTGAACTGATTTTGCGGGCGGAAGCAGCATCGGAGAAGACAGACGCCGCGATTGAGAAAGCGGAGGAAACGGCCAGGCTGCTGGAGGAGGCGGTGAAGAGACGGAGTGCGCAGAGGGAGGCGGAAATGTCTCAAGCTGTGAAGAATGCAGATGCATTTCCAGATGTGAAGGAGGCGGGAGTGTCCGAGGCAGAAGGAGAAACGCATCGGGCAAAGAATGAATTAAAATCAAATCCCAGCCAGGAAAAGCGTGAATCGTTCCTTCATAGAATCATTAGCTGGTTCAAACAAAAATGGAGCGCCCTGCGGCAATCCCTCTCAAAGCTGCTTACCCGAATCAACAACCTGGAGCACAAACGCCAATCCGTCCTTGCATTTATAGAAAATGAAGAAAATCAGAAGTCATTTCGCCTGATCAAACGCCAGCTCATGCGAGTTCTGCGGCATATATTTCCCAGAAAGCTGTCCGGGCAGGTTACGTTTGGCGTGGAGGATCCTTATTTGATGGGACAAATTTTGAGTGTGGCGGCTTTTTTGTATCCAGTTTACGGAAAGAAGATTGATTTGACTCCGGTCATGGATGCAAATGCGCTGGACGGGGAGCTTTCGTTCCGGGGCAGAGTCCAGATTGGCGTGCTGGCATTGATGGCGCTTCGGATCTGGATGGATAAGAATGTACGGACACAGGTTTATAAATATAGAAACCGAGGAGGAAGATAATATGGCAGACAATCAGTTTGCATCGACAATCGGTGCATTATTTCAGGGTATGGATGAGTTCGTCACAACAAAGACAGTCGTGGGAGAGCCGGTGACAGTTGGCGATGCGATTATACTTCCACTCGTGGATGTAACCTGCGGCATGGCGGCGGGCGCGTTTGGTCAGTCGACGAAAGAGAAGAATGCGGGCGGCATGAGCGCCAAGATGACGCCGAGCGCGGTGCTGGTCATTCAGAATGGCATGACGAAGGTGGTCAATATCAAGCATCAGGATGCATTGACCAAGGTTCTCGACATGGCACCGGATCTCGTCAATAAATTTGTCGGCGGAAGCACCGGACCGATCGATGCGGAGACGATGCAGACAGCTGAGAAAATGGCGGGCGAGATGGAAGAGAAGAAATAAAGAAATTAAAATCAAAACGCTTCATAGAATGATCATAGCACACGATCGAATGTCAGATGTCTCTGGCAATGATCGCCTGCTATTTAACTTCTTTTGAAAACAGACATTTCAGAGAGGTATCATTCTATGAAGCGTTTATTTGGTTTAGTCCTTTTTTCAATGGGATTTGGCATGACCCTGGTGCTCATTTTCCCAAAGAATTTTCTATGGGTCAGCATCGCCATTTCTCTGATGATTGTCGGGTACAATATGTTTTGCCGATGAGATTTTATGCTTTTTCAAGCGGCAGAATCACTGTAAAGCAGCTACCCTCGTCCACCTGGCTGGATACCTCGATGGTACCGTGCATCAGATCGATGATCCGTTTCGTGATGGAAAGTCCCAGCCCGTTGCCCTTTTCATTGGGATCAGAGTTCCTGCTGTAAAATTTTTCAAAGATCCGTTTCATCGTGGCGTCATCCATGCCGACGCCGGTATCGCGGATGGAGACACGCACCTTATCTCCTGTGATAACGAGTTTGGCAGAAAGCATACCGCCAGCCGGGGTGAATTTGATGGCATTTTGCAGGAGATTGATCCAGACCTGCTGCAGCATCTCACAGTTGCCGTAAAATTTGCACGCCGTCAAATCAATGTCGAGATTCAGATGCTTTTTCTCCCAGAGCGGTTCCAGCAGAAGAATCGCCTGACGGATTTGTTCGTCGAGGCTGAACATCGTGCGTCCGGTCACGATCTCCTGCTTTTCCAGGCGGGAAAGCAGAAGAATGTTGCCGGTCATCGTGGTAAGCTGGCGCGTGCTGTCGATGATGATGCGCGTGTATTCATTCTGGTCCGCCTCTGAGAGAGATGGATCCTGCAGCAATGTCGCATAGCCCTCGATGGCGGCGAGCGGTGTCTTGAACTCATGGGAAACCGTGGTCACGAAATCATTTCGCAGCGATTCGATGCTGTTTAACTCCTGCACCATACGGTTAAAATTGTCGGTTAGTTCACAGATCGCCTGCAAAGACTTCGAATTTGGCACATGAACAGAAAAGTCTCCGTCTGCTACCTGCTTAGCGGCAAGGCTTATGGAACCGATCGGGCAGAGGATTTTCGACCAGAGGAACAGCGACAGCGCGATACTGAACGCAAGGCTGCTCAAAAATGACATCAGACTCGGAAAATTCGGACCGAAAATCCGAAAAACTTCGTGTTTATCTATTCCGCTTGTGAGCAGTGAGACAAAATATCCGGTCAGCATCGGCATCAACGAGGACACCAGGAAGAAAAAGACCAGGAGGGTCAGCCAGTAGAGAGGAATCTGGAAATATTTGGTAAAGTTCTTGCTGATCATGCTTCTGTTTTCACCGCCTTATAGCCGAGACCCCGCACGGTCATGATGATAAAATCATCGCAGTTTTTAAACCGTTCGCGCAGCCGGTTGACATGCACATCGACCGTCCGTTCGTCGGTTGTCGAGTCAAGCCCCCAGATTTCGTCCATGAGCTGCTGCCTCGTGAAAATCTTATTTGGATAAGAAAGTAATTTATATAGAAGGTAAAATTCTTTCTGCGGCAGAAGTGTCTCCTGCCCGTTGACCGTGACCGTCAGTGCATCGTAGTCGAGCATCGTATTTTGGCATACAATCCGATGCTCCGTCGCGATCTTGGCGCGTTTGAGCAGGGCGCCAACCCGCAGAACCATCTCATTGACATCGATTGGCTTCACCATGTAGTCATCCGTGCCTGCCTGAAAGCCGCGCTGCTTGTCTTCGAAGCGCTCTTTGGCGGTGATAATCAGGATTGGCATTGTAAATCCACTCGTCCGCAGGTGATCAATCAGTTCATATCCGTCCATTCCGGGCATCATAATATCCGAAATAATGAGATCTACATATTCAGAATCTAAAAGAGATAATGCTTTTTCGCTGCTTTCTGCCGGAAGCGCCAGATAACCATTGTTGGTAAGTACCGTGCAGAACAGGGAACGCAGTTTCGCATCATCTTCTACCACAAGAATGTGAAACATATCCGTAAAACCTCCCTATAATTCAATTAAAAAGATGTAATATCATAAGTACTCATAGTATACCACATGAGTTTAAACTGATTGTGAACGGTGCAACACATTTTTTTCACGGTTCGTTTACATTCAGTTTATATGTAGTTGAAACTCGTTTAAAAATGGGATGTTATACTAGGGACAATCAGGAAAAACCAGAAAGGAATATGCGAAATGAGTAAACGATCTTCTCTGATGGAAGCGGCAAAACAGAATAAAAAGAAAACAGCCATCATCGCGGTGGTGGTGGTGCTCGTACTTGCGGCGCTTTTTATGCGTTTCAAGGGTGGCAGCAAAGGAGGTTCAGGCGGCGGTCCGGGCGGTATGCAGGACATGCAGATGGACAATGTGGCGACGGTTGCGGCTGAGAATCCAAAGAGCGGAACGATCGAGCGGACAACCAGCACATCCGGTACTGTCGAGGCATCGGACGTTGTCTATGTCTATGCGAAGGCATCCGGCGATGTGACGGGTGTCAACGTCAGCGTCGGTGATATGGTGACAGCGGGTCAGCTTCTCTGTACGATCAATACCGAACAGGTTGAGACGGCGAAAAATGCGATGGACTCCGCCTCTGTTAACCTGACCGAGGCACAGAGCAATTTAAGCCGTATGCAGCTTCTTTATCAGGGAGGAGATATTTCTGATCAGGAATGGGAGCAGTATCAGAACCAGGCGAAGACGGCACAGTTAAATTATGAATCGGCAAAATTAAACTACGATCGTCAGGTGGAATACAGTTCCGTGACCGCACCGATCTCCGGCAAGATTGAGACGATGGATATTGATGTATATGATCATGTCAACCAGCAGGCGCAGCTCTGCGTTATCTCCGGTGAGGGAGATAAAAGGGTATCGTTCTACGTATCCGAGCGTGTTATGAGCAACTTAAACCAGGGCGACGCGATGACGATTGTAAAAGATGGAACGACTTATGATGGTGTGATTACCGATGTCAGCAGCATGGCGGACGAGAGCAACGGTCTGTTTAAGATAAAAGCAGAGCTGCCGGAGGCGAACAGCCTTTCAACGGGAAGTACTGTCAAGGTAACAGTAACTTCTGAGCGTGCAGAGAATGTCATGACCGTGCCGGTAGATGCGATCTACTATGATAACGGCGTTGGAAATGTCTATGTTTATCAGGACGGAACGGTACATAAAGTGGAAGTCGAAGTGGGGCTTTATAATACAGAGCTGGCGGAGATCAAGTCGGGGCTGACGGCAGATGATCTCGTCATCAGTACATGGAGTTCCCAGCTTTATGAGGGTTCAACCGTTAACTTAAAGGGTGAAGAAACAGATGCGGCAGCAGCGGATGAAGCTGGAAACCAGAAAGCCGATGCCCCGGCAGGCTCTGAAAATGGACAGAAAGCGGGTGCTCCGGCAGATGGCGGAAACGATCAGCCTGCGGGTGATGCAGGTGCTCCGAAAGATGCAAAAAATGGACAGAAACAGTAGGACAGGAGGAATGTAAGACATGGGAGTAACGAAATATATCCTGAAACATCCGGTTACTACTGTCATGGCTCTGTTGTGTCTGGTTGTATTCGGTATTTCATCGGTCTTTTCGGCAAAGCTGGAGCAGATGCCGGATATGGAGACGCCGATGCTGATTATCATGGCAAATTATTCAGGCGCAGGACCGGAGGATATCAGCGAGCTGGTAACCGAACCGATCGAGGATGCGATCGGCACGCTAGAGGGCGTGGACACGATTTCCTCCACATCGAGCGATGGACGTTCGATGATCATGCTTCAGTACGATTACGGCACCGATATGGATGAGGCGTATGACAACTTAAAGCAGAAACTGGACAATATCCAGCGGGAGCTGCCGGATGATGTGGAACCGAGCGTTATGTCGATGAACTCCAATCAAGGAGACAGCATGATGCTTTCGATTGCACATAAAACGCAGACAAACCTCTACGATTATGTGGATCAGAAGATAGTACCTGAATTAGAGCGAATTTCTTCAATTGCAAACATTGAGACGCGAGGCGGTTCTTCTAAGTATGTCAGCATTGAATTACAGTCTGAAAAAATGGATCAGTACAATCTGACCATGCAGGATGTTGCGAGTGCGATCAGCGATGCAAACGTGGCATCCCCGTCGGGTGAGGCAGATGCCGGAAACCTGGAGCTTTCCGTTACTACCTCCTTAAAAACAGAACAGGTAAATGAGCTGCAGGATATTCCAATCAAGACGCCGGCAGGACAGATTATTTCTCTGTCGGATGTGGCAAATGTGTATGAGGCAACGAAAGACCGGGGCGGCATTTCCCGTTACAACGGTCAGGAGACGATCTCCATTTCGATTCAGAAGCAGCAGGACAGCACAGATATGGAAGTGTCCTCGGCTGTCAAAGAGAAAGTTGAAGAATTGATGGCAGATGATTCGGATCTGACGATCACGGTTGCAAATGATACATCTGACACGATTCTTGATTCCTTAAAAGACGTAGCAGAGACAATGGTTCTGGCGGTTATCATCTCCATGCTCATCATTTTCCTGTTCTTTGGCGATTATAAGGCGTCCTTGATCGTCGGAAGTTCCATTCCGACTTCGATTTTGATGTCCTTGATTGCGATCACGATGGCAGGATTTTCGTTGAACGTTATCACGATGAGTGCGCTGGTACTCGGCGTCGGCATGATGGTCGATAACTCGATCGTTGTACTGGAGAGCTGTTTCCGTGCAACGGCGGAGCAGGAAGACAAGGGGGCGCTTGGCTATTTTTCGGCAGCGCTTCACGGAACCGGCATTGTCATCAACTCGATCATCGGTTCGACGATCACGACCTGTGTCGTATTCCTGCCGCTGGCATTCTTAAACGGTATGACCGGACAGATGTTCAAACCGCTGGGATTCACGATCGTGTTCTGTATGTCGGCGTCCCTGCTTTCTGCGATGACGGTGGTTCCGCTGTGCTATCTGTTCTACAAACCGAGCGAGGCGAAGCGCGCCCTGATGGGACGTCCGATTGAACGTTTACAGAAATGGTACCGCGGCATCATGGACCGTCTGTTAAACCACAAAGCGATGGTTATGGGATTTTCGGTTCTGGTACTTGTACTGACGGTAATTCTGGCGAGCGGAATGCAGACGGAGCTGATGACATCGGATGATACCGGTACGGTCAGTGTCAGCATTGAGACGCGTCCGGGTCTGAAACAGGAAAAGATCGAGGAGGCGCTGGCAGAAGCGGAGGCGATTGTTTCCGCGAGCGACCAGGTTGATTCGTACATGCTGCGTTACAACGGAGACAGCGGTGAGATCAGTGCCTATCTGAAAGATGACCGTACCATGAAAACAGACGATGTAGCCGATCAGTGGCAGAAAGAGATGGATAACATTGCAAACTGTACGATCGACGTATCGGCATCGACTTCCATGAGCTTCATGGGAAGACAGCGCGGCTATGAAGTGATTCTTCACGGCACGCAGTATGATGAATTAAAAGAAGTTAGTGATAAGATTGTCAAGGAAATGACAGCAAGAACGGATGTCATCAACATCCATTCCAGTATTGAGAATAATGCACCGATCATTACCCTGAAGATTGATCCAGTCATGGCAAAGGCGTATGGACTCACGGCTTCCAGTATCGGAACGACGATCAACCAGATGTTGAGTGGTATCGACGCGACGACACTTAAAATTGACGGCGAGGACATTACGGTAACGGTTGAGTATCCGGAGGGCGAGTACGAGACAGTTGATAACATAAAAGATATTATTTTGACGGGAACAAACGGACAGAAGGTGGCACTGACCGATGTGGCAAATGTCGTATTTGAGGATAGCCCGGCTTCGATTTCCAGAACCGACGGTGCATATGAGATCACAATCTCTGCCGATTACACCGGTGATAATGTACAGCAGCAAATCAATAGTGAGGTAATTACTCCGAACTTAAGCGGTACAATCAGCATTGGGCAGAACAGCCGTGACCGTATGATGAAGAGTGAGTTCAGCTCCCTGTACCGCGCGATTGCGATTGCAGTCTTCCTGGTATTCGTTGTCATGGCGGCACAGTTTGAGTCTGTGAAGTTTTCCATCATGGTTATGACGACCATCCCGTTCAGTTTGGTTGGTTCCTTCGGATTACTGAAGCTGACCGGCGTCAGCATCAGTATGACGTCCCTGCTTGGCTTCCTGATTCTGGTCGGAACTGTTGTAAATAACGGTATTCTCTACGTGGATACGGTCAACCAGTATCGCTCCACGATGGATCTGCGGACAGCGCTCATCGAGGCAGGTGCGACCCGTATCCGACCGATTCTGATGACAAGTATGACAACCATCCTCGCGATGATCCCGATGGCACTGGCAATCGGAAGCAGCGGTTCCACGACACAGGGTCTGGCGATCGTAGATATCGGCGGTCTGAGCGTAGGTGTGATTGTCGCGCTCTTCATGGTTCCAGTATATTACGCACTGCTGAGCCGGAAACCGAAGGAAGAGATACCGGATGTGGATTAGATATAGGTTAATTGAAAAAATATTGTAGGAAATAAAATATTTGCTGCGGAAATTAAAATCAGATAGATCGGAATGGAGTGACATACATGAATCAAAATAGAAGATTCTGCCTGACCCGTCGGATTGCCTCTGGCGTGGCAGCCTGCTCACTGGGAGTATTCCTGGCGACAGGTGCGCCGGTCCAGGTATTGGCAGCCAGCCCGCAATTTGCATATTCCACAGAAAAATGGGCTTCGCTGCAGGATGATAAGCTCGAATTTGACGAGATTGCTGATCGGATCCATGAGTACAACAGCACAGTGGAGAAGAACCGGATCGAGTACAAGGATTATCAGGGCAAAGACAGCAATGAGATCGCGCAGGAATATTATGACGCGGCAGATGAGATCGAGAGCAGTATCGAGTACCCGGATTCAGATGATGCGAATTATGGTTCCGCACTGGCAGCAGCACAGAGAAGCGAGGCTTCCGCGACCCAGATGCGCGAGCAGGGCGATAATAACGTCGATGATGCGAATGTTAAGGCGTGGGGGTATACGCAGACCGAGAAATCGTTGGTACAGCAGGCGCAGAACCTGATGATCCAGTACTGGAATGCCCAGGAAAACTTAAAGAGTGTGCAGAACCAGGTGTCCAAGGCAGAAAAAGACTATGAGACGGCAAACTTAAAGCTTTTATCCGGAAGCGCGACCCAGACGGATGTGCTGGATGCCAAGGAGACTCTTTTAAAGGCGCAGGCGTCCATCACGACGGCGGAGAGCAATATTGCATCGACGAAGGAATCCCTGTGCCAGATGCTTGGATGGAAATATGGCGCATCAGTAGAAATCGGTGCATTACCGGACCCGCAGGAACAGATGAGTGCATCGGTCAACCTCGAAGAGGACATTGCGAAAGCACAGGAAAATAATTATCAGTTAAAGATTCTGGCACGTCAGGTCAACAATGCGATGACAAGCACCCTTAAAGAGCAGTACCAGACAACTCTGACCAGCGGAAAGGAGGCAGTCAAGTCGAATGTCCAGTCGGCTTATCAGAATCTGAAGCTTTCTGAGGCACAGTATGAACAGGCAAAACGCAGCCTTGAATTAGAAGAAAAGACGAAACAGACCAACGACCGCAAGCTGGCAGCCGGACTTATCAGCCAGAACGCATACCAGAGCGCAACCTATTCCTATGAATCGGCATCCGTGGCAAAAGAGACGGCAGCGATGTCGCTTCTCCAGGCGCAGCTCGCCTACCAGTGGGCGGTGGGCGGTCTGGCGTCCACGCAGTAGAAAGGGGTGGGCGGATGATGCGAAATCTGAAAGGAAAATGGATGAACGCGGAAGCTGGGACAGAGCAAAAGATGCGCAAGGGGCAAGAAAGAGACCGAAGCGGTGCAAGTGCTTTGGATGTGCATCTGGACGGTTATAATGTGAAACGAATCGGAAAAAGCAGATTGAGTCGTTCGATCGGAATTGCCCTGGCGGCTTGTATTCTTGTATCGAGCCCGGCGCAGGCGGCGAAAACGCCTTTGATTTCCGGCACTGAAAGTGATTCAGACAGCGAGGCAGATGGTCCGGCGCTGGAAGATGGCACCATAACCGAAAACAGCGCAGACAACACGATCGCCAGCCAGTCCGGCTCCTATACGGAGGAACAGCTCGCGGATTCTGTGATAGAGTACGGGGAACTGGAGGCGCTGGTGCGGCGCGGCAATGGAACGGCTGTCAGCGCCGATTACAGTTATCAGGACAGCCTTGCCGTCTACCAGGAAGCCTACGATGCGATGATTTCCGGTGCCCGGGATATGAACTATAAAGCAGATGAGCTCGAAGATGCGGGCGGAGATGAGGCACTGATCGGCACCTATGAGCGAAATGCACAAACGCTGTCGATGGCAGCGAAGCAGTATAAAAAGTCCCTCACTTCCTTAAATTCGGCGTCAAGCCGTGCGTCCAGAAACCGGACGGTCTGGCAGGTCGTAAAGACCGCACAGATCCAGTGGGGCACCTGCCGGCAGCTTCAGGACGAGGTGGAGGCGGCTGCCAAGACGGCAGAGAACTATCAGGCGCAGGTGGATCGCAAAGAGCGGGAACTGGCAGCGGGGCTTTGCACGGAGACGGATCTGCTGCAGGCTCAGAAAAACCTGCTAAGCGCCCAGACAGCATTACAATCTACGACCGATCAGGCAAATAAGGCGCTGCGCCAGCTTGCTATTTTACTTGGAAAGAGCGGAACTTCTATTACGCTGGGGGAAATTCCAGCCGTATCGGCAACAGAACTGGCTTCTATGAATCTGGATGCGGACCGCGCGGCAGCTGTCGTTGCAAGTTCCAGTGTCAAATCAGCCAGACGATCCTCCGCAACCGGAGATGCGGCGCGCAAGCTGCGCCACCAGCAGATCGAGGAAGCCGAGAGCGCCGCAAGCGCCTCAGCGGATGAGCAGTACGCTGAGATAGCGGCATTAAGCCTAGAACGTGACGCGGCGCAGGCAGCCTACCAGTCTGCCGAAAAAACATACGGCGCCACCCAGATTAAGTATCAGTCCGGTGCGATTAATAAAGCAACGTATTTACAGGGTGAGGCGTCTTATCTGCAGAAAAAAGCAGAACTAGAGACTGCCGAGATTTCCCTGCGGACGGCGTATGATGCGTATGAGTGGATGTTGAAAGGGGTTGCGTGAGGATTAAGTGATTGCGTTTCCTAAGATTGTATGTTTTGTATGGATATGTGAAATGGAATTTTATAAGATGGGTTTGAAAAAGGATGTGCCAAGGCACATTCTTCTTCATGCTTTCGGTGTGAGAACAAATTTGTATTTGCGTATTGTTCCGGTCAATGGTACAATCATAGGCGGAATTTTGAACCGGTAAACGATAGACTGAAAGGGTACGCCCGTTCACGGACCCATGGAAAAGGTCGGAAACGAAAACGGGAGGAACATATAGATGCAGCAGGAGAATATGAAGACATTGGAATCTCTGGAAGATTTTCGGCATTTTTCGGAAAAAGAGCTGGAAATACGGTTTGACCAGCTTAAGAAACAGATTGTACCAGCGGACAAGACAATCCGGGAGCAGGCAGAAAAACATTGGGGGCATGTGGCAAAACCGCTTGGCAGTCTGGGAGTCCTGGAGGAAGATATTGTGCGGGCGGCGGCAGCACAGGGGGAGGAAGTGCCAGACTTCTCCAGGCGTGCGCTTTTAATTTTTTGCGCAGATAATGGGGTAGTCAAAGAAGGAGTATCACAGACCGGGCAGGAGGTTACGGCGGCAGTTGTTTCGAATATGACACGCGGGAGGAGCTGTTCCTGCCTGATGGCAGAAAAGGCAGAGGCAGATGTGTTTCCGATCGATATGGGAATTGCCTGTGAGGTAGAACATCGGGGAGAACTTTATCCCCTAACGGAACGGAAAATCCGCCGTGGAACTTCCAATTTTACAAAAGCAGCAGCGATGACGCGCCAGGAGGTGTTGACAGCCATTTTGACGGGAATTGATGCGGTGCGTGTGCTGAAGGAGCAGGGGTACCGCTTGTCTGCAGTGGGTGAAATGGGGATCGGCAATACGACGACCAGCAGTGCGGTCGCATCGGTTCTGCTGCAAAAGGATCCAGAACTTGTCACTGGAGCTGGGGCGGGTTTAGATTCGGCTGGATTGAAACGGAAAACGGAGGCAATCCGGCGTGGAATCGGACTGCATCACCCGGATCCCATGGATGGCATGGAGGTATTGTAAAAGGTAGGCGGATTCGATCTGGCGGCGATGGCAGGTGCTTTTTTGGGCGGTGCCATCTATCATGTTCCGGTTGTGATTGACGGGGTTATCGCGGCAGCTGCGGCGGCAGCTGCTGGAAGAATTGCACCGGCAGCGACGGACTATATGCTGGCAGCCCATGTATCGGCGGAACCGGCGTCTATCTGGCTGCTTGATTTGATAGGAGTAACTCCGGCTATCCAGGCGGGACTTCGACTCGGAGAAGGTACAGGGGCGCTGGCGCTGTTTCCACTGCTGGATATGGCGCTGTCCATTTACCGGGATATGGATACGTTTGCGGAGATGGAAATAGAGGAATATAAGCCGCTGGTGTGATGAGATATACGGATTAAAACATTTTTTGCGTATGTTTTTAAAGCATGGAAACTGCTGCAATTCAGTGAAAAAGAGGATAAATGAACGATGTTATATATAGTTACAGGCGGCAGTGGCAGCGGCAAGTCCGAATATGCCGAACAGACTGCCGTGCAGTGCCGGAACAGGAACGGTGGGACACTCTGGTATCTGGCGACGATGCGGATTTGGGATGATGAAGGCAGAAAACGGGTGGAGCGCCATCGGCGGATGCGCGCGGCAAAAGGGTTTGAGACGATTGAGCGGTATACGGGGTTAGAAACATTAGAATTAGAGGAGAGATTCGAAGAGTCCAATTCGGCTGGTTTGGACGCTGAACAGGAAAACGATAGTTTGAAGCGCTGGGAGTCCTGCCGAGTGGCACAAAAACCAGTGCTTCTCCTTGAATGTATGTCCAACCTTGTCCTCAATGAATTTTATGCTCAGGAAAATGGTGCGCAAGAGCGGATTCTGCAAGGAATAAAACGCTTGCAAAACCAGTGCCATGACCTTATCATTGTAACGAATGAGATCTTTTCGGACGGTGTGACGTATGATCTGGAATCGGAGCGGTACATAGAGCTTCTGGGACGGATCAACCGGGAACTGGGACAGATGGCGGATTCGGTGACGGAAGTGGTGTATGGAATTCCGATTGCGGTGTCAACACCTGTTTTTGCAGCCGATGAAAGGACAAAAGATGTAGGGTAGTCAGTGAGTGGAACAGAGCGGAATGCCTGCTAAAGTTATGGTTGCCAGAATAGAGTCAGGGGGAGCGAAGATTGAATCTGATAGGAAGTTTTGTCATTGCATTTTCCATGTATTCACGCATTCCGATGCCGCGCATGGACTGGACGGAAGAGCGGATGCGCTATGCGCTTTGTTTTTTTCCGCTGATCGGGGCGGTGATCGGGGCGGTAGAGATAGCCACGTTTGCGCTCTGTGAAATTTTGGGTGCTGGAGTTCTGTTCCGGACCTGCCTGTTGACGGCGGTTCCACTATTGATTACTGGTGGAATCCATATGGACGGGTATCTCGATGTGACGGATGCGCGCCATTCCTACGGCGAGCGGGAAAAAAAGCTGGCGATTTTAAAAGATCCCCATACGGGGGCGTTTGCGATCATCGGTCTGGGGCTGTACCTGCTTCTCTATGCGGGGGCAGTTTCTGAGCTTGTGGGAGCAGATGTGTGGCTGCTGCCGGGGGCGCTTATGCTGGAACGCGCCTGCAGCGGCTATTCGGTGGTGGCATTTCCAAAGGCGAAAAAGGACGGGCTTGCCGCTGAATTTTCCAGAAGTGCCGAGACAAAGGTTGTTCGCGTGAGTATGGCAGTTTTAGCAGTGTTGGCGATCAGCTGGATGATTTACTGGGGACATCTGCGCGGCGCTCTGGCAGCGTTGACGGCTCTTGCAACCTTTGTTTGCTATTATCGTTTTTCCATGCGGGAATTTGGCGGCATCAACGGCGATCTGGCAGGGCATTTTCTGCAGAGCTGCGAGCGGAATGTGCTGCTGGTGCTGGCGGCGATGCGGCTGGCAGGTACGTGCCTGCGATTTTTGAATTTTTAAGCGAGGAAAAGCAGAATGATTTTTATAATTGGCGGCAGGGAACAAGGAAAGACAGCGTATGCGATGAAATTGTGGGAAAAACGTACTTTGGAACGGAGGAAAACAAAAGACTTATCCACCGTTCTGAATCGATCGAAAAATCCAGAAGCGTGTAGAGTTACGGCACGCATCGCGGATGGGAGATTAGAAACGGACGAACAGACGATCATGCAGGCGGATCTGATCACGCATTTTGAACTGTTTGTGAGGCGTGAGATGGAAGCCGGGCGCGATCCATACGTGTTTGCAGAACGCCTGATGCAGGAAAATCCGGATGCATTCGTGACGGCGGATGAAATCGGCTGCGGCATTGTGCCGATGGAAGCATTTGAGCGCGATTATCGGGAGACAGACGGGCGCATTTGCCAGCGGATCGCCGCATATTCGGAGGAAGTGCACCGGGTTATCTGCGGTCTGGGAATGCGGATCAAATAAAAGAATAGTTGGGAGTAGACAAAATGACAGCAATCAGTAAAGTATTGACAGGAATGATAGAAGGCAGAATGGTCGGATATCACTTAGCTGCGATTCTGGCAGGTTATCTTCTGGATCTGTGCCTGGGTGATCCGCATTCGATGCCGCATCCGGTCCGGGCGATCGGAAATCTGATTGTGTGGCTGGAAAAATATTTGCGTCCAGCTGGAAAAAAGCATGCAACGGAACGGGGGGAACGCCGCGCGGGCGTTCTTTTTGTGTGTCTGGTGCTGCTTGTGACAGGCAGTGTGGCAGGCGCAATCCTCTGGATTTCCCGTCTGGGCGGCATCTGGATTCAGACAGTAGTCGAGGCGGTCATGACTTACTATCTGCTGGCGGCGCGCTCCCTGCGGGATGAGAGCATGGCGGTCTGCCGGAAGCTGGAGGCGGGAGAGATCGAGGGAGCCCGCTATGCAGTGTCGATGATTGTCGGGCGCGATACGAAACCTCTTTCAGAGGCGGGGATCGCACGGGCGGCAGTTGAGACGGTAGCGGAAAATGCATCGGATGGAGTGATTGCGCCTTTGTTTTATCTGGCGATCGGAGGTCCGTTTCTTGGCTGGCTGTACAAGGCAGTCAACACGATGGATTCGATGGTCGGATATAAAAATGACAGGTATCTGCATTTTGGACGCGCGGCAGCAAAACTGGACGATCTGGTAAACCTGATTCCGTCGCGTCTGGCAGCGCTTTTATTGATAGTATCTGCATACCTTTTACGATATGACGGAAAGAATGCTTACCGTATCTGGCGGCGTGATCGCCGGAACCACAAAAGCCCCAATTCCGCGCAGACCGAGTCGGCATGCGCCGGCGCGCTGGGCTTGCGACTGGCGGGCGATGCCTGGTATTTCGGCAAGTTAGTTCCGAAGCCATATATCGGTGATGAGATACACCCGATTGAACCGCAGGACATCCGCCGTGTCAACCGCCTGATGTATGGAGCGGCGGGAATCATGGGACTTCTGGCACTGGTGATGCGGGCCGTGATTTTGTTTTGATAAGGGAATTTTAACAAAGAAGAATATAAAAAAAGCAAAAAATCCAAATAATGAAGCAATCAAACAGATAAAAATATCAAAAACAGAACGAACGAAGGAAAGAGTAACCAGATAAAGAATACACAAAAAAGAGGGAACAACAGGGAGGAAGCATCTATGCCATACACGCACGGCGGCGATATTTACGGTGATGCAGCCGTAGAGTTAGATTTTTCAGTCAATACAAATCGTCTTGGAATGCCGCAGGCTGTCCGTGATGCTGTGATAGCATCGGCGGCTGCTTGGGAACAATATCCGGATGCTTTATGCCGGAAGCTGCGGCGTGCAGCGGCTGCTTTTTATGAGGCAGACGGCACGCCGATTCCGGAGGACTGGCTCGTGTTTGGAAACGGTGCTTCGGATATTTTATATGCAGTTGTCTCAGCGATTCGGCCCAAACAGGCGATTTTGCTGGCACCGGGATTTTCGGAGTATGAGCAGGCGCTTCGGATGTGCGGCTGCGAGATCCGGTGGCTTCATTTAAAGGAAGAAAATGGATTTTCTCTGGAGAGTACGAGGGAAGAATTGTATGCCATGCTTTGCGATGGCTCAGGGGATGCATCGAAGATAGATTCGGTCCCAACTTTATCCTCTAAACATGAAAACGTCTGGGAAAAAATTTTGATTCTCGGAAATCCCAATAACCCGACAGGGCGCGCTATTTCAGCCACCGAGCTGGAAAAGTTGGCACAGGTCTGCCGGGAAACACATACCTGGCTTATGCTGGACGAGTGTTTTCAGTGGTTTTTGGATACACGGAGAGAATGTTCGTTTGTTGGAAATTTGTTAAATGGTGTTGGAGATCACGTTATTCTCTTAAATGCCTTGACCAAAATCTGCTCAATGGCAGGCCTTCGCCTGGGCTATGGCCTCATCCCCAATGCCGGACTCCGGGAACGCCTCGAGAAGTTCCGCCAGCCGTGGAGTGTCTCGGCTCCGGCACAGGCGGGCGGGGTGGCGGCATTTGCGGTACTGGCGGATCATTCAGAAGGAAATCTGCTGGAATGGACGGTTAAATCTTTGCAGACGGAACGTCCGCGGCTGGCGGAAAAACTGGAAGAACTGGGATTTATCGTTTATCCGTCCCAGACAAATTATCTGTTGTTCCGTTCGCCGGATGAGGATTCGCGCGATTACAAACAGGGATGTTTAGAGCATGGCATTTTGATTCGCGCCTGTGAGAATTTTGAAGGGCTGAACCGTCATTATTACCGGGTGGCGGTGCGGAACCGGGGAGAAAATGAAAGGTTGATAAATATTTTGAAAGAGGTACAATCTGAAGATAAACACAATGTGAATTTGTAATATAAAACGAACCCGTAACTGTTCAGTAGGTCTGCGCATTTACTGCGCTGACCGTACGAAAACATGG
>ERZ837487.2251-NODE-2251-length-20405-cov-3.338280_pt1 | contig 20405 bp, 16 predicted proteins | sample MGYA00519911_ERZ837487 | MGnify/ENA primary metagenome ERZ837487 (study PRJEB31850, sample SAMEA3708818) | human gut metagenome | biome: human gut; feature: human-associated habitat; material: faeces | place: China | collected 2014 ...
TCATAAGATAATCGTACCAGCTAAATGGATCATTGAAACAACCATTTGCGTTTAAGAATAAATCTCCATAAGTACCTGCCATTACCTGGTCATTCAGAGCAGAGGCATTGCATGGATTAATTTCAAGAGTAATTCCAATCTCTGCCAGCTCACTCTGAACAAGTACTGCCACATCCGGGAATGTTGAAAGATATTCAGTGTTATAAGCCAGGGACAAAGTACATCCATCTCCGTATCCTGCCTCTTCCATAAGCTGCTTTGCTTTATCCAGATCTCTTTCAATCTGTGGCTCATCATCATATCCCGGCCATGTAGCATAGTTCAGAGAAGACATCAGACAGCCTGCGCCTTCATATACATAATCTCTCAGATCCTGTCTGTTTACTGCATAGGAAATAGCTTCTCTTACCCTTTCATCTGCAATCGGAGAAGACTCATTCTGATCGCTCAGATTACACATCAGATATACTGTACGCATTTCATCCTGCTCGATCATATCAATTCCCATAGTTTCTAATCCATCAAACAACGTTTCGTCAAACCATTGTTTTAATACTTCCACGATATAATGACTGGCAATCTCTCCTTTTTTCAAACCTCCCATGCCGTCACAGACGACTGCGAGCAGATAAAGCTTTCCGTTCTTTTCCTTCTGACGCAACAGATAAGCATCCTGATTGGATGGTCTCCCATTCCCAATATCTGTCATTCCAATTGCATCTATCATAAATTCCTCCTAAATGAAAAAAAGCTCATAAAGATAAATCTTTACAAGCTTCTTTCACTGTTTTGTTGTGTTTGTTAATAGTTTATTCCTCGATATCTTCGATATCTTCTTCCGCCGCTTCGTCGTCTCCTCCGTCAATCTCCTGCTTCAGGATTTCGATATCTCCACGAAGCTTCTCGATCAGATTAAACAGGTCAATATACTCTGCCTGTGGGTAATCCATATGTTCTTCAAAATACTTCTCTCCCACCTGACGGTACAGATCATTTAAATCTCTCTTGGCGACTCTTAGATCATTGTGTCTTTTTGCGGAATCTGCGACTTCTTTAGCTTTCTGCGCCGCTGCTTTCCCTGTGGTCTGAATCGTTTCTTCCAGACGTCCGAAAAAATCTTTTGCCATATACGTCACTCCCAACATTTTTCTTTCATTGTACCTTATCCTCAGTGTTTCGTAAAGGCTTTGTCCCTAGAATTACTAGTGTTTTTTCTTCTTTTTCCAATATATAAAACTTCCACCTAAAGATGCTGCCAACAATGCAAAAATCCATTTCTCATCAAACGAATCTCCTGTTTTTGGTGTGCTCGCTGCATCCCTTGTTTCTGGTGATCTTTTATATTCAGAAGTATTGGATCGATCTGCTTTATTTCCCGTTGTCACTGTTGATTTCGATTCTTTTTTGATCTTCACTAAACGTACTGCACTAACTGGTTTGACAAAATCTGCTTTTCCTGTCGCTGTATTTTTTAATGTCTTTCCAGAAAGTGATGCTTCTTTTAGTTTTACCTGATACGATACTTTTATGGATTCATCATAAGATAAACTCTTTCCTGTCTCAATGACATACTTATTTTCTCCTGCAGTGATCGTGCACTGTCTGGTAATATCTGACCCATCTGGTGCATAAATCTTAATGCTGTTCTTGATCACCTTAGCTCCATTTCTTGAAAGCTGATCTTCGATCACAATATTTTTTGCGATTGCATCTTTGATCGTCTGCGTAACAACCAGCTGATACTCGCAGATATCACCAACTTTATATGTTGTTTTATCAACCTTCTTGGTGATCATCAATGCTGGCTGTACAGCTTCCATTACTACCACTTGATCATCTCTGACTTTATCCGCATCATCACTATAGCTTTCCGCAATGTTTTTGATATCTCCTGTGATCATCTTCTTAAATGCTGTCTGATATATTACCAGAAGTTCATCTTTGTCACTGACATCTTTTCCTGTGATGATCTTAAATTTTCTAAGATTCTCATCTATTATGATCTCACATTGCTTGGTGATATCTTCCCCATTGTATTTTACACGGATCTGTGAAATCTCCATTCCTTCTTGTTCAAAATGATCTTCTACGACTACCTGATGTGCTGTCATATTCTCATTTCTCTGTGTCACACGGATCTTGTATTCTCCGCTTTGTCCTTCTTTGTAAGACTTATGCGCAGTACTTTTTTCAATCTTTAACACAGGTGGTTTTACAACGACTGTATTTTCATCCTGATCATCTTCTGTATTATCACTTCCTGCAACTGCTGTATTCTTCACGGCTCCTTCAATCCTCTTTTCAAATACAACCTGATAAGTTACCGTCATCACATCATTTTCACCAAGATCTTTTCCTGTTTCAATCGTAAACTGATGGTCTTTCGCATCAATCTTGCAATCCGATGTAATATCTTTTTCATTAAGTTTTACTTCGATCTTCTGAACCTTCATACCTTCTTTTTCGAACTCATCCACGACTTTTACATTCTGTGCTGTCATGCCTTCTTTTCCTTGTGTGATATGAAGTTTATAATATCCAGTTTCTCCTACTGCATAAACCTTTTTATCCGATTGTTTTGTGATTTGCAGTTTTGGTGCTTTCACCTTGATCGTCTCATCTGCCATCCCACTTCCTGACGGAATCTCTTTATCTTCCCGGATCAGATCTCCATTGCTGTTTTTTGTCGCAGCAGCGTACATGATATTCTTTACTTCCTGTCCTTCGAGTCCATCTTCTTCGATCACTGCCTGATAAGTGATCTCTATCTTATCCGTCATGCGAAGATTTTCATAAGATCCTGTTTTCTTTCCTTCTTCCGAACCCATTGCTGGAATCGTACCATTTTTCAGTGCAAGTGGTGTTATGATCTCATAACTTCTTCCACTTGGATCAAATGTAATCTTACACTCAGATGCAATGTTTTTCCCACCAGATATAACCGCTACGGTTCCTGGTATGATCTTGATCCCTTCTGCCTGAAGTTCATCCTGAATCTCCAAATTTCTCATAAAAGTTCCCGGATTTGGATTGGTGATCACTGCCTGATAAGTTACATGATCTCCTTTTTTATAAAGCTGTACTGGAGCTGATTTTATCACATTATTTTTTGGCGAGTTGATATACACCTGCCTTGATGCCTTTGTTTCTGGAATTCCTGCTGCCCATGCAGATACAGTATTATCGATCACTTTTCCATTTGTAAGGACTCCACTTTTTACTGTATATGTGATCTCGATCGTCTGTCCATATGGAAGGGCATAATCACCTTTTGACTTCAAAATAAATCCATTATTTTCTGTCTGTAATATGTAATCCTCCTTATCAAGACCACTGATTTTTATATCCTGTAACTTCATATCCATCACACTTGCAAAGGATGTATCCTGAATCGTAAAATAAGCTGTCTTTGCTTTTTCGTTTTGGTTTTTCACTGTTACCTTATAGGTGATCTCGTCTTTTGCCTGATATTCATATTGTTTTGTCTCTTTCCTGATCAAAAGACCCGGCGTATCTCCATTTTCTTTTGGCAGCTCGATATCTACACGAACCTCATTGGTCATTTCTATCTTATCATTAATGATCGTTTTCGCTGTATTTTTTTCTGTGATCATCGTTTCCTTTGTATTATAATGCCCATGTTCTTTCCATATCTTACGCAATTGATCTAACTGTTCTTTGGATGCATTCTCCGGAATATTCATCTTTACTTTGATCTTTAATTTATAAACAGATTTTTTATAAAATTCGGCATCTTTCGGATTCTTAAGTTCTGCTCTTACAAGATTGCCGTTTTGTGAAATATCAAACTGACTGCTTACATCCTCATCATCTCCGTAAACCTTGATATCCAAAATCTTTAAACAGGATTCGATCTGATCTTCAAATGCAAACTTATCAAAATAATGTGCCTTTGGAATTTCTCCTGCGATGACCTGACTGACTTCATAATCCCAAGATTTTGCCAGATCTTGCACTCTTAGATGTTCCGTCTTGGTCCCATCTTCTCCGATCACCTCTTTGGTTGGATCAACTGGATCAAAGCGGATCATATTCTGTCCATATCCTACATATTGCTCCTCTTTTGTTGGTGCTTTTTCAAGACTCCTTCCGAATGTATATTCAAAAGAATCTGATGCAAATGTAAATCCTACACAAGTAAAATCTTCACTACTGTAATTGTCTGGGAAATCCGCATAATAAATACTAGTTTCCCCTGATCTTTTACAACTTAATTTTGTATTCTTTGATACATATTCTCCGTGAATCTTGTTTGCTTTGATCCCGATATACTGATATGTATCAATATCCTTTAACGTCATATTACTTTTGATCGTTACTGGTGTATTCGTTCCTGCTTTATAAAAATCACTTTTTAATGTCATCTCTTCGATTCCAACATAAGCACATCCATTGATGCCGCTTCCAATCGCCACATAACCGTCTTGATTCTTATACTTTTCGATCCCAGTAACCGTCATTACCAAATCTAATTTTTCCCAATGGCCATTACTTCCATCGGCTTTGCATTGATAGATCTCCATATTTGTTTTTCGGATCTTAATATTCCCTGCGGTATTTTGTGAAGTCTGAAACCATGTATACTTTTTAAGGAAATCCGGCATCTCGATCTCTGGTAATTTTGCTGCTTTCTTTCCTGCTTCTATGATCGTCTTCGTCTGATCTGTTGCATGCATCTTAAAACCGTAGGATGCATCTACTGAAAGTGCTTTTTCATCGTCAAATGATGAGAAAATATGTTTCTCATCTGCCCAACTGCTTGTGATCTTCCCCGCATTCTCAGTATTTAACTGTGCTTTCACCTTTCGCTGTCCAAACACAGATAAGATTACGGATGCCGTAAAAACTCCGATCATCCCAAGGCACATGAACCATTGTCTCTTTTTCTTCATAATGTACTCTCCTCCTTGTCATATCTTTATATTTCCCTCATTCTCCAACAGACAAAATGTCTCATAGCCTCCCGGCTCCCCTCATTCTTATGACAGGCTGCACTCACCTCCATGACCATGCAGAAGTCTCATTATCATATCCTTGTTCGCTCCCTGTGCTCTTCGTGGTATCATAAAAGAACCTCCATCCTATTGTTCATGGCATAAAATTCATTGCCCGCAGATCATGGCGGAATATGTCCTCCCGGACTGTGCCGGAAAATGGTCTTATTCAATTGTCAGTTTCCCTTGGATTCATCATCATTCGATCATCATATGTCGTGAATGGATTTGTCAGATCTGATCGATCTCATCTTAGATTTATCTTGTTGATATGTTTTTAGAATTATCTGATATTGTATTCTCTTCCATTTATTCCCTATCTTGGTTTATCATAACATTTTCGCATAAAAAAAGCAACCCATTTTCTTCCATGGGTTGCTTTTTTATGATTCATTAGATTCCAAGAATCTTCTTCACTTCGTCTTCCATTGCTGCTGTCTCACATACCGTATCATGAAGAACTGGTGCAGTTCTGATCTCTTCGATCGCTTTTGGAATTGCTGTCTTAGATACTTTGTTAAGTTCATCAACTAATTCAAAGTCATCTTCTGCATCGTATGCTGGATCGATCGCATCCATAACACTTCTTGTGAATTTGTATGGACTTGCTGTAGAAGCGATCACTGTTGGAGTCTTGTCATCTCCTGTCGCTGCTTTGTATTTGTCATATGCAACTGCTGCGACTGCTGTATGTGTATCCATCACATATCCTTCTTTGTCATAGACTTCTTTGATCTTCACTGCTGTTTCTTCTTCACTTCCGAAAGCTCCAAAGAACTCAGATAATTCTGCTTTCATGGCATCTGTGATCACATATTCACCGTCTTTTGTCAATGCTGCCATAAATTTGGCACACTGTTTTGCATCATTTCCTGCGATTCTATAGATCATACGCTCTAAGTTACTTGAGATCAGAATATCCATAGATGGAGATGTTGTAACATAGAATTCTCTGTTACGATCGTATTTTCCTGTCTCAAAGAAATCAAATAATACTTTATTCTTATTAGATGCGCAGACAAATTTGCCGATTGGAATACCCATCTGTTTTGCATAATAAGAAGCTAAAATATTACCAAAGTTTCCTGTTGGAACGACTACATTCATAGGTTCTCCGGCCTTTAATGCACCCTGTTTTAATAAATCAGCATAAGCCTTTACATAATATACAACCTGTGGCACTAAACGTCCGATGTTGATTGAGTTTGCAGATGAGAACTGGAATCCGTTGTCATTCATCACTTTCGCTAACTCTTTGTTAGAGAACATCTTCTTAACACCTGTCTGAGCATCATCAAAGTTTCCTTTGATTCCGATCACGTATGTATTGTCACCCTTCTGTGTTACCATCTGTTTTTCCTGAATTGGGCTGACTCCAGACTTTGGATAGAATACGATGATCTTTGTTCCCGGTACATCTGCAAATCCTGCTAAAGCCGCTTTTCCTGTGTCTCCGGATGTTGCTGTTAAGATCACGATCTCATTCTTTACATTATTCTTTCTTGCTGATGTTACAAGTAAATGTGGCAGAATAGATAATGCCATATCTTTAAATGCGATGGTTGCTCCATGGAATAATTCCAGATAATATGCTCCATCTACTTTCTTTGTCACTGCGATCTCTTCTGTATCGAATTTGCTGTCATATGCATTATTAATGCATGTCTTTAATTCTTCTTCTGTAAAATCTGTAAGGAATTCTTTCATGACTGCATAAGCAATTTCCTGATAGGACATCTGTGTCAGATCTTCCAACGATACATTTAATTTTGGAATGCTGTCTGGTACAAATAATCCTCCATCGCTTGTTAATCCTTTTAAAATAGCTTCAGAGGCGGTTGCTGTTTCTTCACTATTTCTTGTACTGTGGTATACTAAATTCATATTTCCCTACCTTTTCTTCTATTAAATATACGTGTTTCTGTTGGTTTTTGATTATATCATATGTTGTTCCTGTCTACAACTGATTTTCATGAACTATATCTTATACAATTACAAATGTCAGCATGAGACGGACACCACTGATCAATGCTTTTTCATCAAAATCAAACTTTCCATGATGGTTTGCAGGGTGATCGCCGCCACCGATAAATGCAAAACATCCATCCATTTCTTCCAGATAATTTGCAAAATCTTCTCCTAACATCATTGCTTCAACATGGGTAAACTCTGACGGATCAAAGACTTCCCCTGCTTTCTCCATGACATCTTCTACAACACCCGGATCATTGATCAGTGCCCCATGGCTTGATTGTTGAAAATCAACCGAAACATCTACTCCATACATCTGTTCATGGGCTTTCGCGATCTCTTTGACTCTGCGCTCGATCATCTCCTGAGCTTGTCTGGAAAATGTTCTTGCAGTCCCTTCGATCTTTGCTTCCCCTGCGATCACATTTCTCGCTGTCCCGGCTTCGACCTTTCCGATCGTTAAAACTGCTGGATCTAATGGATTTAAATTCCTGCTGATGATGCTCTGAAAATTCATAACCATGGAAGATACTGCCACTGCAGTATCAATCCCTTCATGTGGTTTCCCTGCATGTCCTGATCTTCCGTATAAATGAACTGCCAGCCAGTTTGTCGCTGCCATTCTTGGGCCTGCTTCCAGTGAAATCTTGCCAGACGGTATACCGTTAAAAATATGGATTCCATAAATGCGTTTCACACTGTCCAAAACTCCTGTCTTCAACATAAATCTGGCTCCTTCTGCGGTTTCTTCCGCAGGCTGAAATATAAGATATACTCTGCGGTCAAGTTCTGATTCATGTTTCTTCAATATCTTTGCTGTTGCAAGTAAGATTGCTGTGTGTCCATCATGTCCACATGCATGCATACATCCGTGATTCAAAGATGCAAAATCAAGTCCTGTCTCTTCCTGTACTTCCAGTGCGTCCATGTCTGCCCTTAATGCAATCGTTTCTTTCTTGCCATTGCCAACAACTGCAATGATTCCTGATGGATCAAAAATCTTATAAGAAATCTCCCATTCTTCCAGATGTTCTCTGATATATTCCATCGTCATCGTTTCATGAAATGCTATCTCAGGACAACGGTGCAGTGCTCTTCGAAATTCGACCACTTCTTCCTGTATCGCATATGCTTCTTCATTTATATCCATATTGATTCCTTTCTTTGTTTCCTTACCTTCCTGTGATCTTCATGATCAAAGCTACGATCACACCGATAATGATCACGGGTCCTAACACAACCATCATTGCACTAAATATATGAAATAGTAAATAAATGATAAAAATAAATATGATCACTGACAGTAGACATCCAAGTTTGAACTTTGTAGAATTCATCGTAAAAATATGTGTGTTACCGCCAAACATATCTTCTGGTGTTCCTTCATCCTGTTCCTCTTCGTAATACTCTGTCTGTACATAGTCATCATCCTCACCTTTGGCATCAATGATCGATCTGGCGATCAGTCTCGGACTTCCTAATTCATTCAATACATCCTGTTCGTTCTTTCCATTTCGGATCTGCTCATTGATATAATCCTCATAGTAATTCATGTTCTCCTGAATCACTGCCTGTGATACCATTCCCTCTAAGGAAGATCTTAACTCCTCCATAAATTGTCTTTTTGTCATATATCATTCTCCATCTTTATTGTAGAAAATCTCTGATTCCTTTAATACATGGCAGACACCATCTTCAATCTGGATCGTTGTCACACCACAGTTTTCCTGTCTTGGCGCATGCCAGTATTCCTTAATCTCTCTCTGATAAATATATGTAAGTAAGCTGTGGATCCATGCTCCATGAGAAAATACTGCTATATGTTGATATTTTTTCTCATTTGGCAAGATCATATCATTGAAAAAATCAGATGATCTTGCGATCACCTCTTCGTGTGTCTCACATCCTTCAATTTTTTTAAATTCTTCTGGCGCATCAAAGAATTTGAGAAATGGATCCTGTCTTTCTCTCAATTCCTTTAACGTTGCACCCTCAAACGATCCAAAACACGCTTCTTGAACCCGTTTATCTTCATATAGCGGAATATTCCTGCCTCCAAGAATGATCTCTGCTGTTTCCTTCGCACGTTTCAACGGACTGGTATATGCGATATCAAATGGAATATGTCTAAGACCTTCCCGCGTAATAAATGCCAATTCTCTTCCATATTCATTCAATTCGATGTCTGAACTTCCCTGAATCTTAAATTCCTTGTTCCAATCTGTTTCTCCATGTCTGATCAAATATAATTTCAAACCAAGCACCTCCAATTTACCAATAGCATACCTTATTTTTTTAATCGAGTCCAGTCTTTCTTCCTTGTGCAATTTTTTGTAAAAATGTGAAAAAACTATGGAATTTTTAACGAACTTTGCTATACTAAAGATATACATATAAACTAAAATTTTAGGAGAGAAAATTATGAACATTCATGTTGGAGACGAAATCGAATTAACAGAAGAAGTAGTTCCAGAAAACACTGCTGAGAAATGGGGAAGCGGAAGCCTTCCTGTTTATGCCACACCTGCCATGATCTCTTTGATCGAGCAGTCTGCAGTTAATCTACTGGCTGGAAAACTTGATGAAGGACAGACTACTGTTGGAACAAATTTAAACATTGCGCATGTTTCCGCAACACCAGTTGGCGGAACGATCAAATGTCATTGTTCCTTAACAGAGATCGACCGCAAACGTCTGGTATTCCATGTAGAAGTAACTGATAACAAAGGACGTGTTGGAATCGGTACTCACGAAAGATTCATCGTTGCCAGTGAACCTTTTATGGAAAAAGCAGCTAAAAAATTAGAAGATTAATTTTTAACTCTGTGTACGCAAAAGGTGCCGGAATTCTTATTCCGACACCTTTTTCTTATCTTCTTATCTGTTTGTTCCCTTTAAGATTGGAGAAATCTTCTTGTAGATAAAGAATGTGATCACAACACTGCACATTCCTTTGATAAATGTAAATGGCATATTAAACCAAATCAATGCATCCCATAATGTCTTTACATTCTTGTTGATCGCCTGATATGCTCCAAGAATTGCCTGCATTGGCATGAAATTTGTGTATACTGGATATACAACAAAGTAGTTTGAAAATACACTGACTACTGACATCAGGACTGCTCCTGCTAATGCTCCGATCATTGCACTCTTCTGTGTTTTCTTTCTCTTATAAATAAGTCCTGCTGGTAATACAAAGCATACACCTAAGATAAAGTTAGATAGTTCTCCGACTCCACCTGTCTGTGTATGAAGAAGGTTGATCACATTCTTGATAAAACATACTGCAATTCCAGATACCGGTCCCATCGCATATGCTGCTAGTAATGCTGGAAGTTCGGAAAAGTCAAACTTGATAAATGGTGGTATCAACATTGGAATTGGAAATTCCAAAAACATCAGCACAGTTGCTAATGCTCCTAACATACCTGTCACTGCGATCGTTCTGATATTGAACTTCGTTCTCTTCATTGTCATTGTGTCTCCTGCCATGATAATTCTCCCTTTCTGATTTAAAATCTTAGATTTATAGGGTCTCCCTATAAATTAAAAAATCCTGTCCATTTATCTACATAAACGACAGGGCTTCTGACTTGATCACATATCTTCTATCTGCATAACATCTTAAGATATGTCATCCAACTACTTCTTTCATCCAGACTATACTGTTGGTTCAGGATTCTAACCTGATCGGCCAAACGCTCGCGGACTTGCCTCTCTTGGAGTATCACCGCCAGTCGAGAATTGATACTTTCGTATCTCACTCTGCCCTGAAGTTGGAGAATCAATCTTCTCTACTTCAATATTCAATTACCAGAAAATGAAAGTGTTTCCTGTTTATAAATTTTATTATAATAACTCCTGTCTATTTTGTAAAGTCCCATTTCACATTTCCTTATCTTTACACAAAGATTATTATTTGTTAAAATATACACAAGCAAATTTGCTTTATTGTATGAATTGTTAAGGAGAAAACAACTATGGGAATGCACAAAATCGCTAAAATGCCTTCTCCAGAGGAACTAAAAGAAGAGATGCCTCTGAGTGAAGAAGCAAAACAAATCAAAGCTGCAAGAGACAAAGAAATCCGTGATGTATTCACAGGCGCATCTGATAAATTCTTAGTTATCATCGGGCCATGTTCTGCAGATAATGAAACTGCTGTTATGGATTATCTCGGACGTTTGGCAAGAGTTCAGAAAGATCTTGCTGATAAATTACTGATCATCCCTCGTATTTATACAAACAAACCTCGTACAACAGGTGACGGATACAAAGGTATGGTTCATCAGCCAGACCCTGAGAAAGCACCAGATATGGCTAGTGGACTTCGTTCTGTCCGCAAACTTCATATGGAAGCATTAGAAGAATTCCATATGCCTGCTGCAGACGAAATGCTTTATCCAGGAAACTGGCCATATATGGAAGATCTTTTATCTTATGTTGCCGTTGGAGCTCGTTCTGTAGAGAACCAGCAGCATCGTTTAACAGTTAGTGGATTTGATATTCCTGCCGGAATGAAGAACCCAACTGGTGGTGACTTAACTGTTATGATGAACTCTATCACAGCTGGACAGCACCAGCATGATTTCATTGCAAATGGATATGAAGTCAAGACAGATGGTAACCCTCTGACACATGCCATCTTACGTGGATCTGTCAACCGTCATGGAAACAATATTCCAAACTACCATTATGAAGATCTGACTCGTGTTGCTTATATGTACGAGAAATTCCAGTTAAAGAACCCTGCTGTTATCGTTGATGCAAACCACTCTAACTCTGGGAAACAATGGGATCAGCAGCCTCGTATCGTACAGGAAGTTCTTCACAGCAGAAGTTTCTTACCTGAGATCAAATCTCTTGTTAAGGGTATCATGATCGAAAGTTATATCGAAGATGGCAACCAGTCCATCGGTAACGGTGTATATGGACAGTCTATCACTGATCCTTGTCTTGGATGGGACAAATCTGCTGCTCTGCTTTACCGCATGGCAGATTATATATAGAAACGTATAAGATCCTAGATATATCACTTCCAAAGGTTCAGGATTCCTGACATGATCGACGGATTGATGAAACTTTCCAGGATGCATCCCAGTATTATAAATGTTATTTCAAACCAAATACTGAAACGAAATAAGAAGGAATGTCTCTGTTCATAGAGCATTTCTTCTTTTTTTTGGGCATAAAAGTTTCGCTTGATCAGCAACAGCAAGGTGATCACATAACAGATAAAATGTGGAAATAAACTCATAAATACAAGAACCAGTCCTTTGATGCCCATTTGCACGATCTGCAAAGATAACATGGATCCAAAGAAAAATGCCATACAAAATGCAAAACTGTATAAAAAAATCCAAGGTTGCAAAAGATATGCCCCCAGATAAATAAATGCATATTGTTTTCCCCTTTTAAACAAAATATAAAAAAACAGACTGATACTTGCTTTATATAGATCCGTATTATTTAAAACCAGTGATCTTACGGTACCTCCATATGCGAGATAATCCTGGTATACAAAATTCGTAAATACACTCCCAAAGATTAACCCAATGATGATCCATAATCCTGAAAAGAATTTCTCTTTTTCCACAATTTTTTCCTCCTGTCATATCTTATGCAGTGCCTGTCTTTTATATTCTGTTTTCCTGATCTTGTCTTTTATTTCTCCATGTTCAGATATCCAAGAACTCCTGAAATTGTTTTTGCATCAATGATCTTTCCAGAAAAGATCATATCTTTGATCTCATCGATTGTATATTCTTCTACATCGATAAATTCATCCTCATCCAAATGCTGTTTAGACAGCTTTAGATCAGTTGCAACATAAATCGGAATCTTTTCATCACAGAAACCGATGGCTGTGATCACAGTCATTAGGTGGGTCATTTTTCCAGCAATAAAACCTGTTTCTTCTTCAATCTCTCTTGTGACACACTCCAGAGGTGTTTCCCCGGGTTCAATTCCACCTGCCGGGATTTCCAGTGTTTCCTGATCAAGGGCATTACGGTATTGTCTTACAAGTAAGATCGTTCCTTTGTCTGTAACAGGAACAACAGCTGCTGCCCCTTTATGTTTGACCAGATCCCATGTGACAACTTTGCCGCTTGGAAGTTTTACAATATCCTCATAAAATCCAACAACTTTTCCCTGATGTATCAGATGTTGTTCTAGTTTCTCGTATCCTTTCATAAAAAATCTCCTTTATTTATACTTTTGACACTCACGTTATAAATTGGAAAAAGCGATAGATTTCTCTATCGCTTCTTGCTATTTCGCATAGTCAACAACTCGTGACTCTCTGATCACATTGACCTTGATCTGTCCTGGATAATCCAGATTCTCTTCGATCTGGTTTGAGATATCTCTCGCCAGCAAGATCATATCATCGTCACTGATTTGTTCAGGAACTACCATAACTCGAATTTCTCGACCTGCCTGAATTGCAAAAGTTTTATCAACACCCTGGAAGGAGTCTGCGATCTCTTCCAGCTGTTTTAATCTTGTTGTATAACTTTCCAGTGTCTCGCTTCTTGCACCTGGACGTGCTGCTGAGATTGCATCAGCTGCCTGTACCAGACATGCGATCAATGATTCTGGCTCTTCATCCCCATGATGAGATGCCACTGCATTGATGACAATTGGATTCTCCTTATACTTCTTACACAGATTCACACCAAGTTCTACGTGAGAACCTTCTACTTCGTGGTCGATGGATTTACCAATGTCATGAAGCAGACCTGCTCTCTTGGCCATTCTCACATCGACACCGATCTCTGCTGCTAAAAGTCCGGATAACTGAGCAACTTCCATGGAATGCTTTAACGCATTCTGTCCATAGCTTGTACGGAACTTCATTCTTCCAAGAAGTCTGACAAGTTCTGGATGGATTCCATGAACCCCAAGTTCTAATGTTGCTGCTTCCCCTTCTTCGCGCATCATAGTTTCGACTTCTTTTGTAGCTTTCTCAACCATCTCCTCGATGCGTGCTGGATGGATTCTTCCATCCACGATCAATTTCTCTAAAGCGATTCTTGCGATCTCGCGTCGAACCGGATTAAAGCTTGACAGTACAACAGCTTCCGGTGTATCATCGATGATCAATTCAACTCCCGTAGCGTTCTCAATGGAACGGATATTACGTCCTTCACGACCGATGATCCTTCCTTTCATCTCATCGTTTGGAAGCTGTACCAGCGAAATCGTTGTCTCTGCCACATGATCAACTGCACACTTCTGAATTGCAGTTACCACATATTCCTTGGCTTTCTTTCGGGCATCTTCTTTCGCTCTTGTCTCCATTTCTTTGACATACATTGCTGTCTCGTGTTTCACATCTTCTTTTACTGCTGATAATAATTGCTCTTTTGCCTGATCAGAGGTCAACCCAGAAATTCTTTCCAGTTCCTGTAGATGTTTTGCCTGCAGTTCCTGCAACTGAGCTTTCTCTGTATCGATGTTCTTTTCTTTGGCTGTTAATGACTGTTCTTTGCGTTCCAGCACGGTTGCTTTCTTCTCGACAGTCTCTTCCTTAGAAAGAACTCTCTGCTCATACTTCTGCAGTTCTGCCCTGCGTTCTTTTGTCTCTTTTTCGAAGTCATGTCTCGCTTTTATAGTTTCTTCTTTTACTTCCAAAGAAGCTTCACGTTTCTTCGCATCTGCTGCTTTGATTGCTTCATCTATAATCTCTCTTGCTTTATCTTCTGCATTCCCGATCGTAATTTCCATTGCCTTCTTGCTTCTTGTATTCGCTACATAGGCAGATACCGGAACTGCGATAACCAGAGTTGCGATAATGGCTATAATAATACCAACCACAGGTTTCCTCCTTATTCAATTTTTTGTGTATTCACACTCATTTAATTTTATATGTTTTTAACATAAAAGTCAAGGAAGGGATACCTCTTCTGTTCGAATTATCATTGCTGTTTTTCCTTGGATCGTAAGTCCCCCTCCAAAATCAACGGAATCTCCTGTGATCAAATCAATCCCGCATCCTGCCTGAGCATCAAAATGTGCTGTAAATTCGCCATCACCACAGTTCATTGCAAAAATGATGCGGTCTTCATTCGTTCTTCTCTGGAATACAAGAACATCTGGTGCGATCGCTAATTGTAAGTAATCACCGTATTTTAAAGCTGGTGATCCAGCTCTTACTTTTGCCAATTGTGCGATATAGTTTGTTAATTCATTTTCTACTAAATCTTCTTTATGGATTCTTGGACGCAGGCTGTCATCACTTCCCTGTTCTTTCTTTCCTTCCATTCCCCATTCACTTCCATAGTAAACACCCGGAACTCCTGGCATCGCAAATTCCATTGCATAGATCAATGGTAAATGCTCTTTATCCTCTAACTGACTTGCGATTCTCTCCACATCATGGTTATCTACAAAATTATATAATGGAAGTCCTTTGTACAACGTCCATTCTTCTGGTCCAAACTGACGGTTTAGGGAATATCCGATTTCATGCATATTGTGTGTATTGAAACTTGAATACAAACCTTTATAACATTCATAATTTGTCACAGAATCCAACAGCTCTGGATTGACAAGCTGTGTGTAATCACCATGAAGCATTTCTCCGATCATCAAAAATTCTGGTTTCTTGCTGTGAACAAAGTCAACCAACACTTTCATGAAATTGCGGTTTAACATATAAGCAACATCCAGTCTTAATCCATCAATCCCTAATTTATCGATCCATATTCCGACAGATTCTAATAAATAATTTCTAACCTGCTCGTTGTCAAGATTTAATTTGACCAGTTCAAAATGTCCTTCCCATCCTTCGTACCAGAATCCATCATCATAGCAGCTATTCCCATCAAAATTAATATAGAACCAATCTTTATATGGAGAATCCCATTTCTTTTCTCTCACATCTTCAAATGCAAAGAACTCTCTTCCGACATGATTAAATACCCCGTCTAAGATCACCTGGATTCCTTCTTCATGCATGGCATCACACATTTTTTTAAAGTCTTCATTGGTTCCAAGTCTCTCATCGATCTCCTGATAATCTTTTGTATCATATCCATGATCACTGGATGAAAATACAGGTGAAAAATATACTGCATTCATTCCTAATTTTTTAATATGTGGAATCCAGTCTATCATCTCGAGAATTCCATGAGATGGCTGCCCATCTGTTAATGCTCTTAGTGGAAACACTTGATAAATCATTAATTCGTTCATTTTCATAGTCTCTTTTCCTTTCTGTCACTCTATGCTTTTTAACGATTCAACCATATTGATCTTCTTCAATTGGAAATACACGAAGGCATTTACAAGAATCGAAAAAGCGATTGTTAGTAAAATACTGTAAATATAGCTTTGCACATAAATCTGTCTTCCAAACATGATCAAGTCAACTTCTGTTGTGAAGATTACGTATTTGTGTAAAATAATTCCTAAAATAATTCCTGCGATCGTTCCAAGGATCGTTAAAAGGATATTCTCTCGATACACATACGCTCCGACTTCACCGTCATAGAATCCAAGAACTTTGATCGTTGCAAGTTCCATTCTACGCTCGGAAATGTTAATGTTATTTAAGTTATATAATACCACAAATGCAAGAAGTCCTGCAGATACGATCAGAACAACCACCACAATATTTAAGTTATTGACCATATCTGACATTGTCTTCTCATCGTCGGCACAAAAATGCAGTGTTGAGGCTTCATCTCTTGCAAGAATCTGTTTTCCATTTTCCTGCATCTTTTTCTTAGATATATTCTTTTCAATACAATATATACCTGTCGTTTGTGCTTTTTTATGATACAGTTTCTCATAAAGTTTTGGTGTCATGTAGACTTTATGCTGCATGTAATTTTCTGTGATCTGACTTATTTTTGCTGTGATCTGTTTATCTCCAGACCGTTGGATCTTGATCGAATCTCCTTTTTTCACACCAAGCAGGGACGCTGCCTTTTCTGTTAAGATGATCCCATCATCATCTAACTGATACTTTGTTTTGCTCTTTCGATCCTGAAGGCTGATATAGCCATTCAGATCTTTTTTGGACATTGGCTGGATCATCGTTGCATCCTGTTTTTTCCCATTAGCACGGATCGTCACTGCAGATTCGCTTACTTCTATCAAATCTGTCATATGTTCTTGTTTCTTTGCATACTGGATCAGATCTTCTTTCTTTGTCTCGCTGATCCCGTCTTTGTGTGTGATCGAGAAATCATAAGTAATGATCTCCCCATACTGCTTTTCTGAGATTGCTGAAATCGAATCTTTGATTCCAAATCCTAAGAGTAATAATGCCATACATCCGCCGATTCCAAAGATCGTCATAAAGAATCTCTTCTTGTAGCGGAAGAGGTTTCGCATCGTTGCTTTCCAGATAAAACTTAATCGTTTCCAGATAAATGGAATCCGTTCTAACAAAATCCTTTTTCCTTCTTTTGGAGCAACTGGACGCATCAGCTGTGCAGGTTTTTCTCTTAATTCTTTATAACATGCAGATAATACTGCTAAAACAACAACTCCAACCGCCAGTCCACCTGCCATCACAGAATATTCGATCTCTAATGGCGTATAGACATCTCCCAGTCCTGTATACATCATTTTATAAGCGTTAATGATGATCCATGGAAGCAGTTTTTCACCGATCACTGCCCCTAGAATACTTCCACTAAGCGTTGCTGCGAGGGCATAGGTCACATATTTCATTGCAATATGAACTCCACTGTATCCCAATGCTTTCATCATACCGATCTGTGTTCTCTGCTCTTCGACCATACGTGTCATCGCTGTTAAGCTTACCAGTGCTGCAACTAAGAAAAAGATGACCGGTACCACTCGTCCTAACGCTGCAATTCTGTCTGCTTCCTGTCCATATTCCACATAAGACTGCATCTTCTCACGGTTTAAGACATACCATTTCCCTTTCTTGATATCCTTAACATCCTGTCTGGCATCTGCAATCTTCTGCTCGGCTTCCTTGAATTTCTTTTCTGCTTTCTTTCTTGATCTCTTTAATTTTTTCTCCCCGGATGAAAGTTTTGATTCTGCTTTTGCAATCTTTTTTTCTCCGGAGGTGATCTGTTTTCTTGCTGATACTAATTTTGCTTCATTTGTTTTGATCGTTTGCTTTGCTTTCTTTAGCTGGCTACTTTTTTGATCCAAGGTTGTTTCAGCCTTTGCAATCTTTGTCTTTGCCCTGCTGATCTGTTTTTTCCCTACATTGATCTTGCTTCTTGCTGTCTTGATCTGTTCTTTTCCTGCATTAATCTGTGCTAAGGAAGCTTTCGCTTCTTCCTGTGAGATCATTCCAGCCTGCATGGCACCCTGAATCTGCTGTTCTTTTGTCTGTAAGTTCTTCTCCTGTGTCTTTAGCTTTGCCTCCTGTGTTTTTAATTCTTTGCTTTTTGACCGAATTGTTTGTTTCTGTGTCTTTAACTGCTTTCTGGCATTCTGAATCTGTCTGATCCCTGACTGATACTGAGCTTTTGCATTCTTGATCTGCTGCTCTCCATCAGAGATCTCTTTCTTGCTTTTCGCTAATTTTGCTTTGGAATCTTTGATCTTTTGTCTGGACTTCTTTAGCTTTTTCTCGGCCTGATCTAGTTTCTTATATGCTTTTTTTCGTTCTTTTTTGAATTTCTTTTCTTTCTTGTCGATCTTCTCTTCGGCTTCTTTCTGAACAGATTTTAACCGTTTCTCATTTTCTATTTTGGAAATATCTTTAATCTCTTCTTCCAGCTGTTTTACTTTGTTTTTGTAAGCATCACTGTAAGCTCTCTCTTGCTTCGCTCCCTTCGCAGTCAGATAAACTTCTGTATAGATATCTGAGGAAAATTCTGATGGTTGCACCACAATAAAGCCTGACAACGTTCCCGTTCCAATGCCAGTGCTTCCTCTGGATCTTGAAAGATATTCTGATGAACTTCCGATTCCTGTGATCTTATAGGTTGTATCTTTCAGAGTATCCTTAAGATCATCTTCATTTCCAGAAGATAAATTTAAAACATCCCCTGCTTTCAGATCATTTTGCTGGGCATACCATTCATCTACCAGACATTCTCCTGATGCTTGTGGAAGTTTTCCCTCTATGATCGTTATCTGGTTTAATTTATCAGTCTTCCCCATAACTTTGATCGCATGTTCTTCGTCACTTCCCTGTTTCCTTGCGATCACATCTACAGAATGTCCTCCTTCGACCGACTGCACATTTTTTAACTTCCGAAGGGCTGTCAGATTCTCTTCTGAAATCCCAAGTGTTCCCATGACTTTGACATCCATCAGCCGACTTCCATCAAACTGGTGGTCTGCTGTGATATGCATATCTTTTTGTGTCACACGGATTCCTGAATAGAATGCAACGCCCAGTACAACGATAAAAAAGATTGATAAAAATCTCGGAAGGGTTCCTGTGATCGTTCTGTATATATCTTTATGTAATGCCGTTTTCTTCATACGCATTTCCTACCATTCAATCGTCTCCACCGGCTGAGGGTGTTCGTTTATCGTAATATTGCTGATCTTTCCGTTCTTCATCTCGATCACACGGTCTGCCATCGGTGCGATCGCAAGGTTATGTGTGATCACAACCACTGTTTTTCCTTTCTTGTGACAGGTATCCTGCAATAATTTTAAAATAGATTTTCCTGTCTGATAATCCAGGGCACCAGTTGGCTCATCACAGAGCAAGATCTTTGGATTCTTTGCCAATGCACGTGCAATAGAAACTCTCTGCTGTTCCCCACCAGATAACTGCGCAGGGAAATTATTCAGACGGTGTCCAAGTCCCACATCTTTTAATACTTCTTCTGCTTTCAGAGGATTCTTACTGATCTGAAGTGCCAATTCTACATTCTCTGTTGCAGTAAGATTGGGCACCAGATTGTAAAACTGAAATACAAATCCTATGTCATCTCTTCGATATCCTGTCAGTTGTTTTTTATTCCATTTGGAGATATCTTCTCCATCAATATAAACAGCGCCACTGGTCGCAGTATCCATACCTCCTAAAATGTTCAAAACGGTAGTTTTTCCTGCACCACTGGCGCCAATGATCAAGGCGAACTCACCCTGATCCACCGTAAAATCGATCCCATCTACGGCTTTGGTGATCACCTCTCCTGTCTGATATATTTTCTTTACATTTTCTAACCGAATCAACTCCATAAATATGTTCTCCTTTACGTACAATTTTAACATATTTTCATTGATTCGACTAGTCTGCTACTTAAACTGATTTAATGATTCATCATATTCGTATCCGATCATGGAAAGCTTTTGTTTTACTTCATTTTGATCGAGATCGAGTGACTTACACAGGTCTTCGTATGAATCGTAAAAATCTCGTAATTGTGTATTGATGTAGCTTAATAACATCACTGGGTCTTTTGGTATCATGTCTGTCTGCTAATGTCTTTGTCTTTATAAAATGTTATT
>ERZ837487.2274-NODE-2274-length-20230-cov-3.263494_pt1 | contig 20230 bp, 20 predicted proteins | sample MGYA00519911_ERZ837487 | MGnify/ENA primary metagenome ERZ837487 (study PRJEB31850, sample SAMEA3708818) | human gut metagenome | biome: human gut; feature: human-associated habitat; material: faeces | place: China | collected 2014 ...
TATTCAGGACTCTTGTATCTACTTTACGGGAATAGGTCTGTCCGGATACCGGATAACAGCCGGGGAAGCCTAATTTTTCAGCGATCATGGGATCGAGGCGGTCCACCTTTTCCTGATCTCCCGCAAACAATTCCAGGAAAGATGCCTGTGTACCGGTCGTACCCTTGGAACCAAGCAGACGCAGGGAATCCTTTACATAGTCCAGATCGCACAGATCCATGTAAAACTCCTGCAGCCACAGAGAGGCGCGTTTACCGACTGTCGTAGGCTGCGCGGGCTGAAAATGGGTAAATGCCAGTGTCGGCAGGTCCTTCTGCTTGTCTGCAAAATCTGCCAGCTCACGGATGACATTTAACAGCTTTTTGCGAACCAGCTCGAGGGCCTTTGCCATAATAATAATATCGGTATTATCCCCTACATAGCAGGAGGTTGCTCCCAGATGGATAATGCCCTTCGCCTTCGGGCACTGTACACCGTAGGCATACACATGACTCATAACGTCATGGCGCACTTCCTTCTCGCGCGCTTTTGCCACATCGTAGTTGATATCAGTCGCATGGCTTTTCAGCTCATCGATCTGCTCCTGTGTGATCGGAAGTCCGAGTTCCTTTTCTGTCTCTGCCAACGCAATCCAGAGTCTTCTCCAGGTCTGGAACTTCATATCCTGAGAAAAAATGAACTGCATTTCGCGGCTTGCATACCGTTCCGATAACGGGCTTGTATATCTGTCTGTGCTCATCAAAAACAACCATCCTCTCCTGTGTATTAGGTTATTGAAAACAATTTCGACACCGAAAGTATACCGTAAAACAACAGGCGGCGCAACTGTTTTATGCATACTGCAGCTTTTCGCACCGATACGCGTGGTGACGCTTTTTTGATCCACACATATGCGGCACTGCAGGGGCAGTTCTGTCACCTTGTTCCTGCGCGTATACTTTCAGTAAGGATTCCCGGGACGTTTTTTGCCATGTATAAAAATCATCTGTTGAAGGGCGCTCTTTTGCTGACTGCCGCCGGAGTTTTCAGCCGCATTATCGGCTTTTTTTACCGGATTTTCCTCTCCCGCACCTTCGGTGCGGAGCAAATGGGCATCTATGAGCTGATCAGTCCGGTGCTCGCTCTTTCCTTTGCGCTGTGTACCTCTGCCATCCAGAGTTCGATCTCCAAATTTACCGCCGCAGAACCGGAAGCAGCAATCTACGCCAAACGCAGGATATTGCTTACCGGTCTGTCCGTCTCGTTCGTCCTTTCGTGCCTCTGCACGCTCTTTGTCTGGCGGGAGGCTGATTTTATTTCCGACTTTTTATTAAAAGAAACGCGCTGTGCGCCGCTTTTAAAAATCGCCGCCCTCTCCTTTCCCGCCGCCTGTATCCATTCGTGTATCAACGGCTATTATTACGGCATCCGAAAATCCTTTCTTCCGGCGTTCTGTCAGGTTTTTGAACAGTGCTTCCGCGTCGGCAGCGTCATGCTTTTTTGGCAGTATGCGACAGCTCGCGGACTTTCCTGTACGATTCAGCTCGCCGCAGTCGGACTTGTCATCGGGGAATGCGCTTCCATGGTTTTGCCGCAAGAATCCATTTTTCGAAAAAACTGCCCGAAAGCCTTCCGCTCAACCTCCCCCTGCCGGAGCTGTTTTCCAGACTGTTTTCCTTCGCTGCACCCCTGTGCGCCACGCGGGTCTGCCTGCATCTGCTCGGAACAATCGAATCCTCCCGCATCCCGGTCAGCCTGCAGCTGTTTGGCTATTCCTCCCATCAGGCGCTTTCTGCTTATGGCGTATACACCGGCATGGCAATGACCTGCATCCTGTTTCCCGGCGCGCTGACCAATTCGATTGCTGTCCTGCTCATGCCGACCATCTCCCGTGCGGACGCCTCGAATAACCAGAGCGCCATCTACAGTGCCATTTTCCAGTGCACCCGCTTCTGTCTTCTCATCGGCGTCGGCTGTACTGCCGCCTTTTCTCTGTGCGGAAACTTCATCGGCTCTGCGCTGTTTGGAAGCGTGCTTGCCGGCCAGCTGATTCGGATGTTTTGTTTTCTCTGCCCTTTTCTGTACCTGAATACGACGCTGCTTTCGATTTTAAACGGGCTCGGAAAAACAGGCTGTACTTTTCTGTTCCAAATCCTGTCCCTCGCCGTGCGGCTGTTCTTCGTTTTTTTCATCCTGCCGCTCTCCGGCATTCCCGGACTGTTCCAGGGCATGCTCCTCGGGCAGGTGCTCCTGACGATACTCTGCGCAGCGGCGCTGTTTTTTGTTTTGTCGCGGCGTCATAAGTGAATTGACTGTTTTTCGCGCATCAGTAACCAGTTTCCCGCGTCATTTGCACAGTTTCCCGCGCCATTCGCAAAACCGCATCTTCGATGCTCTCCGCTGCTTTGCAGCTATTTTTGCTCATAAAGCGGCGCTCCCTCTGTAGCTTTCCGTAAGCAGATTTTCATGCGAGCATGAAATCTGCCCGCGGAAAGCTACATGGAAACTGGTACGAAATCATAAAATTGGCTTGCGCCTGCGTTTTTCCTATACTATAATGAAAAACGCTTCCGTTCTGCATAAATATGCAGCCGGAAAGAGAATGGTGCTTCATCGGCACCGCCTGCGAAGGAGAAAAGTTATGAGCTTCGATTATATCAGAAAACTTCCTACTCCCGATGAAATCCGGGAGCAGTATCCGGTTCCGGATTCTCTGGTTCCCATCAAGCAGAAGCGCGACGCCGAGATCCGCGACGTCCTCACCGGCAAAAGCGACAAGCTGTTAGTCATTATCGGTCCCTGCTCTGCAGATAACGAGGATGCGGTCTGCGATTATATCCACCGTCTTGCAAAAGTCAACGACAAGGTATCTGACCGCCTGATCCTGATTCCGAGAATTTACACCAATAAGCCCCGTACCACCGGCGACGGCTACAAGGGTATTGTTCATCAGCCCGACCCCGAAAAAAAAGAGGATTTCCTGCACGGTCTGATCGCGATGCGCCATATGCACATCCGCGCGCTGTCCGAAACCGGTCTCAGCGCTGCCGATGAAATGCTCTATCCCGAAAACTGGGGCTATGTATCCGATATCCTGTCCTATGTGGCAATCGGCGCCCGCAGCGTAGAGGATCAGCAGCACCGTCTGACGGTCAGTGGCTTCGATCTTCCGTCTGGCATGAAGAACCCTACCAGTGGTGACTTCTCCGTTATGCTGAACTCCGTTTATGCCGCACAGCATCCGCACAGATTCATCTACCGCGGCTATGAAGTGCAGACAAACGGCAACGACCTCGCCCACACCGTCCTGCGCGGCGCGACAAGCAAGCACGGACGCAACATTCCCAACTATCATTACGAGGATCTGCAGATCCTGCTCGGTCTTTATAACGAGCGTGATTTAAAAAACCCCGCCTGCATTATCGATTCCAACCATTCCAACTCCAATAAGCAGTTTGACCAGCAGGTTCGAATCGTCAAAGAGGTGATGCACAGCCGTCATTTAAGCCCCGACATCCACAACTTCGTCAAGGGCGTTATGATCGAGAGCTATATCGAAGAAGGCAACCAGAAGGTTGGCGGCGGCGTTTATGGAAAGTCCATCACGGATGCCTGCCTCGGCTGGGAAGCTTCCGAGCGTCTCATCTACGATCTGGCGGAGCTGAATTACTAAATATCACCTGTCTCCAAAACAGCGGCTTGCAGGCTCACCAGATATTCTGTCCGCAGAAGCAAAAATATACAGTCGTCTAAAAAGGCTCACCCTAACGGATGAGCCTTTTTTCTTCCCGGATTTGTTCCTGATTCACATTGATATAAATCTGCGTTGTAGAGATGTCGGCATGTCCGAGCATTTCCTGCACGCTCTGCAGGTTTGTGCCGTTTGCAACCAGATGTGCCGCAAAGCAGTGGCGCAGAGTATGCGGCGTGACCTCTTCCGTGATTCCCGCGCGCTGCGCATAGCCTTTTAGCAGCTTCCAGAAGCCCTGACGGCTCATCGGCTTTCCTGCGCAGTTGACAAACAGTGCCTGCTGCGTTTCCTCCGCTACCAGAGCCTGTCTGCCATGCTGCAGATACGCTTCCAGCGCTGCTTTCGCTTTATTTCCAAACGAAACCGTACGCTGGCGGTTTTGTTCCATACAGAACAAAAAGGACAGTTTTAAATTTACATCCGAAAGCTTCAGACCGATCAGCTCCGATACCCGGATACCGGTTGCATACAAAAGCTCCAGCATCGCTTTGTCCCGAAGCTCCTTCGGACTCGTTCCCTGCACCGCATCCATCAGTCGTTCCACCTCTTCCGGACTCAGCACGCCGGGCAGCTTCTTTTCCACCCGAGGGGCTTTGAGCGTCTCCGACACATCCATCATCAGCACGCCCTCCCGCACCAGATAATGGCAAAATGCCCGAATCGATGCGATATTGCGGGAAATCGTCGCAGCTTTTCTCTGCTTTTTTTCCAGAAAACGGATATAACCATACAATGCCGTCGCAGTCAGATCCTCTACCCTGGTCATCTGATATTGGGCACGCAGAAAATCCGCCAGCTGATACAGATCTCGCCGATAGGAAAGCTCCGTATTCCGGGAGGTTCCTTTTACATTATGGCAATATTCAATAAATGACTCAATCTGTGCTTCCATCCCTCTGCTTTCCCTTCTTTTGACCGTATCGATCGTGTGGAATCATTATATACAATGAATTTCAGAAAAGCAATGTTGAAATTTCCGCATTTTCAGGCGATTTTTCGGCATATTTTCAGGTAATACCAGATAGCGGTACGGGAAATACCAGTTCCACCATATCTTGATTTGGCATTTTGTGTCTCCTATCCCCAAAACAGACGCATCACGGCTTTTAAAATAAATGGATTGACATACCCTTCTACCGCACAGCCGATTCCAATCACCGCCAGGGAAATCCACACGCCCGAAGCAGCTTTTTTATGTAGGCACCATTCCAGCAGCATACAGTAGCCCGGAACCAGCACCGCCTGTTGTGGAACCAGCGCCGCCAGGAAAAAGAAGCTCCCCCGGATTCCATAGCGCAGCGACAGCACCGTCAGGATCATCCCTGCCGCCAGTCCGCTCCCTACTGCAAGCACAATCAGACAGATCATCCCTGCTCCTGAAAGTGCAAGCAGCACGAGCAGCAGCGCCATTCCAAGCCTTTTTTGCAGGCAGTATAAAAACAATCCCGTCCGGTTCATGTTCCATTCTGAAATTCCCGACAGCGTATCCGTATCCAGAAAGCCCGGATTTTGCACAAACAGCCCCGGAAAAAAGCACACGCAGGCGATTCCCGCCAGAAATCCCGCCAGAAGAAGCACCGCCCCCAATCTCTTTTCCTGCTGCCCGAACCGTTTCCAAAAAGACATCGCATTCCCCGTTTTTATATTTTTAACAGCGCCGGCATAAGCCGACAGATAGCAACAGCGTCACGGCATGAACTGCTGCACCTACCGTGACGCTGTCTGCGCATCCGCTCGTTGTAATCTATGCGGCTGCTGGGGGAATTTTGCATTTTTTTCAATTGGTACTGTGAAAGGTATCACGCACCCCTTGGCGCTTCTATGCAGTACCGTGCTGCGCTATTTTTCGTATTTCGCCTTATAGCTCATGATCGCCGCGATTGTCTTGCCGTCCTCGATTTTTCCGGAATAGATCATTTCACACAGCTCATCGACCGAATATGCATAGACATCGATAAATTCATCCTCGTCCAAATGCTGATGGGTCGGCTTTAAATCCTGCGCAACATAGATTTCGATCTTTTCATTGCAGAACGCAACGGTCGTCCGCAGACTTAAAAGATGCGTCAGATTTTCAGAATGATATCCCGTCTCCTCTTCCAGCTCACGCGCGGCAGCCAGCATCGGCGGCTCGTCTGCGCCGTTTAATCCGCCCGCCGGGATTTCCAGCGTATAACGGTCGAGAGCATTGCGCCACTGACGCACCATCAGAAGCTTTCCATCCTCTCGCACAGGAACGACCGCAGCCGCGCCCTTATGCCCGATAAAATCCCATTCTGCGATGTTCCCGTTCGGAACCTGAATGGTGTCCCTGTAATAATCGATGATCGTTCCGTGATAGACCAGCTTTCGATCCAGCCGTTTAAATTCCTCTGCCATGTTGACTTCTCCTCTGCATAGAAATAAGCATCCCACCCGTCCAAGGTACAAGATGCTCATTTCTTAAAATATTTTCTACCGGGGCAAATCAGCCTTTACATCTGATTTCCTGATGCTTTGATTATATGCCGTGATATTTTAGAAATCAACCGTTAAAGCTTTCCGATCGTATTGTCCCAGATCGCGTCGAATACCTTATCATAGGTGGTATTTCCAGCGCCGCCCTTGGGTGCCAGCTTGCGTTTTTCCGTGCTCTCTCCGTAACAGATAAAGTTTTCCAGCAGCCGTTTTCCCAGCATCGCCGTGATGTCCCCATTCTTTGGAGCAAATGCGTAATAATAGTTGGACTTCTTTTTTCGTCCCCACAGGATTTTTCCTTCGTGCTGCCCGTTTTTCAACAGCTCCTCCACCCTGTCATACTGACCAGCCGACGTCTCGCAGTCTCTGTCGCACGGGGCAAGCTCCGGGGTAGAAAACTGTACATAGTACGAATACTCGCTCTTACCTTCGTCATCGTCGGAACGGTCAAATTCTTCCTCATATACCGCGTCAAAATGAATATCTGCGATAAAAAGATCCCCGTTTGTGATCATTTCCTTTACGGTGTACAAAGGATTCCCGAACAGCTGTTTTTTCTGCTCCCCGAGGGCGTCTGCCACTTCCATCGGCACCTTCTGCCAGTTCAGGGAAGAAAGTGAAACCACCTCTTTTGCTTCCCGCCCACAGGCTGTGCATTTTCCATCCGACAGCTCCTTTCCACAAAACACGCAATACCCTTTTTTGTTGTCCATGTTTGAAAAAATTCCCATGATAGCTCCTCCTTTTTATTTTTTACTGTTTATTCTTTTAGCATGCAATCTGCTTTCTCATGCAATCTGACCTGCCGTTTCCAAACTCTGCCCAGGACTGATCGCTTCCCCATTCGTCCCAGCTGTCATCCTCCCAATAGTCGTCATCCTCAAAGAACAGCCAGTCGATCCAATCCCAGTCGTCTTCATAGTCGTCCCAGCCTTCCCAGTCGTCCTCATACCACGATTCATAATCATAGTAATCGTTATAACCCTCGGCATAGACGAATTTTTCCAGCCAGCCGACATAGTCGGCGTCCATCCCCACACCGGTAAAAACCGGATAGAGATATCCATAAAACTCAGAATCCCCATAAGGCAGCGTGACAGACAGTCCAGTCATTCCAACCTCGTCGTCCGTACAATTAAAATAGCAGATGGAAAGGTTTACCGCAGCCGCCAGTGCCTCTGTCTCTTTGGATTCGATATTCTGCGCTACTGCCATGATATCCGTTATATAATAGTCTGACATGGAATAATCTCCATCCTCGTCAAACAGAAAATCAAACAGCCCTTTTCCCCGCAAAACAGGATGAGCGCGTCTGCCGCCCCGGACGTGCATACTGTAATTTTCCCCTAGCAGCGCAGGCTCGTTTGCATAGGCAAAATCAGCCCACGCGGTATAGAGCACCTTCATGTAGGATTCGTCGATCAGCGCCAGCGTGGAAGACCCCTCGCCGTTTTCTTCATTATCTGCGATCATGTCATCCACGATGATTTTCCCAAGCTCCTCGGAGGAAATGCTGGTGTTCTCCGACAGGGCGTTCAGCCATCCCGTGTACGACCAGCCGTAGCCGGATTCAAAATCCTCCGACAGAATCATGTAATCGCAATAATTGTACATGGCACAGCAAAGCTCTAACGAAGACATAATGCAGCTGTCCATGCCGACGATATCAAAGTAAATCCCGCTCTGGCGGATTGCCGTCTGGATCTCATCGATCGTAAGCACCGAATCCTCCGACTGGTGTTCGTCATATCCAAAGCCGTATACCGGTCCTGCGCCGTGATCCCAGAAAATCAAGATATAACGGTTTGCCGGATAATTTTCTGCGCCCCAGGAAATAAAATCAGCAAGCGTGTCAGGCGATGTACAATCCAGCTGTCCGAGGCTGTCATCCACAAGCACCAGGTTCCCGGCTTCCACCTTATAGCGCTGCGTGTGATCGGAGGCAATTCCAAGCCTTTTTGACCAGCTTTTTGTGCCGATCGTCTCCACGAGGACATTGACCTGGCTGCTGATGTTCGCCGCAAGCATCTCACAAAGATCCTCCGTCGCCTCTCCGTCCTCCGATTCCAGATCCGAACCATTCATATAGACAAATACGGTCGCTTGGTCCTTTCCATCGCCTTTTATCTCTGTCTGTTTCTCCTTTACCATATCTTCCGGAAAGGAATTTTCCGCTGCACCCGCCACATACTCTGCACCCGCCAGCGTTCCTGCACCTGATGCAGTCTCAGTGCCCGTCTGTGTCCCTATACCTGCCGCCGTCTCTACGCTCGTCTGTTCCTGATCTGCAGGCATTTCTTCTTCATCCGGCAAAAGCAGAGCAATGATAAACAGCACGCCGCAGATAATCAATAGATTACGGAGAAGCTTTCCCAGTTTTTTCATAACACATCACCCTTTTTGATCCTATGAGGTCGGGCAAAAGCTCCGACTTTGATGCCTGGTATTATCCTATATCAATATAATAAAAAAAACGCGAAGCCTTGTAAATAATATATTTACATAGGTTTCGCGCCTTTTAGCGTTACTTATTTCGCGTAGTCCGTTACGCGGCTCTCTCTGATCACATTGACCTTGATCTGTCCCGGATATTCCAGTTCAGCTTCGATCTGCTTGGAAATATCCCGTGCCAGGAGTACCATATCCGCATCGGAAATCTGCTCAGGAACTACCATAACCCGAACCTCTCTGCCCGCCTGAATGGCAAAGGATTTATCTACACCTTTGAAATTGTTGGAAATGTCTTCTAATTGTTTCAGTCTGCTGGTATAGGTTTCCAGCGTCTCTCTTCTTGCACCCGGACGAGCTGCAGAAATTGTATCAGCAGCCTGTACGATACAGGCAATCAGAGAGGTCGGCTCTACATCGCCGTGGTGGGATTCCACCGCATTGATGACTGTCGCGGACTCTTTGTATTTCCGACAGAGCTCAGCGCCCAGCTGAATATGAGAGCCTTCCATTTCGTGATCCACTGCCTTACCGATATCATGCAGCAGACCTGCACGTTTTGCAAGACGGACATCCAGTCCCAGCTCTGCAGCAAGCAGACCGGACAGATGTGCTACCTCGATCGAATGCTTCAATGCGTTCTGACCGTAGCTCGTCCTGAATTTCATCTTACCTAACAGTCTGACAAGTTCCGGATGAATACCGTGTACGCCGACTTCCAGTACAGCGGCCTCGCCCTCTTCTTTAATCATTGTCTCTACTTCACGCTGTGCCTTTTCTACCATCTCTTCGATTCTGGCCGGATGGATACGTCCATCTACAATCAGCTTCTCCAGTGCAATCCGCGCAACCTCTCTGCGGATCGGATCGAAGCCGGAAAGCACAACTGCTTCCGGTGTGTCGTCGATAATCAGATCAACGCCGGTCAGGGTTTCAAGGGTACGGATATTACGTCCTTCCCGTCCGATGATACGCCCCTTCATTTCATCGCTGGGAAGCTGTACGACAGAAATCGTCGCTTCGGATACATGATCTGCAGCACATTTCTGAATCGCATTGACCACATATTCTTTCGCTTTCTTGTCAGCTTCCTCTTTGGCCCGATGTTCCATTTCCTTGATCATCTTGGCCGATTCATGCTTCACATCATCTTCAACAATTTTCAGCAAATATTCCTTTGCCTGGTCGGAGGTCAAACCAGAGATTCTTTCCAGTTCCTGGACACGCTGCTCGTTCAATCGGGAAATCTCTTCCTTCTGCTTCCGCATCTCCTCTTCCCGCTTCGCCAGATAAGCTTCTTTCTTCTCGATCGCATCGGTCTTCTTGTCGATGTTCTCTTCCTTCTGCTGCACGCGGCGTTCGTACCGGGTAACCTCGGCTCTGCGTTCCTTGATTTCGCGATCCAGTTCGTTCTTGGTACGAATGGATTCCTCCTTCACCTCCAGCAGTCCTTCCCGTTTCTTCGCTTCTGCAGTCTTTAACGCTTCATCAATGATTTCTCTGGCTTTGTCATCCGCATTGCCGATCTTCTGCTCAATTCCCTTTTTACATTGCGCAGAGGCGATCAGTGCGGTAACCGGAACAGCAATCAGCAGGGTAACAATTGCTGTTATAACGATTGGCACCATCATTCCAGGAGCACCTCCTTATTTAATTTTCATTGTGCAATATCAGTTATAGAATGTTCATTCCCATTCTTATAAACAATTTTACAACATCTCAATTTTATACAATTCCACCACAGATGTCAAGTAATTCCGTGCCATTCTGCACAAATCGGTGCCCCTGTAGTTTATTCTTCCGCCAGCTCCATGGCTTTTCTGATGGTTTCCGCGCAGATGCCCTTGCGAGACAGAAAAGCCGCCGCCTTCCGCTTCTCTGCAAAGTCTGCCTGCGCAGGATCGTAACGCTTTTTGGCAAGCCACATCTGCGCGAGCGCAAGTTCGTCCGGTCCATCCCCCTTTTCTGCCGCTTCTGCAAATGCTGCTTCTATTTCATCCCTCGAAACGCCTCTTGCGATCAGATCCTGTTCCAACACGCGTTTGCTCTTTTTTCCCGCCTGATTAACGATGTAATCCTTTGCAAACTGCAGATCATCCACATAATGATAGGATTTTACATAAGCGAGCGCGCTGTCGATGCTTTCCTGCGGATAACCGCCCTCTTTTAATTTGCTGCGCAGTTTGCTCTCCGTATACGCTCTGCTCTGCAAAAGGTTCATACAGCGCAGCGTCGCCCGTTTGGGCAGCACCTCCTGCATGATCTCCCGATAGGATTCTTCTGAAAGCTCTTCCTGTTCCCGCACCCCGAATAAACGAAGTTCGCCTTTGTATAATACAAAGGCGAAACTGTCCTCTAAATATATTTTGCAGCGGGACCGGGACAATTCTTCTATCCGGGTCACTGTCATGTACGTCTTACTCCTTTTCTGTCAGGCTCTGTTCTTTTGCGTCTGCACCAGACTTCTCTACTTTGCCTGTCGCAGCTTTCTCAGACTTTGCTGCTGCGTCTGCAGGTGTTTTTCTCTTCAGGCCGTAATGCTCGCGTACCTTCTCCTCGATCTCCTCGCAGATGTCCGGATGGTCCTTTAAGTAGCTTTTGGCATTCTCACGTCCCTGACCGATCTTATTGCCCTCGTAAGCATACCATGCGCCGCTCTTGTTCACGACGTTGATGTTCGCTGCCAGATCCAGAATATCCCCGACAACGGAAATACCTTCTCCGAACATGATATCGAATTCCGCTTCCTTGAACGGAGGCGCAATCTTGTTTTTAACGACTTTGACACGGGTACGGTTGCCGACCACTTCACCGCCCTGCTTTAAGGATTCGATTCTGCGCACATCCATACGGATCGAAGCGTAGAATTTCAACGCACGTCCGCCAGTCGTTGTCTCAGGGTTACCGAACATAACACCGACCTTCTCACGCAGCTGGTTGATAAATACCACGGTACAGTTGGACTTGCTGATGACACCGGTCAGCTTTCTCAGTGCCTGGGACATCAGACGCGCCTGCAGGCCTACATGGCTGTCGCCCATGTCGCCCTCGATCTCCGCCTTAGGTACCAGAGCCGCAACAGAGTCCACAACAACGATATCGATCGCGCCGGAGCGAACCATCGTCTCCGCGATTTCCAGCGCCTGTTCACCATTGTCCGGCTGGGAAATATAAAGGTTATCGATATCTACGCCGATGTTCTTCGCATAAACAGGGTCGAGCGCATGCTCTGCGTCGATAAATCCGGCGATTCCGCCGTTTTTCTGTACTTCTGCGATCATATGCAGGGTAACCGTCGTCTTACCACTGGATTCCGGTCCGTAGATCTCGATAACACGTCCCTTAGGGATTCCGCCCAGTCCCAGTGCAATATCCAGGCTCAGGGAACCGGTCGGGATCGTCTCCACATTCATCTGAGAGGCAGGGTCGCCGAGCTTCATCACTGCTCCCTTGCCATATTCTTTTTCAAGCTTTGCAATCGCTGCGTCGAGTGCTTTTAATTTTTCTTCTCTTTCCATGCTGTCTCCTTCTACATAAGAACGGATGTTCTGGTATTATCATAAAACATTTGTTCGATTTTGTCAACAACAGAAGTTACGGTTCATGCGCGGCATGCATTTCCCCAGAAATTCTTCGTATGAATAGCAGTCTGTTTTTTCAGCATATCATAAAAACACCGGTCTGAACAGCCTTTCCCCGGTATCTTTTGAGGTACAGTTCAGGATTGCCTCCCCTGTCTGAAAATAGTATAATAAAATTATCAAACAGACAAGGAGGGTACTGTATGGATCGTTTGAAAGGAAAAGTAGCTGTCATCACCGGCGGAAATTCCGGTGTCGGGGAAGCGACCGCCAAATTGTTTGCAAAAGAGGGGGCTGTTGTTGTCATCACCGCCCGCAGGGAGGCCGCCCTGACGAAGGTTGCCGAGGAAATTAAAGCCGCCGGCGGCGAAGCTTTTGCTGTCTCCACCGATATTTCCAAACCGGAGGATCCCGAACGGCTCATGGAGCTGGTCCTGAAAAAATACGGTAAAATTGATATTCTCATCAACAATGCCGGAATTCTGGAAACCGGCTTAAAACCAATCGACCGCTTTTTGGATGAAGATCTCGACCGCATTGTTGAGACGAACCAGAAAGGAACCATGCGCTGTATGCGTGCTGCTGCCAGACGAATGCAGTCGGGCGCTTCGATCGTCAACGTTGCTTCCGTAGCAGGCGTAAAAGGCTGCGGTGGGGCCGCTTATGTCGCTTCCAAGGCTGCCGTGATCGGTGTGACCAAGCACACTGCGCTCCGTTTCCAGCAGACCGGCATCCGCTGCAATGCGATCTGCCCCGGGAATATCATCACACCGATGACGACCGGAACTGATCCTGCCGTGCTCGACCCGGATATGATCGGCGCAATGGCTGCTCACAGCAATTTAAAGACACCGTCCTGCACCGCAGAGGATGTTGCCAACGTGATCCTTTTCTTCGCAAGTGACGAATCCCGCGCCATCACGGGACAGGTGATCGTGACCGATTTCGGTGCAATGCTATAAATCGTCAACGCAGGGGATCGCCCACGCTCCATAACGGAACCGGGCGATCCCCTGCCGCTTTACATTTTTTTCAGATAGTCCTCGTAGTCCTTTATCGTCGCCGTCATCCATCCAAACTGATTGTTCACGCCATTATAGTTAAACCCGATTTCCAGGCCGACCGGCGTATAGAAGAAAATACCTCCATCCGAGGAAAGAAGCTTCCGGAGCATCTCCGTCGGCCACTCGTTTTCTGACAGTTCCAGACCGTTCTGTTTTTGGCACTGTTTGCGGAATCGTTCTGCCAGTCGCGTCGAATAGTTAAACTGTTGTTCTTTTTTCAGGATTGTCCCTGTCTCCACATCGATATTGATCGCAGACAGTCCCGGCATGCTCTGGTTATTCAGATAAAACTTCTGATCGAACACAACACTCAGATGCTCGCTGTCCATGTTCGTGACATAGCCAAAGCACTGGATGTGACAGGAATCAAAGCCCGCCTGTTCGACGTACATCTGACAGTAATTTTTATAAAGAAGCGCCTGCTTTTCGATGATTTCATTCAAATAATCCCGATTCCTGATCTCACCGGTCAGCTTCGGATACAACGCATAAAACGACGCATCCTCCTGCTTGCGGCTCAAATCACACTCCTGCCACTCCACGCCGTAAGGGAGGTCATCGCGAATCGCATCCGTGATTTTTTCATAATACTCATCGTCCGCAGACGGAACATAGGTTTCATCCGTGGATTTGCCGGAGGCAGAGTCCGCCTGGCCAGGCTGTATGCCTGACGAAGCATCTGGCATCCCCGGCATCGAATTTCCAAAATTGTCCTGTGCACCTGCAATAGCGCTCTGCCTTGCAGAGTCCGCCGCCTGCTCCATCTGTTCCAGAAAGACTGCCGCCTGTGCCTCCACACGTTCAAGCTCCGAGCGGTCACCCGTCACAATCAGGAACAGGGCGAGGCATAGCAGAACTGCAAAGATTGCCGAAGCGATGCAGACAGCCGTAAAATAACGGTGATTTTGGTGCTTCTTCATCCCCGATCACTCCTTTTTCGAACAATTCTCCAAAATACAGCGCCGCGTCAGCGTCAGCGCTGCGGATACCGCATTGTCGCGAATTTTTTCACGGTTTCCGGAAAATCGATATTCCTGCGCGATCGTATGTCCCTGCACGCTGCAGCCGATATAAACCAGTCCGACTGGCTTGCGTGCCGTTCCTCCGTCTGGTCCTGCGATTCCGGTGATCGATACCGCGACGTCTGCCTTCGCCGCCGCAAGCGCGCCGGAGGCCATCTCCTTTGCCGTCTGCGTGCTGACCGCACCGAATTCCCTTAACGTACTCTTTTTTACGCCAAGGAGCCGTCGTTTCGCCTGATTCGCGTAGGTCACATAACCGGTCTGGAACACGGAGGATGCTCCCGCCACATTGACAATTCTGCCAGCCAGAAGGCCTCCGGTGCAGGATTCCGCACAGGTAATGCTCATCTTATTTTTCTTTAGCAGCTTCACAACCGCTTCTTCCAGCGTCCGCTCTTCCTTTGTCGTGTAAACCATTTCACCGAAGCGTTTTTTCAGCTCGCGTATAACAGGCTTCACCAGCTTTTTGCCCTCCTGCTCGTCTTTTGCACGGGCAGTTACACGCAGATGTACCTCGCCGGTTTTGGCATAGGGCGCGATCGTCGGATTCGTCTGCGCATCGATCATATCCTGAATCATCGCTGCAGCCTTGCTCTCGCCGATTCCACACAGCTTTACGGTGCGGGAATAGAAAATTTCCGGACTGAGCTTCTGTAAATACGGTTTTACCTGCTGCTCAAACAGCGGATGCAGCTCGTTCGGAGGACCGGGCAATAAAATCATACGCTTTCCGTTTTCTTCCAGAATCAGTCCCGGTGCTGTACCGTTATCGTTGTCGAGCACCATCGCTCCCTCCGGGCAGAGCGCCTGTTTTTTGTTATTTTCGGTCATTTCGATCCTGCGCGCCTTAAAATACGCCTCGACGCGTTCCAGGCTGTGCATATCCATCACCAGACCTTTCCCCATCAGCTGCGCTGCAGTCTCTTTGGTCAGGTCATCCGTCGTAGGTCCCAGTCCGCCTGTCAAAATAACGATATCCGAACGGTTCAGCGCCTGCTGTATCTGCTCCTTTAAGCGCACCGCGTTGTCGCCGACTACGCTCTGATAATAGCAGGAAAGCCCCAGCCGCGCACACTGCTCCGACAGCCACGCCGCGTTCGTATTTACGATATTTCCCAGCAAAATCTCTGTTCCGACTGAAATCAATTCTACTGTCATAATTTCCCTCATTTCTGCGCTGTATTTTCCATTTTCCATATAACAGCTCAGGCGCGCGGCACATGCGCAAACAATGAATGCACGCTCTGCGAGCATTCTATTGTCATAAAAAAGCGTCATGCGCAGCGCGCCTGTCTTTTCATAAAATTCATAAAAGTATTCTGCAAAAGCCACATTACGGCAAAGCAGTACTTTTATCCTGATCAGTGCTGGTCTTTAAGCACGTCTTTGTTTTTCATCAGATAATCTACCAGAGATACCACTGTCAGCACCAGCGCCACCCACATTACAATCGTGGTCAATACAGACAGTGCTTCGATATTGGCAATCATCAGACAGATCATAACCATCTGGAACGTTGTTTTGAATTTGCCCCAGTAGCTTGCTGCGATCACTCGTCCATTGTCAGAAGCGATCAGGCGGAAGCCGCTGATGATAAATTCACGGCTGATGATCACGATAACGATCCATGCCGGAATCCGTCCCATTTCCACCAGACAGATCATTGCAGAACACACCAGCAGCTTATCTGCCAGCGGATCCATAAATTTACCGAAATTGGTAACCAGGTTATGCTTCCTTGCGATGTGACCGTCCAACAGATCCGTCAGACTTGCCACAATAAAAATTGCAAGACTGATCCATTTAGAGGCCTCTCCACCCCAGCCAGTCAGCATAAAAATAACAAAAAACGGAATCATGATGACTCTCGCCATCGTCAGTTTATTTGGTAAATTCATCTTCCAATTCTCCTATCAGATCGTATTCATAAGCGCCCGTGACATGCGCCTGTACAAAATCTCCCGTCATCAGTTCTCTGGAAGTGTTGATAAACAGATATCCGTCCACATTGGGCGCATCGCGGTAGGTTCTCGCCACATAAGCGTTTTCGTCCGCCACCTTGCCCTCGATCATCGCAAGCAGCGAGCGTCCGATCATGGATTCGTCCTTGTCAAACGCGATATCCTGCTGCAGCTCCATGATTTCCGCCTGACGCTCCAGCTTCACGGATTCCTCCACCTGATCCGGCATCTCTGCGGCGGGCGTATTTTCTTCCTGAGAATATGGGAAAACACCAAGGCGGTCAAATTCCATCCGGTTGACAAAATCCAACAGCTCTTCATGGTCTTTTTCCGTTTCTCCTGGGAAACCTGAAATCAATGTTGTACGCAGACAGATGTCCGGGATTTCTTCCCGAAGCTTTGCAATAATTCCTTCCAGTTCTTCTTTCCGGGTTTTGCGTCCCATTTTCGCAAGAATTTTATCGGAAGCATGCTGAATCGGCATATCCAGATAGTGACAGACTTTCGGCTGCTCCTTCATGACTTGAATCAGCTCTTCCGTAATTTCTTCCGGATAACAGTAAAGCAGGCGAATCCAGACAAGCCCTTCGATCGTACAAAGCTTGCGCAGAAGCTCCGGAAGCATCTTTTCCCCGTAAAGGTCGATACCGTAAACAGTGGTCTCCTGTGCGACTAAGATCAGCTCCTTCGCACCGTTTTCCACCAGTTTTTTTGCCTCGCGCACGAGGGAATCCATCGGAATCGATCGGTAATTGCCGCGCACAGAGGGAATCACACAGTAGGTGCATCTCTTATTGCAGCCCTCTGCGATTTTCAGATACGCAAAATGTCCTCCGGTCGTAACACTTCTCGGAACCCCGTAAACGCAGGCGCGGTCGATATCCTCGAGATGATTCTCGCTTTTTCCTGCCAGAACGGATTCGACAGTTTCTACGATCGTATCAATTGCCGTCGTGCCGATGATCGCATCCACTTCCGGAATTTCCGTCTGAATTTCATCTTTGTAACGCTGTGCCAGACAGCCGCAGACGATCAGCGCCTTTAACTGTCCTTCCGTTTTCAATTCTGCAAGCTGCAGAATCGTGTTGATGCTCTCTTCCTTGGCGTCGCCGATAAAACAGCAGCTGTTGACAACCGCAATGTCCGCTTCCGCCTCATCATCGGTAAAGGTATAGCCCTTTTCCGCCAGCTGACCGAGCATCATTTCCGTGTCCACCAGGTTCTTATCACAACCCAGGGATACAAATAAAATCTGCATATGTTGTTCCTTTCCAGGAGATTTAGTCTTCTACCTCTTCCTCGCCGAGGATCTTGATCTTGCCCTGATTGAGCTCATCTACAGCGATGGAAAGCGGCTTCTCGCCGGGCTTTACCTTTACCATCGGCTCATGTCCGCCTATGATCTGTCTTGCTCTTTTTGCTGTTGCCATTACGATGGAATAACGGCTGTTTACAATCTTCTCTTCGCCGGGTTCTACCTCGCTGTTTACGACTTTCATCAGATCAGAATAAGAAGGATGTAACATGTTAATTTTCTCCTTTCACGAGAGCGTTCAGCTCTTCCTTTAAGTTTGTAATATGCTCCAAATTCAGATTCGGGCGCTGATGCTCTGCACGGACAATCCCGTTGACCGCCTCCATGCACGCTCCCAGATCGTCATTGACTACAATATAATCATACTGCTCTACAAACGCAGATTCTTCCTCTGCGCGGGAAAGACGCTTTAAAACCACGTCCTGTGTTTCCGTTCCGCGGCCTTCCAGTCGGCTCTTTAGCTCCTTTGCAGACGGGGGCAGCACAAAAATCAGCACTGCGTCCGGAAACTTTTCCTTTACTTTCAGTGCGCCCTGCACTTCGATTTCGAGCACAACGTCCTTGCCGCTGTTGCGCTGCTCTTCGACCCATGCCTTCGGCGTGCCATAATAATTGCCCACATAGCTTGCGTATTCCACAAGTCCATCCTGTGCAATCGTCTGTTCAAACGTATCGTGATCCACGAAAAAATAAGAAACGCCGTCGATTTCTCCCTCTCTCGGCTTTCTTGTCGTCATGGATACAGAAAGTGCATAATTGTCACATTCTGTCACGAGCTTTTTGACCAGCGTACCCTTTCCGACGCCGGAAAAGCCGGACACTACGACCAGCAATCCTCTATGATTCATCCTGTTTTTCCTCCTCTGCAGACGGCTGCGTATCCTGCGGCAGCTGAGCCCTCGCCGCAATCGTCTCCGGCAGCAGCGCCGACAAAATCAACTGACTGTTTTCCATCACAAGAACCGCCTTCGTTCGTCTGCCCTGGGTGGCATCCACTGCGTTTCCGGTCTCCCTCGCCTTTTGTACGAGACGCTTGACCGGTGCCGAATCCGGGCTGACCACTGCAATGATTTTATCCGTATTGACAATATTGCCAAAACCGATATGTATAAACTGGCTCAATCCTGTTTCCGCCTTTACTCGATATTCTGAATCTGCTCGCGTACCTTTTCGATCAGCGTCTTTAACTCGATTCCGCAGTTGGACAGCTCCAGATCGGTCGTTTTGGACAGGATCGTGTTTGCTTCGCGGTTCATTTCCTGTGCCAGGAAATCCAGCTTTCTGCCGATGCTTCCACCATCTGTCAGAGACTTTTTCATTGCAGAAATATGACTCTGCAGGCGCACAATCTCTTCATCCACACAGATTTTGTCTGCATAAACCGTAACTTCTGTCAGCAGGCGGCTCTCGTCTGCCTTGACGTCGCCGAGCAGCTCCTGCACCCGCTGGGTCAGTTTCTGACGGTATTCCGAAACAATCTGCGGAGAACGCTCTTCGATAAAATCCACATAGCCTTTCATCTCGTCGAGCTTTGCGCACAGATCGGTCTTTAACGCCTCCCCCTCGCGCACTCTCGCAGTGACAAAGCCCTCTGCCGCCGAGCGCAGCGCCTTTTCTAACGTCTTCCAGATTCCCTCTTCGTCCGGTTCTTCCTCTTCCATCGAAAAAACTTCCGGAAACCGCGCAAGGGACGACAGCTTCGTGTCGTCTTCCAGTCCGAAATCCGCCGACATCTGTCTTAAATAATCCAGATACTTCGCAGCCACATCCTTATTATAACGAATGCTGACCTTCTCCTGCCCGAGATCCTCGTAGGTGATAAAAACATCCACCTTGCCTCGCTGGATGTACTCTTTCAGAAGATTGCGGATCGCAGCTTCGAAAAAATTCAGCTTCTTTGGCATCTTTAAATTCACGTCCAGATACCGGTGATTGACCGATTTCATCTCCACTGTAAATTTGCGGTTATCCTCGCAGATCTCACATCTGCCAAATCCCGTCATACTCTTTATCATCTGTTCTCCCATCCGGCCGGCGCATTTTGCCGGCAACATTGGAATTCCCATAATCCATTTTATTATAATCGCCGACCTGGATTCCGTCAAGGATTTCTGTCGGGGTGAACGCTTTGACGGCTTTATGGCTGTAACTTTTCCAGCTATACAATAGAATGTACAATCATCCTATTACTAAAAAAAGAGAACGAACCGCCCGATTCGTCCCCTTTCGTTTTTCTTTTTATTCACAAACCTTATTTTGCCATCGACAGCAGGTATTCCCCCGTCGTCTTCATGTACTTCCAGTACGCATCCTTGATGTGCTCCGGCACGTCCGCCGCAAGACGTTTTACCTCAAAGCTGAAATTGCCCTCATAGCCACAGCGCGCCAGTGCGGGCATAATTTTGTCCCATTTGACATTTCCCAGAAACGGAGCGCGATGCTCATCCTCCAGTCCCATGTTGTCATGCACATGCGTCACTTTGATTCGACTTCCGAGATAGTTCAGGCACGGAACCTGATTGGAATAGACTAGATTGGCATGTCCGAAATCCCAGCAGATTCCGACATTATCATAGGTTTTGTGCAGCGTATCCACAAGGTCTGCCAGCTCTTCCACCGTCGCGCAGTAACTCCGCTTAAATCCCTGTCCCG
>ERZ837487.2286-NODE-2286-length-20185-cov-19.123000_pt1 | contig 20185 bp, 18 predicted proteins | sample MGYA00519911_ERZ837487 | MGnify/ENA primary metagenome ERZ837487 (study PRJEB31850, sample SAMEA3708818) | human gut metagenome | biome: human gut; feature: human-associated habitat; material: faeces | place: China | collected 2014 ...
TTGGGAGAGCTGCTGAGCGCAGCGAAGCTGAGAGGGCGAGGACGCTTTCCAGAGGAAATTTTTTATGAACGAATCGGAAAAGATCGACCCGCGGGAGTTAAGCCCGCTGGCGCTGGCTTTTGTGGGCGACAGTGTGCTGGAACTGCTGGTGCGTCAGCGCCTTGCGGAGCACCACCGCCTGTCTGCCGGCAAACTGAACGCCGAAAAGGTCAAGTACGTCTCGGCCCGGGCACAGTTCCGGGAAGAACAGCTGCTGGAACCGCTGTTCACGGAAGAAGAGCTGGCCATGTTCAAGCGGGGACGCAACGCCAGCAAGGCCAGTGTGTCCAAGCACGCCTCCCCGGAAGAGTACCGCGCTTCCACCGGTTTTGAATGTCTGCTGGGCTGGCTGTACCTGAACGGTCAGCTGAGCCGGGTGCACGAGCTGTTCGATACCCTGTGGCAGCAGTTTGACCCCAACGAAAAATAAACGCGAAAGCCCGCTGCTTTCCGCACTGGAAAACAGTGCCGGAGGGCAGCGGGCTTTGCTGTCTGGCTGTGCGTCTGCGGTCCGTCAGGCGCAGTCAGCGTTTAGCGGCTGTTGCGGGAGTTGGTGGAGTTTTTGGCGCTCTCGTCGTCGGCACCCTTGGTGTACTGGTTGGGGTGCTTGTGCTCGTTGGTGGCGCTGTTGGAAGTCTGGTTGCTGGTGCGGTTGGACGTCTGGTTGGATGTGCGGTTGGAAGTCTGATTCTTGCAGTTGTTGCTGCGGTTTTCGGTTGCCATAATGAAACGCTCCTTTCGGTTTTCCGTGCGGGGCGGGTGTGCCCCTCACAAGGGTTAGTGTGGCCGTCGCCGATGGTTTTATTCATGATACAGGAGGAACGCAGAATGCCTACGGAATATTTTGAGCAGCGGGAGCGTGCTTTGCTGGGCGACCGGTTCGATGTGCTGTATGCCGCCCCGCAGGAGACGGCGGAGCGGGGCGTGACCGTCTCGGCGCTGCGCACCACGCCGGAGCAGTTTGCGCAGAAGGCCGATTTCCCGCTGGAAGCGTCGCCCTTCTGCAGGGCGGCGTTCGTGGTGCATCAGCCGGACTTTAAGCCCGGTCGGCACCCGTACCACCACGCGGGCGTGTTCTACTCGCAGGAGCCGTCGGCGTCCTCGGCGGCACCGCTGCTGGGCGTGCAGCCGGGTATGCGGGTGCTGGACATGTGCGCGGCCCCCGGCGGCAAGAGCAGTCAGCTGGCTGCCGCTTTGCAGGGGCGGGGCGTTCTGGTGAGCAACGAGTACGTTGCCGCCCGCGCCGAAATTTTAAAAAGCAATCTTGAGCGCATGGGCGTTTCCAATGCCGTGGTGCTCAACGAGACCCCTGCCCGCATTGCCGAGGCGCTGCCGGAGTTTTTCGACCGGGTACTGGTGGATGCGCCCTGCTCCGGCGAGGGCATGTTCCGCAAGGAGCCGGTGGCCCGGCAGCAGCACTGCGAAGCACTGGTGAAGCAGTGCGCCGGGCTGGGCGCGGAAATTCTGGACTGTGCTGCCGCTGTGCTGGCACCGGGCGGGCAGCTGGTATACTCCACCTGCACCTTTGCGCCGGAAGAGGACGAGGGACAGGTGGCAGCCTTCCTGCAGCGCCACCCGGAGTTTACGCTGGCCGATGCGCTGGGCAACGTGGATTACACCTTCGGCAGCGAGGGTGAAGCAAACCGCACCGGCGGCCTGCCGCTGGACGTGAGCAAGGTGCGCCGCATCTGGCCCTGTCAGGGCGGCGAAGGCCACTTTATGGCAAGGCTCATCAAGGCGGGCACGCCCCGCACCCTGCCTGCCGAGGGAGAACTTACCCCGGAAGAGCAGCTCTGGCTGGCGGCGGCAGAAGCCGCAGGCAAAAAGGCAAAGGGCAAGGGCGGCAAGCCCGCCAAAGCTCCGGACGCCCGCGCCGCCCGGCGGGAAAATGCCCGGGCCTGCCGGGATGCCGTGCAGGGTGGCCGCCGCAGCCGGGACGCCGGGGCAGGGGAGCTCAGCCCCGCCCAGAGCCTTGCGGCGTGGAAGGAATTTGCCGGGCGGTATTTCCCCACGCTGGCTGACCGTCTGGCAGTGGTGCACGGCGGCGGAGTGCTGCTGCCGGTCGCCTTCCCGCAGACGAACCTGCATGTGCTGCGGGCAGGCGTGTTCGTGGGCAGCGTGCAGAAGGGTCGCTTTGTGCCGGAGCACCATCTGTTCACGGCCTTCGGCGCGCAGTGCACGAACCGCGAAGAACTGACGCTGGACGACCCGCGGACGGTGGAGTACCTCTCCGGCCGTGAGGTGGAAGGGCGCACCGCCGCCGACGGCTGGTGCTGCGTGACGGTGGACGGCTGGCCGCTGGGCGGCGGCAAGGTGTCCGGCGGGCGGGTGAAAAACCACTACCCCAAGGCGCTGCGTCTGCTGTAAAACAGCAGAAAAGGCGCATTTTTCCGCGATCAGCGCCGAAAACCGGGCGGATAAGGCTTGAACGCCCTGCCCGGTTGTGCTACAATAATAGAGTTAGATTTTGTGTGCTGCCACAATGCGGGCGACCACAGCCCGTCTGCCCGCAGGCGGAGATTCGATAAAATACAGGAGGCTCTTTCCCATGTCTGGACATAGCAAATGGAACAATATTAAGCGCAAGAAGGAAAAGACCGACGGCGCAAAGGCAAAGGTCTTTACCAAGATCGGCCGCGAGATCAGCGTTGCCGTCCGTACCGGCGGCCCCAACCCCGCTTCCAACAGCAAGCTGGCTGACCTGATCTCCAAGGCAAAGCGCATGAGCGTGCCCAACGATAACATCCAGCGTATCATCAAGAAGGCCGAGGGCGGCGACAAGACCGAGTACGAGGCAATCACTTACGAAGGCTACGGCCCCGGCGGCGTTGCCGTCATGGTCGAGACCCTGACCGACAACCGCAACCGTACCGCTGCCGACTTGCGTCACTACTTCGACAAGAACGGCGGCAATTTGGGCGCTATGGGCTGCGTGGCCTTCCTGTTCAACCAGAAGGGCGTTATCGACATCTCTCTGGAAGATAAGGACGCCGACGAGGCCATGATGGACGCTCTGGACGCAGGTGCCGAGGACTTCGACGCCGGCGAGGATGCAGCCGAGATCACCACCGATCCCGAGAACTACTCTGCCGTGGTCAAGGCCATGGAAGAGAAGGGCTACGAGATCCTGTCCGACGATCTGGCCATGGTGCCCATGACCACCACCCGTCTGACCGACCCCGACCAGCTCAAGGCGATGGGCAAGCTGCTGGATGCTCTGGAAGACAACGATGACGTCCAGAACGTCTGGCACAGCCTGGAGAACGAAGAGGATCTGCCGGAATAATTCCGCTGTTCTGAAATAAGATAACGAAAGCCGCCCTTTGCGCTGTATGACGCAGAGGGCGGCTTTTTGCGCCAAAAGACCGCACAGTAGCGGTTGAACTTTTGCCGGAAAATCGCTATACTGAGAGAAACCACACAGCAGGGGAGGGAGCGACGGATGCACAGGCAGAATGGGCACAGCGGGGTATCGCTGCGGGCAAAGGCCACGGGCTGGCTGGCGGCGATCTTGCTGGTGACGCTGATCTCCATAGGCATTGCCACCGGTACGGGGCAGTGGACCGTGACCCTGTTCGATACCCTCATGGAGGATAACGCCGCATGTTATGCTGCGCAGGATGCCATCAAGGCCGAGACCCGCGCCTTTGAGCGCTATGTGCGGGAGCCTTCGCAGGAGACGGAACAGGCCTACACAGCCGCCTGTGCCGGGACCGAACAGAGCCTTGCGGCGCTGCCCTTTGCGTATGAGAAGATCGGCGAGGACCGCTACGCCCGCACATGGAATCTGCGGCAGGGTTATGCGGGCTACCGGGAAAAGCGGGACGCCTTTCTGCAGCTTTCGCCCACAGATGACACTTATATTGAACAGATGTATGCTGTGATGGACCAGCAGGACCATCTGGCCGAATATGCCCTGCGGCTGACGCAGGCCACGCTGGAACAGGAGAACACACGCTACAGCCGGCAGGCGGCTGGCATCCGGTATCTGCCGTGGCTGTATCTGGCGTTGTTCCTGACAGCGGTGGTGCTGGTGGCGCTGCTCATCCGGGCGTTGACCCGGGCGGTGGTGCTGCCGCTGCTGCAGCTGGCGCAGGCGTCCCGCAGCATCGCGGGCGGCGACTACACCGGCGCAGACATGCCGGTGGCCAGCGAGGACGAGGTGGGCCGTCTGGTAGGCACCTTCAACCAGATGAAGCACGCCATGGCCGAACATCTGTCCACCCTGAATGCCCTGCACCGGGAGGAAGTGCGGAACCTTGCGCTGGAAAAGGATCTGGAGCACACCCGGCTGGAGGTGTTGAAAAGTCAGGTGAACCCGCATTTCCTGTTCAATACCCTGAACATGATCTCCTGCATGGCCCGGCTGGAGGATGCTTCCACCACCGACCAGATGATCGTGCATCTGGGCAGCCTGTTCCGGCACAATCTGCGCACCAAACAGCAGGAAGTGACGCTGGAAGAAGAGCTGGAAGGGCTGGACGATTACATCTATCTGCAGCAGATGCGGTTCGACGGGCGCATCACGGTGGAAAAGAAGATCAAAGCCGACCCGGCGGCGGTGCATCTGCCGTCCTTTACGCTGCAGCCCATTGTGGAAAACGCTTTTTCCCACGGGTTGAAGTCCTGCGAAGAGGGCGGGCGCATCCTGCTGCGGGTGTGGATGCAGGGAACGCGGCTTGTCCTGACCGTGGCGGACAACGGCAAGGGCATGACGCCGGAAGAACTGGACGCCCTGCAGGAAAAGATCGCGCAGAGCGAGCAGACCGGAAAGAGCATCGGGCTGGGCAACATCTCCCGCCGTATCGGGATGCTCTATCCGGACGGGGCAATGAAGATCTACAGTCGGCCGGGGCACGGCACGGTGGTCCGGTTCGAGATCCCTCAACAGGTCAGACAGGAGGTTGCGGATTCTCATGAAGCGTAAGCTGATGGTGGCAGAGGACGAACTCATCGAGCGCAAGGTTCTGTGCAAGACGCTGCAGAGGTATTTGGGTGATCTGATCACCCTTTACGAAGCCAGAAACGGCAGGGAAGCGCTGGAAATTTTTGAGCGGGAAAAACCGCAGGTGGCGGTGCTGGACATTGAGATGCCCGGTGCCACCGGGCTGGAAGTGGCCCGCCGCATCCGGGAAACGGACAAAAGCTGTGCCATTCTGTTCCTGACCGGGTTCGACAAGTTCGCCTATGCAAAGCAGGCCATCTCAGTGCGGGCGATGGACTACCTGCTCAAGCCCTATAATGAACAGGAACTGATCTTTGCGGTGGAAGAGGCCATCCGGCAGGTGTCGGCGCAGGTGCCGCCCCGCCCGGCTCCCGCGCCCGCTGCCGAGCCGGTGCGCCGCGAAGAGGACGAGGACATCCGCACGGCGCTGATCCGGGCCGAGATCAGCCGGTTCATCGAGCAGCACTACCGGGAGGACATCTCCATGCAGGATGCAGCGGCGGCGCTGCGCTACTCCGACGCCTACTTCTGCAAGCTGTTCAAGCAGTGCTTCAAGGTGAACTTTTCGGCCTACCTGAACGAGTTCCGGGTGGAAAAGGCCCGCCAACTCATCCGGGACTCCCGCCTGAGCCTGAAGGATGTGGGCACGGCGGTAGGCTATGCCGATGCCAACTATTTTACCCGGGTGTTCAAGCGCCTGACCGGGCAGACCCCGTCGGAGTACCGGATGGCGGCAGCAGAACAGGCAGTGCAGTAAAGGTTTAGGATGCATATCAGCTCTCCCGAAAGGGAGAGCTTTTTGTTTTGGCGGCTCGCCCTCTCCGTCATTGCTGACGCAATGCCACCTTGTTCCCCACTCTGTCGCTAACGCGACATCTCTCCCCGGCCGGGGAGAGTCTGTCAAAGGGAGAGGCTTTGGCAGTCCACGCAAAGTTCATGGTTTCGCCAGAGGCTCTCCCTTTGGGAGAGCTGGACGCGAAGCGGCCTGAGAGGGCGAGGACGCTGACCGAATACAGAAGCTCTTTCCTTTTTGCCAGTTTCTTTCGTCTGAGAACAGAAAAATTGTACTTGGATACAACGATGACAAAATCGTGCTGGCTATCTCAAAAAATTCCCGTTTCGCAAAAATTCACAGCTTGTTAAAATATAATCAGAAAGAAAAACCGCGTAAAAGGGAAAAAAGAGAGGATGCAATTCATGAAGAGAAGAACGTTTCTGTCGCTGATGGGCGCAGCGGCACTGACAAGCGGCATGATGCTCACCGGCTGCGGGACCGGTTCGGACAAGGATGACCGCAAGATCATCCGCATCGGCCATGTGCAGTCCCAGACGCACCCGGACCATCTGGGCCTTGTGGCATTTGCCGACCACATCAATGAGAAGCTGGGCGACAAGTACCGCGTGGAGGTTTACCCCAGTGAGCTGCTGGGTTCCCAGACCGAGATGGTGCAGCTGACCCAGACCGGCGCTATCGACTTCGTGGTGGCTTCCACTGCCATCATGGAGACCTTCAGCTCCAAGTACCAGATCTTCAACCTGCCGTACCTGTTCTCCAGCGTGGAGGCATATCACGCCGCCATGGATGACCCCGAGGTCACCGACCCCATCTTCAAGACCACTTCCAAGGCCGGTCTGGAGACGGTGGCATGGCTGGACGCCGGCACCCGCAACTTCTACACCGTCAAGACCCCCATCAACCAGCCCTCTGACCTGAAGGGCCTGAAGATCCGCGTGCAGCAGTCTCCCACCAACGTCGAGATGATGCGTCTGCTGGGCGGCACTGCTACCCCCATGGGCTTCGGCGATGTGTACACCGCCCTGCAGGCCGGTATTCTGGACGGCGCTGAGAACAACGAGCTGGCCCTGACCGACAACGGCCACGGCGACATCTGCAAATACTACTCCTATGATATGCACCAGATGGTGCCTGACCTGCTGGTTGCCAACTACGAGTTCATGCAGAATCTGAGCGACGAAGAGCGCGCCATCTTTGACGAGGGCTTTGAGATCGTGAAGGAGACCGAGCAGTCTGCATGGGCCGACGCTGTTGCCGCCGCAAAGGACAAGGCCGAGAACGAGCAGCACGTCAACTTCCTGTACCCGGACACCGCTCCGTTCCAGGAGGCCATGGCTCCGCTGCACGGCTCTGTGCTGGAGGCAAACCCTGAGCTGCAGCCCATCTACGACCGCATTCAGGAATACAACGCCGAATACACCGTCGCAGAATAAGGAGAAGCATCATGGAAAAACTCAGAAACGCTTTGAATAAAGTCCTGAACCTGCTGGCCGGCCTGAGCATGACCGTCATGGTCGTGCTGACCACCTACCAGGTCATTGCACGCTACGTCTTCAACGCGCCCTCCACCTGGTCGGAAGAGCTGGTGGGCTACCTGTTCGGCTGGAGCACCATGCTGGGCGCCACCATCGTTTCCGGCGAGCGCGGCCACATGAACATCCCCGTGGTGATCGATCGGTTCAAGCCCGCCGCACGCAAGGCCTTCCACATCTTTGCCGAGGTCATCGCCTTCCTCTTCTCCGCCACCATTCTGGTGTTCGGCGGCTATCAGGTGTCCCAGCTGGCCATGGGTCAGCAGACCTCTTCTCTGGGCGTGGCCGTGGGTGTGTTCTACTGGGTCATGCCGGTGTGCGGTGTGATCATCCTGATCTACTCCGTGCTCAACATCATCGGCATCGCCAACGGCTCCATCAGTCTGGATACCCCCGAGGACGCCGACTTTGCCAAGGTGGAAGCCGAGATGGCTGCCGCCGCTGAGAAAGAAAATAAGGAGGACTAAACCGTGGCGATTCAAGCATTACTCGTGATCCTGGCAGTCCTGCTGGTTCTGCTGTTTTTGGGCGTGCCTATCTCGTACGCTATCGCGGTCTCTTCGCTGACCGCCATCCTCTCTTCCATCGACCTGAACGTTGCCGTGCTGACCGCTGCCCAGCGCACCTTCGTGGGCATGAGCAAGTTCAGCCTGACCGCAATTCCGTTCTTCATTCTGGCCGGCAACATCATGAACCAGGGCGGCATTGCCAAGCGTCTGGTGGATTTCGTCATGGCCATTCTGGGCAAGCTGCCCGGCGCACTGCTGGTGACCAACATCGGCACCAACGCCCTGTTCGGTGCCATTTCCGGTTCCGCTTCCGCTGCTGCCGCCGCCGTCGGTTCCATGATCCGCGACGGTGCCGAGGAGCAGGGCTATGACCCCGCCGTCACCGCTGCCACCAACGCTGCATCCTCCTGCTCCGGCCTGCTGATCCCGCCGTCCAACGCTCTGATCACTTACTCTCTGGCTTCCGGCGGCACCTCCGTTGCAGCCCTGTTCATGGCCGGTTACATCCCCGGCATCATCTGGGCACTGTGCTGCTGCGTGGTGGGCGTGCTGCTGGCCATCAAGCTGGGCTATAAGGGTACTCCCGGCAAGTTCGACTGGAAGAATCTGGGCGTATGCACCCTGCGCGCCCTGCCCTCCCTGTCCCTGATCATCGTAGTTATCGGCGGCATCATCGGCGGCGTGTTCTCCGCAACCGAAGGCTCTGCCATCGCCGTTGTGTACGCTCTGATCCTTGCTTTCTGCTACCGCTCCATCAACCTGAAGAGCCTGTGGCAGATCATCGTGGATTCCGCCAAGATGTCCGGCATGGTCGTGTTCCTGGTGGGTGTGTCCAACATTCTGGGCTGGGTCATGGCCTTCCTGCAGATCCCCGACGCCGTTGCCGCTGCTCTGCTGAGCCTGACCAACAACAAGTACGTCATCCTGCTGATCATGAACGTGATCCTGCTGATCTCCGGCACCTTCATGGACGTGACCCCGGCAATCCTGATCTTCACCCCGCTGTTCCTGCCCATTTGCCAGAGCTTTGGCATGAGCACCATCCAGTTCGGTCTGATCCTCGTGTACAACCTGTGCATCGGCAACATCACCCCGCCCGTCGGCAACGCTCTGTTCGTCGGTATCAAGGTGGGCCGCACCAGCCTGTCCAAGGTCATGCCTTACATGCTGATGTACTATGTGGCCATCATCGGCGGCCTGCTGCTGGTCACCTTCATCCCCGCAGTGTCCATGGCACTGCCCCAGGCAATGGGTTTGGTCTGATTGTAACATTCCCTTCTTCTCCTATAAAAAGGCGGTGCTCTCTGCGGGGCACCGCCTTTTCCTGTTGCACAAAGGCGGCGGGTTGCGTTATACTTATCCCAAAAGGGAGGGGTGCTTATCATGCGCAGACGGACATTTCTGGCCGGGGCGGGGCTGCTGGCGCTGCAGCTGGCGGGCTGCGGGGGCGAAGCGCAGGTCACACCGGATTTTGTGCTGACCTATGCCGAAAACCAGCCGGAGGATTACCCTACCACAAAGGGCGCACAGTATTTTGCCGACCTTGTGCGTCAGCGCACCGGCGGCAAGGTGGTGGTTCAGGTCAAGGCCGGGGGCGAGTACGGCACCGAGGACGAGGTGTGGCAGCAGCTGCAGTTCGGCGGGATCGATCTTGCCCGGCTGTCGCTTTCGGCGCTGGCCGATGACCTGCCCAAGCTGAATGTGCTGATGCTGCCGTACCTCTACCGCGATGACGCCCACATGCGCCGGGTGCTGGACGGAAATCTGGGCGAAGAGTTTTTGCAGGTGTTCGGCGGGCAGGGCTGTGTGGGGCTGAGCTGGTACGACGCCGGAGCGCGGTCGTTCTACGCCCGCCAGCCCATCCGCACACTGGCAGATCTGGAAGGTAAGACTGTCCGCGTGCAGGACGCCGGCATTGCTACCGACATGATCCGCCTGCTGGGCGCTGTGCCGGAGACTTCGGCCTACAGCGATGTGTACTCGGCCTTTGAGACCGGGCAGATCGATGCCGCTGAGAACAACTGGCCGGCCTATTATTCGATGGAGCACTACAAGGTGGCCCGCTACTATACCGCCGACGAACACAGCCGCGTGCCGGAGATCCAGCTGGCCAGCGCCCGCACATGGAACGCCCTCCCGCAGGAATACTGCAGCATCCTGCGGGAGTGCGCGGCGGAATCGGCGCAGTACGAGCGCGGCCTGTGGGAGCAGGAGGAAACCGCCGCCCGCAACGCCGCCCTTGCCGCCGGCTGCCGGGAGATCACCCTTGCACAGGAAGAGCTGGAACGGTTCTGCCAGCTGGTGCAGCCCCTGTACGAGAAATACTGCAGCGACTACCTGCCGCTGGTGGAAGAAATCCGCGGGATGTGAGCCGACTCTTAAGATTTCCTAAGAAATCTTTCGTGGAAACGGGACGGCGTGCGCATCCTGCTGGCAGGAGAAGGATATCACATTCTGGAAGCTGAAAACGGCCTGCGGGCGCTGAAACTTTACCGCGGGCAGACGCTGGTCTACTCTTCGTTTGCGCCGAAGGGCGGCATCCCGGAGGAGACGGAGCGGGATCCCCGGCGACCGGGTCGCCTTCTACGAATAGTCGCCCGGTTACACCCTGAACTTCGCGGACGGCGAAGCAGAAGCACTGTTGTACTACAACGGCCTGAACGACTACTACAGCACCGGCTGCGACATCCTGAATATGCTGTGTCTGCTGTGGTGGTTCCCGGGCTTTTTCCTGTTCAACAGCCGCAAGAACATCTGGAGCAACAAATTCCGCACCTTCCTCACCATGCTGGGCATCATCATCGGCGTCACGGCGGTCATCGTCATCGTGGGCTTGGGCAACGGCATGACCCTGAGCATCGAGAGCAGCTTTGCGGATATGGGTACAGACCTGCTCAGCGTGCAGGTGATGGGCTATGGCTCCCGCTCGGTAAAAGTGGACGACTTTTACGCCATCGTGGACTCCCGCCCCGACCTGTACAACGAAGTGTCGCCCACACCGGCTTTGAACGGCACGGTGAAGGTGGGCACCGCCAGCTACAGCACCACCGCCGTCAAGGGCGTGAGCGAGAGCTACCTTGCCATGAGCGGCTACTCCGTGGAGACCGGGCGCAACATCAATTATGTGGACCTGACCTACAACAAAAAGGTCTGCGTGGTGGGCGCGTACCTCAGCCGGGTGGCCTACGGCGGCAATGCCGTGGGACAGACCATTAAGATCGGTGCCGACAAATACACCATCGTGGGTGTGCTGGAAGCCAAGGTCACTGATCTTTCCAGTCAGGAGGGCAGCGGAGATGACCTGATCCTCGTGCCCTACACCACGGCGCTGCGGGCATCCGGAAGCAATACTTCCGGCTCCTACGCTGTGACCATGGCCGACGAGAGCAAGGCATCGGAAGCAAAACAGGTGCTGCCGGTGTCCGCAGCAGGTTCCAACACGGCTGTGCAGACGGCGGTGACGCTGGGCGGCTTTTCCGCCGGGGAGGACACCAATGCCGCCCTGACTCGGGGCCGTCTGGCAAAGCTGCTGGTGGCCTTTTCCGCTTACCGGGAAAGCGCCAATACCCAGGGCAGCACCGGCACCCTGAGCACGGTGCTGAACTACTTTGCCAGAGGAGCAAGCTATGTCTGCTATGTGGACGGCCAGCAGGTGACCTACCAGACCAGCACCAAATACCCGGTGCTGGCGGGCGGGGTTGCCATCGGCAAGAGCACCTCCGGCGCGGTAAAGTCGATGCGGCAGCTGCTGCCTGCGGTCATCGATAAAGTGGGCGCGGCGTCGGTGATGAGCGGCGGCAAAAAGTACGAGACCGCCGACGATATGCAGGTGTACCTGTGGTACAAGGGTACCTATTATCCCACCACCCTTTCGCAGGTGAACAGCGAGGATTACAGCCTCATCGGCTGGTACGATGCTTCCGGCAGCGCCGCCGGCGGCAAGATCCGGGTACTGATCGCAGTCAAAAAGGACTGAATTGGTTCGGGCTTCCCTCAGGGGAAGCCTTTTTGTTTTCCATGCGTGCACAGTCAAGGCGCAATAATGAATAAATTTTATGCTCTATATGAGTCGATTTTGGGGCAATCAAGCAAAGAATCCGGAAAAGGTCCATATCCCTATTGACATACTGGGGAATGGGGTGTAAACTACGGGCATCGGGCAGGACCCGAAAAATATGCAGGGAGGAAACGGTCATGATGTGTTGTTGCGCTATGTGTTGTTGTTGTGCAAACGCTTCCCGCACCGGCCGCCCTGCTGCAAACAGGTGTGCATTGTAAGCATACCTGCCAAAGCGCTGTACAGGATCTGTACAGTCAGAACATGGTCGTCAATTGTGCCCGGAAGCATGCGCAGCAGCTTCCGGGCTTTTTGTTTTGACCGGAGAGTTTCAGGAGACAGGGAGGGGGTCCGGCAATGGACTGGAATGCGATCCAGCAATATTTGCCGTTGTATCAGAAAGCCGCTGTGCTCACCGTGCGTCTGGGCGTGGCGGGCATCATCGTGGCCATCATCATCGGGCTTGTGTGCGCGGTGATCCAGTACGATAAAATACCCGTGCTGCGGCAGATCGTGGGGGTGTATATCCAGCTTAGCCGCAACACGCCGCTGCTGGTGCAGCTGTTCTTTATCTACTACGGCCTGCCCAAGGTGGGCATCCGCACCAACGCCGAGATCTGCGGCATTGCGGGTCTGGCCTTTCTGGGCGGCAGCTACATGGCCGAAGCGTTCCGCAGCGGGCTGGAGAGCATCGACCGCATCCAGACCGAAAGCGCCTACAGCCTCGGCATGGACCGCTGGCAGACCATGCGGTATGTTATTCTGCCGCAGGCCATGTCCACCAGCATGCCGGCGTTCATGGCAAACGTCATTTTCCTGCTCAAGGAGACCAGCGTGTTCAGTGCCATCAGCCTGATGGACCTGATGTTCACCGCCAAGGATCTCATCGGCATGTACTCCAAGACCATCGAATGCCTGTTCCTCGTGGTGGTCTTTTACCTCATCATTCTGCTGCCGGTGTCCATCGTGGGCAGCCTGATCGAAAGGAGGCTGCGCTATGCCGGATTTGGGTCTTGACGTCCTGTTCAAGGGCAAAAACATGGTCCGTATGCTGGGCGGTCTCGGCGTTGCGCTGAAGATCAGCCTGACCTCGGTGCTCATCAGCCTGCCGCTGGGCATTCTGCTGGGCGTGCTGATGACCTTCCGCAATCCCATCATCAAAGCCATCCTGCGGGTGTATCTGGAGATCATCCGCATCATGCCGCAGATGGTGTTGCTGTTCCTCGTCTACTTCGGCACTACCCGCGCCTTCGGGTGGAACCTTTCCGGCGAGACAGCGTCGGTCATCGTGTTCGTGCTGTGGGGCACCGCCGAGATGAGCGACCTTGTGCGCGGTGCGCTGATCGCCATCCCGAAGCACCAGTACGAGAGCGCTGAAGCGCTTGGTATGAGCCGCGCGCAGACCTACTGGTACATCATCATCCCCCAGACGGTGCGCCGCCTGATCCCGCTGTCCATCAACCTCATCACCCGCATGATCAAGACAACCAGTCTGGTGCTGATGATCGGCGTGGTGGAGGTGCTCAAGGTGTCGCAGCAGATCATCGAAGCCAACCGTACCGCCAGCCCCAACGCAGCGTTCGGCATTTATCTCACGGTTTTCGTGTTATATTTCTTTGCCTGCTGGCCCATCAGCCTGCTGGCAAGCTATCTGGAAAAGAAATGGAAGTGACCGCACATGGCAGAACCTATCCTGACTGTTGAACATCTGATCAAGGCCTACGGCGAGACCCCGGTGCTGGACGATATCAGCTTTGCCGTCAAGCCCGGCGAGGTCATCGTGGTCGTCGGCCCCTCCGGCTGCGGCAAGAGCACCCTGCTGCGCTGCCTGAACGGGCTGGAACCCACCCAGAGCGGCCGGGTGCGGCTGGGCAATGAGACGGTCGCCTACGGCGGCAAGAACCTGACCCAGCTGCGCCAGCGCATCGGCATGGTGTTCCAGAGCTACGAGCTGTTCCCGCATCTGACCGTGCTGGACAACATCCTGCTGGCACCCACCAAGGTGCAGAAGCGCCCCAAAGCCGAAGTACAGAAGGAGGCCGAAGCCCTGCTGGACCGCGTGGGCCTGCTGGCCAAGAAAAACAGCTACCCGCGGGAACTTTCCGGCGGACAAAAACAGCGTGTGGCCATCGTCCGCGCCCTGTGTATGCACCCCGAGATCCTGCTGTTTGATGAAGTCACCGCCGCTCTCGACCCCGAAATGGTGCGCGAGGTGCTGGACGTGATGATGGATCTGGCCAAGAACGGCCGCACCATGATCATCGTGACCCACGAGATGCAGTTTGCCCGCGCCATCGCCGACCGGGTGATCTTCCTCGACGGGGGCAAGATCGTGGAGGAAGCTGCCCCGGCAGACTTCTTCGACCACCCGCAGACCGAGCGCGCACAGCGCTTCCTGCGCACCTTCAAGTTTGATGTTGTGAAATGAGCCGCAGATCAAAATAAACGGCTCCGGGCGTGCCGGAACCGCACTGGGAAAGATATTGTAAAGGAGTAACCATTATGAAACAGTCCAAAATCAGCCGCCGTTCCTTCCTGCTGGGTCTGGGTGCCGTGTCTGCGGCAGCCGTCCTGACCGCTTGCGGCGGTTCCTCCGCATCCACTGCTGCCTCCGGCAGCGCCGCAGCTTCCGGTTCCGGCGTCGTGTACCGCACGCTGGACGAGATCAAGGCATCCGGCACCATCAACATCGGCGTCTTCTCCGACAAGAACCCGTTCGGCTATGTGGATGAGAACGGCGAGTATCAGGGCTACGACGTCTACTTCGGCAACCGTCTGGGCGAAGATCTGGGCGTGGAGATCAACTATGTCTCCACCGAAGCGGCCAACCGCATCGAGTACCTGCAGACCGGCAAGGTGGATGTGATCCTGGCAAACTTCACCGTCACCCCCGAGCGTGCCGAGGAAGTGGACTTTGCTCTGCCCTACATGAACGTGGCTCTGGGCGTCATCTCCCCGGACAGCGCCGTTGTGACCACCCTGGACAACTGGAACCCCGATGATCAGATGATCGTCATCTCCGGCACCACCGCCGAGACCTACCTGACCAAGGAGTATCCCGACATCCCCCTGCAGAAGTACGACTCCTACGCCACCGCCAAGAACGCACTGGAGAACGGCAACGGTGTGGCATGGGCCAACGATAACACCGAGGTCATCGCCTTTGCAAAACAGAACCCCGGTTACACCGTGGGCATCGCTTCTCTGGGCAGCCAGGACACCATCGCTCCTGCTGTGAGCCAGGGCAACACTACCGTTCTGGACTGGCTGAACGATGAGATCAAGGCTCTGGGCGAGGAGAACTTCTTCCATGCTGACTACGAGGCTACGCTGGTGGACACCTACGGCACCGAGTTCGAGGACGAACTGGTGGTCGAGGGCGGCGTGACCGCAGCCGACAGCGCTTCCAGCGAGGCTGCATCTTCTGAGGCTGCTTCTTCCGAAGCTGCAGCTTCCAGTGCAGCAGCACAGTAAAGCATAATTGCATCAACCGGGCAGGAGAGGGCAGGACCTTTCCTGCCTTTTTCGTTGCGCCACCCTGCGGAACATGTTATACTGGAACAAAACGACTCTGGTTGAAAAACTTTAAAAAAGAGAGGATGTTTCCAAATGAAGCGAGCCTATACCAACGGCATCCTGCTGGACGGCACTGAGCAGATGCAGCCCACGGCGCACAAGATCGTTCTGACCGAGGACGATAAGATCACCGCCATTGCGGACGAGGGCACCGACCTTGACGGCTATGAGGTCATCGACCTGCGGGGCAGCTACCTGATGCCGGGTCTCATCAACCTGCATGTGCATCTGGCCGGAAACGGCACGCCCAGCGCAAAACCCCGGGATAATGCCGCGCTGGTGCGCAAAATTCTGAGCAACGGCCTGACCCGGGCAGTGGCCTATAAGATGGTGTGCGGCTTTGCAAAAACCGAACTTCTGGGCGGTGTGACCACCATCCGCACGGTGGGCGGCATTGCAGATTTTGATACCCGCTGCCGGGACGATGCCGCAGCCGGAAAGCTGCTGGCACCGCGCATCCTTGCCGCCAACGAGGGCATCTCGGTGCCGGGCGGCCACATGGCCGGTTCGGTGGCCGTGGCGGCGCACAACAACGCCGAAGCACTGGCGCAGCTGAAAAAGGCCAGTGAACAGAAGGTGGATCTCGTCAAGCTGATGATCACCGGCGGCGTGATGGACGCCACCGAAAAGGGCACCCCCGGCGAGCTGAAAATGCCGCCGGAAATGGTGAAAGCTGTCTGCGACGAAGCCCACCGGCTGGGCTACACTGTAGCGGCGCACACCGAGTCGCCGCAAGGCGTGAAAGTTGCGCTGGAAAACGGCGTGGACTCCATTGAGCACGGCGCAAAGATGGACGAGGAGACCGTCCGCCTGTACAAGGAGCGGGGCGCATTCGTCTGCACCACCATCTCCCCGGCACTGCCCTATGCGCTGTTTGACACCTCCATTTCCGGCGCTACTGAAAAAGACCAGTACAACGGCAAGATCGTATTTGACGGCGTCATTGAGAGCGCAAAGACCGCCCTTGCCAACGGCATCCCGGTGGGACTGGGCAACGACGTGGGCTGCCCCTACATTACCCAGTACGACTTCTGGCGGGAGCTGTGCTACTTCCATAAGTATTGCGGCGTGAGCAATCAGTTTGCGCTGTACACCGCCACCCTGCGCAATGCACAGCTGGCCGGGGTAGGGGATGTGACCGGCTCCATCGAGCCGGGCAAGAGTGCCGATTTCATCGTGACCCGCAAAAACCCGCTGGAAGACCTGACCGCCCTGCGGGAGCTGGAACTGGTGGTCTGCCGGGGCCGCGCGGTGAAAAAGCCCCGCCCCAAGCGCAAAAAGGAGATCGATGCCCTGTTGGATCCGTATCTGGTATAAATATTGTTTTACGAAGGCTCTCCCGCAAGGGGGAGCCTTCAGCTGCAACGGGCAAACTCCTCACATACTCGCCATCGCGGCCATGATGCTCTGCCAGCTCTTGCTGCGGGCGGCCGGCGCGGAGACCGGCCGGGGATGCCGGGCAGGGGCGCGGTTGGCAGAAGCCGGGACAGAAACAGCTTCAAGGGCTGCGTTCAGCGGCACAGAAGGGTGAAAGAACACCGCCGTGTCCCGTGTCAGCCAGTAGGAAGCAAGCTGCGCAGCCCGGGGGTCGGCCTGCAGGGCGCGGCGCTCGCTCCCGGCAAGAAAATCCGCCAGCCAGTAGAGGATGGCACCCAGCGGCAGGCAGGGGGCTTCGCTCTGGCTCCAGTAGACCCAGCTGGCCCCGGCACCCACATAGCTTTTTACGGTGATCTGCGCCCCGCTGCGGGCGTTCTGCGGCATGGCACCCTGATAGTCTGTCCCGGCAAGCGGGTGCAGCTCGGCAAGGATACGCTGGGTGCGGGCCATGTCCAGCCGGTCCTCGCGGCAGTAGGCGCGGAAATCGGTCTCGTCGATAAGGCCCTCGGCGCTGGCAGGGAAACGCCCGGTCAGCTGTCCATCGGCGTTGTGGCACAGCTGCCAGCCCTTGCGGAACAGCTGGAAATTCAGGCAGCGGCGGCCCATGGTGGAGTAGCACAGCACAGCGGTGCTTTCGCCGGGGGCCTGCTTCAGTTCCAGACAGGCATCATTGCCGCAGACATCCTGCAGCTCTACCGTGAGCAGAAGCTTTGCTCCGGTGTGCTGGGTAGACATGGCGTTATGCATGGCAGAAAAATAACGGTTGGCGTCCATGGTGCGTTCCTCCCTGAAAAAAGATACAGCGGTTTGTTGTATAACAGGCAGATACTGCAGCAGACACCGCCGTGAACAGCGGCCTCTCACGCAGGATGGTTTTATTGACTGAACATAGTATAGCACACTTTACAACGAAAAACAACTATAAGTTTGCCGAAAAACGGAAAACTTTGGGCGGAGTTGTTGCGTGAAGCCAAAAAATGGTTGTGAAAGGAAAAGACGGTTGTATTAAAAAAGCCTTCCCCTGCAAGGGAAGGCTGATATTCTTAATCTCCAAGTTCGCGGATCTCATTCTGGATGAGCCGTCCGGCGGCGCGGGCCAGCTGGTCCATGCCGCGGATGCGCGCCATGTTCTTGCCGTAGATCTGGGCGGCGGCACCGGCGGCGCTGTCCTCGCCCATGAACACTGCCGACACCCGGATGCCCATGCGCTGCAGCGCCCGCACCTGTGCGGCGGTGTCGGCCACGCCGGCGGCATCCTCATAGCCGCAGCCAAGCGGGTTTTCCGGGCTGGGCGGGATGCGGCGGCTGTCGTTGGGGGAGGCATCGGTCAGTACGATGAGCAGATGCCGCGCAGCCGGGCCGGGAGCAAACTGCAAAAGATCCCCGGCCGCCCGCAGCGCCAGACCATCGCGGTTCCAGCCGGAAGCAAAATAATGGTTGATGCTCTGCAGGTTTTTGTCGGAAAAGCCCTTGAGCACCCGCAGCACGGTGTAGCCTCGCAAGCTGCTGAAGGCGCTTACCCGCACCGGGATGCCGCAGGCGGCAAGGCTCTGGGCAAGGATGCTGCCCTGCGCCGCGATCACCTCCTGACAGTGCAGGCGGGAGGCTGACGCATCCAAAAGCAGATCCACCGTGAAGGAGGGGTGGTTCTCCTCCTCCGCGCACAGGAACACCCGGTCGTCGTTCAGCAGGGGCGCGCGCCACACCCGCCCGGCGTCCACATTGCCGCTGCGGGCCACCCGGGCGTTGGGCTGCTGGTGTACAAGGATGCAGTTGCGGATCTGCTCGGTCAGCCGCAGCACCACGCTGCGGTGCAGCTCCCGGTTTTTGGCGTAGTAGGCGCGGTTGCGGTCGGCCTGCAGCTCGGCCTGCTCGGCCAGATGCTTTGCCTCCGGGGTTGGGGCCTGCTCCGGGCTGGGTACACCGGCGCTGAACCACAGATGGCAGCCCAGATGGTCGCCCACACACAGCTCCTGTTCGGCCTTGTGCAGCCGTTCCGGCGGGTAGAGGGAGCGCCCGAAACAGCTTTCGATGTAGGCGTGGTCCTGGGCGGCGTTCTGCTTCAGGGTGATGTGTGCCCGGCGCTTGTCCACGGCCAGCCCGCCGCCTGCGGCATCCACCGAACCGGAGTGTTCCACTGTGACCCGGTCGGTCTTGATCATCTGGGTGGGCATGGCCCTGGTGGCAAGGGTGGCCAGAAGGCCGTCCAGATGCAGGTGCAGGGCGGCTTTCTGCCGGATCTTGCCGTCAAAAAGCTCGAATTTTGCGTAGATGGATAGAATTTTATCTTTCAGCTTTTCCGGCTCCGGGGCTTCGGCAGGGGCCAGAGCCGCCGCAAGGCCGGACTCGTAGGGGGTCATTACCGGGTCGGCGCGCCCCAACACCCGCCGCCAGCGGGCGGCCTGCATGGTGTACGCCAGCTGATTTCTGGCCATCCACTCCTGCCGCGAAAGCTTGTACTGAATGGCGAAAAAATAGTCGGCGTGGGTGTGGCGCAGGCTTTCCAGAACCGGGCGGTTGGGCAGCTCCAGCCGGTAGGCCGCGCTCTCGAGGTAAAGCCATGTCAGGTCATCCAGCAGGGACTGGCGCATGTCGCCCTCCCAGCTGTCGAAAATACTGCGGATGAGCGAATCACCGTAGTATTTGTGCACAAGCCCCACGATGGTGTTCATGTAAAAATCGGTGGTGCCGTCGGTGTAGCGGGCTAAGAACAGCGGCTCAAAGCCATAGGCGCCTGCAGCCGCCCAGACCTGATTGGCCGCGCGCCGCTCCTGCGCGGTGTAGCTCTGGGCGTCCATCAGTCAAACAGCTTTCCGGCATCCAGCTTGGCCGGGATGCGCGACGCGATGACGTCCCGGATCAGCCCCTGCTCGTAGCTGTCAAAGGCCTTGTTGGTGATGCCCATGTCCAGTGCAGCCCCCGCCGGGATACCCCGCCGAATCAGCCGCAGCGCGTCCAACATGCCGCGCAGGTCCAGCGCCTTGGTGGAAATTTCTGCACTGTCGCACTTTTTCTGCAGATCAAGGAACAGCAGCGCGAACTGATGCACATACTTTGCGGTCAGGTCCGGGAACTGCGCCCGCAGCAGCTTTTCCAGATTATCCTGCGTGATGGTGGGCATCTGGATGACCACAAAGCGGGAGGTAAGTGCCTCGTTCAGTTCCCGGGTGCCGGCGTAGCCGTAGTTCATGGTGGCGATGAAGCGGGTCTCCTCCGCCAGCGGGATGCGGTCGTAGCCGGGCACATCGATGGCACGGCGGAAGTCCAGCACTGCGTGCAGCACAGCCAACGCCTCGTTTTTGGCCATGTTGATCTCGTCCAGCACGCCAAAGCCGCCGCACTGGGCGCAGCGGT
>ERZ837487.2297-NODE-2297-length-20092-cov-10.408744_pt1 | contig 20092 bp, 20 predicted proteins | sample MGYA00519911_ERZ837487 | MGnify/ENA primary metagenome ERZ837487 (study PRJEB31850, sample SAMEA3708818) | human gut metagenome | biome: human gut; feature: human-associated habitat; material: faeces | place: China | collected 2014 ...
TAAATAAGTAGTAAATTGATGTGTTTGTTTCCTTGAAAATGCTGATAGATACTGTATTTTAGCGGATAATCAGATTTTTATTGTGTTTTTATTATAAAAAAATCAATAAAAAAGATTATTATAAAAAAATCAATAAAAAAGATTTGACAAATCATCTCGAATACTGTATCTTAATATTGCATGCGAAAATAGGTTCTGAAAAGAGCCTATATTTAATGGATGGGCAAGACCCACCCGGCTTCGTTTGCTTGGAAATTGAAAATTTTGAAAGGAGGATCTTATGCCTACAATCAACCAGTTGATTCGTAAAGGTCGTAAGGCCAGTCAAAACGTTTCAAAGTCTCCAGCTTTGAACCGTGGTTACAACTCATTGCAGTCTAAACCAACAAACCTATCAAGTCCACAAAAACGTGGAGTTTGTACACGTGTTGGTACTATGACACCTAAGAAACCAAACTCAGCACTTCGTAAATATGCGCGTGTTCGTTTAAGTAATGGTATGGAAGTTACAGCTTACATTCCAGGTATCGGACACAACTTACAGGAACACAGTGTTGTATTGATTCGTGGTGGACGTGTTAAAGACTTACCAGGTGTTCGTTACCACATCGTTCGTGGAACTTTGGACTGTGCTGGTGTAAATGACCGTAAACAATCTCGTTCATTATACGGAACTAAAAGACCTAAGAAATAGATCAATCGTGAAAGGAGGAAATTAGATGCCTAGAAAAGGACACATTGCGAAACGTGACGTACTAGTCGACCCAATTTATAACTCTAAGTTGGTTACTCGTTTGATCAACAAAATCATGATTGATGGTAAAAAAGGGGTTGCACAAACTATTTTGTACAACGCGTTTGAAATCGTAGAAGTAAAAACAGGAAAAGCACCAATGGAGGTTTTCGAACAAGCTTTAGAAAACGTTATGCCTCAATTGGAATTGAAAGTTAGACGTGTAGGTGGAGCCAACTACCAAGTACCAGTTGAAGTAAGCGACGAACGTCGTTTGACTTTAGGACTTCGTTGGATCGTAAACTACGCACGTTTACGTAACGAAAAAACAATGGAACAGAGATTAGCAGCTGAAATTATTGATGCTTCTAATGGAACTGGTGCCAGTGTTAAAAAACGTGAAGATACTCACAAAATGGCAGAAGCTAACAAGGCTTATGCTCACTACCGTTGGTAAGAGAAGGAGTAAAGAAATATGGCTAGAGAATATGCTTTACACGAAACTCGTAACATCGGTATCATGGCTCACATCGATGCCGGAAAAACAACAACAACAGAACGTATTCTTTACTACTCTGGTGTAAACCACAAGATTGGTGAAACACATGATGGAGCTAGTACAATGGACTGGATGGAGCAAGAACAAGAACGTGGTATCACAATCACTTCTGCTGCTACAACAGCTCACTGGAAAAAGACAGATGGAACTGGGAAAGAATGCCGTATCAATATCATCGATACACCAGGCCACGTAGACTTCACAGTAGAAGTAGAACGTAGTTTACGTGTATTAGATGGTGCCGTAACAGTATTAGATGCCAAAGCAGGTGTTGAACCTCAAACTGAAACAGTTTGGCGTCAAGCTACTGAATATAACGTTCCACGTATTGTATTCTGTAACAAAATGGATGCTACAGGTGCTGACTTCTTAATGTCATGCAATACAATCATCGATCGTTTAGGAGCTAAATCTTGTCCAATTCAGTTACCAATTGGTGCTGAATCAGACTTCGAAGCTATCATTGATATTATCAAGAGAAAAGCTTACGAATTTAGTGGAGATTATGGTCGTGTAATCACTGAAATCCCAGTTCCAGAAGATATGGTAGATCTTATGGAAGAATACCGTGCTAAATTATTAGATTATTTAGCAGATTATGATGAAGATTTCATGATGCAAGTATTAGAAGGTGAAGAACCTTCAATCGAAGAAATCAAACGTGTATTACGTATTGCTGTATGTAATGGTGACTTCTTCCCAGTATTATGTGGATCTGCATATAAGAACAAAGGTGTTCAATTAGTATTGGATGCAGTAGTAGATTACTTACCAAGTCCATTAGATGTACCTTCAATTAAGGGTACTACATTAGACGGAGAACCAGATGTTCGTCACCCTGGTGATGATCAACCATTCTCAGCATTAGCATTTAAAATCGCTACAGACCCATTCGTTGGAAAATTATCTTTCTTCCGTGTTTATTCAGGTACTGCAAAAGCAGGAAGCTATGTATTAAACTCAACTAAAGATAAAAAAGAACGTTTCGGACGTATCGTTCAGATGCACGCCAACGCACGTAAAGAAATCACTGAAGTTTATTCAGGTGATATCGCTGCTGCAGTTGGTTTAAAGGTTACTACAACAGGTGATACATTGTGTGATGAAGATCACCCAATCATTCTTGAATCTATGGAATTCCCTGAACCAGTAATCGAATTGTCTTTGGAACCAAAAACTAAAGCTGACCAAGACAAAATGGGATTGGCTCTTGCAAAACTTGCAGAAGAAGACCCTACTTTCAAAACATATACAAACGAAGAAACAGGACAAACAATCATTGCCGGTGTAGGTGAACTTCACTTGGATATTATTGTTGACCGTTTACGTCGTGAATTTAAAGTTGAAGCAAATGTTGGACAACCACAAGTTGCTTACCGTGAAACAATTCGTCAGGCTGCTGATTGTGAAGGAAAATACATCCGTCAGTCAGGTGGTCGTGGACAATATGGTCACGTATGGATTAAATTCGAACCAAACGAAGGAAAAGGATTTGAATTCGTTGATGCTATCGTTGGTGGTAGCGTACCTAGAGAATATATCAAACCAACTCAAGAAGGTTTGGAAGCAGCATTGGAAAATGGTATGGTTGCAGGTTACCCAGTAATCGATGTCAAAGCTACATTATTTGATGGATCATACCACGATGTCGACTCTAGTGAAATGGCTTATAAGATTGCCGCTAGTATGGCATTAAAAGAAGCTGGAAAGAAATGTAAACCTGCTATTCTAGAACCAATTATGTTCGTAGAAGTAACTGCACCAAGTGAATACTTAGGTAGCGTTATGGGTGACATTTCAAGTCGTCGTGGACAAATCACTGAACAGGAAGAACGTGGAAATGCCATTATCGTTCGTGCACATGTTCCATTGTCAGAAATGTTCGGATATGTTACAGACTTACGTAGCTTTACTCAGGGACGTGGAAACTACTCTATGAAGTTCGACCACTATTCAGAAGTTCCAAAGAGTATTGCAGAAAAAATTATTAAAGAGAATTCAAGCGAAAACTAGTTGATTTTCGCTTGGTTCTGAAATACAATATTTATTGTATGAAATATGTTAGCATTTAGGAGGAAATTATAAATGGCTAAGGAAAAATTTGACAGAAGTAAAACTCACGTTAATATTGGTACTATCGGTCACGTTGACCACGGTAAAACAACATTAACAGCAGCTATTACAACAGTATTAGCTAAAAAAGGTATGGCTAAAGCTGAAGCTTATGACCAAATCGATGGTGCTCCAGAAGAAAAAGAACGTGGAATCACTATCAACACTGCACACGTTGAATACCAAACAGAAAAACGTCACTATGCACACGTTGACTGTCCAGGCCACGCCGATTATGTAAAAAACATGATCACTGGTGCTGCTCAGATGGACGGAGCAATCTTAGTAGTTGCTGCATCTGATGGACCTATGCCTCAAACACGTGAACACATCTTGTTAGCACGTCAGGTAGGTGTTAAATATATCGTTGTTTACTTAAACAAATGCGATATGGTTGATGATGAAGAATTAATCGACTTAGTAGAAATGGAAGTTCGTGAATTATTAAACGAATACGGATTTGACGGAGACGAAACTCCAGTTATCCGTGGATCAGCTTTAAAAGCTCTTGAAGGAGATGCAAAATACGAACAATCAATCTATGATTTGATGGATGCTGTTGATACTTGGATTCCAGATCCAGCTCGTGAAATGGATAAACCATTCTTGATGGCAATCGAAGACGTTATGACAATTTCTGGTCGTGGTACAGTAGCTACAGGACGTGTTGAACGTGGTCAAGCTCACTTAAACGACGAAGTTGAAATCGTAGGTATCAAAGACACTCAAAAAACAGTATTAACTGGTTTGGAAATGTTCCACAAACAATTAGACGTTGCTGAAGCAGGTGACAACATTGGTGCATTGTTACGTGGTATTGCACGTGACCAAATCCAACGTGGACAAGTATTAGCTAAACCTGGAAGTGTTCACCCTCACACTAAATTTAAAGCACAAGTTTATGTTTTAACTAAAGAAGAAGGTGGACGTCACACTCCATTCGTTTCTAACTACCGTCCTCAATTCTACTTCCGTACAACAGATGTTACAGGTGTAATTACATTGCCAGAAGGAACTGACATGGTAATGCCTGGTGACAACGTTGTTATGAACGTTGAATTGATCGCTCCAATCGCTATCGAAACTGGTACTAAGTTCTCTATCCGTGAAGGTGGACACACTGTAGGTGCTGGTAACGTTACTGAAATTGACGCTTAATTAAACTTATAAAAACTAAGGACTGATACATTTGGGCAAGTCCCATAAGGAAGTATTTTCTATGTAAGGTTCGGTGCAATCTCTAAAGAGGTTGCACCGTTTCTTTATTATGCTGCAAAACGATATTCGTGTGGGTTTTTACGGATTTCTTCCATCATTATAATGATTTCATCTTCGGTTGGAATTTTAAACATTCCGACCGCTGTAAAGTAAATATCCACTTTTACATAACAATGACCGCTTGATTTATCGTTGTTGTGGACCTCAATACGCTCAATTAGAGAATTGACCAGAGTGGGGGTTAGTTCCTTAATATCCGTCATTTCACGAAAGGTACGGAGCAGCAATCTCAAGTCAAGACTTTTTTGTTCGGCTTTGTCTAAAACGGCTTGCGCTTCGGATACAGTAATTGCGAGTTTTTTTTGTTCTTTTTCATATTTTGAAACTCGTCTTTCGTAAATATCATCTGACAATCTTCCAAAAGTATTATCCTCGTAAAGCTTATCCATCAAGCGTTCCAATTCTTCAAGTCTTCGCTTGCCGTACTCAACCGTTTCCTGCATTTTTTTAAATTCAGCTTTACGAATCGCCTTGTTTTTCATTGCCATCATATAAAGAAAGACAGGTTCGTGACAGCGAACAAAATCAGCAAAGTCGCTGATAGCTTCCATTACAATTTTTTCAAGTACTACATTTCGGATATAGTGAACTTTACAAGTCCCTCTGCCGGATCTATAGTTGGAGCAACAATAAAATTCTTGATTTGTATTCAAACTTTTAGCAGAACAAAAATAAAGTTTCGCACCACAATCAGGACAAAAAACAAGACCTAAAAATAGACTTTGCCGTCCTGTCGCAGTAGGACGGCGTTTATTTTTGCGAAGTTCTTGAACCCTTAGCCAATCTTCCTCTGGTATAATCGGTTCCTGCATATTAGGAATAACTTGTTGTTCTTCAATAGGGTTATAAATGACCTTGTGAACCTTGTAACTGACAGTAGTAGATTTGAAATTTATCGCACATCCCGTATATTGTCTATTTTCAAGAATGTGTACTATAGTTTTCTGATCCCACGCACATGGATTTAGCGGTATCTTTTGAGAGTGTTTTCTACCAACAGATTCATAATAAGCAGATGGAATTAAAATATTTTCTTTTTCCAACTGTCTTGCGATTTGTGACGGTCCTCTTCCGCCAAGCGCTAAAGCAAATATTTTACGCACAATTTCTGCGGCAGGTTCATCAATTAGCCACTTTTCCCGATTTTCAGGATCTTTCACATATCCAAAAGGAACAGATGATGAAACACGCTTTCCGTTATCTGCTTTGGACTGCCATACAGCACGAATTTTCTTGCTTGTCTGAGCTGCATACCATTCGTTAAAAATATTGTAAAACGGCAGCATTTCCATCCCTTCACCTGTAGTGCTATTGACATTCTCCTGAATGGAGATAAAGGTAATGCCAAGTGAAGGATAAACGATTTGTGTCAGTCTGCCGGCTTCGACCTGTTCACGACCAAAGCGAGATAAATCTTTCACGATGATTCTGCTGATTTCTCCGTTTTCAGCCATTCTCTGCATACGCTGAAAAGCTTCTCGATCAAATCGAGTTCCCGAAATCCCATCATCCACGAAGAACACGGTATTCTTGTAACTGTGTTTTTTGGCATAATCAAGTAAAATCTGTTTTTGATTCGTAATTGAATTTGATTCATCAATCTCGTCTTTCTTTTTGTCATGATCTTTCATGTCCTCAACAGATAAACGACAATATGGGGCGGTGATCAATTCATCAGGATTTGCAATTTGTCCCTTGTTTTTATTTTTAGTTGTCATAATATTTTTCTCCTTTCCGACAACCGGACACTGCAAAGGCATTTTTATTTTACAGTGTTCGGTTATCTTTTTTCTATTGTGTGGTTAAATTAAATTCTCAGAAAGAATCAATTTTTTTAATTGTTCCATAACGCTTTGTGTTCCTTTGGGATTAAAATGAGTAGATACTTCGTAAATTGTACCTCCAATTTTAGTTTTGAAAGTACCTTCGCCAAATTTGCAAGCGTCTTCATAATTTAAGATTTTTCCATTTTTACAGGGAATAAAGTAATCTGCAATGCAAGCAGTCTCATTATTAGAATGAATATCTACTTTTTTAGTCATAAAAATCCTCCTTATCTCGAATCTCTGTCACGCAGCCGTTTTCGATGGTAGGTTTCACAGAGTTTTATAATAGTTTCTTCCATTTGAGTAATAGTGTAGTCTTTCGGAAAATATTTGCGGATACGTTCAGTGGAAATTTTCACACGCTCTTTCTGATTGGCTTTTTCTTCGCTCATAATGGCAGATAACTGTTCTTTCGTGAACAATCCCTGTATACTGAGAGCCTTTAAACGCTGTGCCTGAGATAAATTAGGCGTACAGTCGCCGTACTCCATTTCCGACAGTAGCATTGTCTGTTCTTCGGGGAGTAGATAGGATAGCTCGACAGCAGGAGTGAAAGCAATTCTTTTCTCATCAACCATATCCAAAATAGGCGGGATAAGGTTAGTGAGACGGATATAGCGTTTAACTGTGTCTTTGCTTGTGTTATCACTCTCAGCAATAATTTCAGTTGCCAACTTCGGTGCAACTTGCTCCGAAGTTAAGTCAGAGCATTTCCCTTGATGTCGAAATGCTTCGGATTTCAGCTTGTAAGCGAAGGCTTTTTCCGATGGTAAAATATGTTCTCGGTGCAGATTGCTGTCTACTACTGCTGCACGGAACCGTCTGTGTCCCGATACAATTTCATATTCATCTGCGGTGTTTTCTTTTGGTCGGACAATTAACGGAGACAAAATACCTTGCTCCTGAATACTCTCGATCAAAGCGTTCATTTCTTCGTTGTCCTGAACCTTAAAGGGGTGTCCCTCAAAGGGGAAAAGTTTTTCTATTGCAATATTTTTCGGTGTGTTTTTCATCGTTCATAATTCCTTTCTCTGTTTTTGGTTTTTACTTGTATTTCCATAGCACACTCGGTTTCAAGCAATTTCAAGATATGCGGATACCGCTCGGTGATGGATCTTGCGGTTTTGAGATCTTCACGCAAAGGTTTTAATTTTGCAGAGATTTCTCTTGCCACCGCTTTGTTCTGTTCTTTTTCTTCTTCTGATTTCGCGCGACGGATACGGTTATAAATTTTCTGCCGTTCCGATTCCAACGAAGAAATATCCGTAGATTTTTTCTCGATAAATGAAACAAGCTCCTGTGCGGAATCGATTTGATTCTCACAAAGAAGCTTGTATTCCTTTAAGGTTTGATCTAATTTTCCGACTTCCTGCCGGAGCGCCGGGGATAGAGGCTTTGGGGATGACGGCTCTATATTGTTGCCTGTAATCAGCTTCCAAAGCTCAATAATCAATGCAAACGCAAGATGCATCCCGTCCATACGCTGTGCTTTTTTTAATTCGTATTCAAGCTGTAACAGCGGTGCATATCGTTTGGGAATGCGAATTGCGTAAAGAGTAATATTTTTCTGATTATCAATCAGCCTCTGCCGTATTTTCTCCTGCGTGTATTGTTCACCCAAAGAATCAAGACGGACAGAGCGTTTCCAACCGGGAGCAATAATGGAGGGATGGCGGTAATCGCTGTTTCTTGCATAGCTGTAGCCGAGATTTTTCAGGTATAAATCAAAGGCTTTCCAGTTGGTTGTATTTGAAATTGCTTCATCAATATCCCGTTTTAAAATATCCCGGTGAGTTAAACCGCCGCTTTTGTGAATCCAATAGTCTTTCTTTCGATTAACTGTGAATTTACTCGGCGGTAATACGCTTTTTTCTCGTTTCAAGCAAACTGCATCGGAAATCTCTCTCAGCTTGTAATGGTCTGAAATATGGTTTTCAAACTTACGACCGGTGCGAAAAGATACAGAATTAACCACAATATGATTGTGAAGATTATCTGTGTTCAGATGGGTGGTGACGACTATCTCGTAATCCTTGCCCCACATACGCCTTGCAGTTTCCAGTCCGATTTGATGTGCTTCTTCAGGTGTAACCTCGCCACTAATAAAACTCTGATAACCGTGATAGGAAACATTCCCGCCGAGCTTGCCGTAACGACGCTTAGTAGCCATCATATATTCGTATGCTTTTTGCTTCGGACAGTTGATACCCGAAACATACATCGTTTGATCCGTCTTTTTGTCATTCTCAACATAACGGAGTGCCGCATATAAATCTTCATCCAAGAATTTCTTGTCGGTGGTTTTGTCAGGGTTACGGGCATAGTCGATTACATCTTTCAGTCTGTTTTTGACAGGCCAGAATCCGGTGGTCGCCATTTACGCATACACTCCTTCCGTGGTAATAAAAGTTCCGAATGAATTTCATCAATCAGTGAAAGTAGTTTGTTTTCTGTTTCGGGTGTAAATCCCACTGTGTTGTCAAGCTGACACAATTTGTTATAGAAATCAAAAAAGACATCAGGAAGAACCGTTATCGGTTCATATCCCAATGCCCTTTGCACCAGATATTCACTAATAGATAAATTGCATTTTTCGGCAAGTCGTTTGATTTTGTCCTTATCTTTTGATTTTATCCGTAGCTCTATGCGGGCAAGTTTTTCTTTTGGATTTCTGTTCATTAAATCAGTCCTTTCTGTTATCGGGGTATTAGGGGCGGCAGTCCCTAAAGAGTAAATCGGCTAAACAGCTGATTTTGAGTTGGAACTTGCCGTACAAGTTCCCTGCTTGTTACAGTATGAGACACGATTACTCTCCCTTGTTTCTCTCAACCTTTCTCAAATAAGAAATGCTGTTTTTTGCTCTCTTAAAAGTCAGCGTTAGCATTGCTCCTTCTTCAATCTCAGGGATACCGAGATACCCGGTGTTCTGCCAAGCGGAAGCCATAACTTTACTGCCGTCTTCAAAAGTGAAGTATGCAAGAATATTTCGTTTCTTGCCCCAACGCTTGCAGTCAAGGCGTGCCTTAAATACGCCGTCTCTCTCATTGGTCAGGTATTCATCAACACAAATACCTTTTTCTTCAAGTTGTCTTAATGATGAATAAGCTCTCATAATATAAATCCTCCTTAATTTTGATTTGATGCCAAATGATGCCAAAGGGAATTTCAGAGCATAAAAAGCGGCACCACTCTGATGCCGTCATTCACCGAAAAACATATCGAGGGAATCCATAAGCTCGTTTTCTTCTTCGGACAGTATTTCAGTTGTCGGCCCGGCTTGTGCCTGTATTACCGATATGTTCCGCAAGCATTCTGCTATAGTTTCCCTTACTATCTCAGCTAAATTATTATCCTGCTCGAAATACCCATTGATTGCCGAAATTATGGCTTTGTTTTTTGAACCGGACAGGTTTTGCAAAAGTTCCCAAGCCTTGCGGTCAGCTTCGTTATCCAAGTTAAACCTAAGGCTCATTCGTTTGATACTCATAACAGACCGCCATTTTTAATCAATTTCATTTCCAGCATTCGTTCATAACCTTTAGCAGTAGCACAAATATCATCGTTTACAGTAATACGGCTTTCGTCATATTCGGCAAAGTTACGGATCATACAACCGCCTCCTCCGACAATATACAGCTTCATCAGTTTTGAATCGTAGCCGTGTTCACGCAGTCTGCGGAAAATACCTTCCGCATACTCTTTTGCAGTATTGGTTATTGTTTTCAGATAGTCGCTGTCAATATCTGCTGTGCCGAAACGAAGCACACGGGTAATCATTTCTTCAGGTGGCTCTGCGTGATGAACTCTCATCAGGTTTTCACGGATTTGGAGCATACACTGGTGTGTTCCAAATTTCTCGGTAAAACAGCGGTTGGGGCTCGGTTTTTTATCATTGACGAACATAATATTCATCGTGCCGTTGCCAATATCGCAGAGCATATTTACACCTGAAAAATCGGATAAGTGATTAACAATAGCGGCAAATCCCTGAGGGTAAACATCTGCACCGACAATGCGGATATGATAATCCTTGCCTTTGAAATTAAAGTCAACTGTTTCGTTCTTCAACAAATATCGTTTGAATTCTTCTCGCTGTTCGCTTACCCAAGTCAGTGGAAGCCCGGCGGCAATCAATACATCAGCAGAATAGATTTTTGCAATATTCAGCTCTCGTGCGATTGCGGCAAGCGTAAGAATATAATAATCCTCATCCAGTATTTTATCTGCTGAAAACTCCTTATGCTCTGCACCGATAAGATAATACTTGTTATTCCAAACAAGCAGGTTATCTTTTAAAATTGGTTCTTTTTTCATATACGGTCACACCTTCTGGAAACAGCAATTAGCCGTTTTCATATTTCCATAGCCGTGGTCAACACCGATGATATATGTTTCTTTATATTTTTTCATTGTGATTGTCCTCCTTAATTTTAATGATTTTGGGGTTGGTTTTTGCGAAAACAGGGCAGACACCACTACTTATCATCAAACATCTTTGGTGTCCGCATTGCATACATAGAGTGTTCTTAATTTTGATTTGCTGTGATTTTATCAGATTGTACTGCACCAAAAAGACCTCCTTTCTGCTTCTGCGCATAAAAAGAACACCTACCGATTTATACATCAATAGGTGTTGTTAGATAATTTTCTTATTACTGAATCCCAAATCTTCACCACTGAACTTTTCGTAAGCCAAGCCAATCTTTCGGATTCTTTTGTGAATAGCACTGTGAGTTTTGAAACCTAATTCTTCTGCGATTTTTTCGAGTGTAACATCATCTATTCGCATTGTGAGTATTTTCCTGTCTGTTTCAGAAAGAGTGTCTAAAAATTTGCTGACTGCAATCGGCTCTAATACGGTACTCTCAACATTAACACTGTCATCTGGAATGTCCCACTCCATGCCGTCTGTATTCTCTGCATACTTTTCTTTTAATTCATCAAGAGATTCAATGGATATTTTTGCACGGGTGTGATACCACTTGCGGTAAAAATCAATTTTTTGTCGGCTCTTTCGATAATCAAAATCTTCAAAGCAGCGATATTCTGCCGCCACAGCAATGATCTCATTCGTATTGTGTTTTGCCATTATTTTAGGAACGAGCCAAGTGAATGTTTCTGAGATTTCTTCTTCGGATATATATCCGAGGTCTTCGTCTACATTGCTGCTTTTTAATATCTCCAGTGACTTAGGGATAACCCCTTCATCTTCCATTCCTTTAATCCAAATAGAAGCTGCGTGCGCATATCTCCAAGACGGCTCATATCCTGAATAAATCTCCCTTTTTGCACCAAGCCCCATAAAAGGCCACACCATAAAGGCGTAAGCATCAATTATTACAAGCTTAAACAAATCACTTTCTATCACTTCAATGGCACGACGATCTTGAAGCAATTTTCTTGGAATACTGTTTATTTCTTCTCCGCACTTATCCAAAATGCTTTTGGGGATGAAATAGAACGCAGAAATATATTCTGCATTGCGAAACGGCGTGATTTCGCCGTTTTTTTTTAATAATATCGGCATGTTTTTTTGCCTCCTTTCCAGAGAGTATGCTCTCTATTAATTAAACGACATAGAAATCTTATTTTTGTTCCTGAATTATAAAAATATTATGATCTTTTTTGCAAAGGAACTCAATAAAGTTGGAGCAAAAGCTATATTAAAAGGTCTTTAAATTGACATTTGCTTTAAAATACGATAGTATGTTAGTATGTAAACTTACATACTAATTTAGAAACGGTGGTGATTACTTGATTGTTGATGATTCTATGAAATTCTGTAATTTGCTTGCGCAAATGATAAAAGAGGCAAATTTATCAAATGTCAAGTTTTACACCGCACTTGGCATAAAGAAACCTTACTTTTATGATATTTTAAGCGGTAAAGTTAACCCACCTCCTCCTGATAGACAAATTGCAATGCTTCGGTTATTGAATCCAAAGCCTGAACAAATAGCGTTGTTTTTTGATTTAGCTGCACAAGAACGAAATGAAGTACCTGCTGATATCGCAAAAATCTTAGAAAATAAAGATTTGTGCAGAGAATTGAGAAATGGTATAGATTACGAAAAATTATTAAAGAACGGAGAATACAAAAATGAGCGATAATAAAAGAGAACAAGAAAGAACAGAACTTTACCGTACAATATGGGCTCTTGCAAATGAACTTAGAGGAAGTGTCGATGGTTGGGATTTTAAACAATATGTTTTAGGTATGCTGTTCTATAGATATATATCTGAAAACCTTACAACTTATCTCAACAAAGGCGAATGGGATGCAGGAAATACTGATTTTGATTATGCGAAAATCAGTGATGAAGAAGCTTTAAGCGTTAAAGATGATATGGTGCAAGAAAAAGGCTTCTTTATTTTGCCCAGCGAATTGTTTGGGAATTTATTAAACAGAATTAAAAAAGCTGATAAAGATGCAAAGGATCAAGCGGAAAAAGACGGCAAAGAAGTAGAAATTGCCGATTTGGATGAGAATTTGAACGAAATATTGCAAACGAACTTTAAAAACATTGAAGCCTCTGCTATTGGCAGTCCAAGCGAAGAAAACTTCAAAGGTTTGTTTGACGATATAGATGTGAACAGCAATAAGCTCGGACCAACAGTTATTAAGAGAAACAAAAGGCTTAAAAGATTAATTACTGTTATCGGAGATATGGATCTTGGTAATTATCAAGATAATTCCATTGATGCGTTTGGGGACACTTATGAGTATCTGATGGGAATGTATGCTTCTAATGCCGGCAAAAGTGGCGGCGAATTTTTCACCCCACAAGAAGTATCAGAGCTTCTGACAAAAATTTCACTTCTTGATAATAACGGTAAAATGAAAACAGAAGTAAACAAAGTATACGATCCTGCTGTGGGCAGCGGTTCATTGCTTTTGAAGTTTGCAAAAATTCTCGGTAAAGATAATGTTCGAAATGGATTCTTTGGTCAGGAAATCAACATTACAACTTATAATCTTTGCCGTATCAATATGTTCCTGCACGACATAGGTTACGATAAATTCAGCATTGAACATGGCGACACTTTGACTGATCCTAAGCATTGGGATGAAGAACCGTTTGAAGCCATCGTTTCAAATCCTCCGTACTCTATAAAATGGGAAGGCTCTGACAACGGAACACTGATAAACGATCCTCGTTTTTCTCCTGCCGGTGTATTGGCTCCTAAATCAAAAGCGGACTTTGCTTTTATTATGCATTGTCTGCATTGGCTTGCCACAGACGGAACGGCGGCTATTGTTTGTTTTCCCGGTATTATGTATCGTGGCGGTGCGGAACAGAAAATCAGAAAATATCTGATTGATAATAACTATATCGAATGTATCATTCAGCTGCCCGATAATCTTTTTTACGGAACAAGCATTGCGACTTGCATTATGGTTCTCAAAAAATCTAAAGTTGATAACCAAACTCTGTTTATTGACGCTTCAAAAGAATTTGTCAAGTCTACCAACAGCAATAAATTGGGTGACGGAACTGCAAGTAACGAGCCTAATAACATTCAGAATATATTAAACGCTTATATCAACCGAAAAACTGAAAAGCATTTTACTGCTCTTGTTAAACAGGAGGATGTTGAAAATGCAGACTACAATCTATCTGTATCAACTTATGTAGAAAGCGAGGATACAAGAGAAGCTATCGATATAGCCGTCCTCAATGAGCAAATATCTCAAATTGTTCAGCGTGAAAATACATTGCGTGCCGAAATTGATGCGATTATAGCTGAAATTGAGGAGGCGTAATGTATGAGATTATCAGATGTGTTATCAAAACCGATAACAACAGATTATGTACAAATAGAAGGCTTTTTGGGTAGTAGAAAGCTTAAAACCGGAAATTCTAAAAAAATAGCGGTCGGCAAAGTTGCATTAAATTATTATTGTAATAATTGCGGTGATCAGCGCACATTTTATTCTGGGGAAGACTTGTTCTGTATTGGTGTAAACGAAAAGACTGTCAGCATTGACTGTGTTCTTGAATGCCCTCGTTGCGGTGCTTCTGTGCAAATGTGGTTCTTGCTTGAGTGCAGAGAGGAAGATAATATACATAGTCAATATCCTTATGTGCGTATTGCAAAAAGAAGTGAGAAATTTTCGGAAGCAGTTTCATTCAATACTGAAACTTATGGTGATTTCACAGATGCTTTGGAAAAAGCCAAAAAGGCAGCAAGGGAAGGATTTGGAGCAGGGTCTATTGTTTATTTGAGAAAGGTTTTTGAAAGAATTATTACTCAAACAGCAGAGGCTGCAAATCCGCCCATTGAAACGAGGAAAGCAAACGGCAATCTTAAACCGTTTATTCAGATTCTTACACCGGTAAAAGATCAATGTAATATCATCCCTTCAGAATTTGCTGAAGATGGCTACAAACTCTTTGGTGAGCTTAGTGATGTAGTTCATGGAGATTATGACGAAGATGAGGCATTACAAAAATTTGATGCTTTTTATCGATTAGTTACAGGTGTACTGGAAAAAATAAAAACTAACAGAGAACTAATGGAAGCGATAGGTACCTTGGGTTGGCATACCGGAGGTGAGGAGAATGAGTAAATTAGAACAACTTATAAATGAACTTTGCCCAAATGGGGTAGAATTTAAGAAAATAAAAAATAGTTATACAAGAATAAAAGGTACTCCTATTACTGCGGGCAAAATGAAGGAAATTGCATCTGATGACGGTGAAATCAAAATCTTTGCAGGAGGAAAAACTGTCATCACTGCTCATGAAGCTGATATACCTAATGCAAATATTACGAGAGTACCTGCTGTTTTAGTGCAGTCCAGAGGGGTAATTGATGCTGTTTATTATGATAAACCATTTACTTTTAAAAATGAAATGTGGGCATATACAGCAGATAATCCAATCAAAGTAAAATATTTATATTATGTTCTGAAAAATAATATTGAACACTTCAGAGAAGCGGCTTCAGGAATGGGATCATTACCTCAAATTTCTTTGCGAGTAACTGAAGACTTCATAATTTCTCTTCCTCCTTTACCGGTACAAGAAGAAATTGTTCGTATACTGGATAAATTTACGGAACTCACTGCGGAACTCACTGCGGAACTCACTGCGAGAAAACAGCAGTATGAGTATTATAGAGATGATTGGTTGAGTAAAAATACCAATAAAAAGTCATTAAAACAAATAGCACTATCAAGTCGCTCTGGCGGTACTCCTTTAAAAAGTAATAAAGATTACTATGCGAATGGAACTATTCCGTGGCTTAGAACGCAAGAAGTTGTTTTTAATGAAATCAATAAGACAGATTGTTTTATAACAGAATTAGCTGTGCAAGAAACATCAGCAAAGTGGATACCTGCAAATTGCGTAATTGTTGCGATTTCGGGTGCATCAGCAGGACGCTGTGCTATAAATAAAATACCATTAACCACAAATCAGCACTGTTTGGCAATAGAAATTAATCCAGAAGTTGCTTTGTATAAATATGTGTTTTATTGTGTTTGTAATCAATATGACGATTTGATTGCAAAAAAAGAGGGAGCACGGGGAGACCTTAATTCGTCAAGAATTTTAGGATTAGAAATTCCAATTCCATATCCAGAAGATAAGGAAAAATCACTTGCAGAACAGCAGCGTATAGTTGATATTCTTGACCGTTTCGATAAGCTTTGCAACGATATCAGCGAAGGATTGCCTGCCGAAATTGAAGCAAGACAAAAGCAATATGAATATTACCGAGATAAGCTCTTAACTTTTAAGAAAAAGGAGGCGGCGGAAAATGAATAGCTTTGAAATTGTGGCAAGCTCTACTGAAAGTACGGTAGTGGCTGAGTACACACCCGAAAAAAGAAAAAGCACCGACTATCAAAGCGAAGCGGCGCTTGAACAAGATTTTATAAATCGCCTTGTCAGTCAGGGCTACGAATACATTACTATAAAAAGCGAACAGGATTTAATTGACAACCTCCGTACACAGCTTGAAAAACTAAATAACTATACCTTTTTCGATAAAGAATGGAACGACTTTTACAACAGCGTTATTTCTAACGGAAATGATGGCATTGTAGAGAAAACCCGTAAAATACAGGAAGATTATCTGCAAAATCTTACCCTCGATAACGGTTATGTAAAAAACATCAAGCTGATCGACAAAACCAACATTCATAACAATCATTTGCAGGTAATAAACCAGTATGAAGAAGACGGCGGAAAGCATGATACTCGTTATGATGTGACAATTTTGGTAAACGGATTGCCATTGGTGCATATCGAGCTTAAAAAACGAGGGAACGCAATTCGAGAAGCGTTTAACCAAATCAATCGATACCAGCGTGACAGTTTTTGGGCAGGCAGCGGATTGTATCAGTATGTACAGCTGTTTGTAATCTCCAATGGTACGCATACAAAGTATTATTCTAACACAACAAGATTTCAGCATATCAAAGATAATGCAGAGAAAAACGCAGCAAAAAAGAAAAAGACTTCTAATAGCTTTGAATTCACAAGTTATTGGGCGGATGAAAAAAACCGTACCATCCCGGACCTTGTGGACTTTACAAAAACCTTTTTTGCAAAACATACGCTGCTTAATATTTTGACTCGTTACTGTGTGTTTACGTCAGAGGATTTACTATTGGTAATGCGTCCTTATCAAATTGCGGCAACTGAAAAAATCCTAAACCGCATTATCGTTTCTACCAATCTCAAAAAAACCGGCAGAAAAGAGGCAGGCGGTTATATTTGGCATACCACCGGAAGCGGCAAGACTTTAACCAGCTTTAAAACCGCACAGCTTGCTCAAGGATTGAATTTCATTGATAAAGTATTATTTGTTGTCGATAGAAAAGATCTTGACTATCAAACAATGAAAGAATACGACAGATTTGAAAAAGGTGCTGCCAACAGCAACACCTCTACTAAAATTCTGCAAAAACAAATGGAAGATGATAATGCAAGAATCATCATCACAACCATTCAAAAGTTAGATAAATTCATATCCAAGAACAAAGAACATGAAGTTTATAAAAAACACATTGTTATGATTTTTGATGAATGCCATCGTTCTCAGTTTGGAGATATGCACAAGTCTATTACAAAGCACTTTAAAAATTATCATATCTTCGGGTTTACAGGCACCCCTATTTTTGCAATAAACTCGAACAGTTCCAACGCTCCGAATATGCGTACCACAGCACAGGTTTTCGGTGGTGAGCCGGATGAAAATGGGAATAAAGTAAGACCACTGCACGCATACACCATTGTAGATGCTATCCATGATGGTAATGTATTGCCTTTTAGAATTGATTATATCAACACGATCAAAAACCCTGAGCTTTTATACGATAAGCAAGTAAAGGCAATTGACCGTGAAAAAGCTTTGCTTGATCCTACAAGAGTCTCTGAGATTACACAATACATTCTTGAACATTTTGAGCAGAAAACTTATCGCAATCAAAGCCGTTCTTATTATGACCATAAAGTGATTACGAATGTAGAAAAAATGGCAAAGTCCAAGAATAATACTGTATCAGAGCAAAAAACAACTGCAAAAGTAAATGGTTTTAATTCGATTTTTGCAGTCGCATCTATTCCGGCAGCGATTGCATACTACAATGAATTTAAAAAGCAAATGGAGGAAACAGGTCATAAATTAAATATTGCTACGATATTCAGTTTTAATCCAAACGGAGAAGATCCGGATGATATCTTGCAAGATGAAAATTTTGACACAAGCGCTCTTGATCAGACTTCACGGGATTTTCTTGACAGTGCCATTGATGATTATAATAAGCTGTTTAATGTTAGCTATGATACATCCGCCGATAAATTCCCCAACTATTATAGAGATGTATCATTGAGAATGAAAAATCGTGAGATTGACTTGCTGATCGTAGTCAATATGTTACTAACGGGATTTGACGCTACTACCCTCAATACCTTATGGGTAGATAAGAATTTAAAAGATCATGGTTTGATACAAGCGTTTTCCCGTACCAATCGTATTTTGAACTCAGTTAAAACATTTGGAAACATTGTTTGTTTTAGGAACCTTGAAACAGCCACTAATAATGCCTTAGCACTTTTTGGGGATAAAAACGCAAGAGGTATGGTTATTCTAAAAACTTACAATGAGTATATGAATGGCTATGAAGATGAGCACGGAAAACATATTGAAGGTTATAACGAGCTTGTAGCCAGACTGGTAAATGAATTTCCGATAAGCAGTCAAATCATTGGCGAGGATAACGAAAAAGAATTCATCAAACTGTTTGGTCGCATTTTGAAATTGAGAAATATTTTAAGGTGTTTCGATGATTTTGAAAGCGACAGTTCTGTATCCGTTAGAGATTTACAAGATTATCAAAGCATCTACATTGACTTATATCAAGATTATGCTAAAAAAAGTGACATTGAAAAAGAACGAATCAACGATGATATTGTTTTTGAAATCGAACTTATCAAGCAGGTTGAGATCAATATAGATTATATTTTGATGCTTGTTGCCAAATATCACGAATCAAATTGTGAGGATAAAACGATTCTTGCTAACATTAATAAATCAATAGATGCAAGTGTTGAGCTGCGCAGCAAAAAAGCTTTAATTGAGGGATTTGTTGCCCAAATGACAGTAAAAACAGATGTTGAAAAGGACTGGAAAGACTTTGTTAAAAAGCAAAAAGAGCAGGACTTAGAAGCAATCATCAAAGATGAAAAACTAAAACACGATGAAGCTCAAAAATTTATAGAAAACTCTTTCAGAGATGGAGGAATAAAAACCACTGGAACAGATCTTGATAAAATATTACCTCCAATTTCAAGATTTTCAGGTGGTTCAAATAGGGCTTTGAAAAAACAAACTGTCATTGATAAGCTAAAAGACTTTTTTGAAAAATATTTCGGCTTAGTATAACACAAAATCCGCTACCACATTTTAACTGGTAGCGGATTTAACTATATAAAAATCAATTTAGAATTTACAATTTCTCTTGCTCTGTTGCAAACATTGTTCATTTGTGCAACCCATTCCATCTGATCTTTCGCTTTAAGTTCTTCTGTTATGTTTTCGCTTTCTGCCAGTTGCTTTACGAGTTGAAGAAACAAATTTTCAGCTTGGTTTTCAATATCGACAAGATAGTCATTTAGTTTCCCGCTTGTCAACAAGTTCATATAAATAATTTTATGGTGCTGTTTTAAATATCTTGCGTGTCGCTGTCCCCATACTCCGAGCGGTTGATCTTGTTGTTCGGGCAAAATGAGATTTGGCAGCAGATAATCTCCAACTTGCGTATATGTACCACCCATTTGTTCAAATAATGACTTTTCCATAGTATTTTCCTCCTGTATTTTAGTGTACTTTTATTTTACAGAAAGATGGGTAATGAAACCAATGTGCCGATTATAAAAAAATACCGAGAAAAACCGGTTACAGTTTTTCTCGGTATTTATCTTTGAGTTTGCCTTTGCTTAGTCCGATAAATGCGTGACATAAATGATTTTTAAATTACTTCTTTATCGGGCGTTAGCCTTTGTATCGGTCTTTTTTTTATGCTTTTGGCTTTAGCCAGTTTGAGCGAGGGATTCGAGCGAAAACAACAAA
>ERZ837487.2302-NODE-2302-length-20057-cov-17.424408_pt1 | contig 20057 bp, 20 predicted proteins | sample MGYA00519911_ERZ837487 | MGnify/ENA primary metagenome ERZ837487 (study PRJEB31850, sample SAMEA3708818) | human gut metagenome | biome: human gut; feature: human-associated habitat; material: faeces | place: China | collected 2014 ...
GCACCGGCACGCCGATATCCAGCACCGGGATGCCGCGGTTGGCCACATACTTGGCAATGGTGCCGCCGCCGCCCAGATCCAGACGGCCCAGCTCGCCGATCTGCCATGCCACGTTGTTGGCGTCCAGCAGGCGGGTGATGTCCCCTACCAGCTCGGCGGAAGCGTCGCTGGCGGAACTCTTGCCGCGGCTGCCGGTATACTTGAAGAAGGCCACACCGCGGCCTGCGTAGGTGCCGTTCTGCTTTTCAAACGCACCGGCCCAGGAGGGGTCAAAGGCGGCGGTGACGTCGGCGGAAAGGCACACGCTGTTGCGGAAGGCGATAATGTCATCCTGACCGGCGGCACGGCACAGCAGCTGTATAAAGTGGAACACATACATGCTCTGCATACCGGTGACGCCGTCGGAGCCGATCTCTTCCTTATCGGTCAGAACGCAGACCGTGGTGTGCACGGGGTCCTTCGTCTCGATCTCGGCCATGAGAGCGGGGTAAGCGTCCACACGGTCATCGTGGCCGTAGCCGCCCACCATAGAGCGGTCAAAGCCCACGTCGCGGGCCTTGTGAGCAGGCACAACCTCGATCTCAGCGCGGGTGAAGTCCCGCTCGGTGATGCCGTACTTCTCGTGCAGAAGCATCAGGGTGTTCAGCTTGACGGCTTCCTTGATGTCAGCCTCTTCCACGGCGTCGGAGCCGATGAGCACGTTCAGCTCCTCGGCCTTGATGCCCTCGCTGAGCTTGCGGTCGTTCTGCTCGGCCCCCAGATGGGGCAGCAGGTCAGTGATGCAGAACACCGGGTCGTTCTCGTCCTCACCGATGCAGACCGACACGCTGGAACCGTCGGCACGGGTGAACACGCCGTGGATGGCCAGCGGCATGGTGCCCCACTGATACTTGCGCAGACCACCATAATAGTGGGTCTTGAAGTAGCTGAAGTGGTCGGCCTCATACAGCGGGTTCGGGCGCAGGTCCAGCCGGGGGCTGTCGATATGGGCGATCACCAGGCGGAAGCCCTCCTCAAAGGGTTTCTGGCCGATGGTGGCCGCAACCACGGCCTTGTGCTCCTGCACAAAATAGATCTTCTGACCGGGAGCATAGACCTTTTTCGGTTCAAACTTCTCGTAACCGGCTTCCAGCAGCAGCTTTTCGCTGGCGGCGGCCGCTTCGCGTTCGGTCTTGGCCGCGTTCAGAAATGCCTTGTAGCCCTCGGCAAAGGCGGCAGCTTTTTCCTTCACGTCCGCGTTTTTATCGGCGGCGTACTCCGGCTTGTACAGCAGCTGTTCAGCCGCCTGTTTTGCGGTGAGTTTCTCGCTCATGTTTTTGTATCTCCTCTCATGTTCCGGCATAGATGCGCTGATAATTTGCGTAGCCGGAAGTGATTTTTTTGACGTAATGATTCATCTGATTATAGGGGAACCCCTGCAGGGTCTCGCCGTCGGATGAATGCTCTTCGATCTGCAGCAGCGCATCCACTGTTCCCCACCCGCTGTGATATGCGGCGGCGGCCGTGGCAACGTCGCCCTTATAGCGCTCCATGCACAGGTGCAGGTAGTAGCACCCGAACCGGATACTGGTCTCGGGGTCGTAGAGGTTGGCAAAGACCAGCCCTTCGTCCGGGGCGATCTTGCTGCGCAGCCAGATGAACGTTTCCTCAGTCATCTGCATCAGGCCGCGGGCGTCCACGCTGGAGGTTGCCTGCGGGTCGAAGCCGCTTTCGGTGCGGATAAAGGCATCCACAAGCAGCGGGTCGAGGTCATAGGTCTGCGCCCACTGCTCCACCGTCGCTTCGTACTTGCGCGGGTACAGGATGCGCTCGGCGCAGCTCCACAGCTTCGGCAGCAGCAGCGCGGCGCACAAAAGCACGATGACCAGCACCAGCAGGCGGCGGTTGCGCTGCTTGCGGCGGCGGCGCTCCCGCCGGTCACGGGCGGCGCGGCGGATGCGGGCCGTTTCGGGGTCATACTGCGGGGCGTTCGGCTGCCGTTTATTCTGTTCGTTCAAAACCTTTTCCGTCGCCTCCTTCCTGCATGAGCCGGGTGCAAAGCTGCGCGGCGGCGGCCTGCAGGCGGGCAAGGTCGGTATCGTTGCGCAGGACGTAATCCGCCTGCGCGGTGAGGGCGCTTTCCGGTGTCTGGGCGTTCAGGCGGCGGGCGGCCATTTCTGCGGAGATGCCGTCCCGCGCCACGATGCGCGCCACGCTGGTTTCAAAGGGTGCCGTGACCACGCACAGCCGGTCGCACTCGGCCTGCGCAGCCGTGCCCACAATGACCGCGCCGTCCAGCACGAACAGCGGCGCACCGGCGTCCAGCGCAGCCTGCTTGGCGGCGCGGATGCGGCGCAGGATCTCCGGGTGGGTCAGGCTGTCCAGCGCGGCCTTGCCCTCCGGCGTTGCAAAGGCACGGTCAGCCAGCAGGCGGCGGTTCAACGTGCCGTCCGAGGCAAGGATGTCTCCGCCGAACCGCTCTGCCAGCGCCGGCAGCAGCGGCGAACCAGGCAGCAGGATCTCCCGGCTGATCTGGTCGGCGTCGGCCAGCGGCGCGCCGTGCGCTGCAAACACCGCCGTGACCGTGGATTTGCCGCAGCCGCTGCGGCCTGTGATGCCCAGCGTGATCATAGCTTGATCACCCGGAACGCCGCGGCGCGGATGAGGCGGTTGTACACCGCCATCGAAAGGCCGTCCTTCTGCGGACAGCGGGCATAGACCACCGCGTCGCCCTGCTCGTCCAGCGCACGCAGAGAGCGGAAGATGTGTTTTGCCTGATCGGCGCCGTCCCCCTCTCGGCCGTACTCCACGCAGGGCACGCCCAGCTTTTCGGCCTCGCCGGTAAAGCACAGGCAGCTGGGGTTCTGATCGGCGTGGGCATCCACATAGGCCTTGAACTGCTCAAAGGTGCCGTCCAGCAATGTCACATCCGCCTTGGGGGCGTAGTGCTTGTACTTCATGCCGGGGCTGCGCACCACGGCGCCCTCCGGCAGCTTTTCGAGGATGGCTTTGGACACTTCCACCTCTTCGCCGAGGGCGCGTTCCAGATCCTCCAGCGTGATGTGACCCGGGCGGAACAGGGTGGGCTTGTCGCCCACTACCGACACCACAGTGCTCTCCACGCCCACATCACACTCGCCGCCGTCCAGAATGAGGGGCAGGCGGCCGTCCATATCGGTGAACACATCCTGTGCGTTAGTGGGGCTGGGCTTGCCGGAAAGGTTGGCGCTGGGGGCGGCAAAGGCGCAGCCGCTCTGCTCGATGACTGCCCGGGCCACCGGGTGGCTGGGCATCCGGATGCCCACCGTGTCCAGACCGGCGCAGCACTCGGCCGCCACCTCCGGGCCGCGGGGCATGATGATGGTAAGCGGGCCGGGGCAGAAAGCTGCCATCAGCAGCTGGGCACGCTCCGGCACCTCGCTGACCAGACCCGGCAGCATCTCCGGGCCGGTGACATGGACGATAAGGGGATTGTCCTGCGGGCGTCCCTTCGCCACGAAGATCTTCTTCACGGCTTCGCCGTTGCGGGCGTCGGCTGCAATGCCGTAGACCGTCTCGGTGGGCAGGGCCACAAGCTCGCCATTGCGCAGCAGCCGGGCGGCTTTTTCAATGCTTTCCGGTGCCGAAGCGGGCAGAATTTCCGTTTTAAAATTCATACGCATTCACGTTCTTTCTATCTGTAAAGTAGTTTTGCTTTTCAGCTTTTATCGACGAATCATCGTATTTTTTGAAAAATACATTTTCAAGTTTCCCCGTTGAGTTTTTGCAGCTTTTCGGTCTGTTCCCGGGTAGCCAGTGCGTCGATCACCTCGTCCAGATTGCCGTCCATGATCTTATCCAGATTGTGCACGGTCAGGCCGATGCGGTGGTCGGTGCAGCGGTCCTGCGGGAAGTTGTAGGTACGGATCTTTTCGCTCCGGTCGCCGGTGCCCACCTGCCCCTGACGGTTGGCATTGATGGCGTCCTGCTGTTCCTTCTGCTTCTGCGCCAGCAGGCGGCTGCGGAGGATTTCCAGTGCCTTATCCTTGTTCTGGAACTGGCTGCGCTCGTTCTGGCATTCTACCACCATGCCGGTGGGGAGATGTGTTACACGGATGGCGCTGGAGGTCTTGTTGATATGCTGGCCGCCCGCACCGGAAGAGCGGAAGGTATCGATGCGCAGATCCTTCATATCCAGTGCAAAATCCACTTCCTCGGCCTGCGGCATCACCGCCACCGTAGCGGTGGAGGTGTGGATGCGGCCCTGCGTTTCGGTCTCGGGCACGCGCTGCACCCGGTGCACCCCGCTCTCGTATTTGAGCCGGTTGTAGGCACCCGCGCCGTCCACCGAGAAGATGGCTTCCTTCACGCCGCCCAGTTCCGTCTCGTTGAGATTGAGCATTTCCAGCTTCCAGCCCCGGCCCTGCGCATACATGGTGTACATCCGCAGCAGGCTGTGGGCAAACAGGGCAGCTTCCTCCCCTCCTGCGCCGCCGCGGATCTCCACGATGACATTTTTGCCGTCGTTCACGTCCTTGGGCAGCAGCAGAATTTTGAGATTGTTTTCCAGCTTTTCCACATCCTGACTTTTTTCGCTGATTTCCTGCTGTATCATCTGCTTGAAGTCCGGATCAAGAGTCCCCGGCTCTTCCAACAGGGCTTTGGCCTGTGCAAGATGATCCTGTGCGGTCTGCCACTCCCGGTAGGCCTGCACGGCAGGCTCCGCATCGTGATACTCCCGCATCAGTTTCCGGAACAGAGCCGGGTCGGCTGCAGTTTCGGGCTGGTTCAGCCGGACGGAAAGCTCCTCAAAGCGGCGGCATACAGCATCCATTTGGGTAAACAGGTTCATATTCCTGCAGTTCTCCTTACAATTGACCTGAATGGTTGCGTTCCCGCTGCAGGCGCTATTCCTGCCCGGGGTGGATCACCTTTTTGATGTTCTTTTCAATTTTAGCACGCGGCAGCATCACCTCGCGCCCGCAGCCGGTGCAGCGGATCTTGAAATCCATACCGACGCGCAGCACCTCGAAGCTGGCAGCCCCGCAGGGGTGCTTCTTGCGGGTGAGGATGGTATCTCCCACAGCGATATCCATAGCTTTGGTCGCTCCCTTCTGCCTGCCCTTTTGCTGTATCGTGCGGGCAGGCGATGTGCGCAGCATATCCCGTGGTTTGCAGGCTGCTGCACATACAAATATAGTATAATGCAAACAAAGATAAAATGCAAATATCCGCCGGGGCGGATGCATAGGTTTTAACAGAAACCAAAACAACAGAGAAAGAGGAATGAAAGATGATGCAAGCATACCGTACCGAAGGCAACTACCGTTCCGCCGCCCGCCTGAGCGCCGCCGAGCTGCGCGCCGCCATGGCGAACCGCGAAATTCTGCAGGCCACGGCGCTGGCCTTTGACACCCAGCGTCAGCTGCGGTTCGAGATCGGCGGGGTCAAAGCAGTGATGCCCTTTGCCCAGTGCGCCGACGGTGCCGAAACCGGCACTGTGCGGGATATCGCCGTGCTGACCCGGGTGGGCCGCCCCACCTGCTTTGTGGTGGAAGGGCTGGACACCGGCGAGGACGGCCAGCCCGTGTACCGGCTTTCCCGCGCGGAGGCGCAGCGGATGTGCAAGGCCGACTATCTGGACACTCTGCAGCCCGGGGATATCCTGCCCTGCACCGTGACCCATATCGAGCCGTTCGGCGCATTCTGCGACGTAGGCTGCGGCATCAGCGCCCTGCTGCCCATCGACTGCATGTCGGTGAGCCGCATTTCCTCCCCTGCCGACCGGGTCAGCGTGGGGCAGCAGATTTTGTGCGCCATCCGCAACCGCGATGTGCAGGGGCGCTTTGTGCTGAGCATCCGGGAGCTGTTGGGTACATGGGAGGAGAACGCCGCAGGGTTCACCGTGGGCGAAACCGTGGTGGGCATCGTGCGCAGCGTGGAGGAGTACGGCACCTTCATCGAGATCGCGCCCAATCTGGCGGGACTGGCCGAGAGCTGCCCCGGCCTTGTGCCCGGGCAGGCAGTGAGTGTTTACATCAAGAACATCCTGCCCGAGAAAATGAAGATCAAACTGGTGATCGTGAATCATTCCCTGAGCCAGCGCCACCGGTTTGAGCTGAGATACTTTATCACCGAGGGGCACATCGACCGCTGGGTCTACTCCACTCCGGAAAGCCCGAAGCAGATCGTGACCGATTTTACCGCTGCGGCTTGCAATCCGGTGTGAAACCATTTATACTAAGAAGGAAGAGAAAATGCAAGGGGGATGTATGGAACAATGGCCGCAAACGACGCTTTTACCGCTGGTGTACGCCCCGGCGGACTGACCGACAGCACTCAGATCCGGCTGCTGCTGTGTTATCTGGTAAAGAACGCCGGACCCATTGCCCGGAAAGACATTGAGAATGCGCTGATGGACGAAGCACTGGTCAATTACTTCGAGATCGGCTCATGCCTTGACGATATCACAAAGCAGCAGCTTGTCACACTGACCGACGGCAGCTATACCATCACCGAAAAAGGCCGCAAGGTGGCACAGGAGCTGGCCTACGATCTGCCCCGCTCGGTGCGGGAAAAGGCCGTTACCGCCGTGCTGCGCTACCAGAACTGGGCCAGAAAGGAAGCCCGTTACAGCGCAGACATCACCGAACGGGCCGACGGCCACTGTACCATCCGTTGCACGGTCAAGGGGCTGGACAGCGATCTGTTCTGTCTGGCCCTCGGTATGCCGGACCGGCTGACGGCCGAGCTGGTGAAAAAGCAATTCATTCTGAAAGGCAACGAGATCTATCAACTGCTCATCAACAAGCTGACCGAGGAAGAAAAGCAATGATACAAAGGCCCTGCTGCACGAAAACATGCAGCAGGGCCTTTTTTGCGCTTTCAGCGTTCTTTTTTGATGCCGAATAATCTGCAGAGCAGCCCCCGCAGATACTTCGGGCTGCGGATCACAACGACCTGCATCTCCACCCCGCCTTTCTCTGGTAACTGCTCCATTCTACGCAGGGCCGGGGCGGAATGTTCCTCACACAGCGCCGTTTCCGTCCGGGAGGGTCTCCACCACGACCAGCGCCCCTTCCCGGGTGCTGATGGTGATGCAATCCGACCCCTCGGCGTATTCGTTGCTGACGCCCAGTGGATAAGTTGCCGTCAGCGTAGCGTCAGTCAGCTCGTAGAATGAGCCGCTCTCGCACATGCCCTCTGCCCTGCCCTCCAGCGGAAAGGCTGAAAAGAAAAAGTAGTCCTCCTTCGGGTAGCGGCGGGTCTCGCCGGGCAGCACATAAGTAATGCGGCTGCGCTCATCCTGCAGCGTCGCGCGGACACCCCGCTTCTCCAGCCCAAGGCCGGTGCAGAGGTTTGCCAGCGTATGCTCCACCCGTTTGCCGCCAAGGCCGCCCAGCAAAAGCACCTCGTCAAAGCCTTTATCAGTGGCCAGCTTTGCGGCATACTCGGTATCCGTATCATCTTTGACGTGGGGCAGCACAACGATATCGTCATCCGTTTGTTCCGGGCAGGGTGCAGTGTCAAAGTCGCCCACAATGATATCCGGCTTGCAGTGCAGCACCCCACAGTTGCGGTAGCCCGCATCGCAGGCAATAATGAAGTCATCCGGCCGCAGGAGCCTTGCCAGCTCCGGCGACACCGGGCAGGCAGAAATGATCACACAGCGTGACATGAAAACCTTCCTTTACACTTTCGGGCGCTGCCAGTCCTTCACGTCCTTGACCTCTTCATACATGGCGCAATAGCTGTCGTACCGGGTCTGGGACAGCTTGCCTTCGGCCAGCGCCGCCCGCACCGCGCAGCCTTTTTCGCTGCGGTGGGAGCAGCCCGTGAACTGGCACTCGCCCAGATAGGGGCCGAACTCCGGGAACGCGTGTTCCAGATTTTCCTTCGGGATGAACCCGGCGCGGTTCGCTTCCAGACTGGCAAAGCCCGGCGTATCCGCGATGCGCCCGCCGAATGCCTCGAAGATGGTCACTTCGCGGGTGGTGTGGCGGCCGCGGCCCAACTTCTGGCTGATGGCGCTGGTCTCGCGCTCGGCCTCGGGCAGAAGGGCGTTCAGAAGGGTGGATTTGCCCACGCCGGAGTTGCCGCAGAAGGCGCACAGCCGGCCGTTGATCCACTGCTTTACCTCATCCAGACCTGCGCCGGTGGCGTAATCGATGCGGATAAAAGGCAGGGTGGATTTTTCGTAGGCGGCGCGCAGGAATTCAGCTTCGGCCAGATCGCCCTTGGTGCAGACGATCACCGGCTGGACCCCCTTGTCCACCGCGATAGCAGAGAGCTTGTCCAGCACCAGCGTGCTGGGAGTGGGCTGGGTGGTGCTGGCCACAAGGAACAGCACATCCAGATTGGCCACCGGCGGGCGGACGAACACATTCTTACGGGGTGCGATCTCCGCAATGACTGAAGCGCCGTTCTCGGTCTCCAGCGTCACTTCGTCGCCGGCCACCGGGGTGATCTTCTGTTTGCGGAAGATGCCCCTGGGCTTGCACTCCACGATGCCGTCCGGCGTTTTGACATAGTAAAAACCGCCGATGCCTTTGGTGATATATCCTTTCATGCAAAGCCTCCGTCAGCCCAGAAGCGAGCTCCACCAGTCGGTGATCCCGCCGCCCGTCTGGGTGTTGCCGCCGCTGCCTTCGGTGCTCTGCTCGCCGCCTGCTTCTGCCGGGCTGCTGGAAGCGCCGGACGAAGACGAACTGCCGCCGCCGAACAGGCCGCTCCACCAGTCACCGCTGCCGGTGCTGTCGCTGGGAGCCTCCGGTTCCGGCTGAGGCTGCGGCCCGGCGCTGACCACGATGCTCACGCGGCTGTTCAGCTTTGCTTCCGAACCGGCCTCCGGGCTCTGGCTGAGCACCGTGCCTGCAGGCTGGCTGCTGTACTGCTGCGTCTGTCCGCCAAGGCTCAGGTGATTCTGCACCAGCAGCGTGCGGGCATCCTCAGTGCTCATACCCACCAGAGAGGGCACCTTTGTGGTAGTTGCCACCTGCGGGCGGCTGATATACACCACCACCGTGCTGCCCGCAGCCACCTGACTGCCGGCTGCCGGGTCGGTGCGGATGACCGCGCCGGACGCCACCGTAGGCTCCACAGCCTGCGTGACCAGCACCGACACGCCCAGATCCTTCAGCTGCTGTTCCGCATCGGCCTGTACATAGTTGGTCAGGTCCGGCACCGTGATATACTGGGTACCAAGGCTGACGGTCAGGGTCACGCTCTGTCCCTCGCGGACGGTGCGGCCCGCCACCGGCGACTGCTTATAGATGATTCCCTCGGCATAGTTGGTATTGTATTCTTCTTCCCAATCCACCGAGATCTGACCGGAGACCACCTGATCTGTCCCCTGCGCTTCATCGCGGGTCATGCCCACATAGTCGTTCAGGGTGATGTCCGCCTTGTTATTCATGAGGCCGGATGAGTCGTTCAGGATCAGCCAGCACAGTGCCAGACACGCGATGACAAAGGCCACCGTGATGCCGAACAGTGCCGGCAAAAACACGGTGCGGCGCTTTTTGCGGGGAGCCTTTTTACGGCTGCGGGGGGCGGGCTGTTCAGCCCGGCGGTTTGCTCGATTCTGGTTCATGGTACGTTTCACCACCTTTTCGGGTGCATCTTCGGTAATATACTGATACTCGAACTGGACGGAGGGGTTCTGCACATAGGTGTCCAGTGCATCCAACATCTCCCGCGCGGATGCGTAACGGTTCTGCGGCAGTTTTGCCATGGCCTTTTCGGTGATCTCCACCAGAGCGGAGGGCACTTCCGGGGCCAGCTCCTGCAGGGGCCGGGGCGTATCCGAGATCTGCTTGATGGCCACTTCCATCATGTCGTCTGCGTCAAACGGCAGATGACCGGAGAGCATCTCGTACATCATGACGCCCACCGAGTAGATATCGCTGGTGCAGCCGGTCTCGTCGCCTTTGGCCTGCTCCGGGCTGATATAATGCACACTGCCCATGGCCTTGCCGCCCAGCAGCTGGTTCTCGGCGCGGGAGATGCGCGCGATGCCGAAATCCATCATGCGCAGCTGACCGTTGTCCAGCAGCATGATGTTCTGGGGCTTGATGTCCCGGTGCACCACGCCGTTGGCGTGGGCGTGTTCCAGCGCCTTGAGGATCTGGGAGATGAAATGCACCGTCTCCCGGCTGGTCAGCTTGCCGCCGCGCTCGTTGAGGTACTCGCGCAACGTCATGCCGTCCACATATTCCATCACGATATACTGCAGGTCATCGCTGACCGAGACGTCGTACACCTTGACGATATTGGGGTGGTTGAGCAGCGAGATGGCCTTGGATTCATTCTTGAACCGGCGCACAAGGTCCGGGTCGTGCATGAATTCCTTGCGCAGCACCTTGACCGCTACCACCGTACCGGCGGGGATGGGGCCGTTTTTGCCCAGCATGACTGCCTTGTAGACATTGGCCATGCCGCCGGAGCCGATCAGCTCCTTGACCTCATACAGGCCGTCCAGCTTTTTGCCGATCAGGTTATCCATTGCGCACCTCCGTCGGATCTGCGCTCAGCAGAAGCGCGGTGATGTTGTCCGGGCCGCCGTTTTCGTTGGCGGCATGGATGAGCTTGTCCGGCAGGTCGTAGAACGGACCGGCGGCCAGCAGCTGTTCCATCTCGGCCCGGGGCACGGCATTGGTCAGCCCGTCCGAGCACAGCAGCAGCAGGTCGCCGCCCTGCAGCGCCACACGGGTGAACTCCGGTTCGAGCCGGTAATCCACGCCCAGCGCCCGGGTGATGATGTTCTTCTGCGGGTGATGCTCGGCTTCTTCCACAGTGATGGTGCCGCAGTCCACCAGCTCCTGCACATAGGAGTGGTCGTGGGTGAGCTGGATCAGTTTGCCCTCCCGGTACAGGTACGCCCGGGAGTCGCCAGCGTGGCACAGAAAGATCCTGCCGGAACGCACCAGAGCGCACACCGCCGTGGTGCCCATCCCGGCCAGAGATTCATCCTGCATTGCCTTCTGGAACACGAAGCGGTTGGCACTGAGCAGTGTCTTTTTCAGAAAGGTCTCTTCCTCGCCGGGCAGGCATTTGGAAGTGTACTGTTCCTGAAAGCAGCGTTCGATGATGTTGCATGCGCTCTGGCTGGCTTCGCGCCCGCCGCGTGCGCCGCCCATGCCGTCGCAGACCAGCAGCCATGCGGCGGTGCCGGGCAGCTTGCCTGCGCGGTAATCGTCCTGATTATCCTGACGGACACGTCCGACATCTGTTTTTCCTGCAAGTTTCATTGGATTCTCCCTTTATTATGCCTTCCCGTTCATTTCGTCCCGGCGCAGCTGACCGCAGGCGGCGCTAATCTCGCTGCCGAGGCGGCGGCGCACTGTGGCATTGACGCCGAGGCTTTCCAGCTTCTGCCGGAAACGCTGCACGTTGGCGGCATCGGTGGCCGAATAGGGGCTGCCGTCCACCGGGTTGATGGGGATCAGGTTCACATGCGCGCCCATACCGCGGATGAGGTCGGCCAGCTGTTTGGCACAGGCGTCGGAATCGTTGACGCCCCGCACCATGGAATACTCAAAGCTGACCCGGCGGCCGGTGGTCTCCTGATAGCGGCGCACCGCCGGCATCAGCACCTCCACGGGGTAGGCGTCGTTGACCGGCATCATGCTGCTGCGGATCTCGTTGTTGGGGGCGTGCAGCGAAACCGAGAGGGTCAGCTGCAGCTTTTTCTCGGCAAGCATGTCGATCTTGGGCACAAGGCCGCAGGTGGACAGGCTGATGTTGCGCATACCGATGTTGACGCCCTCGGGCGAAGAGATGTTCTCGAGGAACTTCATCACCTCGTCGAAGTTATCCAGCGGCTCGCCGATGCCCATGAGCACGATGTGGGAGATGCGCTCCCCGATGTCCTTCTGGGCGGTGTAGATCTCGGAGCAGATCTCGCCTGCTTCAAGGTTGCGCACCCGCCCTGCCTGCGTGGAGGCACAGAAGCGGCAGCCCATGCGGCAGCCAACCTGCGTGGACACGCACACCGTGTTACCGTAGTGGTAGCGCATAACAACGGTCTCGATGCAGTTGCCGTCGGCCATGCGCAGCAGATATTTTACGGTGCCGTCCTTTGCTTCCTGCCGACGCTCGATTTTGGGCGCGGCAATGTAGAAGCTTTCTTCCAGTTTTGCCAGCAGGGTCTTGGGCTGGTCGGTCATGGCAGAAAACTCGGTGACCAGTTTCTGGTGCACCCAGTGGAAGATCTGCTTTGCCCGGAAGCCCGGCTGCCCCATGGCTTTCAGCTCAGCGGTCAGCTCTGCCAGCGTCAGGGAAGAAATACAGCGTTTTTGTTCCATTGTGTTCTCCTATTGAATGTCACTTGCGGCTTTGCCCGTTTTTCTGCATGGCACAGAGGAAAAATCCGTCCATGCCGGTGCGGGTTGGCACCGAGAGGATGCCGTGTTCCCCTGCCGTCAGCCCTTTCGGCAATGCCACGGCAGGCGTTACCACTTCAAACTCCGGGTGGCGGGCAAGAAACGCTGCCACCTGCTGCTGATTTTCAGCCGGGTCAATGGTGCAGGTGGAGTATACCAGCCTGCCGCCCTCTTTCAGCAGTGCAGCCGCCGTATCGAGGATGGCCGCCTGAGTGACGTGTAATTCAGCTTCCCGGGCGGGTTCCAGCTTTTTATAGCGCAGATCCGGCTTTTTTGCCAGAATACCAAGGCCGCTGCAGGGCACATCCGCAAGGATGCGGTCGGCCTGCGGCAGGGTCGGGTTCGGCCGGGTGGCGTCGTTGCACATTGCCTGTACATTGGCAAGCCCCATGCGCTGCACCGCAGTGCGGATAAGCCCCACACGGTTCCCGGCAGCGTCGCAGCTGTAAAGCGTTCCGGTGCCCTGCATCTGCTCGGCCATCAGGATGGTCTTGCCGCCGGGAGCCGCGCACAGGTCGAGCACGGTTTCGCCGGGCTGCGCTTCCACGCAGAGCGCCGCCAGCTGGCTGGCCTGCCCTTCCACATGGAAATATCCCTGCCGGAAAAGTTCGTTCTCCGCCGGGCTGCCCTCGAACCGGGCCAGCACGCTGCCGGGCACGATGCCCGGGCGGGCTTCCTTTGCGCCGGAAGCGAGCAACTTTTCGCAAAGCTCGTCTGCACCGGCCTTGAGCGGGTTTGCCCGCAGGCTGGTAAGACCGCCGTCGGCCTTGTAGGTCAGGATGCCCAGCGCTTCGTCCGGGTAGTGTTTCTGCAAAAACTGCGCCACGTCCCGCCCGGCAGAGCCGAGCACCATGAGACGCTCGGCCTCATCTTTGAAAACGGCGCTGTCCAGATCAAAATTGCAGGCGCGGCGCAGCACTGCATTGACAAGGCCGGACGCGCTGGATTTTTTGAAGCTCCTGGTCAGCTTGACGGCTTCGTTCACCGCAGCGGGCACCGGCACCTGCATATAGCGTGCCTGCGCCAGCGCGGAACGCAGGATTTCCCGCACAGGGGCATCCAGCTTTGCCAGCCCTTTGGGCAGAAACTGCTCCAGAATATAGTCCAGCGTACCGCGGTGTTCCAGCACCGTGTAAAAAATGGCGCTGGAAAATGCTTTGTCGCGGCCTTCCAGCTTCTGGCGCTTCAGTTCGGCATCCAGAACAAGGTTGGAAAATCCATCCTGCTCCTGCCGCACCAGCGCAGAGACTGCCGCCGCGCGCGGGTTGGCGCCCATCAGAGGATATCCCCCGTTTTCAGGCGCTGACCGGCCGCAAAGGCGGTGCCGTCCATGGGCTTTTTGCCCTCGGGCACCACGTTCAGCAGCTGGATGGCACCCTCACCGCAGGCCACGGTGAGGGGCTTTGTAGCCAGCACCGTACCAGGGGCTTCACCGCCTGAAGCCACGGCGCGGCACTCCATCACCTTGAGCTTCTTGCCGCCGGAGGTGACGAACCATGCGCCAGGCCACGGGTTCATGCCGCGCACCCAGTTGTGGATGTGGGCGGCGGATTCGGTCAGATGGAACCCGGCCATTTCCTTATTGAGCATCGGGGCCAGCGTGGCGTTGGCGTGGTCCTGCGGCTGCGGGGTCAGGGTGCCGGCGGCAATAGCCGGAACCACCTCGCACAGCACCCGTGCGCCCACGGCGGTGACCCGGTCGAACAGCTCGCCGCTGGTCTCCTCCGGGTCGATGGCGATCTTCTCGCAGCGGAGCACGTCGCCGGTATCCAGTCCTTCGTCCATCTGCATGATGGACACGCCGGTCTCGGCGTCGCCGTTCAGCACCGACCACTGCACCGGGGCGCTGCCGCGGTACTTGGGCAGCAGCGAGACGTGCAGATTGATGCAGCCGTACTTCGGCAGTTCCAGCACAGACTTTGGCAGGATGCAGCCGTAGGCCACCACCACGACCAGTTCCGGGGCAAGGGCGCGGATATTCTCATCCTCGCCGCCGTCCCGCAGGGTGCGGGGCTGGAACACCGGCGTGCCGTGGGCCAGCGCCACTTCCTTGACCGGGGGTGCGGTAAGCACCTGCTTGCGGCCAACCGGCTTATCCCGCCGGGTGTACACCGCGCAGATGTCGTGCCCGGCGGCATACAGTGCTTTCAGGCATTCGGCGGCAATGTCCGGCGTGCCCATGAACAGAATGCGCATCAGTTGTTTCCTTTCGCTTCGCGGGCAGCTTTCTTGCCCTCTTCGGTGTCCTCGTAGAAGTATTCGCTGGACTGCATGATGGTAATGCCGTCCAGATGGTCGTTCTCGTGCTGGATGCAGCGGCCCAGCAGGCCGTCAGCTTCCAGCTCGAACCATTCGCCGTTGCGGTCCTGTGCACGCACCTTGACGGCAATGGGGCGGGTCACAGCGCCGTTGTGCCCCGGGAAGGACAGGCAGCCCTCGTAGGCGGTCTCCTCGTCCTCGGACACAGCGAGGATCTCGGGGTTGACGAAATCAATGAACTTGTACTCGTAATCCTCGGGGATCTCCTCCGGGGCGTCGGTGGTGTCCCACACCACGAACAGGCGGCGCAGCATGCCCACCTGCGGGCCGGCCAGACCCACGCCGTCGGCGGCGATCATAGTCTCGTGCATATCGTCCAGCAAAGTGGCCAGACGGTCATCAAAATTGGTCACGGGGCGGCAGACCTTGTTCAGGATGGGGTCGCCCTCTTTTACAATGTTGCGGATTGCCATAAATGGTACCTCCCAAAAATATCAGATATCGCCGTCCGAATGCAGATCCACCGCAACGGTGGCTTTGGACGGCAGTTTTTCCTGTTCGTATCGTTCCAGCGTGCTGCGTACGAGGTCGCGGAAGCGGCGGTCGTTGCGGCACTTGACAGTGAGTTTGTAGCGATAGGTGTCGTTGATCTTCTCGATGCTGCCCGGCGTGGGACCCAGCACCCGCAAAGGCAGGTCGGGCTGTTTTGCCGCTTCCTGCCCCAGCAGCGCCGAGAACCGCGCCGCGGCCAGGGCCACCTCGATCTCCTTTGCTCCGGCAAAGCCGATGACGCACAGCCCGCAGAAAGGCGGGTACAGACCCAGTTTCCGGTAGGCGATCTCCTGCTCGAAAAAGGCGCCGTAGTCCTGCGCGGCGGCAAGGTTGAGCACGGGGTTGTCGGGGTCGGTGGTCTGGATGATGGCAAAACCGGGATCCTTTGCCCGGCCGCTGCGTCCCACCACCTGCGTGATGAGGCTGAACACATTCTCGTAGGCGCGGAAGCCCTGCGCAAACAGCAGCGAGTCGATGCCCAGCACACCCACAAGGGTCACGTCCTCAAAGTCGAGGCCCTTGGCCACCATCTGGGTGCCCACCATGATGTCGTATTCGTGGTTTGCAAACTTTGCCAGCAGCTTTTCGTGGGCGTCCTTGGCGGCAGTGGAGTCCTGATCCATCCGCAGCACCCGCGCATCCGGGAACAGCTTTGCCAGCTCTTCCTCGGCTTTCTGGGTGCCGAAGCCCCGGTACTGCAGCTTGCCGCCGCAGGCGGGGCAGACCGTGGGCGGATCCATCTGGCTGCCGCAGTAGTGGCACAGCACTTTGTGCGCCGATTTGTGGTAGACCATGGGCACGCTGCACCGGGTGCACTTGAGCACCTCGCGGCAGTCCTCGCACTGCGCCATGGTCTGGTAGCCCCGGCGGTTCAGCAGCAGGATGGTCTGCTTTTCCGCTTCAAGGTTCCGGCGGATGGCATCTTCCAGCGCAAGGCTGATCTCCCGCGGGTTTCCGGAAGCAAGCTCCGCCCGCATATCCACGATCTGCACCTTCGGCAGCGGGTTGCCGCCGTAGCGCTGGGTGAGCCGCACCAGCTGGGTGCGGCCGTGCTGCGCTGCATAAAAGCTCTCGGTGCTGGGGGTAGCGCTGGCCAGCAGCAGCAGCGCGCCGTTCTCCGCCGCACGCTGCCGCGCCACCTCGTGGGCGGAATAGCGGGGCGCAGACTCGGAGCGGTAGGTGTGCTCCTGCTCTTCATCAATGATGACAAGGCCGATGTTTTCCAGCGGTGAAAAGATGGCGCTGCGGGTGCCCACAACAATATCCGCTCCGCCGTCCTGGATCATCTGCCACTGCAGCAGGCGTTCGGTGTGGTTGAGCGCCGAATGCTGCACCGCCACGCGGCGGCCGAACTGGCTCTTGAGCCGCAGGATCATCTGCGGCGTCAGGCTGATCTCCGGCACCAGCACAAGGGCGCGCCGGCCCAGTTCCAGACACCGGGCAATGAGCTTTAAAAATACCAGCGTCTTGCCGCTGCCGGTGACGCCGTACAGCAGCGCCGAGTGGGGCGCGTCATCTTCTAATTTCGGCAGCAGGGCGTTATAGGCCGCCTGCTGCTCGCTCGTCAGGTCGATGGGGTCGTTTTTGAGCGGAATGGACGAATACAAATCGATGGATTTGTTCACCTTGCTGCACTCCAGCACCCCTTTGGTGCACAGATTATCCAGCACAGCGCGGCTGATGCCCTTGTCTTCCAGCTCGTTCAGGGTGCGCGGCCCGCCGCCCAGCAGCGCCACCGCCGCCAGCTGTTTGGCCGTCGGCTTCGGCTTTTGCGGCAGTTCCCCCACAAGGCGGTAGGAGTTTTCGGTGTGGCGGGTGAGCTGCTTTTGCAGCACCGGAGTCACGCCGTCCGCCGCCACGGCGGGCTTGTACTGCGCGCCATACGGGATGACCGCCTTGACCGCTTCGTAATAGGTGCAGAAGGTGCGCTCCTTTAAAAAGTGCACCAGCCGCAGCAGCTCCGGGGTCAGGCAGGCCGACGCCGGCGCCACGTCGAACAGGAACTTGAGCTTGGAGTTTTCCGGCTCGGCGTCGCAGGCCAGCACCACGCCCATGCGGGCGCGGCTGCCCCGGCCGAAGGGCACCAGCACCATGCTGCCCAGCCGCACCATCTCCTGATGCTCCGGCAGAACGGCATAGGTATAGAGTTTATCGAAATGGAAGGTCGCATTGCTGACGGCAACGCCTACCGTTTTGGGCATTCGTCCAGCTCCTTCAACGTGTTATTCTTCTGCGCCGATGCGCTTGCAGATGACCTGATACAGCTCCTCTGCGCAGGATTCGATCTCATGGTTGACCAGCTTGAGGGTGAATTTGTCCTGCTGGGCCAGCTCCTGCCGGGCGGTGGCCAGACGCTCCTGAATGCTCTCCTCGGTCTCGGTGCCGCGGCCGCGCAGGCGGCGCTCAAGCTCCTCGACAGAGGGCGGCAGCAGGAACACGGTGGTAGCGCCCGGGAACATGCGGCGGATATTCTCCGCGCCGTGCACATCGATGACCAGCACGACCACCTTCTGTGCTGCAAGGCGCTTGTCCACCTCGGCGCGCAGGGTGCCGTAGTAGTTGCCGTTGTAGAAATTGTGCTCCACCACCTGATCGTTCTCGATCAGCTGCTGGAACTGCTCCCGGGTGCGGTAATAGTAATCCACGCCCTCCTGCTCGCCGGGGCGGGGTGCGCGGGTAGTGGCAGAAACGGTTTTTTCGATCTCCGGGTGGGCCTTGCGCAGTGCGCTGACCACGCTGTCTTTACCGGTGCCGGCTGCGCCGGAAACTACAAACAGATATTTATCATTCGCCATGGGACTGTTCCTCCTCTGCTGTCGTTCTGCTCTCCTGCCCGGCGGCACGGCTTGCCACCGTTTCGGGCTGAAGAGCGGACAGCACGACATGATCGGAGTCCATGATGAGCACTGCCCGGGTGCTGCGGCCGTAAGAGGCATCGATCAGCATCCCGCGTTCGCGCGCTTCCTTCACCAGACGCTTGACCGGTGCAGAGTCCGGGCTGACGACTGCCACCACGCGCCCCGCACTGACCATATTGCCAAAGCCGATGTTGATGAGTTTCATAGGCTCCTCCACAACATATTATTCCAGATTCTGGATCTGCTCGCGGATCTTTTCGATCTCCGCCTTCATGTCCACCACGATGCGGGTGATGTCCAGATCCTGACACTTGGAGCCGATGGTGTTGGTCTCACGGTTCAGCTCCTGCGTCAGAAAGTCCAGTTTGCGGCCCACCGGCTCGTCCAGCTGCAGGATATCGCGGTACTGGGCAATGTGGCTGCGCAGGCGGACGGTCTCCTCATCCACGGCGGTCTTGTCGCCGAAGATGGCGGCCTCGGTCAGCACGCGGGCATCATCGATGTCGCGGTCTTCCAGCAGCACCTTGAGCTTCTCGTACAGGCGGTTGGTGTAGGCTTCCACCCGGCCTGCGCTCAGGGCTTCCACCCTGCCGACGCACTCTTCGAGGAAGTTGAGACGGTTTTCCACGTCTGCCTTCATCTTGGCACCCTCAGCGGCGCGCATGGCCACAAAGTGGTCCAGTGCCTGCGCCGTCACGGCGGAGACATCCTCCCACAGCTGCTCTTCGTCCACATCGGCGTGACGGGTGGTCAGCACATCCGGGAAACGGGTCAGCACCCCGGCAGAGATGTCGTTCTTGACACCCAGCTGCTCCGAGATATCCCGCATGGCCTGCTGATAGCTGCGGGCCAGCTCCATGTTGACGGCTACCACCGTGTCGGCCGTGTCCACGTTCTGCACGGTCAGGCTCAGCTCCACCTTGCCGCGGGAAATGCGCTCGTTCAGCTGCTTTTTCAGGCGGCTGTCCAGATAGCTGCAGGTGCGCGGGATGCGGGACGAATACTCAAAGTAGCGGGAATTGACGCTGCGCAGCTCCACCGTGATCTCACGGCCATTGCGCACGGCAGTCCCCCGGCCGAAGCCGGTCATACTCAAAATCATACGCTCTCCTGTTCTCTCATTGCGGGTCAATGTTCGGACAATTTTCGCATATGTATCCGCTTTGGGGTACATGCACCCATGTTACGATACATATAGCATCATTTTACTATTCTTTCTGCAAAAATTCAAGGTGCAGAGCAAGGTTCCTGCCCGCTGCGGTACAGATTCGGCATTGGATACAAAAAAGCTCCGGAGCAGGGCTGTGCAGTCCTGTTCCGGAGCTTCGGGTTCAGCTGGTTTTGTAAACGCAGGTAACGCTGGTCTTCAGCAGGTCGGCGTTCAGCAGGGTGCGCTCCACCCAGTGGATATTGTCCGCGATACTGTCGCGGGAGACCTCATATTCCCGGGCAATGCTGTCCATGCTGCGGTACTGGTTGCGGTAGATCAGGGTGAGAATGAGCTTATCCTGCATGGTAAGCTTGACGAAATGCGGGCGACGGCGGTGCTCCTTTGCATAGGCTGTTTCCAGCGCCGCCAGCATCCTGGCAAACTCCTGCTCCGTGATGCCGAATGCCAGCTCGTAGTCCCGCTCTGTAAATTCTGCCAGGCGCTCCGGCGTGATGCTTTTCATGCGTTCCTCACTCCAATTCCTGTTTCTTCCAATTCATAGTGACATTATAAAGGTCCCCGCCCCGGAAGTCAATGCACCGGGGAGCAAAAAGGGCCTCCCGCCGGAAGCGGGAAGCCCTTGGAGCATCAGAACTCAAACGGGGTGGGACTGATTGGTGTAGTCCACGTGATCGCCGTCAACGCCCTGCTTTTTTGCATTGCGCTTGTCGAAGAACTTGGGTGCGACCTGCGGGAACATTGCGTAGGTCAGCACGTCCTCTTCCTGCGTTGCCCACTTGGCGGCTTCAGCCTTCAGCTTGTCCATCTCGGGAGCCAGCGTATCGGCAAAGCGGCAGGTGATGGGCTGCTCGTCGCCCAGGATCTTCTTGGTGAACT